>Ga0302319_10000364_pt1 | contig 101187 bp, 84 predicted proteins | sample Bog_T0_2_FD_203319 | JGI IMG/M metagenome (GOLD analysis project Ga0302319, IMG submission 203319) | Peat permafrost microbial communities from Stordalen Mire near Abisko, Sweden - Bog_T0_2 | ecosystem: Environmental > Terrestrial > Soil > Wetlands > Peat | place: Sweden: Abisko, Stordalen... | reverse complement strand
GGAATGAAGTTCTGGCCCATGACTCGAACTTAAAACAAAACCCACTGCCCGCGCTGTAGGCGCCGTCACGAATCTATGCCCGACACACACCTAGGGACTAGGTCTCGGACCGCTTGAAGTTGTACCAACTTGGGTGCCCAGGTCTCGCTTCTGAGACCTGGGAAAACATGAACTCAAGGCAGGAAATCATCCGGTCAGAGACCTGGGGAACAGGGAACAGCCCGCCAGGCACTCAGACGTGGCAAAAAACTCCGTGCCCCATCCTTGCGACTTTTTTCTGCCGCAAGGTTGGGAAGCCAGGAACCTCTATCAGCCCCCTTCATCCTGTGTGAGCGCAGCGAGTCGAAGGACCTGCATTTCGTCCTTCTGGTGCGAGAGGGAGAAACCACAAACTCCAACCCCGGCAGATCCCCGCAACGGCTGAGTTATACCATAGTGAAAAGCGAGGAGAAGCACGTGCAAAAGATCAAATCACTCTGCATCTTGGCGGCCCTGGCGCTGGCCCCGCCGGCGCCGGCGGCGGTGGCTCAACAGGCCGCTCCAGCCCCCACCAAAGTCATCGGCTTCATGACCGACTTCGACGTCAAGGACGATGCCGTGGGCATCTGCAAGGCGGTCATGGTGGGCATCGCCCCCGCCGCGCGCATCATCGACATCACCCACCAGTCCGAGCCCTTCAACATCGCCATGGGCGCGCGCTTCCTGGCCGGCTCGGCCCCCTATTTTCCCAAGGACGCGGTCTTCGTGGTGGTCATCGATCCCACGGTCGGCTCGGCGCGCAAGGCCATCGTTGCCAAATCCAGGGTCGGCCAGCTCTTCGTGCTCCCCGATAACGGCCTGCTCACCCTCGTCCAGGACCGCGACGGCATTGTCGAGGCCCATGAGATCACCAACTCCGCATGGATGATCGGCTCCGGCATCTCCTCCACCTTTCACGGCCGCGACATCTTTTCCCCCGCCGGCGCCCATGCGGCCCGCGGCGAGGATATTGCCCAGGCCGGCCCCGCCCTCGATGTCGCCAAGCTGGTCCGGCTCGACCTGAAAAATGCGACAGTGGACTCGACCGGCCTGCACGCCCTGGTCCTCGGCACCGACGGGCCTTTCGGCAACCTCGTCCTCAACGTTCCCGCCGCAACCTTCGCCGAACTCGGCTACAAACTGGGCGACCAGGTCCCCGTCGAGTTGGCTGGCAAGCACTATGCCATTCCCTTCGTGAAGACCTTCGCCGATGTGCCCGTGGGCAAGGAGCTTTTCTACATCGACTCCCGCGGCCGCCTCTCGATTGGCCTTAACCAGCGCAACTTCTCCGCCACCTACAAGGTCGGCGAAGGCGCCACGCTGACGATTCCGAAGAAGTAACAGCAGGAGGAACCATGAGCAACGGACTGAAACGTGTTTTTGGAACCTGCGCAGGCGTACTGTTGGCAACCTCTCTCGTCGTTCCCGCCCAGCAGCCTCCAGCCCACCACTGGGCCATCGTTATTCACGGCGGCGCAGGCGTCATCGAGCGCGCCACCATGAGCCCCGAAACCGAGGCTGCCTATCGCGCCGCGCTGAGCCAGGCTGCCCAAACAGGCGCCCAGGTTCTTGACCGGGGCGGATCGTCGCTCGACGCCATTGAAGCGGTCATCCGGATGTTCGAAGACGATCCGCTCTTCAACGCCGGCCGCGGCGCGGTCTTTACCGCCGCAGGCAAAAACGAGTTGGACGCGGCCATCATGGATGGCTCGAATCTGAAAGCCGGTGCGGTGGCCGGCGTCACCCGCACCCGGCACCCCATCAGCTTGGCCCGCGCTGTCATGGAAAAGTCTCCCCACGTGATGCTCATCGGCGCGGGCGCCGACGCCTTTGCCGCGCAGGTTGGCCTGGAGCAGGTGGACCCCAGCTACTTCTTTACCGAGCGCCGCTGGCAGTCGCTGGTCAAGCAGTTGAAGCAGGAGGGCCGCCCCATCCCGCAGCGTCCGGCCGGGGCGCCGCCTGCGCCGTCCGTGCCGCTGGCGGCATTCGAGCCGCCCAACGCGCACAAGTTCGGCACCGTGGGCGTGGTCGCCCTTGACCGCGCCGGCAACATCGCCGCCGGCACCTCGACCGGCGGAACGCAGGCAAAACAGTGGGGCCGCGTGGGCGACTCGCCCATCATTGGCGCGGGCACCTACGCATCCAACCAGTCCTGCGCCGTCTCCGCCACCGGCACCGGCGAGTACTTCATCCGCCTGGGCGTGGCCCGCGAGGTTTGCAACCTGGTTTACTTCAAAGGAATGCCCTTGCAGCAAGCCGCCGATCAGGTCATTCACAAGGAACTGGAAGCCCTGCGCGGCGACGGCGGCATCATCGCCATCACTCCCGACGGCCAGATGGCCTGGAGCTTCAACACCCCGGGCATGTACCGCGCCCGCCAGCAGGAAGGCGGCAAGTTGCAGATCTCCGTCTACAACGACGAGCCATAACGGCTTCGCAAATACTCGGCGAAGACGCAGGCTCATGCACAAGGAAACATCGAACTGGAATTCGCGGCGGTTCTGTTTTTCTTTGATCAGGCAGGACAGCCCCGTGCCCCATCCTTGCGGCTTCTTTCTGTCGCAAGGATGGGAAACCTCGAATCCAAACGGCCATTTCCCGTTTTGAAAAACAGCTTACCGGATGATCTCGAACCTTTCCCAAGGGCAGTTGCACACCGGGCAGCGCTCGTGCTCTTCTTCCGTCTCTGAGGTGTAGCCGCACACCGGGCACACGTAGAAGTCGCGCGCCGCGCCGATCCAGGAATCCTTCTTCCCGCCAACCAGCAGGGCAATCGCCTCGCCGTACAGGCGCGCATGGGTCTTCTCGGCCTCCAGGGCGCCGGTGAAGGTGCGGATGGCCGCGGTGTTCTTGCGCGCCGTGGCCTCTTCAAGGAAACCGGGGTACATGGTGTCGATCTCGTACTGTTCGCCGCCCAGCGCGGCCTTCAGGTTTTCCAGCGTCGTCTTCACCTCAACGGCGTGAATCTCGCAGGCCGCCTCGCCGCCCAACTGCTTGATCACCCGGGCGTGATTGGCGGCGTGAATCTGCTCGGCGCGGGCCGCGGCCCGAAACAGGCTGGCGGCTCCGTGCAATCCGTCGCCATCGGCTTTCACCGCAAAGGCCGTGTACTTGGCGTGCGCGTTCGACTCGCCCTCAAAGGCGGCTAGAAGGTTCTGGACCGTTACGGCGTTTTCCGCGGAAATCCCTGACATTGATCTTCCTCCTGAACTCCGTTCAAAGCCTACGAACTCCGGGTGGGCAATGCTGTGATGCAGGCTACATGCCAGACCGGCATGCCTCTATTGCTCAACTCCAAAACGGAGAGAACTGTCCTATCGCTTGATCGCAAATTACTCCGTGCCCCATCCTTGCGATTTGTTTCTGTCGCAAGGGTGGGAAAACAGGAACCCCCAGCGTCGCTTTTCATCCTCCGCATCCGATAAACGATCTTCGATCTCGTCCATCTTTCATTGCGGTTTTGGGCATTCCTGATTAGGATGGGTTGGTTCCATGACCAAGGACATTTGCCGGGGTCTGTCTGCTTCCGGAGAACCAGCCCCTGCCGCATGAGGTGGTTCGCAATGAGATTCATCGCTCCCGCACTCCTAGTTTGTCTGTCTGTAACTGCCTGTGTTGCTCAGAACAAGGCAGACAACCCGCCCAAGCCGGCGCAGTCCATTGCCGAACTCCGCCAGCAACTGGAGAAGATCCTCCAGGACACGCACACGCCGGGCATGTCCGTGGCCATCGTTCACCGCGACGGTCCCGAGTGGGTTGCGGGCCTGGGCAAGTCGGACGTGGCCACCAATCGCGCCACCACCGACGAGACGCTCTTCCGCATCGGCTCCACCTCCAAGGCCTTTGCCACGCTTTCCATCCTCAAGCTGGCCAATGAAGGCAAACTCTCGCTTCAGGACCCGGTGCATAAGCTTGTGCCGGAGATTTGGTTCCGGAATCGCTGGGAAGCTACTGACCCGGTGCGCGTGGTCGACCTGCTGGAACACACCACCGGCTGGGACGACATGCACCTGCCCGAGTATGCCAAGGATGCCAAGGGCATGACTCTGCGCGAGGGGCTCGCCTACTACCGCCACTCCCGCATCTCCCGCTGGCGCCCGGGAACCCGCATGTCCTATTGCAACTCCGGGCCCCCGGTGGCCGCCTACATCGTGGAAAAGATCACCGGCCAGCGCTTTGAGGATTACGTGACGCAGAACTTCTTCCTGCCCATCGGCATGAAGACCGCAACCTATTTCGAGCAGCCTTCGCCGCAACTCACCACCCTCTATCATCCCGACGGCAAAACGCCCTTTCCTTACTGGAACATCCTGCTCCGTCCCGCCGGGTCCATCAACGCCTCCGCCAAAGACATGGCGGCCTATGTGCAGTTCTATCTCGACCGCGGCATGGTGGGCGGCGTGCAGGTGATGCCGGCGGACTCCATCGACCGTATGGAAACCCCCACCCGCACATGGGAGGCGCAGCAGGGCCTCAAGGCCGGCTACGGCCTGAGCAACTACACCAGCGTTCAGGATGGATTCGTTTACCACGGCCACAACGGCGGCGTGGATGGCGGGCTCACGGATATGTCCTATATGCCGGAGTACGGCGTGGGCTACTTCTTCAGCATCAATGCCGGCAATGGCGCGGCCTTCGGCAAGATCGGCGAAACCATCCGCGCCTACATTACCCGCGGCCTTACCCGCCCGCCGGTACCCGCCCCGGCCCCCTTGCCCGCCAATGCGCAGCAGTATGCCGGCTGGTACCAGCCCGCCGCGCCGCGCATGCAGTTGCAGCAATTCCTGGCCCGCCTGCTGGGCCTGAGCCGGGTCCGGTTCGCGAACGGCAAGCTGCTGCTCACCAGCCTGGGCCAGCTCGATCAGCCCTTCATTCCCGTCAGCGGCGAGCAGTTCCGCTACGTGCCCAAGAAGGGCCCCGCCGAACCGATTGCGACCGCAATGCTGATTGCTCCCAACGCCGAAGGGCGGTTTGTCTATCTTGGCGGCACCCTGAAGCGCATCCCCACCTGGTTTGCGCTTGGCGAGATCGCCCTGACCGTCTGTTTCCTGCTGGCGGTTGTGTCCATCCTGCTCTATGCGCCGTTCTGGATTCTGGGCGGCATCAGCAAAAAGCGCCGCCGCCCGGCCGAGCGCGCCATGCGCCTGTGGCCTCTCGTCGCCGTGCTCAGCCTGCTGGCGTTTGTGGTGCTCTTCATGCTGGCCGGCAGTGACTCCATTACCCGCCTGGGGCACCTCACCGGCTGGTCGTTTGGCATCTTCCTGGCCAGCCTGATCTTCGCCCTGGCCTCACTGGCCAGCGCGGCCGCTCTCTGGCTGGCGCCGCGCCAGGAGGTGCGCGCCAGCGTCCGCTGGTATTCGATCGTGGTGACCGCGGCGCTGCTGATGGCCGCCGCCTACCTGGCCTGGTGGGGCATCATCGGCCTCCGCACCTGGAGCTAGGTCTTTGAACGCCTGAATCTGTACCAATCATGGGTGCCCCAGGTCCCGATTCTGGGACCTGGGAAAACACGATGCTCAATCGCACTGCCTGGGTGCCCCACCCTCGCCGCGTTTTTGTTCTTGCGGCTAGGGTGGGATAGCACGACGCCCGCACTCTCCGCGAGTTGCTGGGAATCGTGGAGGGCAATAAAGAGCGGATAGAGAGGGCATGGAATGAGTTTTTCGGTTAGCGCAACGCGCGTGCGCTTCGATTTGGACAGCATGTGGGTGGAACTGAGCGACGGCCGAACCATTGGCGTGCCGCTGGCGTGGTTTCCCCGCCTGCTGCACAGCACCGAGGAGCAGCGCGAGCAGGTGAGGATCAGCAGCCGCGGCCTGCATTGGGAGGCTCTGGACGAAGACATTTCCATTGCGGGCCTGCTCGCCGGCCTGGGCGACCAGAGCGCCGGCGACAAGACCTTTGCGGCGTAGGCCAGCTCGGCACCCCCCTCGAGAGTTTTTGTCCCAAACGCACAACGGCCATCCCCATGGGGATGGCCGTTGTGCATTTGACGAGGAAAACCGCTTACTTCGCCCCGTTGTTCCGCGCTTCCGCCTTCTCCGCCAGCACCTTGTGGACGTTGTCTTCCAGCGCCTGGGCCTCGGGCAGATAGGTAACCGCCTTCTGGATCATCGGATCCCAGTCGGCCAGTGTACGCAATCCCTCCAGTTGTCCGAACTGGATGGTCAGGATCTTCTCCTTGATGCGTACCTTCAGCCAGTCGCTTACCCCGTTCAGGTCGTTGTCTGTCCAGGGAATGTTCTGGCTGGTCAGGAACTGCTTGAACTCTTTCAGCACCGCGTCGTCCACCTGGAAGTTCTGGTCCACGGTGCGGCTGGCCAGGTAGTGAGGAGCGAAATGGAAGAAGGCATTCTTGTCCATCAGCGTCTCCTCGAAGGGGTTGCTCTTGGGGCTTTCGATCTTCTCGTCCGGCGTGATCCCGCCCCCGCCGTACACCGTGCGGCCCGCATCGGTGAACTTCACTTCGCGGTTGGTCGAGTTGCTGGGCAGCGCGCCGGCGTGGTTGTAGTAGTAGTCGTAGAGCGAAACCCCGGCGTAGTTGCGCTGGATGAGCCGGCCCGAGGGCGTGTAGTAGTGATAGGTGGTCAACGCCAGGCCGGTGCTCTCGCTCAGGTTGTAGACCGTCTGCACCAGCCCCTTGCCGAAGGTGGTCTCACCCACAATCAGCGCCCGGTCGTGGTCCTGCAGTGCGCCCGACACAATCTCTGCCGCCGAAGCCGTGTTGCGGTTCACCAGCACCACAATGGGGAAGGTCTTGCCGCCGTTGCCGTGGTTAGCCGTGTACACCTGGTCGGGATAGGCCCGCCCGCGCTGCGAAACAATGTTCTGCCCCTTGGCCAGCAGGTGGTCGCAAATGTCCACTGCCTGGCTCAGCAGTCCGCCGGGGTTGCCGCGCAAATCCAGCACCAGCCCCTTCAGGTTGCCAAAGCTGTTGATCGCATCAATCACTTCCTGGGCCGTGGTCTCCTGGAACTGCGACAGGTGAATGTATCCGACGCCGGGGCGGATTTCGTATTTCAGATCCACCGAGGGGTGGGGAATCTCGTCGCGGATCAAGTCGAACACCAGCGGCTTGGCCTGGCCGTCGCGGATGGTGGTCACCTCCACATGCGTGCCCTTGGGGCCCTTCAATGCCTTGGCCACCAGGTCGGAGGTCATGCCGTCGGTGGCTTTTCCGTCCACCGCGGAGATGATGTCGCCGGGATGGATGCCCGCCCGGTAGGAGGGAGTGTTCTCGTAGGGCGTGATCACATACACCTTGTTGCCCTGCTGCTGGATCACCATGCCCACGCCGTAATAGCGCCCCTGCTGGTCCTCGCGCATCTTGGCGTAGGCCTTGGGGTCGTAGAAGTTCGAGTGCGGGTCCAGAACCCGCAACATGCCGGGAATCGCCCCGTCGTAGATGGCGGCGTCCGCCTTGTCGCCGTTGATCGGCTCGGCGTAGTTCTGCTCCACCAGCGCATACACGTTGGCAAAGGACTTCAGGTTGTCGCGCAGTTGGCTCTCGTCGGCCGCAGTCTGGGCCCCCACTCTGCGCTGCAGGATGCTGCCCGCGACGGCGCAGACAGAAAAGAAGACGATCAATGCGAAGAGTGCGCGGCGGGCGCGGGGAGTCATAGGCTGGAAGAACCTCCGGACTGCGGCTGCGCCAGGCGATTCTCCGCGATTTCCCAGGAATGCAAGCCCAAATCCACTGTGAATCTTTGGACGTTGCCTCGATAAAAATTAACCTTGCCCGGTTGCGGCAAGGCTAAAGAATTGGGAAAAACCGCTGAAAAAAGGCCCGAACAGGGCAGTCTTGACTAAAAGTATAACACTGGCCTGTTTGACGCCGGACCGGCCCGTTCGGGTAGCGGCGGTGACCCTTTCAGGCAAAGTTGGCCCCACCGCAGGTGGCCATGCCCCCTCCTTGCACCATTTTCCGGCCGCAAGTGCGGGAAACCACCAACTCCCTCCGCCACCGTCCCGCCGAACCTGCGATTTCCCCCTGATTCGCCCCCGGAATCGCGCTCCTGCTCTCCTGGCATTTACAATGGCGTCTATGCTTCAGGTGGTGATCGCTTGGCCCCTGCCGTGTCCTTACCTATGACTCTAAGACTTCTTCGCATTCCCGCGGCGTTCGTGCTCGGCACAGTGCTGCTCGCAAGTTCCACTCTGGCGCAAACGCATCCCGCCGCGCCTGAGAGCCCATACGGCGGCACCACGGTCGAGGACATCATCGCCCGCGTCAACGATCAGATCATCACGAGCTCGGATTACGACCGCGCGATGAAGGAACTGGACCAGGAGGCGCGCCAGCACGGCGCCTCGATGCAGGATATCTCCGCGGCCCACAAGGACCTGCTGCGTAACCTCATCGATCAGCAGCTCTGGCTCTCCAAGGGCAAGGAACTCGGCATCACCGGCGAAACCGACCTGGTGAAGCGTCTGAACGAGATCCGCAAGCAGTACAACCTGGAGACTCTCGAGGATCTGGAGAAGGCTGCCAAGGAGCAGGGCGTCTCCTTTGAGGACTTCAAGGCCAATATCCGCAACGGCATCATCACCCAGGAGGTAATGCGCGACCAGGTGGGCCGCAGGATTCAGATGACCCCCGGCGAGGCCATGCGCTACTTCGAGGACCACAAGCAGGAGTACGTGCAGTCGGAAAGCGTGCGCCTGGCGGAAATCCTCGTTTCCGTGGGCACGCCGGTTCCCTCCGTCTCTGAACCAGGCGCGGTCCTGCCCGCCGATCCGGAAAAGCTGGCCGCGGCCAAGGCCAAGGCCGAGGATATCGAGGCCAAACTGCACGCCGGCGGCGACTTTTCCCAACTGGCTAAATCCTTCAGCGACGGTTCCACTGCGGCCGAAGGCGGCGATCTGGGCCAGTACAAGCGCGGGGAGCTGGCGAAAGTGCTGGAAGACCACACATTCGCCCTCAATTCCGGCCAGTATACCGATCCCATTCGCACCAAGCAGGGCTACGTCATTCTCAAGGTCGTCCAGCATGTCCACGGCGGCGTCCCCGAGTTCAAGGATGTCGAGCAGGAAGTGGAACAGGCCTTCTACATGAGCAAGATGGAGCCGGCCATGCGCGCCTATCTGACCAAGATGCGCGAGGACGCCTTCATCGACATCAAACCGGGATATGAGGACACCGGCGCCAGCGCCCGCGAAACCAAGCCGGTTTATAGCGCCTACGTTCCCCCTTCTCCCAAGAAGAAAAAGAAGATTCAGCGCACCCGTTTCCGCGAGAACACGCGCACCTTCCGCCAGAAATCCGCGCCGGCCGCTGTTTCTGAAACTGCTGAAGCTCCCGCGCCGGCAAAGAAGGGCAAAAAGAGCAAAGCCAGCGCCTCCGACCTCGCCACCATGAAGCCCGGCAAGAAGGAGAAGATCCGCTACGGTCAGGCGCCTACCAAGACCCTGCCCAGTGCGCAGGAAGGCAAAACGGAGGATGCCGGCGCGTTGCCGGAGACCCCCGCGGCTGCCGCCCAGGAACCGGCCAACCCCTTGGAAGCCGCTGCCCCGCAGGAGAAGAAGCAACGCTTCAGCGCCCGTGCCAAAAAGGCCAAGCAGCGCAAGACCAAGGGCCCCAAGGTCGATGCGCTGGCGCCTCCGGCAGCGGACGCCGCCGAGGTTGCCGATCGCCAGACGCAGGCCGGCCCGCTCGGCCTGGCCGGCGACACCGCCACCAAGAAGAAAAAGAAGTCCACCACCACCGGCGACAAGACCCGCTTGAGCCAGAAGAACAAAAAGAAAGAGGATGAGCAGAAATCGGGCGATGTGCCGCTGGCCCCTGCTCCTCAACCCGCCGCGCCGGCTCCGCAGCCGTAGCGCGCCGCCGCTTCAAACCCTCTGCCGGGCCTGGGATCTCATCCCAGGCCCGCTTTGTTCATGCCGGCAAACAAAGCCGCCAGCGAAACTCCGCCGCCCAGAACGGCCAATACATCTTGGGCTGGCCGGGAAGGTTTGACTGTGATTTAATTCACATTCAACTCTCGTTCTTCACCTCCACAATTGTGCTCACGCTCGGCCAACCCCTTCTTGAACTGCGGCAAGATGCGTCGGTGCGGACGGAGAGCCAACTGTCCCAGGGGGTTAACGTCCATGTCTTCATCTGCTTCTCAACCCGCTTCCACGCCTCGGACGGGTGAAAATTCCTCATCCCCCCTGTCTGCTGCGCTGGCCATGGCGGCAATGGCCGCTCTGGTCGGGGGCGTGGTTTACCTGTTGAAGACAAACCCGCACACCGGCTCCTGGGCGCAGGGCTACGACCCCACCGGGCGCTGGTGGCTCTCGACGCTGTTTGCCGCCCTGCCCGTGGCGGTTCTGCTGGCATGCATGGCTCTCCTCCGGCTCAAGGCGCACGTTGCGGCGGTGGCCGGCTTGCTCACGGCGCTCACGGTCGCTATCGCGGTCTTCCACATGCCGGTCCGGCTGGCGCTGACCACTGCGGCCTACGGCGCCGGGTACGGGCTGTTTCCCATCTGCTGGATCATTCTTCCGGTCATCTTTCTTTACCAGTTGACGGTGCGGACGGGCCAGTTTGTAGCCTTGCAGCAGAGCCTCACCAACATCACCGACGACGGGCGTTTGCAACTGGTCTTGATCGCCTTCGCGCTGGGCGCGTTCTTTGAGGGCGCGGCGGGGTTCGGCACGCCCGTGGCGGTCTGCGGCGCCATTCTCATCAGCCTGGGATTCAAGCCGATCCAGGCGGCGGGCCTTGCATTGATTGCCAATACCGCGCCAGTGTCCTTTGGCGCCCTGGGAATCCCCATCATCGCGCTGCACGCGGTCACCGGCCTCGATCTTCTTTTGCTCTCGAAGATGGTAGCCATCATCCTGGTCCCCTTCTGCCTGCTGGTGCCGTTCTGGCTGATCTGGGCGTATGCCGGATTCAAGAGCATGGTGGAGATATGGCCGGCCATTCTGGTGACGGCGGTGACGTTTGCCACAGCCCAGTACCTGATGGCCGTCTACACCGGACCTTGGCTGGTGGCCATCGTCGCCTCCACCTCCACCATCGTTGTGCTGATCGCCTTTCTGCACTTCTGGAAGCCCAGGCGGGTGCTCAATGCCCAGGGCGAGGACATCACCGCCAAGGTCCGGCAGCGCTTCGACCACAGCGCCACCACCTCCTTCAAGGCATGGCTGCCCTGGCTGATTCTCAGCGTGCTGGTTTTTGTGTGGGGAATTCCGCAATTCTCGCAGGCGCTGGACAAGGCCACCACCATCAACTTCCCGGTGGCGGGCTTGCACAACTTTGTGCAGCGGATCCCTCCCGTGGTGATGAAGCCAACGGCGGAGGCTGCGGTGTACAAGCTGAACTGGGCGGCGGCCGCCGGCACCGGCATTCTGCTGGCGGCTTTGCTGGCGGGCTTGCTGATGGGGCTCAAACCCTGGGCCCTGCTGGATACCTTTGTGAAGACCGTCGTCAACATCCGCTTTACGGTCATCACCATTTCGGCCATGCTGGCGCTGGGCTTCATCACGCGTTATTGCGGACTGGATGCCACCATGGGACTGGCCTTCGCGCGAACCGGGGCGCTTTATCCGTTCTTCGGCACGCTGATTGGCTGGCTGGGTACGGCCACCACAGGCTCCGACACCTCCTCGAATGTGCTCTTCGGCAGCCTGCAAAAACTGACCGCGCAACAGATCGGGGTCTCGCCGGTGCTGATGGCCTCGGCCAACTCCGTCGGCGGCGTGATGGGCAAGATGATCGACGCGCAGAGCATTGTGGTGGCCAGCACGGCAACCCAGAACTACGGCCAGGAGGGAACCATTCTGCGCTTCGTCTTCTGGCACAGTCTAGCGCTGGCCAGCCTAGTGGGCTGCCTGGTTTTCCTGCTCGCCTATGTCTACCCGTTCAGCCATCTGGTGGTGCGCTGAACGCCGGGTCCCTGATCGCTTGTTGTTGTACCAACTACAGGCGTAGATCCCGTTCTTGGGACCTGGGAAAGCAGGAACTCAAGCTACAGATTCATGCCGTCAGAAACCAGGTCGCGCTCACTCAACGCTCAATCGGCGAGCGGTCAGGCAGCGTACATGCCTTGAGATCATCACGCCCGGTTGCGCGGCGTCACGACGTGAAAACGCAGTTCCTGCCGGCGTCCTTGGCTTTGTAAAGGGCGATGTCGGCGATAGCCAGAAGCTGATTCTCCTGGAACGTGTTGGCGGCGCAGGCGGTTACTCCAATGGAGACCGTTACCCGGATCTCGCGGTTGCCCAAGAGGATCGGAACATCGCCGACCGCCGCGCAAATCCTCTCCGCGGTCTGCCGGGACTGCTCGATGTCGCAGTTGGGCAGCACCACCAGAAACTCTTCTCCCCCGTAGCGCCCGACAATGTCGTAGGGGCGCACCATCTCTGCAATGCGATCCGCGGCCGACTTCAGAACCGCATCGCCGGCCTGATGCCCGTATTTGTCATTCACCCTCTTGAAGTGGTCCAGGTCGAGCATCAGAACGCCTGTGAACCCTTCGTTGCGGTTGGCACGGTCCATTTCCCGGTGCAGCATATCCAGCACTGAGGACCGGTTCCAAAGGCCGGTAAGGCCGTCGTGGGTGGCCTGGAAGCGCAGCTTCTCCCGTGATTCAATCAGGTCGGCCTGCAGCGCAAGAATGCGATTGCCGACTCTCAGCCGGGCCCGCAGTTCATTCTGATCGAAGGGCTTGGTCAGATAGTCGTCCGCGCCCGCTTCCAGGCCGTTGACCACATCCTGGCTCTCATTCCGTGCCGTGACCAGCAGAATATATTGGTACGGCATGCAGGATGTTCTGCGAATTCTTCTGCACAATTCAGGGCCATCGATTCCCGGCATCACCCAGTCCAGGATCAGCAACTCGGGAGCATCGTCCTGCTGCAGCAGGTTCCACGCCGCTGTGCCATCTTCGGCCACCATGACTCGATAGCCCCACCTGCCCAGCCACACGGTCAGAATCTTCCGGAACATCGGATCGTCTTCGGCGATCAGAACACGATTGGTCCGGCGTTCCGATTGCTCGCCCTCCAGGGGCGTCACCGTTTCTGGAACCATGTTCACCGGGCTATCCCCCTTTCGTCAGCCTGCTGCCTTTCCTGCATTTCGTTGCACACCTGCCGTACCGCGCTCACCACATACGGAATCTCCGCTTCAAGAGATGCCACCAGCGGTTCGGCGCTCGCCATGTCCCGCCTTCGTCCTGCTTCCTCAAGTTCGCGCGTCTGCTGAGAGAGGGCTCTGATTCCCAGATACCCTATTTCGCCCTTCAGTCCGTGCGCCACTCTCTCCACGGCCTCGGCGTCTCCGCGGGATAAAGCCTGCCGCAGCCTGGTCAGCGCTTTGGGCGCCTCGTTGATGAAGATCTCAACGACTTCAAACAGAAGCTCTTCATCCCCGCCAACTCTTTCCAACGCCTGCGCGGCGTCCCAACCGGGCGCCCGGTCAACCGGGAAGTCTCCCCTTCGTTTGCCGGCATCCGCCATCCGGCCCTTGTGAATCTGGCCCTTTGCGGCGCCGGCGATTGCTTCTTCCAGTTCTTTGCGGTTGATGGGCTTTGAAAGATAGCCGTCCATTCCGGCGTCAAGGCAGCGCTCACGGTCACCCTTCATGTTATGCGCTGTCATGGCAACAATCGGGATGTGCGTGCCCGATCCCGATTCGTTTTTGCGAATCTTCCTGGTCGCGGTGAAGCCATCCATCTCCGGCATCTGGATATCCATCAGCACCAGTTCCACGGGGTTGTGCGCCAGCAGAGACAGGGCTTCCATTCCGTTGTTCGCCACCAGCACCGAGTGGCCCATGCTTTCCAGGGTTCTGATGGCCACTCGCTGGTTGATGGCGTTGTCTTCGGCCAGAAGAATGCGCAGTCCGCTGGGGAGCGGCGCCTGCCGCTCGTTTGACTCGACCGGCAACGGAGCAAGCCCGTCCCCGCCGATTGCCATGGCGATGGCCGCCAGCAGTTCCCACTGCCGGACGGGCTTCAGAAGATAGCAGGTGATCCCAAGATCCTTGCAGCGTTGCACGCTCTCCTGCTGCGTGGCGGAGGTCAGCATCATGATGGCCGTGGTGTGCAGGCCAGGCGTTTTGCGGATCTTCTCCACCAGGCCGATCCCATCCATGTTGGGCATGTGCATGTCGGTAAGGATCAGGTCGTAGGGGCTTCCGGACGTGTTGGCTGCAAACAGTTCTGCAATCGCCTGCTCGCCCGATTCCACATCGCGGGTCTGCGCCTCCCGCCGGATCAGCATCTCCCGCAGGATTCTCCGGTTGGTGGCGTTGTCGTCCACAATCAGGATGCGCACTCCACGTAGATCTGGTGAAGCCTTGGACGATGCGCCGTCTGCCTTGTCTTCAGGGAACTTCAACCGCGCGGTGAAGTGGAAGCGGCTGCCGCGGCCCAACTGACTGTCAAGCCAGATTCTGCCCCCCATCATCGTCACCAGGCGCGTGCAAATGGTCAGCCCCAAACCGGTTCCGCCAAACCTCCGCGTGGTTGAGCTGTCCGCCTGGGCAAAGGGCGCAAAAATGGCCTCCTGCTTGTCGGCGGGAATGCCGATGCCGGTGTCGGCCACCGTAAATTGAACGTCGCGCGGGCCATCTTCCGGGTTCGACAGTTGCGCCCGCAACGCAACTTCGCCCCGGCGCGTGAACTTGATTGCGTTGCCCACCAGGTTCACCACAATCTGACGCAGCCGCATGGGGTCTGCCCGCACTATCTCCGGAACCTCGGGATCGATGTCGCACAGCAGCTCCAGCCCCTTCTGGTCCGCATAGATGGCGAGCGATTTCAGGGCGTCTTCCAGGCAGGTGCGCAGGTTGAACTCCACCAGCTCCATGTCCATCTTGCCGGCCTCGATCTTTGAGAAGTCGAGGATGTCGTTGATCACCGTCAGCAGCGACTCCGCGGAGAGTTGAATCGTCTCCAGGTATTCCTTCTGCTGCTCGTCCGGCCGCGCCTCAAGCGCCAGCGCCGTCATCCCGATCACGCCATTCAAGGGGGTGCGAATTTCATGGCTCATGTTGGCCAGGAACTCGCCCTTGGCACGGTTGGCAATCTCCGCGGCTTCCTTGGCCGAGCGCATCTGGGCCTCGGCCTCGGTGCGCTCCTCCACTTCCTTCTCCAATTCCGCCGTGCGCTCCTGAACGCGCATTTCCAAGTCCCGCTTGGTCTGCGACAGCTCCCGGTCGCGGTGCTGGATGGTCTTCGCCATGCCGTTGAAGGAGTGGGCCAGCTGCTCGATCTCATCCTTGCTGTGGATTTCGGCGCGGGCCATCAGGTCGCCGCTCGCCACCCGTTCCACTGCCGACTGCAACTGCAGAATGGGCCGTACAAAACGCCCGGCAAACAGAGTGGACACTAGCAGGCTCATCAGGCTGCACACCACAACCAGAATTCCGGTGCGCAGATTCACCTGCCGCGCGCTCTCGTCATAGGAATTCAGCGACAGCCCCACATGAATCCATCCCCACTGGATGCTGCTGTAATCGAAGGGAACGGCATAGTGAAACACGCGCCGGTTGAAGAGCGGTACCACCCCAAGTTCGCTCGAAGGCTGCCGCAAATCGGGACGCCAATAGCGATCGATCTTGGGCACCATGCGCCAGCCATCGCGCTCCACCACCAGCGAAAGCCCGTCGTTCCTGGTGATCACCAGGAAGTCTACGCCCTTGTCGCCCTTCAGCACTTCCATGGCATGTTCCACCACCGAGGAGTAATCCTCTGAGATGGTGGCTTCGGCCACCTCGCCCTGCAGGGCGACCGCCACGCCGCTGGCCTTCGATTCCAACTGCTCCCGCAGGTCGCGCTTCTGCTCCGGCAGCATCACGGCCACAAAGATGCCCAGCGTGATGAGCGTGATGGTCCACGTCAGCAGCATGATGCGGCGGGCCACTCCGGTGACTCTGAAGATGGGAATCATGGGTGTCCCTTTCGCAGGCTTGCCGGTTGCGTAGCGAGGCGGTCGAATTCGCGCACCATCTCCAGCGTGCCGTTCATCACCGCGGTCGGCCTTACCACGAATCCATGGGACTGGTACAAAGCCACAATCTGCTGCCCGGCGGGCACCGTCTCAATGCGCAGAATCGCATCGATCAACGCCTTGCGCGCGTGGGTGCTCGTGCTTCGCCGGAATCCAAAGATAATCGGAATGATCCTGGGCGACACCGCCAGGGCCCGCAGATCGCGCCCCAGCTGGGGATTCAGTTCCATCGCCGTTTCCCAGCTCCGGCGCGCCATGCAGGCCCCGTCCACGCGGCGAAAGAACACCGGCAACACTACCTGGTTCAGGTTGTCATTGAGCTTTTGACTGGCAAAGAAGTGCTCTGGCGCGGGCAGGTTGTTGGACGCCAGCAGGATGTTGAGCCAGGCGGGCAGCAACACCATGTCGCGATGCAGATGAGAGACGATCCGCGCCCCGCGCAGGTCGCCGATCTTCTTGTACGGGCTGTTGCTCTGCACCAGCAGGACATACTCGATCCCATTGGCCAGGTAGTCCTGAATCACCAGCGAGTCGGGGTCGGTCAGATCCGCAACTTGGGCGAACTCCAGGGCGGTGACCCCATAGCAGTCCAGCCTCCCCAGGCGGACATCCTTGATCAGTTCCTCGGAGGGAATGAAAATATCGGAGATCGGAGCCGCAGTTTCAGTTCCGTATTGAATGGCAACTTCACGCAGCCAGACCCGGTAGGCCGCCCGCGCATCGCTGACGTTGGCCCCGGCCAGAGTCTCCGCACTGATGGCCAGCCGCAGGGGTGCGCTCGCATTCGCGGCCTGGCAAAGTCCAGGGTCCAGAGTAATCGCCGCCGCCCCCGCCATCATGGCCAGGGTCCGCCGCCGGGTGATTGGTTTGCCTGAACTGCTCACTTCTTCCTTCCTGAAGAGAGGCCCCATGCTCCAGGTTCATGCCTCAAAAGCCATGATGAGAGCGTTTTCTCCCATTGCCAGAATCCTGGGCGTCTCTTGAAGGCTCGCTGTCATTTCCCCCAGGGGTGAGAACGCGTATCCCGGGAAAACATGGAAATGGTCTAGACACTATCGGCAAAAAGCGGGCACTGTTCCATTCATCCGCCCCGCAGGCAACGCGGCGCCCGGCCGCATCCTTTTCGCGTCTCTTGCCAAAAGGGTGGCGCAGCAAGATGAATTCGCTTCGCGCCGGACCGGTGAGCGTACAGAAGATCTCCAATTGGCCTCAAGCCTCTCCTTTGCGCGGTCCGGCCTGCTGCGCGTTGAGCTGTTCAAACCGGTGAACCATCTCCAGGGTGTCCTTCATCGCCGAGAAAGGCCTGGCAAGCAGGACTCGGGCATCGAACAGGGAGGCGATCTGCTGGCCCGCCCTCACTTTGGAAATGCTCACCAGTGAATCCAGAAGGGTGGCGCGCGCCGTCGCGTTCGAGTTGCGGCGGACGCCCACAGCCACCGGAATCACTTTGGGCGACACCGCCAGGATGCGCAGATCGCGGCCCATCTGGGGATTCAATTCCACCGCGGTGTTCCAGTCGCGGCGCGCCACGCAGGCGGCATCCGCATGGCGAAAAAAGACCGGCAGAATCACCCTGGTCACGCTGCTTTGCCTCGTTTGACTGGCAAACAAATGATCTGGCGTGGGCAGCCCGCTCGCGGCCAGCAGGGTGCCCAGCCACACCGACAGAAGAATCATGTCGCGATGCTGATGGGAAACCAGCCTTGCGCCCCGCAGGTCGGCCAGCTTCTTGTAAGGGCCGTCTTTGTGCACCAGAAGCAGGTATTCCATTCCGTCGGCCAGGTAATCCTGCACCACAATCGCCGCCGGATCGGTCAAATCGCCAAGGACCGAAAATTCCTGGGCGGTGGAGACATAGCTCTCGATCCTGCCCTGCCGCACCTCGCGAATCAACTCCGCCGAGGCCAGGAAGATGCCAGGGACCACATCCGCTGTGGCCTGTCCAAACTGATGAAAAGCCGTATCGATCCAGACCTGATAGGCCGTACGTGCATCGGCAAGGTTGGCCCCGGCCAGCGTGTCCGCGCTGACCGCCAGGCGCAGCAGGCGTTTTTCACTCTCCGCCCGGCAGAATCCAGGCGTCAGCGTCGTGGCGGCCGCTCCCGCCAGGAGTGTCAGGCATTGCCGCCGGGTGACCCTATTCTCTCCGCGGACCATTTTCCACCACCTCTAACCCGTTCCTGCCGCTCCGGCAACCACGGGAAACCCCTTGCCAAACGATGGAGCGGGTGCCCCAGGTCTCGCTTCTGAGACCTGGGAGTTCACGAACAAGCAGGTTCGGGTGCCCTACCCTCGCCGCGTCTTTGCTTTTGCGGCCAGGGTGGGAAAGCGCTCACTGCATTTGCCAAATCGCTAGCGCCCGTTGCCCAACTCGGCCTGCACGCTCCTGCCCACCACCAGGTCGATCCTGGCTTGCAGGGCGCGGTGGTCATAGATCGCCTTGTCCCGCGCCGCCGTCACCAGCGCCTCCTGCAACTGCGCCCGGATCACCTTTTCCGTCGCCACCAGCCCCGCCTGATAGCCGCGCAGCGTCAGATCGGTGTCGTCCTTGGCGGCCGTGGCGGCATCCTGCGTGGCCTTGACCACCTTTTCGCTGGCGCCCAGATCCAGAAACATGCTGCGAATTTGCAGTCCCAGCCCCTCGCTGAGCAGCACCTTCTTCTCCTTGAGCTGGTTGATCCGCGCCCGCGCTTCGGCAACCCTTTCCTTGGTCAGAAAGCCATCGAAAATCGGGATTTCCACCCCCAGATCCACGCTCCAGCCGTCCCGGTTCTGCGCCGTCGAGAGGCCGCCGTCGTAGCTGTTCCAGCGCTTGTGCAGCTCGCCTTTGAGGCCGATCCTGGGGAAAAAGCCGCTGGCCGCCGTCTTGCGCTCGCCCTCCAGGGCGCGCAGCCCGGCGTCGAGATCCTTCCAGTCGGGGTTGAACTCGTAGGCCGTCGAAACCAGATCGTCCAGATTGCCCGCGTAGGGCTGATAGGGCACTTCCTCGTCTTTGGGAAGAACGCTCGATTTCCACGACAACCCGATGGTGTAAGCCAGGGCCGCCTCGGCTGAGCCCTCATTGGCCTCCAGCGGAGCCACCATCGAGCGAACCGTCTCGGCAATCACCTTGTTGTCCAGGTAGTCCGTCTTGTTGACCGTGCCGGAGCTGTCCTTGTAAAGCGACTCGGTCATGGTCAGGGTCGCTTCCATGCGGTCCAGCGTGTCCTGGCCCAGTTGATGAAGCTGACGGGCCAGCACTGCGCCATAGTACAGGCGAATCACGTTCTCGGTAAGCTCCAGGTCGGTGCGGTGCGCCTCGCTCCTGGCCACATCCACCGCGCCCAGCGACTGCTCGCTCAGGCCCTTGCGCATCCCGCCGTCGAAGAGCAGCCATTTGAACTCGCCGGAGACCGATTCCGTCTCCGGGTTCATCAGCTTGATGTTCTGCGCAGGGAGGGGAAACATCTGCGCGCGGGTGGTGACCGTCTGACCCGGAAACGACACCGGCATCTGCACCGGAACCGGCGGGAACCCCGGCCCGAAGGCGTTGGCCGGAATGGTGACCGTCGCGCTTCCCCCCGGAATGGCCACCGTCTGGGCCGGCAGATACATGGCGCTGGCCGGATACACGAAGTTGGGCGAGGAACTCATCTCCTCCGCCCCGCCTTTGGCCGTTACCTGGGGCCAGTAGGAAGCCAGCGCCTGGCGATGCTGCGCCTCGGCTATGGCCACGGCAAACTGGCTGGCCGGGCGGCTATGGTTCTTCTCCATGGCGATGCGCAGGCAGTCGTTCAGCGTGAGCGTCTGTTGATTCTGCGGCACAGACTGGCCGAACGCGCCTATGCAACCCGGCGTCAAAATCAGCGCCAGAAGTCCCGCACGCAGGCGCGGGAACCATTTCCTGTTCATCTCCTCACTATCGGCAAGTGAAATCCATTGTTTGAACGAGTACGTGGAGCGGATTCAGAAACTCCGCTTTCTGGAACCTGAACGCCCTGAAAGGGGTTCGCCGCCGTCCCCGGTGCATCGACCTGCGCCGAGGCTCCGCTCCCGGAAGCAACTGCCGCCCGGCTCCATGAAGGCCAAGGCCGCGGAATCGAACCCGCAGGGCCAGTTCAGTTGCGCCGATGCGTTTTTCTTGCCGCGCGTTTAAGCATCCAATAAGCGTAACCTTTCTCTCAACTCTCGTAATCTCCTCGGCCGATTCGCCTGCACGAAGAGGAGGCAACGGGCAGGATAACTTTCTCTGTCGAAGAATCGGATTGGAGCAAGGTATGCAAACAAATCTGCTGTCTGCTTTAGGCTTGATGGCCTGTGCCGCTGCCCTGGCGGTGTCAAGCGCTGCACAGACCTCCGCCGGTACGCCCTGCTTGCAAAAGCATGGCGCCGCCACCCAACTTGTGGTGGACGACAAACCGTTTCTGGCTCTGGCGGGAGAACTCACCAACAACGCGGCCACCAGTCTGGAAATGTTGGAGCCCATCTGGCCCAAGATCGTCGCCGGCAACCTGAATACAGTGCTGGTGGGCATCTCCTGGGCGCAGTTCGAGCCGGAAGAAGGCAAGTTCAATTACGCCCAGGTGGATGGGGTGATCGCCAGGGCGCGAGAGAACCATCTGCACATCGTGTTCATCTGGTTCGCCAGTTGGAAGAACGGCACCTCCAGTTATGCGCCCTACTGGGTAAAGAAGGACTATGTCCGCTTTCCCCGCATTCAGATCGGCGCAGGCAAGACCGTCTCCATCTCCGGCCCGGTTGAACTGCTCAGCACCTTTGGCGAGGCCACGCGGGATGCGGACGCTGCCGCCTTCGGCGCTCTCATGCGCCATATCAAGGAAGTCGACGGCGCCCGCCACACCGTTGTCATGATGCAGGTGGAAAACGAAGTCGGCGTGCTGCGCGATTCGCGGGACCGCTCTCCGGCGGCCAACCGCGCGTTCGCCGGGCCGGTGCCGGCGGAGCTGATGCAATTCCTGGAGTCGCACAAGGACGCGCTGATCCCCGAGTTCCGTGAGGTGTGGGCGGCGAACGGCTACAGGAAGTCTGGCACCTGGGAGGAGGTCTTCGGTCCCGGCAAACCCGCGGACGTGGAGATACCGATCCAGACCACGACTCCGCCCATGAGCGCCTATGAACATGAGGTCAGTTGGAGGCAGTTGCACTGGCCTGCGGATGAGATCTTCATGGCGTGGAATTATGCGCGCTTCGTCGAGAAGGTGGTGGAAGCCGGCAAGGCCGGCTACAACATTCCCATGTTCGTGAACGCCTGGCTGCAGCAGCCGAATCATGCCTGGCCGGGAACCTATCCCAGCGGCGGTCCGCTGCCTCAGGTACATGACATCTGGCGGGCCGGCGCCCCCGGCGTGGATATTCTGGCGCCGGATCTCTACCTGGAGTTTTTCGACCGCGTCTGCGAGAGATTCAGCCGGGGTGGGAATCCACTGTTCATTCCCGAGACGAGCACCGACCCAGCCAATGTGATTGTTGCCACCGCCAGGTACAACGCCATCGGTTTTTCTCCCTTCGGCATCGACGGCAACCGCCCCATTCCCCCCGAACTCGCAGCCACCTATCAGATGCTCTCGCAGTTATCGCCCATGATTCTTGCGCATCAGGGGAGCGATAGCATGACCGCCGTGCGCATGAGCGAGGGAGACTCGCCCCGGACGATCGGGCTGGGCAACTACAACCTGACGTTCACCTACACTGGCCGGGTCAGGCGCCTGCCTCCGCAGGCCAGGGGGCAGGTCGAGTCGTCGCCTCCCAGACTGCCCGCGGGCTCGCAGCCGGCAGAGGCCCTGCCGCCCCTTGCCGCCGCCGCGGTTGTCATCGCTGTCGGTCCCGACGAGTACTATTTCGGCGGCGGCGGCATGCGCGTCGACTTTGCGCCCAACACGCCCGGCCCGCCCAACGTGGGCCTCGGCGATGTGCAGGAAGGCAGATTTGTCGACGGAAAGTGGCAGGTTGCCCGTCAGATTGCGGGCGACGACGATGCGCAAGGAGAGATCCTGGTGCTGCATCCGGACGCCATCCTGCGTGTGACGCTCTACCGCGCCCCATAGAGACGCCCTTCCACAATGCGTGCCAGCCCCGAATCGATCCGGGGCTGGCACGTGCACTGCGCGCCCTTTGCCCGCGGCCGGTCTGTCCATGCCCGAAAGTCTCACATTCGGCCCAACCGCCTCACGCCAGTTTCTTCAGCTCCGGGTAACGCGCATAAATCCGCCGCTGATCGTCGCCAGCCAATTGCCCCAGCCGCATCGGCTTGTCCTGCGGCCGCGTGCCCTTCTGATTCAGAACGTTCATCAGGCTCCATTCCCGTTGCAGGGGCTGCGGCTCGTGCGCCGGCAAATCGTAGCGGGTAAAGTCGATCGCCATCGCCGGACTGCCCGTCTCCCAGTTCCTCAGCAGTCCCAGCCGAAACTCCCGGTTCATGTACCACTGGATTTCCAGATCCTTCTCGGAGCCCGGCGCACCGGTTCCCTTGGCATCGAAGCGGTAGTTCAGAGAGTTGTTGTTGGGCATATGTTTCCGCCACTCCAGCCCGAACGCCCCTTCGGTCATCACCTGTGTATCCGGCCACCTGTCCTTCACCGCCTGCAGCCACCACGCCAGGTCCTCGTCGTGGCCAACCGACACCTCCCAGATGCCCGTCACAAAGCCAAATCCATTCAGCGCGTGACCCTGGTCAAAGTGCATCGCGGTGGTGTCCATCATCTCCCTGCGGCCCGCTTCTTTCCCCAGGTTGCCCACCGTCTCGATGGGCCCAACCCCCATGCGGCTGTTGAACCCGCCCTCAAAGCCGTCGCGCCGTGCCGTCAGAAAGTCGCAGGTCCACCCGTCCAGGCACACGCAATCAATAAAATCCGCCGCTCCCTGCGCCGGTTTCAAATAGTGCTCCCGGCTGGGGTAATAGGGATAGCAGATGCCGCCGTCGCCGTCGCCATTGTCGATGCCGTGCTGGCTCCATATCTGCCCCTGGCACACGTGAATCCCCTCGTCGGCAGCAAGGAACCGCTGGTTCTCCGCATCCATGTAGCCCGCCACCAGGCTCTGCGGGCGATACCCGTTGCCCACCATCTCTGTGATCAGCCCCAGCGCCTTGTGAATCGTCTCCCGGTTATGCTCGCGGGTGTCGAACATGGGCGCAAAATACCCGCCCGGAATGAACGTGATCTCGTCGCCAAACTGGTCGCGATACGCAGCCAGCAGCCGCCGCGCCTCCTTGTACTCCTGCCGGGTGTCGTTCAAAGCCAGCCAGCTGATCGCCCAGGTCATCCTGCCCCCTGGGCAGCCGCGCGCAAAGGCTTCCCGCCGCGAGCGGATGCGCTCCGGCCGGTTGTCCGCGGCCTCGTCCTCGCCGATCGAGCGCTTCGGCGTAACCTCAATCTGGTTCACCCGTACCACCGAAACATGGGTGACGAACCTGCCCCGCAGGCCCGCAATGCCCGCCCCGAAGGCCAGTGATCCGCTTCCCGGCCTGGCCAGCGCCACCGCCGCCGCGGAACCCGCCGCCCGGCTCAAAAACTCTCTTCTCGTCCAGTGATTGTCCATTGCCTTCCTTTGTCTTCAGCGTCCCTGGAACATGGCCCCGTCCCTCATTCAGCAGGCTGGAGTCCTGTCACACAGACACACACACTGGTACTCCCTGCCCCGCCTCCCTGTCCAGGTCCAGCACCTTCTCACCGGCCCTCGGCCCCAGCTGCGTGGACTGCTCAATGCCCGGTGGGACCTTCAGGGAAATCGCATGAACGGTCTTTGTTGCCGAACCGGGTTCAGTATGGCTTTTGAGCGAGTTTGTTTCGGCGCGGCTCCCGGAGGGAGGCGGCGGGAATAGCCCAGGGCGAAGCCCTGGGAATGCGTTTTGCTGGGATGAACCCGCCCCGGAGGGGCGGATCGAATCCTGATGAAGAACAGCATCGCTGTTCACACCATTGCCCCGTTGGGGCCGTCCTCGCGGGTTCGAGCGCATTGGCAACAGTGTTATCCTTGATCCGCATGGCGAGGGCCAGTGCAACCCCTTCGGCCGCCCTCGCGCTTTCTTGAGCGACAGGCCTCCGTGTTCAAATCCCTTGTTTCCAGCAGGTACCCCGTTGAAAGACATCTACATTGCCGAACTGGCTGGTTTTGAAGAGGGCAAGCTCTTCGACAGCTTCTTCCTGGTCCTGGCCAAGCAGCAGCGCACCACCAAGACCAACAAGCCCTACCTCAACCTCATCCTGGGCGACAAGACCGGGCAGCTCGAGGGCCGCGTCTGGGAGCCCGGCGATCCGCGCATCGCCAGGGAATTCGAACGCGGCGACATCGTCAAGGCCCGCGGCAGCGTCTCCCGCTTCGACGACCGCCTGCAGATGAAGGTGGATCAAGTGCGCAAGGCCCAGCCCACCGAAGTGGACAAGATGGACCTGCTGCCCTCCACCACCTACGACGTGGCCGCCCTGTGGAGCCAGCTCCAGGGCTTTGTCCAGAGCTTTACCGAACCCGACCTGAAGCGGCTGCTGACCACGCTGCTGGCCGATCCGGCGCTGGCCCAGGCCTATCGCGAGGCGCCCGCCGCCCGCCAACTGCACCACGCCTGGCTCGGCGGCTTGCTGGAGCACGTCGTCAGCCTCTGCTCCCTAGCCGACCGCGTCGCCCCGCACTACCCCATCCTGCACCGCGACTTGCTGCTCACCGGCGTCATCCTGCACGACATCGGCAAGGTGCGCGAGCTGAGCTGGGAGGTTGGCTTCGACTACACCATTGAAGGCACGCTGCTGGGCCACATCCAGATGGGCACGGCCCTGGCCGAGCAGACCATCGACAGCCTGCCCAATTTCCCGTCCCGGCTGAAGACGCTGGTGCTGCACATGATCCTGTCCCACCACGGCAAGCTGGAGTTCGGCTCTCCCAAGCTGCCCATGATTCCCGAAGCGCTGGTGCTCAACTTCCTCGACGACCTCGACGCCAAGATGCAGGCCATGGCCGGCGAATTCGAGAAATCCGCCCGCGAAGGCAAAGGCCCCGACGAACTGACCGGCAAAGTCTGGGCCCTCGATCAGCGCCAGCTCCTCAACACCAGGCGATTCCTGGGCGAAGACACTAAATAGGGGGCAGCCCGACCCCCCGCGGCGAGTTACGGCCGAAATGAACTCAGCGTCGGAAGCCGCACCAAAGCTCCGTGCCCCATCCTCGCCGCGTTTTTGTCTTTGCGGCTAGTGTCCTGTCCCTGGAGTTCGCAACAAAACAAGGGTTGTCATCCTGAGCGAACGGGGCCCCAAGCGCTTTTCAGCTTGGGGGTGGTGAGTCGAAAGCCTGCTCTGAGCGAAGCCGAAGGGGATCTGCAGTTGTTTTTCAAAGAACATCTGGGACACCACACTAGGGTGGGTGAGCAGGCATCTTGCAGATTGTCTTTGTCTTGCTGAACTCGCCGGGTGCCCCAGGTCCCGATTTTGGGACCTGGGATTGCATCGCTGCGCGAGGGCCTTATGGAGTCTGATCCTCACCGGCAACCCTGCGCCGATACTCTTCCGGCGTTTCAATCAGAAACGCTGTTTGTCCGGCCAGCGCCAGCAGGTCTGCATCGCCCGTCACCAAAAAGTCCGCTCTGCCGCTCTGCGCCAAGTCAAGCAGTGGCTGATCCTTGGCGTCTCGGCACTCAAGGGGGCATTTTCCCGTCGGATCGAGGCTCTCGCAGTAGGGAAGGTACATTGCCAGCAGCTCCATGAGGTACTGCGCGGAGAGCCGGAACTTGGGATAACCGAGAACCCGCGTCAGTTCCCGCGCTGTCGCCGGCGAGATGAGCGGCACGGCTCCACCCTGCCTCCAATGCGCCCGCAGCCAAGCCAGGCGGCCGGCGGGAAATAGCAGCGCGGAGAGAACAACATTGGTATCGAATACCACCCGGCGCATCGTGTGCGGGTTCACTCGGTCTCGCGCGCCCAGGCCACGGCGTCGCTCACATCCTGCTCGGTGATGCCCAGCTTCTCCAGGTGAGCCCACACCTCGCCCGCCCGGCTCCGCTGTAGCGGCCGCAGGGTAATGCTCACCCCATCCGTGCTGACGTCGAAGTATTCCACCCCGCGGAACTGGGTGACCACCGCCTTGGGAAGCGTGAGTTGATTCTTGACCGTCATTTTGGCCAGCATAAATCACCTCATTCAAGGAAACAAGGAAATCTTACCATAATTCGGCTCCGGTGAGCAGGCCGCGAGCAGGGTCTATCTGTTCCCTGTTCCCTACTCCCTGTCTCCCACAAACCACTCCCACTGCTCCAGCGTCAGCGGCGCCACCGAGAGCCGTCCGATAATCACCAGCGGCGACTGGGCAAACAGCGGCTCGGCCTTGATCGCGGCCAGCGTCCTGGGATGCTTCAGCCGCTTGCCCACCTTCACTCGAACAATGGGCACCTTGGGATCACTGGGGTCCACGCTCAGTACCGTTCCCGTGCCCACGGCCGTGCGCTCGTCGCCGGTGTGGTAAAAAATCCACTTTGTCCCGGTCTTCATCTCGCGCAGGTATTTCACAGCGGTGGGGTTGGTCACGCCATCCCACACGGTCTTCTTGTCGCGCAGGAAATCGTCGAAGGAGTAGACAGTGGGCTCGGTCTTGAAGAGGAAGTAGCTCATGCGCTTCATGGTATGCGAGAGGCAGTAGAGCAGGGAACAGGGAAAAGGGAGCAGGGAACAGCAAGCTGAGCATTGGGGGCGAACCAGGCTTAATGGGGTCGCTCCACCCCCTGTTCCCTGTTCCCTACTCCCTATTCCCTGCCTTTCCCCGTTACAATCAAGACAATATGATTCGTTTCTCAACCGCTGGCGAGTCCCATGGAGAGGCTCTCATCGCCCTGGTCTCCGGCTTGCCGGCCGGCGTCCCCGTCGATCTGGACTTCGTAAACCGCGAACTATGGCGCCGCCAGCAGGGCTATGGCCGTGGCGGCCGCATGAAGATTGAGACCGACAAGGCCCACATCCTCTCCGGCGTGCGCCACGGCAAGACCATCGGTTCGCCCATCGCCATTGAGATTGTCAATCGCGACTGGAAGAACTGGGAAGAGAAGCTGCCGGTCGAGGCCGGCGATCCCGCCAAGCACCAGGCCGTCGCCTCGCCGCGTCCCGGCCATGCCGACCTGGCCGGCGCACTCAAGTACAACTTTCCCGACGCCCGCTATGTGCTGGAGCGTGCCTCGGCCCGCGAAACCACCGCGCGCGTGGCCGCCGGCGCCCTGGCCAAGCTGATGCTCAAAACCCTGGGGATTGAAGTCGCCAGCCACGTCATCCGCGTGGGCCGCGCGGAGTTGGAACGCGCCGCTGCCTGGGACGAGATCGCCGCCCTCAACGCCCGCGATGAAGTTGTTCTTGGCTGCGTCGATGCCGCCGCGGAAGCCCGCATGAAAGAAGAAGTCGAAGAAGCCTCCCGCACCGGCGACACCGTGGGCGGGGTCTTCGAGGTGGTGGTCCACGGCGCGCCCGCCGGCCTGGGAACCTATGCCAACTGGGATGAGCGCCTCGACGGCCTGCTCGCCTGGTCGGTGATGAGCGTGCAGGCGGTCAAGGCCGTCGAAGTCGGCCGCGGCGTGGTTGCCGCCCAGTCCTTTGGCTCCGCGGTTCACGACCCCATCCATTACGCCGCTGAAAACCAGGGCAAGCCCACCCGCTTCACCCGCGACCAGAACAACGCCGGAGGCATCGAGGGCGGCGTTTCCAACGGCGAAGACATCGTGGTGCGCGGCTACCTCAAGCCCATCTCCACCCTGCGCCGCCCCCTGGAATCGGTGCGTTTCGACTCCCGTGAGGCCACCAGCGCAAGTTATGAGCGCAGTGATATTTGCGTGGTGCCCGCCGCCGGCGTGGTCGCCGAGGCCATGGTCGCCCTCACCGTCGCAACCCTGGCCCAGCAAAAGTTCGGCGGCGATTCGGCCCTGGAAATGAAGCGGAATTTCCTCGGGTACATCGAACAAATACGGAGCTATTAGCAGAAAATGATTCTCAAGATTGTCAAATACCCGGAACCGGTGCTCTCCCAGCCCGGAGAGCCCGTCACCGAGTTCAACAACGAGCTGCGCAAGCTGGTCGCGGACATGTTTGAGACCACCTATGCCTCGGAGGGCGTGGGCCTGGCCGCTCCCCAGGTGGGCGTCTCCAAGCGCCTCGCGGTCATCGACCTCAGCATGGGCAAGGAGCCCAAGGACAAGCTGGTCGTCATCAATCCCGAGATCATCTCCCGCGAGGGCAAGGTCTACGAAATGGAGGGCTGCCTCAGCTTCCCCGGCATCACCGAGAAGGTGGTGCGCGCGGCCAAGGTGCGCATCCGCGCCCAGGACGAGCACGGCAAGTGGTTCGAGATGGAAGGCCTGGACCTGCTCGCGCGCTGCTTCCAGCATGAAATCGACCACGTGGACGGCATGTTGTTCATCTTCCGCATGAGCGCCCTCAAACGCGACCTGGTGCAGCGCAAGATTCGCAAGTTGCAGCGCGACGGCGAGTGGTAGACCCCAACATGACGAGTGTGACGAGCACGACAAGACCCGCAAATCCACATTCGGTCCCTGTCCCTCCCCTGCAAAAACTGGGTGCCCCATCCTTTCCTCGGTTTTTTGAGGAAAGGGTGGGAAACCGTTGCACTCAACCGGCCCGCACCTCAGGAGTCCAATGAAGCTCGTATTCTGCGGCACTCCCAGTTTCGCCATTCCCACCCTCCAGGCCCTGCTGGCGGCCGGCCATGGAATTGCGCTGGTCGTCTCCCAGCCCGACCGCCCCGTGGGCCGCAGCCAGCAGCTCACCGCTCCTCCCGTCAAGCAATCCGCCCTGTCTGCCGGCCTGCCCGTCACCCAGCCGGAAAAGATTCGCAGCAACCCCGAATTTCGCGCCCAACTCGAGGCCCTCGCTCCGGACGCTATCGTCGTGGTGGCCTACGGGCGCATCATTCCCCCGTGGATGCTGGCCCTGCCCCGCTTCGGCTGCATCAACCTGCACGGCTCCCTTCTGCCCAAATACCGCGGCGCCGCGCCCATCCAGTGGGCCGTGGCCATGGGCGATGCCTTCACCGGCAATACCACCATGCTCCTGGAGGAAGGCCTCGACACCGGCCCCATCCTGCTTCAGCAGACCCTCCCCATCGCTCCCGACCAGACCGCCGCCGACCTCTTCGGCCTGCTGGCCCAAGCTGGCGCGCCGCTGGTGGTTGAGACCCTGGCCGGCTTGGAGAGCGGAGCGATTCACCCCCAGCCGCAAAATCACTCCTTTGCCACCTTCGCTCCGCTGCTGGACCGCGAAGACGGGCGCATGGACTTTGCCGCCCGGCCGGCCACCGAACTCCACAATCGCTGGCGCGGCTTTCAGCCCTGGCCGGGCGCTTTCACCACGTTCGCCGGCAAAAAGCTGATCGTCCATCGCATGCAGGTAGCCGAGGAATCCGGCCTGGCCGAGCCGGGCCAGTTGCGCATTGAAAACCACCGCCTGTTCGCAGCCTGCGCCGGCAACACCTGGCTCGAACTGCTTGAAATTCAACTGGAAGGCAAAAAACGCCTCACAGCCGCAGAATTCCTGCGCGGAACGCCGCTCCCAAGCGGCGCCCGGCTGGGCTGATGGCGGCCATCTCCGCAGCCCGCAAGGCGGCCTTCGGCGTCCTCATGGCCGTCGAGCGCGGCCACTCCCACTCCGACGAACTGCTCCGCGGCAGGACCGTCAATGCTCTTTCCTCGCCGGATCGCAACCTGGCCACGGCCCTGGTGCTGGGCGTGCTTCGCTGGCAAATAAGCCTCGACCACCAGCTCCGGGCCCTGCTCAAGCGGCCCAACGCCAAGCTCGACGCCGAAATTCTCATCGCCCTGCGCCTGGGCGCCTTCCAGTTGCTCCATCTGGACCGCATCCCCGCCCGCGCCGCCATCGACGAAAGCGTGGAACTGGCCAAACAGAACGGTCACCGCTTCGGCGCCGGTATGGTCAACGCCGTCCTCCGCAAACTGGCCGTAGCGCCAAAACCTGCGCAAAGAATCCTCCCAGTGGAAGGTACAGGCTTGGCCGGTCAGGACCTTGGCCCTGGCGTGAAGAGTACAGGCTTGGCCGGTCACGGCCTTGGCCCTGGCGTGAAGGGTACGGGCTTGGTAGGTCAGGGCTTTAGCCCTGACGCAAAGCCCGAAAACACCGGCGGGGCTTTAGCCCCTGAGGGATGTATTTCGGATGAGTCTGGCGCAGATCTGGCTCTGGCTTACGCCCATCCACTTTGGATCGTCGAGCGCTGGGTCAGCTTCTTCGGCTTGGAAGCGGCGCGCGCCATCTGCCGCCACGGCCAAAGCCAGCCCGTCCTCACCGTCCGCATTGAGAGCCCCGCCGTCGAACTCGAACTGACCAAATCCGGCGTTTACCTGGAGCCCGGCGACCTTTTAACCTCCGCCCGCGCCGTCATCTCCGGCGACCTGACCGCCGCGCCCGCCTTCAAGGAGGGCCGCGTCCGCCTTCAGGATGAGGGCTCGCAGCTGGTGGCCGAAATCGCGGGGCAGGGATGCGACCTTCTCGATTGCTGCGCCGCTCCCGGCGGCAAGACCCTGATCCTGGCCGAGCGCAACCCCCAGGCCCGCATCCTGGCCTGCGAATCCAGTTCCACCCGCCAGAAGGAGTTGAGCAAACGGCTGGCCGCCTATGCGGACCGCATCGAGTGCCGCCTGGCCGACGCCGCCGCCCTGGTCCAGAACGCCGCCTTCGATCTGGCCCTGGCCGACGTGCCTTGCAGCGGCACCGGCACTCTGGGCCGCAATCCGGAGATTCGCCACCGCCTCCGTCCCGAGGATTTCGCCCGCCAGGCCGAGCGCCAGAGCGCCATCCTCCGCGCCGCCCTGCGAGCCGTTCGTCCCGGCGGCCGTGTCGTCTACTCCACCTGTTCCCTCGATCCGGAAGAAAACGAACAGGTCGTGGCCTCCGTCCTCGCGGAAGTCCCCAACGCTCGCCCCGTCCCCCTCGATGCCCGCGTCGCAGCCCTGCTCAGCGAAGGCATCCTGACCCCCTCCGGCGCGGAGCGCCTCGGCGCCTGCCTCACGCCGGAAGGCGCGCTTCGTCTTCTGCCCGGTGCCTTCCACACTGACGGCTTCTTTATCGCAATGATCGAGAGAATTGCCTAGAAAGCGGGTGCCCCAGGTCTCGATTTTGAGACCTGGGAGAGTTTGAACTCAATCTACGAAATCATCCGATCAGAGACCTAAGGTGGGATAGCAGGAATTTCTCCTCCCGCAGGTGGCCCGTTCACTCGCTCTTATGCTGCTCGGGGCCCAGCCTCAACTCCTCGTAGTCCCGCCCCAGCTCGTCGCACAGCGCCTCCACCACCAGCTCGTGGTCGCCGCGTTCCGGCAGTCCTGAGACGGTCACGCTGCCCACCACCCCGGCTCCCGCCACGGCTAGCGGAAACGATCCCCCATGCGCGGCATAGTCGGCCGTTGGCAGCCCATATCGTTCCAGCAGCGTCGCGTTCTTCAGCTTCAGATTCAGGCCCACCGCATACGAGCTGCGATGGAACCGCGCCACCACGTTGCTCTTGCGCCGCACCCACTCCGCATTGTCCGGGGTCGTGCCCTCCAGTGCCGCATAGAAGAGCAACTGGCCAAAGCGCCGTATATCGATCGCCAGCGCCAGGCCCCTGCTCTCCATCATCGTTTTCAGGCGTACCCCCAGGTCCCACGCCACATGCGCATCCAGGCGCTGCAACCGCAACTCGCGCTCTTGCAGAGCCACCCGCTCCAGGTCTTCGCTTATTCCCATGCCGGCGCGCCTCCTTTTGCCTGCGTCATCCCCGTATGCCAGCCATCATAGACCGGATTCGCTGGATTGCGGCTCATGGATGCTGGGTTTCCCAGGGCAAACCTGGCCCCACCGCAGGTGGCCCCGCCGCCCCGCTCACTTCGCCACCGTCAGCCGCACCACCGCACCCTGCTCCACGCGCGAACCCGCCGGCGGCTGTTGCGCCGTCACCGCGCCCGGCTTCAGCGGAGGCCGCAGGGCCGCATCGGCGCTGCCCACCGGCGCCACAGGCACATCCACAAAGCTCGGCGCAGGCGCCTTCAGGCCCACTTTGGCCAACTCCGCCTGCGCGCTCACCTCCGGCAGGCCGGTCAGGTCGGGCATCACAAATCCATCCGGCGCGTCGTCGCCGGGCGCGGCCACCAGCAGGTTGATTCCCGGCCGCTCGATACCCTGGGAGTGCGCCGGCGGGTCCTGCGCCAGCACCGTTCCCTCCGCCGCCTTGCCCCAGGGCAGCCGCGCCGTCACGCCCACCTCCAGACCCACACGCCGCAGAGTCAGCGCAGCCACCCGCTCCTCGCTGCCCACCGTATCCGGCACGTCCACCTTCTGCGGCCCCAGGCTTTCGGCCACCCGCACCCGCCACTCCCGCCGCACCACCGTTCCCGGCGCCGGCGACTGCGTCAGAATGTGCCCCGCGGCCACGTCCGCAGAGTAGTAGCGATTGTCCACGTCCAGGTTCAGCCCCAGCCCGGAGGTCTGGCTGCGCGCATCGGCCACCGTCATTCCCTTCAGCACCGGAACCTGCACCTCGGCCCCGTGAATGGCAAAGTGCATGGTCACGATGGCCGCCACCAGCGCCACCGCCACCAGCAGCATCACCAGCGACGCCACCTGAAAGAAATTCAGTACCCCCCGGCCCTTCATGCCTGCGACTCCTCGTTTGCCCTAAGGCATTCTCACGGATAGTGTACGGTCCGGGTGGGATCGCGCAAGGCCGGCATCACCGAAACGATGAAACCGCCCTACCGCAAATTATCCGTCGCCGGCTCGGGATGGATCGTCATCCGGTACACCTCCGGGCAATCCAGTTTGAAGCGGTCTTCCAGCGCGGTAATGGCCACGTGAACCCGCTGCATCGGCAGGTCGTCGGGCAGCGTGCAATGGCAGGAAACGTGGATGTGCTCGCCGGCCCGCCCCACCTTGATCTCATGCACATCCACAATTTCCGGGAACAGCTTGGCCGCACCAAGCAGCGCGCTCTCAATCTTGCGGTCTTCCGCGTCCACCTCGTCCGGCTGCTCAATCGTGGCCGGCTCGCTCTCGATATGCGACAGCACGGCGTCAATCTCCGGCGTCTCGCGCAGAATCTCCGCCTCCAGCGCGCTCACAAAGGCGTGCGCCTCCAGCAGCGGCAGGGTTTCGTCCAGCTCCACATGCAGTTCCACCCGCAGCCGTCCCCGGTGCGACTGCACGCTCAACTCGTGCACGCTCACATTGTTGCGCGCCGCCACCGCCCGCACCCGGTCAAAGATGCTCTCCGCCCTGGCCTGCCGCGGCACCGTGTGGATCACCACGTCGGCCTCCGGCAGCGTCCGCTGCACCGCCTCGGTGGCCGCTCGCACCAGTTCCCCGGTGTGCTCAAAGGTAAAGCGCCGCGGCAGCGCCAGCGTCAGGTCGGCAAAATAGTCGGCTCCCGCCCTGCGCATCCGTGCCTGCTCCACCGCCAGAACCCCCGGCACCTGTTCCACTTCGCGCACGATCTTGCGCCGCGTCTCCACCGGAATCTCGTCCAGCAGCACCGCCACCGCCTCGTGGCCCAGCCGCAGCGTCAGGCGCAGAATCATCAGCGAAACCACCACCGCCGCCAGCGGATCGGCGTAGTGCAGCACGGGGATTCCGAACCGCGATCCCACCCAGCTGGCCGCCAGCCCGCCCAGCACCGCCACCGACGACCAGATGTCGCTGGCAAAGTGGAAGGCATCGGTAGCCAGCGCCGGCGAACCCGTCCGGTCGGCCACCGCCTTCAGTTGCCGCGACCGCCAGAAGTCCACCCCGATCGAGGCCATCACCACCAGCACCGGCCACACCGAGTTGCGCAGTTCCACCGCGTGGTGCAGCGTCCGCTCAATGGCCTCCCAGATGATCCAGCCGCTGGAAACGGCCATCAGGATCACCTCGCCGAACGAGGAGAGGTTCTCCACCTTGCCGTGCCCGTAGGTGTGGTCTTCGTCGGCCGGCTTGTCGCTTACCCCTACTGAAAACAGGGTCAGCGCCGCGCCCACCAGGTCCAGCCCGGAATGGGCCGCGTCCGACAGCACGCCCAGCGAGCCAGACAGCAGCCCCGCCACCAGCTTCAGCACCGTCATGGCCGCCGCCGCCAGCATCGAGTGCAGCGCCACGCGCCGCTTCTCCTTGGAAAAACCGGCCATCTTGGAGGCGTTGCGAGTCATCGAGTTCCTAGACTACAGGCGGGCGCGTGGCCGTGTACAACCCGGCTATGCCGAAGGTGTACGGCTGCCATGCGCACTCCTCATAGCCCGTCGCCCGCATCAGCCGCAGCATCTCCTGGGGCGGCGGAAAGTTCCCCACCGAAGCGGGCAGATAACTGTACGGCCCGTCCTTGCCGCAGATCGCCCGCCCAACCGCCGGCAGCACCCGCCGGAAGTACACCGCATAGGCCTTGCCCAGCAGCCCTCCCGGCTCGCTGAAGTCCAGAATTCCCAGTTGCCCCCCCGGCTTCAGCACCCGGTTGAACTCCCTCAACCCGGCCTCGTAGTTGGCCAGGTTCCGGAACCCGAACGCCGTCACAATCAGGTCCAGCGACCCCGAGTGCAGCGGCAGATGCAGCGCATCGGCCTCCAGGGGGACTGCGTACGGCTTACCGGTCTCGCCCGCGCCAAACTTCTTCGCCCCCCGGCTCAGCATCCCGCGCGCAAAATCCGCCGCCAGAATCGGCCTCGCCCCCTGCGGCCGGAGCTTCAGCAGGGCCATGGTCATGTCGCCTGTTCCGCAGCAGATGTCCAGCACCGCCGCGTCGGGGTCAGCCAGCACCGCCCGGAACCGCCGCGCCGTCCGCCGCCACCACAGCCGGTCTACATTGGCTGAAAGCACATGGTTCAGCAGGTCGTAGCGCGGCGCAATCGCGTCGAACATCTGCCGCACTGCCTGCGCCGCGCCCGCCTCGTCCTCGGCTCCCGCCGGTTTCGCCCCCGTCGTGGTCATTTGCCCTCGCGCTTTTGCTCTTCTTCCCTCTTACCTGCTCAAAAGACTGGGTGCCCCACCTTCGGCACAGTTTCATCGTGCCCAAGGTGGGAAACCAAACAATTCGATCCGCCCGTCTTTCTATGCCAAAATCTCGGGTGCCCCATCCTTGCCGCGTCGTTGTTTTTGCGGCTAGGGTGGGAAACGATGAAATCTGCGGGTGCCCCCGGTCTCGCTTTTGAGACCGGGGAACCACCCCCGCTGACTGGCTAAACCGCCCCGGCCTGCGCCAGCATATACCCCGCCGCCGCCTCCAGTTCCGCCGCCGTCACGTCTTCCACCACCCCGGCGTCGCCAATTCCCACCGGCAGCACAAACCGTCTCACTCCGCCCACGTTCTTCTTGTCGCCCAGGGTGGCGGCCACCACCTTGCTGGCGCGCAGCTTCAGCGCCGGCAGCGGCCCATACTGGTAAACCAAGCTCTCCAGCCGCTCCGCCTGCCGGCTGCTAATCGTGCCCCGCTCCCTGGCTACGTGGAGCGCGGCCACCATGCCCCACCCCACCGCCTCGCCGTGCAGCAGCACCTTGTAGCCGGTGGCCTGTTCCAGCGCGTGGCCCACCGTATGCCCGAAGTTCAAAATCATGCGCAGCCCGTTCTCGCGCTCGTCCACGTTCACCACCCCGGCCTTCATGCGGATGGACGCGGCAATCACCCTCTCCAGCGCCTTCGGGTCGCGCCCCAGCACCTCGTCCGCGTGCTCTTCCATAAAGCGCACCAGCGTCCGGTCGCGGATGATCCCCGCCTTCACGCTCTCCATCAGCCCGGCGCGCAGCTCGCGGTCGGGCAGCGTGCCCAGCACGCCAATGTCGGCAAACACCGCCCGCGGCTGATGAAAATTGCCCACCAGGTTCTTGCCCTCGGGCAGGTTCACGCCCACCTTGCCGCCTACCGAGCTGTCCACCTGCGCCAGCAGCGTGGTCGGCACCTGCACAAAGGGAATCCCGCGCATGAAGATGGCGGCCAGAAACCCGCCCACATCGCCCACAATCCCGCCGCCAAAGGCAATCACCAGGCTCCCCCGGTCGCCCCCCGCCGCCGCCATCTGCCGCAGCAGCTTCTCCACGCTGGCCATGGTCTTGTGCTTTTCGCCCGGCTCCAGAAACAGCGTTACCGGCGCCTCGGCAAAGGAGGAGAGAAACGCCTCCCCCCACAGTGCCCAGATCTCCGCCGAGGTCACCACAAACACCCGCCGCGGCAGCCTGCCCGCCGCCCGCTCAATGCGCGGCGCCAGCGTCTCCAGCAGCCCGCTCCCCGCCACCACCTCATACTTCGCTGTAGCCGTCTCTACCCGTATCGTCTGCATACTGCCTTCATCCTAAATGCACTCTTGGGTAGAGAGCCGCGGACGGGGATAGTGTCCTGGTGGTGTCCGCCACACAGAGGGTCGTTTTATGCTTTGAAAGGGCACGACTTTAGTCGTGCCGTAAACGGCCCAAGATGAGCTGGGCTTTAGCCCCTGAGGGAAGCTGCCGGGTGCCCCAGGTCTCGATTTTGAGACCTGGGAACGACCCCAAAATGGATCAACGATACACCGCCCGCCCCCTCTACCACCCCAGCCAAAGCAGCGGCGTCAGCCCCAGGGCCGCCAGCCCCAGCAGCATAGCCAAACTCGGCGCGCCGGTCTTGCGGTCGGCCAGGCTGAAGGCGTAGATCCCTTTCACCACATTGTTGCTGGCCGCGGCAATCAGCACCGCCGCCGCAGCCACCTTCAGCGGCGTCAGGGTCCCCGCCGCCTGCGTCAGCCCCATGATGAACGGGTCCACGTCGCTCACCCCCATCAGCACGGCCAGCGTGTTCACGCCCGCGCTGCCCAGGTAGGTGACCGCCAGCTGGGTGGCCACCAGCATGCCCAGAAACAGCCCGGCAAACAGAAACGCCGTCAGCAGCTCCAGCGGGTTCTTGGCTTCGTACTCCCGCTTCACTTCCTGCGTGTTCTTGTCCGCCCGCAGCGTCCACAGCCATCCCATCCCCACCGCCAGCCCCGCCAGCACCAAAAAGGGGATATAGAGCAGCATCATCAGTTGCCGGTTGAACAGCGCCAGCAGAATCACCAGGCGCAGATACATCACCCCGGAGGCGATCAGGATGCCGCCCGCGAACAGGTGCGGCTGATGCTCGCGCGCCGCCCGCTTGGCCATCACCACGGTGGTGACCGTCGAGGAATAAGCCCCGCCCAGCAGCGCCGCCAGCACCACCCCGCCCTGTCCCTTGGTCATCTTCTGCAACACATAGCTGAGGTAGGAGATGGTGCTGATGGCTACCACCACCAGCCAGGTCTTGAACGGGTTGATGTGGAACTGCGTGAACTGCTGGTTGGGCAGAATAGGCAGAATCACCGCGCTCAGGAACAGAAACTTGGAGAAGGTGAGAATCTCGTTGGGCGCAATGCGCACTGCCAGCTTCTCCAGCCCGGCCTTCAGGTCCAGCAGCAGCAGGCTGGCCACCCCCAGCGCGGTGGCAATCCACAAGTGCCCGTAGCAGACCAGCGCCCCCACCATGAAGGTCGCCAGCCCCGACATCTCCGAAGTCACTCCGGCGGCTTCGGCAGTGGAAATCTTGTGCCAGTAGCTCAACAGCAGGAACCCGGCGACCACCAGAAAGCCGATGGCCACGGGCAGCATCTGCGAGCCTGAAATCAGCGCGCTCGAGTAGCCGATCAGCCCGATCAGCGGGAAAGTGCGCACCCCGCCAAAGGAGTAAGGGCCGCCGGCCGCCTTGCGCTCCTCCCGCTCCAGCCCGATCAGGAACGACAGAAACAGCACCAGAACAATCTGCACGGCTTGCGGCGGAATCTGCTGGTAAATCTCCATGCGCGTCGAACCTCCGAACACTGTCTTCCCGCGGAACCCCTGCGGGGGCTGAACTCCAGGGCCAGTGCACACTGCCCGCTACCCTTCTGGAAGTGAACTGGCCCTGGTGCAACCGGCTGGGGGGCCGCCCAACCGCCCTCCGCGGAATCTGCTAGTCAGCTTACACTCTGCCACGGCCGTGCGCCCGAGGCCGGGCTTCCGTGCAAGAAAACCCGCCTTGGCAGGCCAGCCCGCCTCAAAACGCCAAACGGCGGAGCCGTTTGGCTCCGCCGCTTCTGTTCCGGTCCGCTGCCTGATTTTGCAGCTACTGGTTAGCGCCGTCCGCCGCCAGCATGTCCACCGCCGCCACCGGCATGTCCACCACCACCGCCGCCAGACCGCATTCCGCCGCCGCCGCCGGCATGTCCACCGCCGCCACCGCTACGCGCTGGTGCAGCATGTCCACCACCACCGCCACGCGCTGGTGCAGCATGTCCGCCGCCGCCAGCTCTCATGCCGCCACCAGCCCGCATCCCACCGCCAGCTCTCATTCCGCCGCCGGCCCGCATTCCACCGCCGCCACCGGCAAAGCGGCCGTGATTGGCAGCATAACCGCCGCCGCCGCGATAGTTTCCTCCGCCCCCTTCACTGAAGCGATGCCCGCCCCAGCCGTGGCCATAACCCCAGCCGGCCCAGGGGCCCATGCCCAGGAAGATGCCGTTGTAGAAGTAGCCCGGCCCGTAAAATCCCATGGGCGAGCAGGCGTAGGGCGCGTAGTCGTAGTATCCATAGGCACAAACCGGTGGTACGCCCAGGTTGATGCCGACGGAAATTTGCGCGTGAGCCGCTGGCGCCAGGGCCAGACCCGCGAGCAACGCTGTTGCTGAAAATAGAGTTTTGAGTCCGCGCATAGTTGACCCCCCCTTGAGGTGTCTGCGGTTCCGCTTGTTGTGTGGGGTGCGATGTTGCCGCAAAGAACCATCCGGCAACAGCAGCCACCATAAGGGGCTAAGTCCGTACATCCGCTCCCCTCACATGCGTTCGGGGGGCTTTCTTCTATCTACCCTTACGTCCTCCACTCTACCCGCCCGCTTTATCCCTGTCTGAGCAATAGGAGGCACCTCGCGTGCCGTCAATTCTCTGGCCCCTCAGGGCAATCGCATGAACGCTCTTTGTTGCCGAACCGGGTTCGATATGCCTTTGGAGCAGGCATGTCTCGGCGCGGCTCCCGGAGGGAGGCGGCGAAAACAGCCCAGGGCGAAGCCCTGGGAATGCATTGCAGGCGTATGAATCCGCCCCGGAGGGGTGGATCGAATCCTGATGAAGAACAGCATCGCTGTTCATGCATTTGCCCGGTCTGACCCCTGATCTCTAGCCCCTGGCCCTCCCGCGCGGTGGTAGCCTGAAAGTTCATGGAAAAGGCGTCTCAAGTGGACTTTCTGGTGATGGGGGCAGGCGTAGCAGGCCTGCGAGCGGCAATCGAACTGGCCCGCCACGGCCAGGTGCTGGTGGTCACCAAGGAGTCCCTGGGCGAGTCCAACACCCACTACGCGCAGGGCGGAATCGCCGTCGCCATGGAGGGCGACCAGGACATAGCCCTCCACCTGGAAGACACCGTCAACGCCGGCGATGGCATCGTCTACCGCCCCGCCGCCGAAGCGCTGGTCACTGAGGGCCCCGTCCGCGTGGCCGAGCTGATCGAGTGGGGCGCGAACTTTGACACCGAGGCGGGCCAGTTGCTGCGCACCCGCGAGGGCGCGCATTCGCTGCCCCGCATTCTGCACGCCAACGGCGACGCCACCGGCGCTGAAATCAGCCGCTCCCTGCTGGCCTTTGCCCGCGCCCACAAGCGCATTCAGTTCGCCGAGTGGACCATGGTCACCGGCCTCGTTGTCGCCGAGGACCGTGTCATCGCCGCCGACCTGCTCGACCGCGACAACCACCCCAGCCGCATCGGCGCGCGCGCCATCCTTATCGCCGCCGGCGGCGCTGGCCAGGTTTACTCCGATACCACCAACCCCAGCGTGGCCACCGGCGACGGCATCGCCCTGTCTGTGCAGGCCAAAGCGGAACTGGCCGACATGGAGTTCTACCAGTTCCACCCCACCGCCCTGTCGCTGCCCGGCGTGCCCCGCTTTCTGCTCTCCGAGGCTCTGCGCGGCGAGGGCGCCTACCTGCGCAACGATCGCGGCGAACGCTTCATGGAGCGCTATCACCCGCTGCTCGAACTCGCCTCCCGCGACGTGGTGGCCCGCGCCATCACCCGCGAAGGCATGGGCGCGGCGCCCGGCAAAGTCCGCCTGGTTCATCTCGATATGCGCCACATCCGGGGCCTCGATCTGCATCACCGCTTTCCCGGCATCAGCGCCTTCCTCGCCCAGCAGGGCCTCGACCTGGGCCGCGACCTCATCCCGGTGCGCCCGGCCGCGCACTACCTCATGGGCGGCATCAAAACCGATCTTTCCGGCCGCACCACTTTGCCCGGCCTCTACGCCGCGGGCGAGGCCGCCTGCACCGGTGTTCACGGCGCCAACCGCCTGGCCTCGAATTCACTGCTGGAAGGTCTGGTCTTCGGCGCTCGCGCCGCCCAATCCATGCTCGTGGATGGCTTGCCGTTGCTGGCTGCGGAAGCGGCAGCAGCGAGAACCACGCCCCTCTCCGCCGGCGAAGAACAGCTCGTCGAAGATCACATTGCCCGCCTACAAGCGGCCATGTGGGCTTACGCCGGCCTGCTCCGCGAGGAATCCACGCTGCGCCAGGGTTTCGCCGTCCAGCAAGCCTGCGCCGCCGCCCTGGCCGAACTGGCCGCGCAAGGCAAAGGAAGCCGCCGCCTGGCCGAAGCCCAGGCCCTCAGTTGCGTTGCTCGCGCCATCCTGGCTTCCGCTCTCGCCCGCACCGAAAGCCGCGGCGCCCACTTCCGCAACGACTTCCCGCACCCCGACGACCAGAACTTCCGCAAGCACTCCATCCTCGGCCGCGCAGACAAGGTCGTCTTCGAAGAGTGGTAGCTTTGCAGGGAACAGGGAACAGGGAACAGGGAACAGGGAACAGGGAACAGGGAATAGGGAACAGCCGACAGCTCCCCGACTTTACGTGGGCACAAAGGCCCCGTGCCCCATCCTCGCGACTTTTCTCTGTCGCGAGGGTGGGAAAACACAAATCCCACGGGGCGTACTATCCCACCCTTTCGCCAGAAGAAAGGCGATAGGACGGGGCACGGAGCTTGATTGCCGGTCTGGCTTTCTATTCCCTGTTCCCTGATCCCTGTTCCCTGTTCCCTGCCATCCACGACACCCCGGCGCACACCGCCAGAATCCCCCCCATCACCGCCAGCGATAGCGTGATCGGCACCTCGATCCAGCGCGCCCCCAGCATCTTCAGCGCCACAAAACCCAGCAGCGCCCCCAGCCCGTAGTGCAGATAGCGGAAGCGGTCCAGCAGCGCGGCCAGCGCAAAGTAGAGCGAGCGCAGCCCCAGCACCGCCAGGATGTTCGAGGTGTACACCACAAAGGGATTGTGGCTGATGGCCAGCACCGCGGGAATCGAATCCGTGGCAAACAGCACATCCGTCACTTCTACGGCCAGAATCACCGGCAACAGCGACCCCTTGGCCGGTTGCAGCTTGCGAATCCATTCAGGAATGGCCGCCTTGGCCGAGCCGCCGCTCACCAGCCGCCACGCCGCATACAGCAGGAACAGCCCGAAGATCCAGGTGATCCAGTCGAAGCGCTTCAGCAGCGTGATGCCCGCGGCAATGAACAGCGCGCGCAGCACCACCGCCCCCATCACGCCCCACAGCAGGGCCTTGTGCTGGCGGTGCGGGCTGATGCGGAAGCCCTGAAAGAGGACCATGAAGACGAAAAGATTGTCCAGGCTGAGCGAGGTTTCAATGGTGTACCCTGCCACGAACTCCAGCGCCGTCTGCCGGCCCTGGGTCAGGGCAATCCACACCGCAAAGCCCGCCGCCGCCAGCACCAGTGCCGCCGTCCCCAGCCAGGCAAAAAGTTGCGGATAGCGCGTCTCCCGCCGGTGTCCGGGCAGCAGCGAATCGGCCAGCAGCAGCACCGCCACCACCGCGTGAAACCCCACCCACCAGACCCACGAAACGCCCGCAATCATAGCTCGATGCTACAGGAAGGCAGAGAACAAGGAGCAGGGAACAGCGTCCTGTCAGCGCATGAATGTTCCGTACCCCATCCTCGCGGCTTGTTTCTGTCGTGAGGGTGGGAAAACACAAACCCCACCGTGCGCGCTTTCCTATCCTTTCGCCAGGAAAAAGGCGGGAGGATGGGGCACGGAGCGTTGCAGATGTTCTATACGGGCGCGCTAACGACTTGGTTCTGAAAACGGAAGCCTGATCGGCGAACACTGCTTTCTATTCCCTGCCTTTTCACCGCTGGTCGATCAGCTTGATCGTCTCCATGAACACGTCGCCGTCCACGGTCAGGCTGCGCACGCCGATCTTGTCCAGGGTGTCCTTGGCCGTGTGGTGGTAGCTGTTCTGGGGCCCGTAGTCCAGGTCGATCACGTCGATCGAGGGCACCCCGCGCTCCACAAAGGGCAGGTGATCGTCTTCCACCGCCGATTCGGTCTGGAAGAAGTACTTGTCGTAGCCGAACTTGTGGGCGGACTGCCGCACCAGCTCCACCAGCCAGTCCGTCGAGCGGGTTTCGCGCTGAATATCCAGGTCCTTGTCGCCGATCATGTCGGCCAGGATAAAGGCCTTGATGCGTCCCAGGGTTCCGTCCCCCGCCCATTTGGCGGCCAGGTGGCGTGTGCCGTAGAGCGAATCGGAGTTGGTCCAGTTGGGTCCAATCGACTCTTCCCCGTCGTCGAAAACCAGCCACACCGAGTAGCCGTCCAGCTGCTTGCCGCGCAGGACCTCGCTCCGCAACTGATCGCCAATCGCCATCAGCAGCCCGGTGGTCGAGCCGCCGTCGTTGGCACCCACAAAGTTGATGTTCTTCAGCCAGTAGTTGGTCTCGTAGTGCGTGGCCAGCACAATCACGCCGTTCTTCTTGCCGGGAAAGCGCACGATGAAGTTGCGCATGGGCACCGCCCCGATGGGCGTGTTGGCCGTGAAGGTGTCCTCTTCCAGTTGATCGTGCCTGAAGTGGTCGCGCAAAAACGCCTCGGCCTTCAAGTGCCCCTGGCTGGTGGGCCAGCGCGGCCCAATGGCCACAAACTCGCGCGCGTACTCCATCGCCTTGGCGCCGTTGAAGTGCTGCTGCGCCGGCGCGGCCAGCGGAGCCGCCAAAGGCGCCAGCAGCGCCATTCCCGCTACCACTCGCTTCCACGACGAAAAAGGATTCACTTGGCAGCCTCCTTGGCTTCCTTGGCCTTGCGCCGCGAGGGATGCACCCACCAGGCCACGCCAATGCCGATCAGGTAAAGAGCCATCATGGGCACGGCATAAATGCACATGGTCCAGGGGTCGGGACTGGGCGTGATGATGGCCGCCACCAGAAAAATGGCCAGAATCGCGTAGCGGATGTTCTTCCACAGAAACTTCGGGCTCACAATCCCGAACATGGCCAGGAAGAAGATCAGGATCGGCATTTCAAAGCTGATGCCCAGACCCAGAATGATGGAGAGAAAGAAGCTGGAGTAGTCCTCGATGGTGACCATGGACGTGAAGTTGTGTCCAAAGTCCACGATCAGAATTTTCAGCGCCCCCGGCAGCACCCAGTAGTAGCCAAAGGCCGCGCCGCTCAAAAACAGCCCCACCGTGGCCGTCATGAAGGGAATCACAAAGCGCCGCTCCTTCTGGTAGAGCCCCGGCGCAATGAACAGCCAAACCTGGAAGAGGATGAAGGGCGAAGCCAGAATCGCTCCCCCCACCAGCGACACCTGCAACTGCAGGTTCAGCGGGTCCATGGGGTGGGTAAACACCAGCGACTTGCCAATGTGGTTCAGCGGCGCCTGGATGAAGCTGACAAACCGGTCGCGAAAGGCCCAGGCGGCCACAAAGCCCAGCGCGAGGTAGATGGCCGAGTGAACAATGCGCCGGCGCAGCTCGTCCAGGTGCTCCATCAAGCTCATGCCGGGGAGGTCCGCGCGCTGCGTCACCGCCGCCCGCGCCTTGCCGATTGCGTCTGCGGGATCAACCATTTTGGCTCGTAGGCTCCGTCCCTGGGCTGGTCTCTTCCGCCTGCCCGGTTTCCGCAACTGCTGTGGGTGCGGCGTTTCTCTCCAGGCTGGCTTCGGGACTGGCTGGGGAGGCGATCGCAAGCCCGGCCCCGTCCATTGCCTCGCCCAGATGCCTTGCCGGCCGCGCCGCCTCCACCTGCTCGCCCGTGGCGGGCCGCTGAATCCGCGGATAGGCCTCTGTCGGCAGCGGCTCCGTCACCCCAGGGAACACCGAAGGATAAAGCTCTTCTCCGGGATACGGGCTCACGACGCCGCTGGATACGCCTTCATTGGGTGCCCCCGGTCCCGCATCTGGACCCTGGGAACCTGTCACGGGTGCCCCAGGTCCCCCTTCTGGGACCTGGGAAAGCAGATCAGCTTCGGGTGCCCCAGGTCCCGCTTCCGGGGCTGGGGAGACCAAGCCTGCTTCCGCAGGCAGTACCGCCGGCGCGCTCAGCGCCAGCGTCCGCTGCCGTTCTTCTTCCTGCTTGCGCCGGTCCGCATCCTCGGCCGAGCGCAACTCCTCTTCCATCTGGAACTTGAAGTCGTTCGACGCCTTGCGGAACTCGTACATCAGCTTGCCGATCTGGCGGCCAATCTGGGGCAGCCGCCGCGGCCCGAAGACCACCAGCGCCAGCACCATCAGGATCAGCGAATCGGCCATGCCCAGGTTGGCAACTTGAATTGTTGGCGGTGTCACCATGAAGACCAATGATACCTGCCCGCACAAGGCGCTCACAAACCGGGCGCGCCGGATGCGAGTCACTTGGGCCAACTGTTACACCTGCGTTACACTATGGGGCAATGGAAGCGAGTTCTCCGTGCCGTTTTTTTGATGACCCCCGGCTTGGAACCGAGTCCATCAGATTGAAAGGGCTGCAACAACCCCGTGGGTGGGGGCTTGCTGAGGCGATCGGGTGAAGGCGGTTTTCCGCTCAGGAACCGGTCATCGCAGCAATGTCAGTGCATCCACTGCGGCCATGTTTGCTTTCAACATCCCCGTCCAGAGCTCCCCTGGAGCAGGTCTGGACTGAAGGCGGAATACCGTGAACCTGGTCCTCGACGAAACGACGGCGGCCTCGCCGGAGGCTGGCAGCATTTGCAGCCTCGAAAACTACCTGGCGCTCCCCGATCACACCATGGACGGGCGCATTGCGGCGGCGCGCGCCACTCTCGGCTCCACCACCCTGCTGCTCGGCCACCACTACCAGCGCGATGAGGTGATCCGCTTCGCCGACTTCACCGGCGACAGCTACAAACTCTCCAAAATCGCCGCCGAAACCGACGCCCAATATATTGTCTTCTGCGGCGTGCACTTCATGGCCGAGAGCGCCGACGTGCTCGGCCACTCCGGCCAGCAGGTCATCCTGCCCGACCTCCACGCCGGTTGCTCCATGGCGGACATGGCAGAAATCTCCCAGGTGGAAGCCTGCTGGGAAGCCCTGGAGCGCCTGGGCCTGACCCAAGGTCTCATCCCCCTCACCTACATGAACTCCACCGCCGCCATCAAGGCCTTCTGCGGCGAGCGCGGCGGGCTGGTCTGCACCTCCTCCAACGCAGCCGCCGCCTTCCAGTGGGCCTTCGCCCGCGGCCAGCGCATTCTCTTCCTGCCCGACCAGCACCTGGGCCGCAACACCGGCTATGCCATGGGCATTCCCCTGGACGAAATGGTGGTCTGGGACCCCTGGGCCACGCAAATTGGGCAAAGCCTCGGCGGCCAGAGCAGGGAAAAGCTCGCCGCAAGCCGCATCCTCCTCTGGAAGGGCCACTGCGCCGTCCATCAGCGCTTCCTCCCCGGCCACGTCGATCAGGTGCGCGCCAAGTATCCCGGCATCCAGGTCATCGTCCATCCCGAGTGCCGCTGGGAGGTCTGCCAGAAGGCCGACGCCCTGGGCTCGACGGAGCGCCTGATCGCTCTGGTCGAGAACGCCCCCAAGGGGTCAATGTTTGCTGTCGGCACTGAGATTCACCTGGTCAACCGCATGGCCCGCCGCTTTGCCGCTGAGGGCAAGCGCGTCATCACCCTGGACGATACCGGCTGCCTGTGCACCACCATGTACCGCATCAGCCCCCACCACCTGGCCTGGGCCCTGGAAAACCTGGTCGAGGGGCGCGTCGTCAACCGCATCCAGGTCCGCCCCGCCGTCAAGCACTGGGCACGCGTCGCCCTCGACCGCATGTTGGAAGTGGGATAAAGGCAGGGAACAGGGAACAGGGAGTAGGGAGTAGGGAACAGGGAACAAGCTCTCGGCGAGGAGTAGTCCGTTTTCAAACGCCAGTCCGAAGCAGCTCCTGTTCGGAACCCACACAGAACTCCGTGCCCCATCCTTTCCGCTTTTTCCTTCGGAAAGGGTGGGAAAACACAAAGCCAGCCAGATGATTGCGACGTGCGAGCATCTTAGTTGATCCCTGATCCCTGATCCCTGATCCCTGATCCCTGATCCCTGTTCCCTACTCCCTCGTCCCCCGTTTCGTCGTATCCTATCCACTAGGGCATTTCCCCCATGAAGACCTTCACTCTCGAAGAAGCGCAATCCTTGCTTCCGGTCCTCGAAGCGCTGCTCAAGCGCGCCATCGAGGGCAAGCAGGAAGCCGAGGAGGTCGAGTCCGGCCTCGCCGAACTGTCCCGCCGCATCTATCTCTCCGGCGGCATGCGCGTGGACGTGGGCGCGGTCGCCAAACGGCGCGCGGAGATGGAAACCCACCTCCAGCGCGTGCGCGAGAGCGTCGCCGAAATCGACTCCATCGGCGTCCAGGTCAAGGACCTGGAAACCGGCCTGCTCGATTTCCCCTGCCGCCTCGACGACCAGATCGTCCTGCTCTGCTGGCGCATGGGCGAGCCGGCTATCGAGTACTGGCACACCCTCGAGTCCGGCGTACAGGGCCGCCAGCCGGTCGACGAGCGCTTCCGCCGCCGCTCCAGCCCCGGCAGCCGCCCCAACTGATCCCCCGCGCGTTCTTGCGGATCTTCCCCGATCCTGGGTGCCCCACCCTCGCGACGCCTTTGTTCTTGTCGCTAGGGTGGGCCAGCACAAATTCCCGAGGCGCAGCATCAGTGAAACAGCCCTGCCCTGGGAAATCGGATCGTTCAACTCCAGAATCCCTCCCCCCTCTTCGCGCATCTTTACCTATAGATTCACCCTGCGGCCGATCCTGTTCGCCGCTCCTGGCGGCGTAATCCTCTTGTCCCTGTGACCCAGGGCGCCGGAGATCCCTGCATCCCCCGGTCCCATCCCCCTTTTCAACCCTTCCTTTAGGAGTCATGCATGCTTACTGTCGGAGAGAAGTTTCCCCAATTTGAAGTAACGGCCACCGTCGGCCTGGACCCCAAGACCGCTTTTCAAACCATCACCGAAGCCAGCTACCCCGGCAAATGGAAGGTCTACTTCTTCTGGCCCAAGGACTTCACCTTTGTCTGTCCCACTGAGATTGCCGCCTTCGGCAAGATCAACCAGGAGTTCGCCGACCGCGACGCGCAAGTGCTGGGCGGCAGCATCGACTCCGAGTTCGTCCACCTGGCCTGGCGCAACAACCACCCCGACCTCAAGGACCTGCCCTTCCCCATGCTCGCCGACATCAAGCGCGAACTCACCGGGGAACTGGGCATTCTCGACCTCAAGGCCGGCGTCGCCCAGCGCGCCACCTTCATCGTGGACCCGGAAAACGTGATCCGCTTCGTCTACGTCACCGACCTCTCGGTGGGCCGCAACCCGCAGGAGGTTCTGCGCGTCCTCGACGCCCTGCAGACCGACGAGCTCTGCCCCTGCAACTGGCACAAGGGCGAAGAAACCCTCCACGTCTAGGGCTGTCATCTTCTGTCCTGAATCCCGCTACACATGCTGGGTGCCCCACCCTCGCGACGCCTTTGTTTTTGTCGCCAGGGTGGGAAGCTGCATCGTTCAACCTGGCCCCGTCCCTTTTCTTCCGGAGCACCCATGACCCTCGATTCGCTGATTGACAGCCTTCCCCCTTCCGCCAGGGACCTCAAGCTGAACTACTCCTCGCTGGTGCGCAACAACACCGAGCTGACCGCGCAGCAGTTGTGGGGAACCGTTGCCGCCACCGCCATTGCCACGCGCTCTGCCGGCCTCACCGCGCCGGCCCTGGCCGCGGCCGCCGCCCAACTCTCTGCCCCCGCCCTGGAGGCCGCCAGGACCGTGGCCGCCGTCATGGGCATGAACAACATCTTCTACCGCTTTCATCACCTCGCTTCCAACCCCAAATACGCCACCATGCCCGCCCGCCTGCGCATGAACGGCCTGCGCGGCCACGGCATCGAAGAGGTGGACTTCGAGCTCTGGGCCCTGGCCGTCAGCGCCATCAACGGCTGCGGCAAGTGTGTAGACGCTCATGAGAAAGTCGTCCGCGAAAAAGGCGCCACCGAGGAACTGGTCATCGCTGTCGTCCGCGTGGCCGCCGTGGTTCATGCCCTTGGCGCGGTCCTTGATCAGGTCGCCTCCGAAGCGCAGGCCGCTTCCCCCACCCTCCCCGCCTGAAGCATTCTTGCTGGGAGCAAAAGGTCCTGGCTGCCCCACCCTCGCCAAACCGGGTGCCCCACCCTCGCGACGTCCTTGTTTTTGTCGCTAGGGTGGGCTCGCAGGATGCCCGTGCCCCATCCTTGCGACTTTTTCCTGTCGCAAGGGTGGGAAACCACCAACCCTTCTCGGTCTCGTTCATCAGCCACAACCCGGAGCACAGCGAGGGGGAGACGAAAACCTGCCCCCCTCAGCGCCCTCTCCGAGCGGATGCCCGCCAGAGCGCGTCTCTCACTTCAGAACAATGGGTGCCCCGCCCGCGCGCCCTCTGGGCACCGCGATTGTGTCTTCGCGGCCAGGGTCGGATGGCACAATGCCGCATGGCGGGAATCGTGACGCGGTGCGCGTCGCGCGGGAAAGCGGTACCCTTGAACCTGGACCCGGAGTGCGGCAATGAAGGAGTGGGAATGACGATCGGAAAACTGGCCCGGCTGTTGCTGGCAGCGGCGCCGCTCCTGGCTGGCTGCGGAAACTTCTGGCAAGCGCCCAGCACCACCAACACCACGCCCTCCACCAAACTGTCCAGCGGCGTCTTCTTTGTCCTCAACCAGCAGACCAGCCAGATCGCCGCCGATTCCATCGTCTCCGGCACACTAACCTCGGTCACCGGCAGCCCCTACACGCTGCCCGGCTCCGCCGCTCCCTATGCCCTCGCCGTCTCCCCCAACGGCAGCTTCCTCTACGTGAGCGCGAGCACCGGCATCTACCTCTACACCATCGGCTCGGGCGGCGCGCTCACCTTGGGAAACAGCTCCTCGGTCATCTCCTCTGACCTGGCTACCACCCTGCAGGTCGACTCTACCGGGCAGTGGCTGCTCGAGGCCGGGCCCAATCTCTCCGAACTCCTGGCCATCCCCATCAACACCTCCACGGGCGCGGCCGCCTCCACCATTGAGCAGAAGGTCCTGCTCCCCGCCGCCTCCGTGCAGCAGCTGGCCATCTCCCCCAACGACTCCAGCACCTGCTCCACCTGTTACGTCTTCGTTGCTCTGGGCTCTGCCGGCACTGCGGTCATTCCGTTTTCCCCCACCAACAGCAACCCCTTCGGCGCCGTCAGCACCATTGCCGTCAAAAACTCCGCCGGAGCGGCGCTCTCGGTGGCCGTGGATCCCAGCAACCGCTTGCTCTATGTGGGTGAAACCGTGGCCTCCTCCGGCTCCAACACCGGCGGGGTGCGCGTCTTCCCCATCGCCGCCACCTTGACCGAGGCCAGCGGTTCCCCCTACGCCAGCGGAGGCCTGGCCCCCTATTCCATCCTCCCCAAGTCGAATGGCGACTACATCTACATCGCCAATCGCGCCGTCAGCGGCAGCTCCACCGGCAACATCTCCGGCTTTGCCGTCACCACCACCGGCACTTCCTATTCCCTCACCGCCCTCAGCTCCACCGCTTCCGCCGGCATCACCCCGGTTGGCCTGGCAGCCGACTCCAGCGGCAATTTCCTGCTGGCGGTCGATTCCGGCGGCAGCCCCGACCTCGAAGCCTACACCTTCGACACCACCACTGCCGGCAAACTGGACTCGGCCCTCACGTCCACCACCGGAACCGATCCCGTCCAGGCTGTCGCCATCGCCGCAGTGCCGTAAAAGCAGAGATCGGGGATCGGCACGGCTCCGGTTCCCCCAACCCCTAACCCTCAACCCCTAACCCCTAACCCCTAACCCCTAACCCCTAACGCCTGCAATTCCCAGGAGGTCCGCCACTGGCTGTGTTGACGCTCCCTTCTATCCCATTTGTCCCTTCCGTCAGGCGCTTCGCAGCCTTCTGCCCCGCGTTGCTCCTCCTCTCTCTTCTTGCTCTGGCCTGCGGTTGCTCACGGTTCCGCCATCTCCACCATGAGACGGTCTACGTCTCCGTTCGCCAGATGTATCTCCATGACCGGGTGGCCGCCGTCTCCAATCGCGTGGCCGAGGTGGTCAACGGGCAGCCACTTGAGGTGCTCGAGCACGGCCGCCGCTTCCTCAAGGTCAAGACCCAGAAGAACGAGATCGGTTGGATTGAAGAGCGGGCGGTGGTCGACGGCAAGACCTTTGACGCCTTCGATCAGTTGGCCAGTCAGCACAAGAGCGACCCGGTGGTGGCCACCGCCGTCCTCCGCGACGACCTTTATCTGCACATCTTTCCCGGTCGCGATACCGAGCATTTCTATCTGCTGGCCGGCAATGCCAAGGTTTCCCTGCTGGCCCGTGCTTCAGTCCCCAAGGTGACCACGGCTGGCTTTGGACTGGAGCCCAAACCCGAGGCCCCCAAAACTGCCCCGGCCACGCCGCCCGCCGCCTCCCAGCCCCCGGCAAAGCAGTCTTCTCCAGCCCCCGCAGGCGCAACCTCTCTCCCCGGTTCGCCCGAACCCCCACCGGAGATTCTGGAAGACTGGTGGCTGGCCCGCGACAGCCAAGGCCATACCGGCTGGCTGCTCGCCGGCCGCGTCGATGTGGATGTGCCCGATGAAATCGGCATCTACGCCGAGGGGCAGCGCATTGTGGGCGCCTATGTGCTGGCCAAAGTCACCGATCCCGAGGCCTCCACCCCCAACCACGAGGTGCCGGAGTACGTCACCGCCCTTGCCCCGCCCAAGTCCGGCCTGCCCTTCGATTTCGATCAGGTGCGCGTCTTTACCTGGAGCCTCAAGCACCACCGCTATGAGACCGCCTTCCGCCTCCATCCCATTCAGGGATTCCTGCCCCTCCGCGCCACTTTCTTGCCGGTGCCCGGCGGCAGCGTCCCCGCCTTCAGCTTCCATATCGCCAACGGCCAGGGGATGCACACCGATCCCGCCACCGGCATCACCCGTCCGGTCTCCCCGCGCACCATCAGCTACACGCTGATCGATACGCAGGTCAAACGCACCGGCCCGGACATGGGCCCCATCCCCATCACCCACTCGCCAGACGACAAGGCCAAGGCGGCCAAGTCCGCCAAGCAGGGGAAGAAGAAGACCAGGTAGACGCCTTCAAGCCGCCAAGGCAGCGCGCCCCACCCTCAAGGCTGGGTGCCCCCCCTTCGGCGCGGCGTTTTCGCGCCTAAGGTGGGATACAAAATATCTATAGTTTTTTGGTTCCTTAGGGCGTTTTCGATGCGAGTGCGGACAATAATTTGGGTGGGCGGATTCAAATTCCAAGTGCAACAAATCTCGTGAATCAAATCACACAGATAGCCGCAGCCTTGCCGTGCCCCACCCTTTCACCGGTAAATCTCCCGGCGGTTGCCTAAGCGCACCACTTGAACGCACAGTCTCCTATCTTGGATGTCAGCAATGATGCGGTAATCCCCGACCCTGTATTTCCAGTAATTGCCCAATGTGGAGCCGGTGAGCGCAGCGCCGATTCTGCGTGGATCGTCCAGCACGGCGACACGCTCGCGCAGGAATTTGAGGATCCGCCGGGCAACCTCTTTGTCCAGTTTCTTCAGTTCTTTTTCGGCCTCGGCTTCAAACTCAATCAACCAGGCCAAGACGCTTCTCCACTTCATCCAGCGTATAAGTCTTGCTGCGTCCCTCGCGAAGAGCGAGCGTCCGTTGTTCGACCAGGTACAGGTCTTCGAGGTCTTCGAGCTTCTCGGTGATGGCTTCGACCATGTAAAAGGTCTTGCTTCGGCCCGTGCGCTTCGCCAGTTTTTCGAGGCGAATTCTCAGGTCTTCCGGCAAGCGAAGGGAAACGGCGGTCATGGGGTTGCCTCCAAGCTGTGCGATACAAGTATCGCACAGCTCTGCGCCGTGATCCAACTGGCTGGCCCCACCCTCGCCGCGTTTTTGTTTTTGCGGCTGGGGTGGAAAATCGCCAACCCTCACCTGCTCTGTTCCCAATGAAGCCGGGTGCCCCATCCTTTTCGCGTTCTTTGCGAAAAGGGTGGGAAAGCATGAGGCCAGCCTTACAAAACGGTGAAAATGCTTTAGAACGGTCCCAGTGCCCCCAGTTCCGCAATGGCCTTATCGATCCCCGTGAGGATCGACGCCGCTTCCTTCAGATCGTTGCCCAAAGCGGAAATCTTCTCCTTCAGCGCCTTCAGCTTTTCCATGCCCGGCGTCATTTGCGCCGCGCCCGCCTGCAGCGCCACGGTGTCGTCGGCGATCTGCGCCTGATCCAGCGCATCGAGTTGTTCGCCTGTCTCCGTCCACAGCGCGCGGGCTGCGGCTTGCGCTGCCTGCGTATTGGCCGGGTTGTTCATCGCGTCGCTTGCGTTCTTCAGCGTGGCCTTGAGTGCGTTGAAGGCTGCCTGTTTCGGGTTCACCGTGGTAGCAGAAGGAGCGGGCACCGGGGGATCGGGCATGGCTTGGTTCTCCGTCATTTCTTGGTGCTGAGCGAAAGGTAGAAACCGTTGATCGCCTGCGCGTTCTGCACCAGTTGGGTCATTTCCAGCTTGAAGGCCGGGGCGTCTTTCTGGCTCTTGGTGGCGGTCAGCGCGGCGTGCGCCGAGGCCAGCGCGGCCAGCGATTTCGCGGTCGCGGCCAGCGCCTGGTCAGCCTGCCGCTGCCCCTGCACCAGCTTGGGAAGCTCCTCGATCTCGGTGCGCTTCTCCTCGGCGCTCATGCTCGCCGCATGGTCCTTGATGAACTGCTTCTGCGCGTCGATCTGCCGGTCGTAGGCGCGGTGCAGCGCATCGGCCAGGCCAGGCGTATCCGGGGTGCCGATGTCGTCTTCCAGCACCTTACAAATCTGCTGGATGGGCTTGTCCATCTTGTCCAGAATGCCGGGCAGCGCGCGAGCGCGTTCGTGCTCCATCAGCACCCCGCCAATGGCCGCGATCGCGCTGACCGCCAGGTTCTTTTCCTGGTCTTCGATCTTGAAACCCTTGAAGTCGTCCTGTTGCAGCTTGACCAGCGAGTTGCCCGCCGCCGTGGCCTGGGTCTCCAGATCGCTGATCGGCTGCTTGCCGCTCACCTCGGCCAGCAAAGTGGCGTACTGCTGGAGCCCTTCCAGAACCTGGGTTCGGACCTCCAGGTCCTTCGCCGGGATGAAGGGCTTGATCTTGCTGGCGTCGAACGGCGTGGTGTCCCAATTGGCCACCAGCATGGCCACCTGGGCGTCGGCGTAGGACTGGTTGACCAGTTGGTAGGCGTTCGTGGTCTGGGCAATCGCCGCCGTCGCGGCCGTCGAAAATGCCGTTGCGCGCGTGGCCAGCGGCGAAAGCGTGCAGCCGCAGAGCGCCGCGCCCAGGCCGCAAAGGATAACCGCTCCGAACAGGCAAAACCGTGCTTTGTGGCGTCTGCATGCCTTTGGAATCATGCCTCTCCTTGCGTCTGCCCTTGGCGCCTGCCGGGTGCCTCACGCCGCTCTTCAAGAGAAGCGCCAACCTGTCAGGCAAGGATGGCCCCACCGCAGGTGGCTCCGGACCCCGTCCGCTAACCCCGTTTGCGCAGCGCCAGCTCCACCACCCGTAGCATCTCCGCCTCCGGCGCAGGATTTCCGGTCCAGATCTCGAACTGCCGCGCGCCCTGCTGCACAAACATCTCCACCCCGCTCACCACCGCGATCCCCCGGCTGTGCGCCAGCTTCAGCAGCGGCGTCTCCAGCGGGTTATAGACCATGTCGAAGACCAGTTCTGCGTTCAGCTCATCTTCCGCGATAGGCAAAGCCTGTTTCGAGCCTTGCATCCCGCAGGGGGTCGAGTTGATCAGCACGTCGAAATGGTTCCTGGCGAGCTGCTCGTGCTTCAGCGCTTTGGCCTTGGCCTCTTTGGCCAGCGCCACGGCGGATTCGTGGGTGCGGTTCACCACAAAAACCTCCGTCCCCTGGCTCACCAGCCCGAAGACCGCGGCCCGCGCCGCGCCGCCTGCGCCCAGCACGGCAATGCGCGCGCCTTTCAGTTTCAGCCGCTTTTCCAGCGGCCTCACCACCCCGGCCACGTCGGTATTGAACCCGTAGAGTTTGCCGTCGGCCCCGGTGCGCAGCGTGTTGCAGGCCCCGATGCGGCCGGTCAGCGGGTCCATGTTGGCCAGGTAGGGCAGCACTTCCTGCTTCAGCGGCATGGTCACGGCCGCGCCTGCCAATGGCAGTTCCCGCACCACGGTCAGCAAATCGTCCAGCGTGCGCACCCGCAGCGGCAGCAGCACCGCATTCACGTTCTCGCGGCGGAAGGCGGTGTTCTGCATCAGCGGCGAAAGCGAGTGGGCAATGGGGTTGCCGGCCACCCCAAACACGCGCGTCGCCTGGTCCAGATGTTCCACGCGGTAAAGGTCGCGCAGCGTCCGCGCCGTCACCTGCCCCGGCGCCGTTTCCACCCCGTCGCCCGAGGAAGCAAAGGTGAACGCCGCGCCGGCCCTCGGTCCCAGCACGCGGCTCAGCAGCCCCTCTTCGCCCATGGCGATACCCACCACATGCGCCGTCAAGGACCGGTCTTCGATCAGCCGCAGCACCGCCAGGTTGTCGGCCAGCGTCCGCGCCGTCGAAACCACCTTCACAAACTCCGGCTCAAAGGCCTCGATCCGCGCCGCCGCCTGTTCCAGCCCCTTGGTGCGCGTAAAGTCGTGGAAGCTCACCAGCAGCGCCGTACCCGCCTCGTGCAGCCTGGCCCTGAAGTGCTCCAGTTGCGCCGGCTTGGCTTCCTCCGCCGACTCCACTTCCAGATCCACAATCTGGCAGCCCGCCTCGGCGGCTTTCAAAAGCAAGTCCAACTCCGCGGTCAAGGACTGCCCGAAGTTGCCCCCATGCTCCTTGCGCCGGCAAGTGGCGATGGCCGTTACATCCCGGTGTTCGGCCAGAAATTCCTTCACCATGGGCAGCGCCGCGACCGGCTTGGCCAGGTAGTCCAGCCGCAACTCCACGAACTTCGCGTCCTTCAGCGCCGCCTCCGCGCGCTCCATCATCTCCGCCGCGGAATCGGCCTGGATGGCCACGCAAAGCTTGCCCACCCGCAGCCGCGGACCGGGCGGCAGGGGAGCGGAAATCGTCGTGCTGTGTGCGGAACGGGACATAGCTGTCAATTGACGCATCTTAATGGTGTTCCGGTCAGGATGCAACTGCGGAGTTCGCCGGCCGTGCGAGATTGCCTGCCAGCAGGCCGCAAAGCCGGGGCGGCGCTTCTCTCCCGAGTGCTCCACGGACCTTCGGTCCACCGATACGAATGAAAATCAGTGGGTGCCCCAGGTCCCGATTTTGGGACCTGGGAGACCACCAATGCCAACCCGCCTGGTTCCACGAGGATGATCTTCAACGGAGCAGCAAACTGCCCGCAGAACCGCCGGATTAGCGCCAAGGATTGACAAAGTGTGTTATGGGCCTGAATATCGTGCGCAGGAGATTCGTCCCATGAATGTGTCGCTCACCCCGGAACTCGATAAGTTCGTCGCTGCCAAGGTGGACTCCGGCCTTTACAATTCGGCCAGCGAAGTTGTGCGCGAGGCTCTGCGGCTCCTCGAAGAACACGACCGGGGGCGCAGCGTACAGCTTGACGCCTTCAACCAGGAACTTGGAGCCCGGCTGGCGGCGCTTGACCTGGGGGAACACATCGAGCCTGATGCCGTTCGGCAGCGGTTGCAGCAGCGGTCGCAGGCACGGAAAAAGCGCAGGGCATGAAGTGCGTCTTTGGCGAAGCAGCCAGGCCTGGCAGCCTGTGGTGAAAATCAGGTTTTGAAAGGGCACGGCTTCAGCCGTGCCGTAAAGGGCCGATTGGAAGCGACGGGCTTTAGCCCCTGAGGGATGGTTCTTGCCATTTTCTACTTTTTCCATAGGCCTGTCGCACGAGCTTTGCTGGTTGGCGGATCTGGTTCTTTGCGCCAATTGAACCCGGCAACAAGCGCAATTGCTTCCGGAGGGAGCAGGCGAAAATAGCTTACGGTGCGGCAAGGCGCAACCGTGGGCGTGGGTTTCAGCTCAAATGGCCTCGCCCCGCAGAGACAGCACCCGCCAAGGCCATGTTCTCTATCCTGGTTCATGCCATTCCCCTGCTCCAAACGGCCCTCCCAACCCGCTCCGCTGTGGCACCCTAGAGTGTGGAGGAGCTTTGCCCATCATGCCCGTTGAAAATCCTGCCGTCGTCGCCCTGACGGAAGACCTTCATGCCTGGGAAGCAGGCGGAGCCGCGTCTGCCGAGGCGCTGACCGCCTGGGTCGGCGCCCGGTTGGATGCCCACCAGGCGGCCTTGGCTGCTCTTTTGGCCGTCGAGGGACCGCGCACCCCGCAGAACTCCCTGCGCCTCTACGATGTGGCCATCGAGCAGCTCAACCTGGCCGGGGCCCAGGCCGGTATTCTCAACTCCGTGGCCGCCAATAATGCGGTGCGCGACCAGGCCCAGAAGGAAGCGCAACGGGTGGCCATGGCGGGCAGCGCCCTGAGCCTGAATCGTCAGGTCTATGACGCCCTGGCCGCCATCGATCTCGAAGGCGTCAGCGACGCCACCCGCCATTTTGTCCAGCGCACCCTGCTCAGTTACCGCCTGGCCGGCGTGGACAAGGACCAGGCCACCCGCGACCATCTGCAATCCCTGCACGAAAAAGCCTCGCTGCTCTCGCTCGAGTTCAGCCGCAACATCCAGGAGGGCGCCAAGACCATCGAGGCTACGCCCGCCGAACTCGAAGGCCTGCCCGCCGACTACCTGGCCCGCCATCAGCCCGACTCCGAAGGCCGCATCACTCTCTCCACTGACCAGCCCGACATGCAGCCGGTCATGACCTTTGCCGTGAGCCCCGCTCTCCGCGAACGCATGTTCCTGGCGTACAACACCCGCGCCTTTCCGGCCAACAAGTTCATCCTTCTTGATCTGCTGGCCGTCCGCCAGCAGATCGCCACGGTCCTCGGCTTCCGCAGCTGGGCCGACCTGGCCACCGCCGACCAGATGATGGGCTCGGCGGCCAATGTGCGTGCCTTCCTGTCCAAATTGAATGAAGCCAGTCGCCAGGGCGCCCTTCGCGAGCACCAGCAGGTCCTCGCTTTTGCCCGCCAGCGCCAGCCGCAACTGACGGCCATCGACATCACCAGCCGCGCCTACTGGTACGAGCAGTTCCGCCGCGCCGCCTTCGACTTCGATTCCCAGTCCGTCCGCCCCTACTTCCCCTACGGGCAGGTCGAGGCCGGCGTCCTCCAGACCGCCGCGCGCCTCTTCAAAATCGAGTTCCGCCCTTCCGCCGCTCCCGGCTGGGACACCGCCGTTTCCGTCTTCGAGGTCTTCGATGGCGACCGGAACGTGGGCCGCTTCTACCTCGACATGCATCCCCGCGAGGGAAAGGACAAGTGGTTCTCCGCCGCCCCCGTGGTTTCCGGCGTTCGCGGCCGCTACCAGCCCGAGGCTGCCCTCATCTGCAACTTCCCCGGCGGCGAAGACGGCGAGCCTGGCCTTCTCCAGTACAACGACGTGGTCACCTTCTTCCACGAGTTCGGCCACCTCATGCACGCCATCCTGGGCGGCCAAACCGAGTGGGCCGGCCTCTCCGGCTTTGCCACCGAGGGCGACTTCATTGAAGTCCCTTCGCAGATGCTCGAGGAATTCTTCCGCGACGAAAAGCTGCTCCAGACCTTCGCCCGGCATTACCAGACAGGCGAAATCCTGCCCTCCGAAACCATCGAAAACATGAAGCGGGCGGGTTCCTTTGGCCGCGCGGACTGGGTGCGTTCGCAGCTCTACTACACCACCCTCTCGCTCGACCTCCACGACCAGGACCCCGCCGGCCTCGACCTCGACCGCACAACCAGGCAACTCTTCCAGAGTCTGCAACCCTGGACCTGGCTCGAAGGCAACCGCATGTACTCCGCCTTCGGCCACCTCACCGGCTACTCGTCGAACTACTACACCTACGCCTTCGACAAGGTCATCGCCCTGGACTTCTTCGCCCAGTTCGACCCCCAGGATTTGCTCGGCTGCGAAGCCGGCAGCCGCTACCGCACCGCCGTCCTCGAACAAGGCGGCTCAAAGCCGGGCCGGCAAATGGTGCGCGACTTCCTCGGCCGCGACGAGGAGTTTGCGGCCTTCAGCAAGTGGCTGAATGAGGAGTTTGAAGGGTAGGGAACAGGGAATAGGGGATAGGAAGCCGCACAAGCGCTCCGTGCCCCATCCTTGCGACTTTTTCCTGTCGCAAGGGTGGGAAAACACGAACTCCGCTTGGCGACTGTTCCTGAAACGCGATCCAGCTGGGTTTGATCTCTCCGCTATGGCCCCATCCGCTATGATGGTCCCGCGATGGCAAATACACAGGATTTCAACGGCAAATGGGCGCTGGTCACCGGCGCCAGCGCGGGTATCGGCATAGCCCTGGCGCGGGAACTGGCCGGCCACGGCGCCCGGCTCATCCTCACCGCGCGCCGCCAGGACCGGCTTCAAGCTCTGGCCGCCGAACTGGCAGCCAGGGGAACCGAGGTGCGCATCCTTGTCGCCGACCTCAACGACCCCGCCGCTCCGCAGCAACTCTATGACGCCACTGAAGGCGCCGGCCTCACCGTCGATATCCTCGTCAACAACGCCGGCCTCGGCCAGTTCGGCGCGTTCTGCGCCAGCCCGGTCGAGCAGGAACTCAGCCAGGTCCGCGTCAACTGCGAGGCCATGGTCCGGCTCACCCGCCTTTTCGTCCCGCGCATGGTGGAGCGGGGCCGCGGATGGGTGCTGGTCCTGGCCTCCACGGCTAGTTTTCAGCCATTGCCCTACTTCGCCACCTATGCGGCCTCCAAGGCCTTCGACCGCTTCTTTGCACTGGGTCTGGCCAGAGAAGTGGCCCGCTTTGGCGTCAAGGTCACGGCCCTTTGCCCTGGGCCCACGGAGAGCGAGTTCTTCAGCGTGGCCCGCGCCGGATCCATCCGCGGCCACAGCGTTCAATCAGCCGAAGAGGTGGCTCGCCTGGGGGTCGCCGCCCTGGCCCGCGGCCAGCGGACCATCATCCCCAACTTCGGCGGCCGCTTCCTGGCGTGCCTCGTCCGCTTCCTGCCCGTCGGCCTGATTACCTACTGTGTCGAAAAAGGCGCGCGCCCGGCCTGAGCCTGCTTTTGGCGCCTCCGGGTCTCTGACCGCTTGGTGTTGTATCCACAACGGGTGCCCCAGGTCCCGCTTTTGGGACCTGGGAAAACACCAACTCAAAGCACAAAATGACTTGGTCAGAGTTGTCGAGAAAAGCGTGCGCCTTGCCTGAGCCTGCTTTTGGCGCCTCCGGGTCTCTGACCGCTTGGTGTTGTATCCACAACGGGTGCCCCATGTCCCCCTTTTGGGACCTGGGAAAACACCAACTCAAAGCACAAAATGACTTGGTCAGAGACCTACCGGCGATGCGCGGCAAAAGCGGCGGCCAGCGCTTCTTCCGGCTCCGGGCGGACGCGGAAGTCGGCGTGCGCCTCGGCGAAGAGCACCTTGCGGTCTTTTGCAATCACATAGGTCGCAGCCAAGGGAAGCCGCCAACTCATGTCGCCATTGATAAAGGGCAGGTTCACCAGGATCGAGCTGTAGTAGTCGCGCATGTACGGGGGAACGGTATAGACCAGGCCGAACTGCTCCGCCAGCTTGCAGCCGGGGTCAGTGAGCAGGGGGAAGGGCAGCCCGTGCTGCCCGGCCATGAAGTCGCTTTGCCGCTCGGTCTGCGGGCTGATGGCCACCATCAGCGCCTCGCGCTCGCGCAGTTGCCCGTAGAGGTCGCGCCAGGCCTCCAACTCGGTGGTGCAGTAGGGGCACCACCGCCCGCGGAAGAACTTGACCACCAGCGGTCCCAGCGCCAGCAGGTCCTCGCTGCGCACCCGCCGCCCGCTGGCGTCGTTCAGCTCAAACTCCGGCGCCACTGCCCCCACCGGCAGAATGCCCTCCTCGATGCCGGTCTCAAACAGCTCGGAAACCGCGCGCTCCCCCACAGCCAGCCGCTCCGCCTGCACCAGGTTGCGGGTGTTGGCGGTAATCTCGTCGAGTTGGTCCTGAAGAGAGGTCATGGCTACACTCCGGCGGCGACGCAGCGCTCAGGATACTTGCGGGCATAGGCCGGCCAGGAGGCAAGCAGCCCCATATCTCCGCCCTCTTCGCTGTACTGCCAGATGATTTCATCCCAGGGGTCGGTGAGCTCCTGAATTCCTATGTCCACCAGCCATTCCCCAAATTCCTTGCCCCCGAAATCGCCGCTCTCGAGAGCGGCTCTGTGAGGCTCCAGGAACTTCCAGGTCTTATCGAAATAGCCGGCGATCTCGGTCAGTTCAAGCTCCCGCAAGCCGCTCAGAGTTTCCCCCACGTCGCGCACATCGTGCTGATTGCCAAAATGCCAGGCCAGGCTATCTAAGGTCATGCTGACGTCGAAGAAATAGATGCTCGCCATGGCCCGCAGCCCCGGTGGCATCGAACCGAGAGTCCGATAGTATTCGTCGGGATCCTCCCGCACTTCTTCCGGAAGCAGCCGCTGCAACTCGGCGGCGAGCAGGTCGAACAATGCCATTTCGTCTTCCGCTGCGGTTATTTGTTCCGCGGTCAGTGCCATCGTCGATCTCCCTACCGCCCGAATTTCTGCTTTCCGCCCAAGCCCAGCGCGCCCATGCCGCCGCGCATCATGTTGCGGGCCATGCCGCCCTTGCCCATCTGCTTGAACATCTTGGCCATCTGCGCGTATTGGCGGAGCAACTGGTTCACGTCCTGAATCGTCGTGCCGCTTCCGGCGGCAATGCGCTTGCGGCGCGTGCCCGAGATGATTTCGTGGTTGCGGCGCTCCTTGGGCGTCATCGAGTTGATGATGGCCTCCAGGCGCGTGAACTGCTTCTCGTCCACGCTCTTCGAGGCCTGCTGCAATCCAGCAAACGGGCCCACCGAGGGCAGCATCTTGAGGATCGACTCCATCGATCCCATCTTCTTGATCTGCCGCAACTGGTCGCGGAAGTCTTCGAGAGAGAAGCCGTCGCCCAGCAGAGCCTTCTTGGCGAACTCCTCGCTCTTCTTCCGGTCCATGGTGGACTCGGCCTTTTCCAGCAGCGACATCATGTCGCCCATGCCCAGGATGCGGCCCACAATGCGGTCGGGATGGAAGGGCTCGAAGGCGTCCGGCTTTTCGCCGGTGCCGATGAACTTGATGGGCTGGCCGGTCACGTGACGAATCGACAGCGCCGCACCGCCCCGGGCGTCGCCGTCCATCTTGGTCAGCACCACGCCGGTGAGGCCCAGGCGTTTGTGGAAGTCGGCGGCGGAGTTGACCGCGTCCTGGCCGGTCATGGCGTCGGCAATGAACAGAATCTCCGACGGGTTGAGCAGCTTCTTCAACTGCTCCATCTCGTCCATCAACTGCTCGTCGATGTGCAGGCGGCCGGCGGTATCCACAATCAGCGTGTCGCAGCCCATGTTGCGGGCCTCGCGGCGGGCTTCGGTGGCCAGCCGCTGCACCAGCGCGGAACCGGCCGCCTCGCCCTTCTGGTCGCCTTCATAGAGCTTGGCTTCAATCTGCTTGGCCACCACCCTGAGCTGCTCGCGGGCGGCGGGACGGTAAACGTCCACCGAGACCAGCATGGGCCGGTGCCCGCCCTTCTTGAGCCAGGCGGCCAGCTTGCCGGCGGTGGTGGTTTTGCCGGAGCCCTGCAGGCCGGCCATCAGAATCACCGTGGGCGGCTGCGAGGCGAATTTGAAGCGCGCCGTATCCTTGCCCAGCAGCGTGATCAGCTCGTCGCGGACGATCTTGATCACCTGCTCGGAGGGCGAGAGGGAGGTAAGCACCTCGGTACCCACGGCTTTCACGCGGATCTGCTCGATCAAATCCTTGGCCACGTTCAGGTTGACGTCGGCCTCGAGCAGCGCCACGCGGATTTCGCCCAGGGCTTCGCTGATGTTCTCTTCGGTTAGCGTGCCCTGGCCACGAAGGGTCTTGAAGGCGCGCTGCAGCTTGTCGGTCAGATTCTCAAACATTAGGTCCCCAAAATCGCAGTAAACACAAGTGTATCGCGAGCCACCTGCGGTGGGGCCGGCGTTGCCAGGGGCGTCCCAGGCCAATCGCATGAAAGTTTGTTGTTTCCTCAGCCGATTCTCTTTCCTGCGGAAACGGAGGTCTTTGGCCGCGCTCCCGGAGGGAGCGTCCGAAAATAGCCCACGGTGGAGCGTAGCGCAACCGTGGGAACCGATCCGATTGCAAATCCTCCGCCCCGTAGGGCCGGAACGATACCCCTCAACCAACCATGAATCTGTTCATGCGATTGCCCTGCGCCCCCTCGCCCGGCACCTGCCCGGAACCGCCTCTGAGCTACAATGAAAGATGGGCCAAGGCCACATTTTCTTGCGCTGCGAGCGCAACTAGAGCAAGGAGCTTCAAATCTTATGGCGATTCCCGCCACTCATTTGCGTCCCGGCATGATCATCAAGCACAACGACCAGTTGCACCTGGTCTTCAAGGTGGAGCATCGTACGCCGGGCAACCTGCGCGCCTTCATCCAGGCCAAGCTGCGCAACCTCAAGACCGGCGGCATGTTCGAGCACCGCTTCCGCTCCGCCGACTCCATCGAAAAGGTGGTGGTGGACGAAATTTCCATGGACTTCCTCTACAACGATGGCGACGACTACTACTTCATGAACCCCGAGGACTTTGAGCAGACCGTGCTCAAGGGTTCCACGCTGGGCGATGCCGTTGAGTACCTCACCCCCAACCTCCAGATCAAGGTCAGCTATCACGATGGCCAGGCTGTGGGCATCGATCTGCCGGCAGCGGTCGAGTTGACCGTGGTCGAGACCGAGCCGGGCCTCAAGTCGGCCACCGCCTCCAGCGTCTCCAAGCCCGCCAAGACCGAAACCGGCCTGGTCGTCCAGGTGCCGGCCTTCATCAACGAAGGCGAAAAAATCCGCGTGGATACCAGCGAGGGCACTTACCTGAGCCGGGCGTAAAGACTGTCGATGCAAGACATGGGTAATGGAAGATCATGAATCGACGTGACTTTCAGAAAATTGCCGAAGTTCGACTCCGGGAATCCAAAGCGCTGCTTACCGCACGATTCCCGGAGGGCGCATACTATCTGGCAGGGTATGCGGTTGAATGCGCATTGAAGGCGTGCATTGCCAAGAGAACTCGGGAGCATGATTTTCCTGAGAAGAAGATGGTCAATGACAGCCACACGCACGATTTGGGCAAGCTGCTGAACTTGGCAGAGTTGAAGGATGAACTCGACGCAGTGATCGGCGCTGATCCCGCAATGCAATCGGCACTTGACAAGATTCAGGATTGGTCTGAGACCAGCCGATATCAGAGAAGAACTGCTCAGGAAGCCGACGCGTTGCTGAAGGCAATCGAAGATCAGACAGGAGGATTGCTCCCGTGGATACGTCTGCATTGGTAAGCTACGATATTGAAAATGGAAAAGAAGTGATCGATGCACTCGATCAGGATGGGAAGACTCCGAACGTGGCACTCTGGGCCAAGCTCCCGGATTACGAAAGCTGGAGATTGGTGATTGCCTCGGATCGCCTCGACCAATCCTCCTCGCTTTCAGGCTACGAAGAGATCAATGCGGCGATGAAGAAAGCCGGGATTTCCTATCGTAAACGCCCGGCAATCTATTGGCGCCCGATGGACAAGCCGTTCATTCAGGCATTGCGCCATGCTTTCGCTTCTGCGAACGATACTTACGGAATGCGTCTCGGCGGACAGATGTTTGGCGATCAGTACCTTGAAGACGCCTTTGTGTATCGCATCCGCTGAGTCGTATTCAGCCTGGTGCCATACCCGCACGTGTGTTTCTTGCCCCAAGAATGAAAAGACCACCGCTGGTTGGCGGTGGTCTTTTATTTTGGCCAGAGGAAAGCCCGATGCTACCGGCAGCTAGAACCCCGCCTCCGGCAGCGTCACCAGCTTGGCCTCCAGCAGTGCCTCAATGGTCTGCAATGCCGCCAGCACCTTGTCTGAGACCGGCGCATCCACCTGCACCACCGCCAGCGCCTTCACCGGCTTCTGGCCCGCCCGCTCCCGGCCCAGGGCAAAGTTGGCAATGTTCACGCCCTGCTCGCCCAGAATCGAGCCGATCCTGCCGATCACGCCCGGTACGTCCAGGTTGCGGCACACCAGCAGGTTGCCTTCGAGAGGCGTCTCGATGTCGATGCCGTCGAACTCCAGCAGCCGCGGCTGTTCGCCGTGCAGCACCGTCGAGTTCACGTGGCTGTTGCCCCAGGCCGCGTGCAGCGTGATGCCCAGTGTGCTGGTGGCGCCGCCGCGGTGGTCTTCCTGCTTCTCCTCGTGAATGCGGATGCCTCGCTCCTGGGCCACGGCGGCCGCGTTGATGCGGTTCACGTGCTCCGAGCCCTGCAGCAGCCCCGCGATGGCCGCGTTGCGCACCAGCTCCGTCTTGGCTTCAGCCAGCGCGCCGCCATAGGTCAGGTGAATGGACTCGATGCCAGCCTTGCCGGTCTGCGCCAGGAACGATCCCAGCCGTCCGGCCAGGTCGATGTACGGCGCCAGTTGCACATATTCCTCGTGGCTCAGCGAAGGCAGGTTGATGGCGTTCTGCACCACTCCCAGCTTCAGGTACTCGCGCACCTGCCGGGCGATCTGGATACCCACCGCCTCCTGCGCCTCGGCGGTCGAGCCGGCAATGTGCGGAGTCAGAATCACGTTGTCCATCTCGAAGTAGGGTGAGTTTTTCAAGGGCTCCACGGCAAACACGTCCAGCGCCGCGCCCGCTACCTGGCCGCTCTTCAGCGCCTCCACCAGGGCCGCGTCTTCCACCAGCTCGCCGCGCGCGCAGTTGATGATGCGCACGCCCTTCTTCATCGTCGCCAGCGTCTTGGTGTTGATCACGCCGGTGGTCTGTGGCGTCAGGCCCACATGCAGCGTCAGGTAGTCCGAACCGGCCATCAGCTCGTCCAGCGGCACCAGCTTGATGCCGTTCTCGCGCGCCACGGCCGCCGACACAAACGGATCGCTGCCCAGAATCTCCATCCCAAAGCCCTTGGCCCGCCTGGCCACTTCCAGGCCGATGCGGCCCAGCCCCAGGATGCCCAGCGTCTTGCCGCGCAGTTCCATCCCCTGCAAAGTCTTCTTTTCCCAGCGCCCGGCATGCATCGACGCATTGGCCGCGGGAATCTTGCGCGCCATGGCCAGCATCAGGCCCAGGGTCAGCTCGGCCACCGCCACCGCGTTCGCGCCCGGCGTGTTCATCACCACAATGCCCCGCCGCGTGGCGGCATCGGCGTCGATGTTGTCCACGCCCACCCCGGCCCGGCCAATCACCCGCAGCTTGGGCGCGTGGGCCATCAGCGCATCGTCGGCCTGTACCGCGCTGCGCACCACCAGCGCATCGGCATCGGCCAGGGCCGCCGGCAACCCGTCGGGCAACTGGTCGTGCGTCAGGACTTCCCATCCCGGCTCGGCCGCAAATACGGCCAGTGTTGCCGGGGAAACCTTCTCTGCCAGAACGATCTTCATCGTCTCTCCCTTGCCCTTTTGTGCGGCTGTGTAAGCGTCAAAGCGGATGTTGTGCTGCTCGCACAACAGATCGAACATCCGCACCACGGCGGCGTGCGGCTTGCCCTCGCCCCGCTCGTACTTGGTGATCGAGTTGGGATGCACGCCCAGCCGCTCGGCCATCTCATATTGATAGAGATCCAGCTGCTTGCGCGCGATCAGCAGCTTCTCTCCAAAACTCAGTTCGGCCATGAAAACAGCTCCTAGGTCTCTGACCGCTTGAAGTTGTACCAACTTGGGGGCCCCAGGTCCCGATTCTGGGACCTGGGAAAGCATGAACTCGACGTACGAAATCATACGGTCAGAGACCTAGGTCTCTGACCGCTTGAAGTTGTACCAACTTGGGTGCCCCAGGTCCCGATTCTGGGACCTGGGAAAGCATGAACTCGACGTACGAAATCATACGGTCAGAGACCTAGCTACCAGCTTCTAGCTTCTAGCCGGGTGCCCCATGTCCCGATTCTGGGACATGGGAAACCACGAGTGCTCGGCCCAGCAGGTTTTTAGCTAGCAGCTAGAAGCTAGCGGGTAGAAACTGCATCCGCATACACCTGCTGCGCCGCCGCCACGGCCTGCCCGTAAATCACCGGCAGCCCCAGCGTGTCCTTGGCAATGTGCTCCATTGCCCCCAGGAACGCCACCGTGTCCAGGTAATCGAAAAAGCCCAGGTGCGCCACGCGGAAGATCTTGCCCTGCATCGAGCCCTGCCCGTTGGCCGTCACCAGGCTGAACTTGGCCTTCAGCGCCTTCACCACGTCGCCCGAGTTCATGCCTTCCGGCACCGCCACCGCGGTCGCTGCCGCCGAGGGTGAAGTCGGCGCAAACAGCGTGAAGCCCAGCGCCACCAATCCGGCGCGCGTGGCCCTGGCGTTCACCTGCGCATTGTCGATCAGCGCGATGCGCCCCTTTTCCAGGTCGCCGCCCGCCTGCCCGGCAATGTAGTCCAGCGCCGCGCCCAGCCCGGCCACCAGCGCCACCGCAGGCGTATACGCGGTTTCGCCCTTGACCTGGTTCTTGCGCTCCTTGCGCAGGTCAAAGTAGTAGCGCGGATTCTTCGCGGCCTCCATCGCCTGCCACGCCTTCTCGCTCACGCTCAGATAGGCCAGGCCCGGCGGAATCATCACTGCCTTCTGCGAGCCGCCGATCAGGATGTCGATGCCCCAGCCGTCCACGTCGAAGGTCTGCGTGCCCAGGCCGGTGATGCCGTCCACAATCAGCAGCGTCCCGGTGCCCTTGACCAGCTTGGCCACCGCTTCTACGTCGTGGCTCACCGCCGTCGACGTCTCCGAGGCTTGCATGTAAACGGCCTTGTGTTCCGGCTTCAGCGCCGCCTTCACCGCGGCCATGTCGAAGGTCTGCCCGTAGGGAACCTCCACCACGTCCACCTGGCAGCCGAAGGCCTTGGTCAAATCCACCCAGCGCTCGCCAAACTTGCCCGCTGTCAGCACCAGCACCTGGTCGCCCGGCGAGGTGAGATTGGAAACGGACGCCTCCATCGCGCCCGTACCCGAGGAGGAAAGCAGCAGCACGTCGTTCTGCGTGCCCACAAAGATCTTCAGTTGCGCCAGCACCTTCTGGAACAGGGCGCGAAACTCGGGCGTGCGGTGGTGCATGTCCGCGGCGGCCATGGCAAACTGGGCTGCCGGCAGCAGCGGCGTCGGGCCGGGTGTAAACAAGCGCGTCTTGCGAATCATGGTTTTCTCCTCAGTTTCTGGAACCGGTTTGGGGATCGGATGCGGCACCCTTCTCGGCAATCAACAATCACAGAATACACATTTTTGTGGTATATGTGGGATAAAACCTGAGGACTTTTGAAATCATCAAGCCGGAGAGCCTCTACCAAAACTCAATTGAGACCGCGAAAACTGTCAGTAGTCCACCGGCGTAGCCGACCCGCGGAGGATGAAACTGGGTGCCCCATCCTTGGCGCGTTCTTGTTCTTGCGCCCAGGGTGGGATGGATTGCACTCTTTGTTTTCTATAACTTCCATTTTTATTTCTTCTTGGGGCATGATTGCATCTGCTGCAGAAAACTCGATCCGGCCCCTGGGCGTCGGTTTCAACCCACCCCTGAGGCCACAGGATCGTTGCGGGCCTTCGTCTTTGCGCCGCGCACTTTGGGGCCTTCAAACGGAATACGCCCAGCACCGCCTCGGCGGGTACTGGGCGTATTCGGCTTTCATTCACTGCGGCGTCCCTGGCGGCCGGTGGGCAAGTCCCAGGGGCGAATTGTCAGGCCGCCGAGCCCCTCAAAATGTGAATTTCGAAGAGACCGATTGCAGCCGGGACGCCATCCTGCTCAATTCCTCCGATGCCTTCCGCATGTCGTGGGCGCCCGCCGTCGTGTCCCTGGCCGCCATGGCCACCCCGCCGATGTTCTTGGCAATGTCGTCCACTCCCTTTGCCGCCTCCTTCACGCTTCGCCCGATCTCATTGGTGGTCACTGTCTGTTCCTCAACCGCCGCGGCAATGCTGTCGGAAATATCGTTGATCTGTTGAATGATTTTGCCGATCTCCTCAATTGCCTGCATGGCGCCCTTGGAGTCTCCCTGGATCGCGTTGATCTTCTGTCCGATCTCCTCGGTGGCCTTGGCCGTCTGCTTGGCCAGTTCCTTCACTTCGTTGGCCACAACGGCAAAGCCCCGGCCCGCTTCCCCGGCGCGTGCAGCCTCAATGGTCGCGTTCAGCGCCAGCAAATTGGTCTGCTGTGCGATCGCCGTAATCACCTTGACCACATGGCCTATCTCCGCGCTGGACGCGCCCAGTTTCTTCATGGTCGAGTTTGTCGTTTGCGCAACGCTGACGGCGCCTTTGGCTACGCGAGCCGACTCGGCGGCGTTCTTCGAGATTTCGCGGATCGAACTCTGCATCTGCTCTGAAGCCGCGGCCACCGAGGAAACGTTCCTTGACACCTCCGTACTGGCGTCGGAAACAACGTTGGCCTGCACCGCGGTTTCTTCCGCGTTGCCTGCCATCTGCTGACTCGTTGAGGTCAGTTCTTCAGAGGCGGAGGCCAGCGTGGATGCGTTCTGCGCCATGATCCGCACCGGCTCGACAATCAATTCCAGGGTCTTGTTGATGCCCTCCACAATCCTGCGGAAATCCCCCCGGTGCGCGGCTGCGTCAGCGCGGGTGCCCAGTTGTCCCTTGCTGGCGGCTGCAACCAGAAGGTCGGCGTCGGCGGCCAGCGCCTTCAAGTCCGCCCGCACCTCTTCGATGGTGTCGTTGATGACCGCCTTCTTGCCGGGGAACTTCTCCAGCGGCGCTTCAAAGTTGCCTTTGCCGAATTCGGCCACGCAGGCCATGGCTTTCCTGTTCACCACAATATGATCGGCAACCATTTCGTTCACGCCCTGGGCCATGCTTTTCAAGGCGCCGCGAAACTTTCCCGGATCGATCTTCACATCGATGTCGCCCTTGTCGTGCTCGTCTGCCATGTGGGTCATGTCTGCCGTGAATTCGCTGAATTGCGAGGTGATGAACTCCTTGATCTTGCCAATGTGCTCGGATTTGTCGCCGGTGATCGAAAGATCGCCCAGCCCCATCCCCATGGCTTGCAGCATGTTTTGCAGGGTCACCATGATGAACGCGTCCCCGATGGCCTGCATGTCGAGATTGAACACTTTGGCAATGGCGGCTTCGATCCTGCGAATCCGGTCTTCGTCCGCAATATCGCGGCGCAGATACTTGCTCAGCAGCGTGTGATACTCCGCATACGCTCCCACATACCACTTGAAAGGCAAATTGATGGAATCGTGCACCGCGCCGATATTGAGCCGCTTTTCAAAATAGCGGACGTCCCAGTTCACTGTGGCGCCGGCAAAGACCTCGATGAAGTATTGCGCCTGCGATGCCTCCAGGTGGCCCCGCAGGGTCGCCAGCGGCATGCCGCGTTTGCGCGCAAAGCCCTCAAAAAACTTGCTCGTGGGGCCGAATTTGAATTGCCAATCGTAAAACTCCTTGGCGATCTGCACTGCCACCGACTTGGCCCACGGCGCCATCTCCGCCAGCAGCTTGCGTTCCTCCTCGCCAAGCCGGATGAACTCCAGCCGCAATGCAATGTCTCGGCCGTCCATTCCAAACCGGCCGGTAAGGTTCTGGCCGCCGTTCCGATTCCAATCCACTACCGCCGCCGGCCCCCCGCCGTGGCCGGCCACAGGTGAGACACCGGGCAGTTCGGTTTGCTGGTTTGCGCCTATCGTACTTTCAAGTGTCTCTTTCACGGTTTGTGCTCCTTGGTTCGGCTTTTACGCAGTCATTCGGGGTGAAAAAAGATTCATGCAGGCGCGGGGCAAAAAAGATGCTCCCATGGCCTGGGTTCCTTCGCGCAGGGAATCGGGAGAAGTCAGGCTGCCTCGCATGTGGGCCATCGTGACGCAACATTCTTCCCGGCGCACTCTTCTCTGGCGTGTGCGTCGTATTGAACCTCTTCCCAGCCCAAATTGCGTCCTTAGGTTGCGAGAAACCGCTGATCCCTGCGGAACGCAGTCGAGGAAACGCCGGAAACTACTCTATCGTCGACCGCAGGTGTCTTATTCAATCCCTTCCTCTGGCGCGGCCGATCCATGCTCGAGACGAGACTCGCGCCGCTCGCCGTGCTGCCCGGCGTCCACCCTTGCGCCGCCCCATCGGGCGGGACATTGAAGCCGGATCTGCCTGCCCCGAGTCTCAGGACGTACAATTTTGCATTGAGCCGTTTCCGTTCCAGCTCACACTCCAGCAACAAGAAGGCACCATCACCATGGACGCAGGCGCACTTGAGACTCTCATCACCCAGCAGGTCGTTCTGGCCATGAAGGCCCACGACGCGGTGCGCACCGGCACGCTCCGGCTCATCAAGAACGCCCTCAAGAACAAGGCCATCGAGAAGCGCGCCCCGCTCACTCCCGCCGAGTCAGAGCAGGCGCTGGCTACCATGATCAAGCAGCGCCGCGACTCCATCGAGCAGTTCACCAAGGGAAACCGTCCCGAGCTGGCCGCCATCGAGGCCGCGGAGATCGCCGTCATCGAGGAGTTCCTGCCCAAGGCCCTGGACGAAGCCGGCCTCCAGGCCCTGGTCGCGGAAGCCGTTGCGGAAGTTGCCGCCGCCACCGGCAAGCAGCCCACCCCCAAGGAGATGGGCTCGGTCATCAAGGCCGTCCAGGCCAGGCTGCAAGCCGCCAGCCTGCGCGCCGAGGGCCGCGCCATCAGCGATCTCGTGAAGAAGGCGCTGGCCGGCTAGTACCGTGACCGCATGATTGTGTAATGGCCGGAATGGATCGCCGGTTTCCAGACCGGCTGTCGTGCGGGCGTCCACGCCCGCATTGGTTCGAGATCCATTACCAAATCACACAGACTGGGTACTAGGTCTCTGACCGCTTGAAGTTGTACCAACTTGGGTGCCCCAGGTCCCGATTCTGGGACCTGGGAGAGGATGAATTCAAGGTACGAAATCATCCGGCCAGAGACCTAGGACTTTGACAGCGTGAATTGGTACCAACTCCGTGCCCCATCCATTCGCCTGCCGGGGTCCCCACGGACAGGTCTTTGTCCGTGGGGTGGTTACTGGCGAATGGGTGGGAAAGTACAAATCCAAAAGGCACGAAATCATGCTGTCAAAAACCTGGAGCGCGCCTTCGCCAGAATTCACAACAAGATACAGCGCTTGCCTGCAAAAAATACACTTCGTTCGGGCGCTTGCTCTTCTTGTACATTGAGGGAATGGGCAAGGTTCGAGTCCATCTCGGGTTTGCGCCTATGCTGGCACTCCCAGCCCTGGTCTTGACCGTCGCCGCCATGCCGGCCCGGCTTCGCGGACAGCCTTCCCAGGAACTGACCACCGTTGAGGCGATCCGCACTCTCGCTCCGGAGCAGGCTGCTCAGTCCCGGCCCGTGCGCTTGCGCGGCGTGGTCACTTCGCTTTCCGGCTGGAAGAACTGGTTCTTCCTCCAGGATGCAACCGCCGGAATCTCCGTTGAACGCAAAACCGACTCTCCTCTGGTTCAGCCGGGGCAGTTGGTGGAGGTGCGCGGCGTCACCGCGCCGGGCCAGTTCGCACCGAACGTCACTGCGGATGCCGTCACCGTGCTCGGCAAAGGCAATATGCCGCCGGCGCGCCTGTTTCAGTTGAGCCAGCTTGTGGGGGGCGCGCAGGACAGCCAGTGGCTCGCCATGCGGGGAATCGTGCGCTCCGCGGCCGTCGAGTCCATTTGGGATCGTCCCGTTCTCCTCCTCGAAATCGATATGGGAGACGAGAATCTGGTTTCCGCGCGGGTACTCAACTTCACCGGATCGGATTGGGGGCGTCTGCCGTCCTCCACGGTAACCATTCACGGCGTCTGCGGGACGGTCTTCAACAACAGAAGACAGTTTGTTGGCTTGAGGATGTACGTTCCCAGTCTCGATGACCTGAAAGTGGAACGGCAGGCGCGTGCCGACCCGTTTGACCTTCCCTTGCGGCCTCTGGGCAGCCTGTTGCAGTTCGGCGAACAGGCGGGCGCCGCTCAACCGGTCAAAGTGCGGGGTGTCGTCACGTACGACCATCCCGGCCAAAGCCTCTACATCCAGGATGAAAATGAGGGCATCCTGGTAGAGAGCGGGCAAGCTGCCCCGGTGGCTCTGGGCTCGGAATTGGAGGTGGTCGGCTATCCCGCCTCCGGCCGCTACTCCCCCACGCTGGAGGATGCTGTGTTGCGCGTCGCCGGCCCGGTTCAGTCGGTTCGCGCTCTGCCTCGAGCCGCTTCCGCCATGATTGTTGACACGCAGCATGGATATTCCGCGGCGCCCTACGATGGCGTTCTGGTTCAGCTCCAAGGCCAATTGCTGGAGGAGATACCGGGCGCCAATCAGGATCTGCTGCTGCTCCGCGATGGCGCCACCGTCTTCACCGCCTGGCTTCCCCAGGGGGGGCACAAGCGCCGCGTCTTGGGCAGAGGAAGCCGGCTCAGCGTCACCGGCGTTTGCGTGGTCAAGGTAGACGAGGCCCACGCGGCGCGCTCCTTCGAGCTGCTCCTTCGCTCTGCCGACGACCTTGTGGTCATCGAGAAAGCCCCGTGGTGGACTCCCGCTCATGCCTCGTGGGTGGTGGTGTTTCTTGTCTTGGCCATTCTGGTCATGTTCGGTTGGATAACCATCGCCCGGCGTCAGGACCACTTGCGCGCCTTGTCGGTCACCGACCATCTCACCGGCCTCTACAACCGCCGCGGCTTTTTCCTGCTGGCCGAGCACCAGTGGCAAGTGGCGCTCCGCAATAACTCGTCGATTCTGCTCTTCTTCATCGACCTTGACCACTTCAAGCAGATCAACGATTCGCTGGGACACAAGGTTGGCGATCAGGCGCTCAGGGACCTTGCCGATGTGCTGCGGGAGTGTTTTCGCGGTACCGATATTGTCGCCAGGATGGGCGGCGACGAATTCGCAATTACCACAGGCGAGGCTTCGCCGGAATTCCGTGCGGCCATCGAGCAGCGCCTCGCCAGGATCGTCGAACAGAGAAACAGCCTGCCGGGCCGTGCCTACAAGCTCTCGTTGAGCGTCGGGGTCCTCTCCTGCGACAGCGCGCTGGGTGACCTTTCCCTTGACGATTTGCTGGCCAGGGCGGACGCTCTCATGTACCGCCAGAAGCGCCAGCACAAAAACCGCAGAACCTAGGACCGGAGTGGTCTCCCCTGCAAAATGGGTGCCCCAGGTCCCGCTTTTGGGACCTGGGAAAGAACAAACTCATTGGTTAGAGTGTTTTCGATGCGAGTGCGAACAATAATTTGGGTGCCCCACCCTCGCCGCGTTTTTGTTTTTGCGGCTAGGGTGGGATACGAGAGGCCTACTCTACAGAAACAGGAGAAATCCTTTAGGACCGGAGTAAGTTCCCCTGCAAAATGGGTGCCCCAGGTCCCGCTTTTGGGACCTGGGAAAGAACAAACTCATTGGTTAGAGCGTCTCCGATGCGAGTGCGAACAATAATTTGGGTGGGCGCATTCAAATTCCAAGTGCAACAACTTTCGTGAATCAAATCACACAGATAGCCGTAGCAGTGCCGTGGGAAAGTGGGAAACGTGCTTTGTTTTCCATCTTTTCCATGGCTGTCTTGAAGCAATCTCCTGGCTTTTCTTCGTGATACGTTGTTGCACTTGGACCTTGAATCCACCGTGCCCCATCCTTGAATCGTTCTTTGATTCAAGGGTGGGAGAGCATGAATTCAAATTTCCACTGGATACACCTAAACAAAAACGCTCTAGAACAGCCCCATATCGCCCTCGGGCAAGGGCGCGTGTTTCAGCAGGCCCAGTTCGCCCGCCAGCCGTTCCAGCCGCGCGCGGGTGGCCGCGGTCGGCGGCACCAGCGGCAGCCGCACCGTATCGGTGCACCGGCCCATCAGCTGCAGCACGGTCTTCACCGGCCCAGGGTTCGACTCCCAGAAATTGGCCTCGAACAGCCGCCCGTACTTGCGCTCCAACTCCCGCGCTTCGGTCCAGTTGTTGTTCAGGGCGGCGCGGACCATGCGTCCCACTTCCGCCGGCGCCTCGTTGGCCGCCACGCTGATCAGCCCATGCGCGCCGATGCCGATTGAGGCCAGCGCCAGGTTGTCGTCGCCACTGAAGATCCTGAAGCCGTGGGGCAGGGAATGAACCAGTTGGGAAATCTGCGGCAGCTTGCCGCTGGCTTCCTTCACGGCCTGGATGTTGTCAGCCGCCTCGGCCAGCCGGACTACAGTCTCGGGATCGAGGTTCACCGCCGTGCGTCCCGGCACGTTATAGAGCGCCACCGGCAGCGGGTACACCGCCTTGGCCAGGGCCAGAAAGTGCTGGAACTGCCCCTCCTGCGAGGGCTTGTTGTAGTAGGGATTGGCGGACAGCACGGCGCTGATGCCGCGCACCTGGCGCAGCAGCCCGGCGTAGCGCAGCAGCGTCCTGGTCGAGTTGTGCGTGCATCCGGCCCAAACCGGTACCCGCCCTGCGGCCGCATCGGCCACCATGCACACGGCCATCAGCCACTCTTCTTCGTCCAGCGTGGCCGCTTCACCGGTTGACCCGCAGGCCACCAGAAAGTCGATTCCCGAGTCGATCTGCCAGTTCACCAGCGCCCGAAGTGCCTGTTCGTCGATCGATCCATCCGCCCGGAAGGGCGTAACGATAGCGGTGCCGCAACCCATGGTTTCCATCACAGAAAAAGTGTATACCGAAGCGGGGTAGATTCCTCAATCCCGGAGCCAGGGCGGCGCACCTGAGCAAATTCAGAATTGGTGCAGAGTGGTGTAGCGTCAGGACACGACTTCAGTCGTGCCGTAAATGCAGCAAAAAATAACCGGGCTTTAGCCCCTGAGGGAACGCTGGACCGTACCAGCGACTTGTTCAGAGGCTCCCAAAAGAAAAAGGCCCTGGCGGCCGGCCGCTCACCCCCAACGCGGGGCGGCGGCCGGCCGTCAGGGCCTGGTTGCCTGGGCCTACTTCGCGTCGCTCGTGCTGAAGGCGAAGGTGGTCGTCGAGTGCAGGGTCTCTCCTGGGCGCAACACCGTGCTGGGAAAGTTCGGCTGGTTCGGCGAGTCTGGAAAATGCTGCGTCTCCAGGCAGAACCCTTCGTTCTTCCCGTACTTCACGCCATGCCGGCCGGCGCGGCTTCCATCCAGAAAGTTGCCCGTATAGAACTGCACGCCCGGCTCGGTGGTTTCCACCGTCATCGTCCGCCCGCTCTCCGGGTCGGTCACAATGGCCGCCAGACGCAGCGTTCCCGGCGTTCCGTTCACCACAAAGTTGTGATCGTATCCGCCCGCCATCTGCAACTGCTCGTTGGCGTCGCCGATGCGCGCGCCAATGACCTCCGCCTTGCGGAAGTCGAACGGCGTGCCGGCCACCGGCGCCAGTTCGCCGGTCGGAATCAGCTCCGCATTCGCCGGGGTGAACCGGTCCGCGTTCAGTTCCAGCCGCTGTCCCAGAATGTTGCCCTGGTCGTCTCCGCGCAGGTTGTAGTAGGCGTGGTTGGTCAGGTTGACCACCGTGGCGCGGTCGGTGGTGGCCGTGTAGTCGATGCGCAGCACGTTGCCGGCAATCGTATAGCGCGCCTTGGCGGTCATCGTTCCGGGGAAGCCCATGTCTCCGTCCGGGCTCACCAGGGTGAACTCGACCCCGTTGGGAACTTCCTCCGCCTGCCAGACGTAGGCGTCAAAGCCCTTGGGGCCGCCGTGCAGGGCATTGCGGCCGTTGTTGGCCGGGACCTCATAGCTCTTTCCGTCAATCGCAAAGCGTCCCAGGGCGATGCGGTTGCCAAAGCGGCCCACAATGCTGCCAAAGTGAGTGCTGGTGTCGTCAATGTAATCCTGGAGCGTGTCGTAGCCGAGCACCACATCCGCCATCTTGCCGGCGCGATCCGCAGTCCTCACACTCACCAGCTTTGCGCCGAACGCCATCACCCGAACTTCCAACTGCCCGCTCGTCAGCGTGTAAATCGGAACCGGCACGCCCGCAGCGGTATGTCCCCAAACCTTCATTCTCAGCTCTCCTTGCGCAAAAGGCTTCAAGAGCCCAGGCGCGTGAAACGACTCTCCCATAAAAACACAAATGCCCGTGAAAAGGTTTACCAATTTTCCCCAGCCAGGGGAAATTTATAGCTGTTCGAAGATTTCCCTGAAATCCCACGCCCCGGATTTGCCCGCCAGCCACTCCGCGGCGCGAACCGCGCCCTCGGCCAGACAACGGCGGCTGGTCACGTCGTGGCGAAGCTCCAGCGTATCGTATGCGCCGGTCGCGGTCACAATGTGCTCGCCCTTGGCATCGCCCACCCGGTGCGAGGTGATTTCCACCTTGGCTCCCGGCTGCGCCGCCGCCACAATCTGCTGCAGCGTGATGGCCGTGCCGGAAGGCGCATCCAGCTTGGAAACGTGATGGGTCTCGCTGATATGGAAGCTGTAGCCCTCCAGCCTGGCCAGTTCGGCCGTCAGGCGGAAGAGCTTTTGCACCCCGATGGAGAAGTTGGTGCCGTAAAGCAGCCCGCCGCCGTGCTCCGCGGCCAGCGCCTTCATCCCGTCCAGAACGGCATACCATCCCGTGGTGCCCACCACAATGCGCGACCCGTGGGTCAGCACCGCGGTCATGTTCTGCACGGCCGCCTCGGGGGCGGTAAAGTCAATCACCGCGTCCACGCCCGCCAGTGCCGCCGCCGTCAGGGCCGTGCCGTTGCGGTTTTCGTTAATGTCCAGCGCGCGGACGGTGTGCCCGCGCTCGGCGGCGATCTCCGCCACCAGGCTGCCGGTCTTTCCCTTGCCCAACACCAGGAATTGCATGAGGACCTCGTATTCAGTGGTCAGTGGTCAGTGGTCAGTGGTCAGTTAACAGTGATCACTGACCAGGTCGATACAATTCGGGATGGGGCACACAAGCTTTTGGGTTGAACCGGCTAAGTACAAATGCAAATACAACCGCTGGTCCTTCGACTTCCTTCGCTTCGCTCCGGTCGCTCAAGATGGCATCTCTGTGGGGCGGCTGGGCTAATCAATGATGACGAATCAGCGATCACCGATAGCCGACCACTGATCACTGATCACTGACCACTGACCACTGACCACTGATAGCTGTCTTACGCCTTCCGCGCGTCCACGTCGAAGATCGCCGGGTCGGGGTCCTTGAAGAAGGCGGCGTGCAGCGCCCGCACCGCTTCGTCGGCGTCGTCCTCGTCGATCATGAAACTCATGTTGATTTCGCTGGCCCCCTGCGAAATCATCCTCACATTGATGTGCCGGATGGCGTTGAACACCTGCGCCGCTATGCCGTGCTGCCCGCGGATATCCTCGCCCACCATGCACACCAGCGCCTTGCGGCCCTCGTATTTCACGTCCGCCATCTTGCTCAGGTCGGCGGCAATGGCGGGCAGCTTCTCGTTCGAGTCCACGGTCAACGACACGCTCACTTCGCTGGTTGAAACCATGTCCACCGGGCACTGGTGCTTGTCGAAGATGGCGAAGACTTCGCTCAGATAGCCGTGGGTCATCAACATGCGGCTGGCCACCACGTCGATGATGCTCAGCTTCTTCTTCACCGCGATGGACTTGAACGGGCTCTTGCAGTGCGGCGCCAGCGAGATGATGCGCGTGCCCTCACACGTGGCGTTGCGGCTGTTCAGCACCAGCACCGGGATATTCTTTTTGACCGCGGGCAGAATGGTGGCCGGATGCAGCACCTTGGCGCCGAAGTAGGCCAGCTCCGCCGCCTCCTCAAAGCTGATCACCTTCACCCGCAGCGCCTCGGGAACCACCCGCGGATCGGTGGTCATGATGCCGTCCACGTCCGTCCAGATCTCGATGGCCTCGGCCGTCAGCGCGCCGCCCACCAGCGCGCCGGTAAAGTCGGAGCCGCCGCGGCCCAGCGTGGTGGTAATCCCCGCCTGGTTCGAGGCGATAAAGCCGCCCATCACTGGCACCTTGCCTTGCTTGGTCAGCGGAAGCAGCTTCTCCGCCGCGCGCTTCTCGATCAGGTCGTCCTGGGGAATCGCCTTCTGGAACTGCGAGTCGGTAATGATCACTTCGCGCGCGTCCACATGGGCGGCGTCAATGCCGCGCTCTTTGAAGGCCGCCGCCACAATGCGGCTCGAGACTCGCTCGCCGTAGCTCACAATCAGGTCGGAGATGCGCGGCGTCAGCTCCAGAATGGCCGCCAGCCCGCGCAGCACCTCGTCCAGCGAGTCGAATTTCTGGTCGATGAAATTCTGCAGTTCGGCGCAGTCGGTATGGTTCTTCACCAGCGCAGAGGCTGTGTCCCGGTGCCGCAGCCGCAGCCGCGAACTGATGGCCAGCGCCCCGGTCCGGTCGCCCAGCGCCGCCGCCGCCCCGGCCCGCAACAACTGGTCGGTCACCTTGGCCATGGCGCTCACCACCACCACCGGGCTCTTGCCCTGGGCCACCCGTCCAGCTACGATTGCCGCGGTACGGCAGATAGCCGCCGGGTCCTCCACCGACGTGCCGCCAAACTTCATCACTACCAGGCTCATGCGTGTCGTCCCATCGTTCCGCGCGTGGCTGCTCAATCCGTCCAGGGCTCCAGGCGCTCGTTGCAAGAATTATAGAGGTTTCAGAATCCGGGCCTCAGCGGAGGAACAGGCGAAGGGGAAGCGCTGCCTCGTGTCAGTCGTCCACCGGATTCGCCGACCCACGGTGGAGGTCCCGATTTTGGAACCTGGGAAAACACGAACCAAAGGCACGAAGTAACGTGGTCAGCGGCTAGGTCTCTGACCGCTTGAAGTTGTACCAACTTGGGTGCCCCAGGTCCCGATTCTGGGACCTGGGAGAGGATGAATTCAAGGTACGAAATCATCCGGCCAGAGACCTAGTGTCCTGTCCCTGAAGTTCGCAACAAAACAAGGGTTGTCATCCTGAGCGAACGGGGCCCCAAGCGCTTTTCAGCTTGGGGGTGGTGAGTCGAAGGATCTGCAGTTGCTTTTCAAAGAACATCTGGGACACCACACTAGGGTGGGTTCGCACAAGCCCAAATGCCAACAACAGCAAAAATGCCCTACCCCGCCGCCACCAACTTGCCCAGGCTGGCCAGCAACTCGGCGTTCAAGATGGTCGCCCCGGCCGCGCCGCGAATGGTGTTGTGCGAGAGCGCCGTGAACTTCCAGTCCAGCAGCCCGCAGGGCCGCAGCCGTCCCACCGTCACCGCCATACCCTTGCCGCGGTTGCGGTCCAGCCGCGGCTGCGGCCGGTCCACCTGCGGAACCCACACCACCGGCGGCTGGGGAGCGGTCGGCAGCCCCTGGCCGGCCAGCGGATCGAACTCCGCCCACGCCGCCAGAATCTCCTCGCGCGTCGCCGCCTTCTTCAGCTTGATTGAGACGCTCTCCGTGTGCCCGTCCACCACCGCCACCCGGTTGCAGCTGGCGCTGATGCGCGCCGCCAGCGGAGTCACGCCGTGGCCCTCCAGCTTGCCCAGCAGCTTCAGCGTCTCTTCTTCCATTTTTTCTTCTTCGTTGCCGATATAGGGCACCACGTTGTCCAGGATGTCCATCGACGCCACGCCGGGATAGCCGGCGCCGGAGATGGCCTGCATGGTGGTCACAAAAATCTGCTCGATCCCGAAGCGCTCTTCGAGCGGCTTCAGCGCCATCACCAGCCCGATGGTCGAGCAGTTGGGATTGGTGACCATGTAGCCGCCGCTCTCTTTGCGCCAGGGCTGCTCCTCGATCAGGTGCAGGTGCTCGGCATTGATCTCGGGAATCACCAGCGGCACATTGGGAGCCATGCGGAAGGCGCTCGAATTCGAGAGCACCGCGCAGCCGGCCGCGGCAAAGCGCGGCTCCATCTCACGGGCAATGGCCGCGTCGACAGACGCAAAAATCGTCTTCGGCGCGCCCTCCGGCTCGGCCGCCGCCACCGTCATGTTGGCAATGCGCTCCGGCAGGGGCGTGTCCAGGCGCCACTTCGCGGCTTCGCCGTAAGGCTTGCCGCTGGAGCGGTCGCTGGCCGCCAGCCAGGCGACCTCGAACCACGGATGGTTCTCAAGGAGCTGAATATAGCGTTGGCCGACCATTCCGGTCGCGCCCAGGATTCCGATTGGATATTTGGTTTTCATGGCTGTTTGACCCTTCAGTGTACAGGAACCCCGCCGCCGAGCCGGCAAAATCCCTGCATGCGGCGCAGGGCAGCTCCTGCATCGCCAACCGCTCAACCGCAGCGCGGGGAATGCCTGCGGACCGGATTAATGAATGAATCGGACTGTTCTGGTCAGAAGGAAGATGTATCTCTTGCCGTCACAGAATTCAAGGAACAAACAGTTTTCCCCTGCTCACGACCTATCGCTGGCCGCTTGCCCCACCTTGCCAAGGCGCGCTGGGCTTGCTTGCCATGGCCTTGCGAGTAAATACTCGCTTCAACCGGCGCATCTGCTCCCGCCGGTGAAACTCCATAAGCTCGCGCGAGATAGGCCTGTCCGTATTCCGCATGGCCGCCCAGAGATAGCCCGCCCCAATCGCCAGGCCCCGAAGCACGAATGGCTTCCTGGTCATTTGATAAACGGTTCGGAATAACTGCCAGAGCGGATGGCCTCCCATGATGTAGTCCTGGATGCCGTTATTGAATCTTGCTGGTATTGAGCCGCGCCGGGCCGTGCCCATTTTGCGGTGGTGCAAAGCCACCATCTCGGTGAAGGTTCGGGTCTTCCAGCCTTTCAGCCTTGCCGTGATTACTGCAATGCAGTCTATTGCGCCAACTTTGCTGGCAACATAACCCCCGATGGCCTCAAAGCATTCTCGCCGGAATACTTGACAGGTTCCGGATACATGCTCAATATTGACAAACCGGTAATCGAAGGTTTCGCCATTCGTCTCCACGTAGGGTGTTCCCACCACTCCGAGCAATGGGTCCGCGACCAGCTTTCCCAGAAGAAAAGAGAAGTAATCCCTCTCAAAAGTAATGTCCGCATCCAGGCAGACGATCGCTTCGTAGGCCAATCCTTCAACTCTTTCCTTTCCCGCATTGAACGCGTGAACCTTGCCGGCATAATGGCGCTCTTTGCGTTCTGGCATGCGCAGCAATTCGATCCAATCGTGCCTGGCGGCATATCTCTCAATAATCTCGTCAGTACCGTCGGTTGAACCGTCGCTAACAATGACCCATTTCAGCGGCCTCACCGTCTGCTCTAGCACGGACCGTATCGTCAATTCGATGAATTGAGCCTCATTGCGCGCGGGAGTGATGAGAACATAGACAGGGAGTGTCAAAGTGAATCCTCATCTTTCGAGTTAGCCTGACCCGAATTACAGTCATGGGTTCATGATTGCGAGAGGTTGTACGCGCAGTTGCCCCCGGCGGGTGCGCTTCTTGCATTCATTTCCATCCCAAGACTCGGACAGACCTGAGACTGCCTGGCAAGACAACGGATTGGTTTCGGAATGCGCGCATGTCGCGCGGAGCTGCTTCCGGGCTCAGGCCAAGTCGCCGAGTCACTCCGCGAGAAGGGACGACGGCGCGCATTTCCTTGCCCCGCCGTCGCTGTCCGGAATCCGTCGGACGCCTCCGGCGAGCATGATTCCGTCCGCGGATTGCAGAAGATTACCTCCGCTGAGCGCAAAATGACAAGAGGAAGTTGAGGGCAGCCGCTTCCCCTTTGGCCACCGGGGCCTGGGTGCCCCATCCTTCGCGCATTTTGCCAAGGGTGCGATGGCGCGAACCCCGCCGTCGCTGTCCGGCCCACCGGTTGTCCCCGCGAGCAAGAACCCGTCCGCGAATTGCAGAAGATTACCTTCCCTTGGCGCACAATGAAAAGGAACTCGCGGGCAGCAGTTCCCGATTTGGAGCATCTTCCCTGTTGGTGTAGAGACGCTTTGAAAGGGCACGGCTTCACAGGTTGCCAGGAAACCCGTTCGTGCGGTAGGTCCAGGCTTCAGCCCGGACATAAGCCACGCAGAATCAACGCGGGCTGGTAGGGGTGGGTTTCAACCCATCCATTTATCCCCTGAGGTATGCCTTTCGGTCATTTCGCCCACATGCAGACCTTCTTCTGCACGCTGATCAGCCGTGCCGTAAGCTCCATAAAGTCAATGGGCTTTACAGCGCTTTTCCTCTATACCATCAGCAGAAATGCTCTAGCTACCGAAACAGTACCCCCCCTCCCCCCCTATACCCCCAGGGGGTATAGGGGGCGCACCGAACGCCTCGCACCTGGAAAAGGCCCGTCCAAAAGAAAAATGCTGTTTTTCGCCTGCAAAACTGTAAAGCGCACCCAACCCAAGCATTTTCAAGCGGTTGGCTCGGGCAGCCTCAGACAAATACAGGCGCTGTATGCCAGTATTTCGCCCGCCCGCTCTACCCCATCGCGGCCAGCACGGCGTCGGCAAACTGGCTGGTGCCGGCGGTGCCGCCCACGTCGCGGGTGAGCGTCTTGCGCTCGGTATAGACCGCCTCCAGCGCTTGCTGCACCCTGTCCGCCGCAGCGCTCTCGTCCAGGTGGCGCAGCATCAGCACCGCACTCTGCAGCAGCGCTGTGGGGTTGGCCACGTCCTTGCCGGCAATGTCCGGGGCCGAGCCGTGCACCGCCTCGAAGATGGCGCACTCCAGGCCCAGGTTGGCGCCCGGCACCAGGCCCAGGCCGCCCACCAGTCCCGCGCACAGGTCGCTCACAATGTCGCCGTAGAGGTTCTCCAACAGCAGCGTGTCGTACTGGTAGGGATTCATCACCAGTTGCATGCAGGTGTTGTCGATCAGGTGCTCGCCGTAGGCTACGTCCGGGAATCCCTCCGCCACCTGCCGCGCGCAGCGCAGAAACAGGCCGTCGGAGAGCTTCATGATGTTGGCCTTGTGCACGGAGTGGATCTTCTTGCGGCCCTGCTTGCGGGCGTACTCGAAGGCGAACTTGGCGATGCGCGTCGAGCCCTTCTCGGTGATCACCTTGATGCTCTCCACCACGCCCGGCACAACCTCGTGCTCCAGGCCCACGTACTCGCCCTCGGTGTTTTCGCGCACGATGATCAGGTCCACGCCCGGCCATTTGGTCACCAGGCCGGGCAGGTTCTTGATGGGGCGGAAGTTGGCAAACAGATCGAACTTCTTGCGCAGGGTGACGTTGATGCTCTTGAAGCCGCCGCCGATGGGCGTGGTGACCGGCCCCTTGAGGGCCACGCGGTTGCGCTCAATGGATTGGTAGAGCGCCGTGGGGATGTATTCGCCGTAGATCTCGAAGGCCTCGGCCCCGGCGGCAAACCGCTCCCACTCCCACTTGACCCCCGTGGCCTCAAGAATGCGAACCACCGCCTGGGTCACTTCCGGGCCAATGCCATCGCCCGGAATCAAAGTCACTTTGTGCGTCTTCTGCTCTGCCATCGTGGCTCCCGTCTCAGTCTTCCCTGTTCCCTAGTCCCTAGTCCCTGGTCCCTGGTTCTTCCCCTTGCCCGCGCCGTGGCTGCCCAGCAGCCCTTCCAGTTCTTCCTTGAACTCGCGCACGTCCTTGAAGTCCCGGTAGACCGAGGCGAAACGGATGTAGGCCACGGTGTCCAGGCCCTTCAGGTGCTCCATGATCAGCTCGCCGATCTCCCGGGTGCTGCGCTCCCGCTCCGGCGCATCCACCAGGTAGCTCTCGGTGGCGTCCACAATGGCCTCCAGTTGGATGGAGGGCACGGGCCGCTTCTCGCAGGCGCGCAGCAAGCCGCTCAGCACCTTCTGCCGGTCGAAGCGTTCGCGGCGGCCGTCTTTCTTCACCACCATGTAGGGAATCTCGTCCAGCCGCTCGTAGGTGGTGAAGCGCCGGTTGCAGCGTTCGCACTCCCGCCGCCGCCGGATGGAGTCGGCCTCTTTGCTCTCCCGCGAGTCCACCACCCGGTCCTGCCCGAAACCACAATAAGGACACTTCATATGAGGGCGATTCTACGGCATGGACGGGCGGACTGGCAGCGGGGAGGCGGGAACAGGGAACAGGAAGCCGGGATCAGAGGTTCAGCTCCGTGCCCCATCCTTTCCGCTTCTTTCTGCGGAAAGGGTGGGAAAGCACCAATTCTGAATTATTGACACAGTCCGAGGCCGCTGCCACACTCTTCCGTATGGAAGTCCAGTTCACTCCCGAGCAGGAAGCCAAATTGGCCCAGATTGCCAGCGTGGAGGGGATCGCTCCAGCACGGCTGGTCCAGGACGCCGCATTGCGCCTGATCGAAGACGACGCCCGTTTTCGCGAGGCGGTGCGCAAGGGAATAAGCCAGGCTGATGAGGGACTGTTCATTGAAGAGGCTGAAATGGATGCCCGGGTCGCCCGGATGCTGAACATCTGATGCGGCTGCGCTGGACCCTGGCTGCCGCCGATGACCTGGAAGCCATCGCCAACTACCTCGCCAAACATTTCCCCGGCTTCAGGCAAATCTATGAGACGATTGCCACCCTGCGCACCATTCCCTACCGCGGTCGCATTGGGCGCGAAGAGGGAACGCGCGAGCTGGTGATTGCGCGTCTGCCCTACATCGTCGTCTATCGCACCAGGGACGAAGCTGTTGAGATTCTGCATATCTATCACGGCGCTCAGCAGCGGCCCTGATTCCCCGCCCTCAACTCAGAAACTCGCCAATCGCCTTGACCACCGTCTGCTGCTCGTCTTCGCGCAACTCCGGGAAGATGGGCAGGGCCAGCACTTCGTGCGCCGCGCGTTCCGCCTCCGGGAAGCTGCCCGCGCCATAGCCCAGGCCCTTCAGTGCTTCCTGCAGGTGCAGCGGGACGGGGTAGTAGATCTCCGAGCCGATGCCGCGCAGGGAGAGGAACTCGCGCAGGGCGTCGCGGCGGCGGGTGCGGATGACGTACTGGTGCCACACGTGGCGGCTGCCCGGAACTTCGTGCGGCAGCACCACGCCGTGCGCCGGATAGAGGCCGCTCTCGGCCAGGCCCGCCGCATGGAACAGCGCATGATAGCGCCGCGCCACCGTGCGCCGCGCCTCGTTCCAGCCGGCAATGTACTTGAGCTTGACGTTGAGAATCGCGCCCTGGAAGCCGTCCATGCGGGTGTTCCAGCCGATCTCGTCGTGGTAGTAGCGGCGGCGCATGCCGTGTTGGCGCAGCATCCTGGCCCGCTCGGCCAGTTCGTCGGAGTTGGTGGAGACCATGCCGGCGTCGCCCGCCGCGCTCAGGTTCTTGGTGGGATAAAAGCTGAAGGCGGCGGCGTCGCCCATGGCGCCGGCTTTCACCCCTTGCCACTGCGCGCCCCAGGCCTGGGCGGCGTCTTCAATCAGCTTCAGCCCGCGCTCTTTTCCCAGGCGCGCAAAGGCGGTGAAATCGGCAGCCTGGCCGTAGAGATGCACCGGCAGAAGGCCGCGGACGCTGGCGCCTTGCGGGCCATCCAGGACCTTTTCCACCGCCACGGCATCCAGGTTGAAGGTGGTCGGATCGATGTCGGCCAGCAGCGCAGTGGCGCCGGCGCGCAGAATCGAACTGACCGAGGCGAAAAAGCTGAAGGGGGTGGTGATCACCGCCATCCCAGGGCCGATGCCGGCGGCGGCCAGCGCCAGCCACAGGGCATCGGTGCCTGAGGAGCAGCCGATGGCGTGGGCCACGCCCAGCCGCTCTGCCGCGGCGCGCTCAAACGCGGCCACCGGCCCGCCCAGGATGAACTGCTGGGTCTCCAGCACATGGCCCATGGCTTCAAGCAATTCGGCGTGCAGCGGGCGATACTGGCGCTTCAGGTCCAGCATGGGCACCGGCTGGGCGGTTGGGGCGGGATTGGAAGGTGAGGCTGGCGTGTTTTTCACCAGACTATGTTAGCAGCGGGGGAGTGCGGCGCGTCCCACGGCATGGCCGTTCGCGAGCCCGTCAACGAGGAGCGGACAGGCCGGAAAATGATTTCTCCCCGGCCCTCCGTTAATAGAACTTGAACGTAGGAACGGGAATCCCTGCGGCAAAGTCAGGGCTGGTTAGCAAGTTCCTTGCGCAAAAGGGCTTGCGAAGATTGCTCCGCAGTTGAAAAGCCCCGTAAATCGCTATAATGTTGTTGTCACATTGCGGGAACTGGCGGCTCCCGGGTTTCCGGAGCCGTGCCCGCCGATTTGCACCTTCACGCAAGAGCAGTGCAATTGCCTTTAATCAAACAAGAAGAAAGCAGGAGATCGGCACATGGAGAACAAGCCGGCACAAAACATTCAGGACACATTCCTGAATACCGTCCGCAAGGACAAAACCCCCATCACGATTTATCTGGTCAGCGGCGTCAAGCTTACCGGAAAGATCCGGTCCTTTGACAAGTATTCCGTGCTGCTGGAAAACAACAGCCAGGAACAGTTGATCTTCAAGCACGCCATTTCCACGGTGGTCAGCAATCGCAGCGTGATGCACACCGAGCACCGTCCGGCGGGCGTGCCCACCGCAGTTGGTTCGGCCCCGGCCGCAGTGCCGGCCGCTGTTCCGGCGGCGGTGGAGCAACGGTAGCACGCAAGGAGCGGTCTCCATTGGCAGTTGAGGAGGGTCGGACGGACGGCTCTGGCGTGAAGCTGGAACGGGCCGTGCTGGTGGGAGTGGACTTTACCTCCCGCTCCACCGGCAACCGTGCTGGCGCTGCCGGAGCGCGCCTTGCGGCGGTGTCTCCGGCCGCCCCGGATCTCGATCAGGGCGCGCCGGAGCTGGCCGCGCCTGCTCAACTGCTTCGCTCCGGCGGTTCCGCTTCGGCGCCGGGGCGTCCGTCTCCCGGCCTCAACCTTGAAGAATCCCTTGCCGAATTCCGCGAACTGGTCTCCAGCGCCGGCGGCGAGGTGGTTGCCGAGCTGATGCAAAACCGCGCCCGGCCCGATCCGGCTACGCTGATCGGCTCCGGCAAGGTCGAGGAAATCGCCGGCGTCGCCGCGTCCACCGAGGCCGACCTGGTTCTGTTCGATCACGACCTCTCGCCCACCCAGCTGCGCAACCTTGAGGCCGCGCTGCCCTGCCGCGTGCTTGACCGCACGCAGCTGATCCTCGACATTTTTGCCCGCCACGCCCGCACCCGCGAGGGGCAACTGCAAGTCGAGCTGGCGCAACTCGAGTACATGCTGCCCCGGCTCACCGGCAAAGGCAAGGCGATGTCCCAGTTGGGCGGCGGCATCGGCACCCGCGGCCCCGGCGAAACCAAGCTCGAAACCGATCGCCGCCGCATTCAGGCCCGCATCGACCACCTCAAGGGCGAACTCGAGGCCGTGCGCCGCGTGCGCCACCAGCAGCGCCAGCGCCGCGAGTCGGTCCCCGTGCCCACGGTGGCCCTGGTGGGCTACACCAACGCCGGCAAAAGTACGCTCTTCAATCAGTTGACCGGCGCGCAGGTGCTGCAATCCGCGCGCATGTTCGCCACCCTCGACCCCAAGCTGCGCGCCATCGAACTGCCCAGCCGGCGCAAGATTCTGCTCTCTGACACGGTCGGCTTCATCCGCAACCTGCCCCACACCCTGGTCACCAGCTTCCGCGCCACTTTGGAAGAAGTGCAACAGGCCGAGGTGCTGCTGCACATCCGCGACGCTGCTTCCACCTATGGCGAGGAGCAGAAGGCGCAGGTGGAGAAAGTTCTGGGCGAGCTGGATTCCCTGGATACGCCGCGCATCGAGGTGCTCAACAAGATCGACCTGCTGGGGGAACACGAGCGCCAGGGCTTGCAGGCGCGCTCCCAGGCCGGGGGCGAGGTGGCCGTTTCTGCGCGCACCGGCGAGGGCATGGACGCGCTGCTGGCGGCCATTGACCGCGCCCTGCACACCGATCCGGTCATCCATGCCGAGTTCCGCGTTCCCCAGCAAGAGGGCGCCGCCCTGGCCGCCATCGAGGCGGGCATGATCGTGCATTCCAGGGAGTACGAGGGCAACCTGGTGCGCCTGTCGGTCAGCGGTCCGGCCTCGCTCATCGGCCGCCTGCGCAAGTTCCGCCTGCGCGCCGAGTAGGCGGGCAGGCCGGCGCATCCGGGCTTTAGCGCGTACTGCAAGGCCTGAGGAGCGTCTGAACACGTCGCTGTTGCGGTGCGGCGTTCCCTTGGCGGCTGAACAGGCTGCGGGAAAAATGCCGTCTTGTATCAGGGCGCGACTTGAACGCCCTCATTGGAGCGGTCCACAAGTGAAATTCACTACGGTTCTCTGCCATGGGTGGATGGGCGCAGAATAGGCTTTCCTGTCAGCAGCTACGCAGCGCTTCGACACAATCGACATTCTGCCTCGCGGTCAGGGCAGATCAGTTGTCCTTGGACGGGAAGGCCGCGGCTCCAGTAGAATAGTGCTAATCACCGTAATGGAGCAACGAGCCACCTCGCTCTGTCGGGCTTATCGGCCCCGCATCGTCTGCATCGGAATGTGACCCGGGCCTCAGCTGCGAATCGAACTCAGGAGTCCTGCCATATTGTCTCTGCATTTCGCCACGCACCTTCGTCGCCTCGCATCTGTCCGTCATGTCTGCACACTCGCTGCCCTTGTTGCGCTCGTCGCTGTCGGTCCTTCGGCCAGCGCGCGCAACGCCGAGCGCCACAAGCATCCTCGCCTCCACGCCATGAAGCACATGCTGGCGGACGTGGGGCTGCCCGGCATGGGGTTCATCTCGGACGACGGCGTGCCCGAGGATGGCCAGAAGTATGAGCTCAAGCTGGAGCGGCAGACGGGCGAGATCGTCTCCGTCATTTACAGAGTGGGCGATACGTATATCCCCGAGGCTATCGACAAGCTCAGCCAATTCCTGCGCGACAGCCACAACGACGAGGTCAAGACTTACAATCCCCGCACCTTCGACGTGCTCCACACCATGCTTGCCAAGCTGAATCGACCCAGCAGTGTCATCCAGATCCTGAGCGGTTACCGAACCAAAGAGACGAACGACGCTCTCCGTGAGAGTGGAACCACCAACGCAGCCGAGCACTCGCAGCATATCGAAGCCAATGCACTCGACATCCGGGTTCCTGGCGTTCCCGTCGTTCAGTTGCGCAACGCCGCGCTTTCACTCGGCGCAGGCGGCGTGGGTTACTATCCAAAAAGTCAATTCATCCACGTAGACACGGGTCCCGTCAGGGAGTGGACCTATGCGCCGCGCCGAGCCAGACACACTCGCCACCGTCGCCATGCGTAACGCCATGGCCTCCCCCTGCGAAGGCTGGATGGATTAAGGCCTGCAGGTCGGCTGGGGTCCGTCAATCAGCCTCTGCATGATCTTCGGTTGTCGGCGGGTGGCCCCGGTCGAGGTGCCCTTTCCAGACCACGGTGAGGGTGCCCCCGGTCCCTCGCATTTGGGGACCGGGGAGAGATGGATGCTTCAGCCAGAAAGAGATCGCTCCTCGTAAACGCCGTAGGGTCCAGAATCGCTGTTGCGCCTGAGTCGTCGCCAATCCGGAAGTTACCATGCCGTCCTCCCGTTCATGGCGGCTGAATCTTGGGCAAATCAGCGATCCGATTCTCACTCCACGCGGAACCTGATCCCTCAGGGGTGAAAGCCCACGCTGATTATAGGGCGCTTACGGCACGACTAAAGCTCTGCCCTGACACAAGGCAAAAGAAGGCTTCGGCTGGACGACAGAGCGGCGTTTTTCCGCAGCCGGTAAGGCCCGTACTCTTCATCAGAGGCTGCAAGACAGGATGCGCCGGCCATGAGTGAACGGCTTTTCACGCGGCCGTCTTGCCGGCCCGTCTATCATGGGTTCGTATTCCCGTTGCCCAGGCTCCCTGCATGGATCCCCGCGGCACACCATTCCCGATGGTCTTTGAAGGAGATCCCATGACCCCGGTCCACAGCAGCCCCGGCCGTTCCATCACCACCCTGTCCAGCCGCGAGGTGTATCGCAACCACTGGATGCGCCTGCGCGAGGACCAGATTCTGCGCTCCAACGGCGAAAAGGGCATCTATGGCGTGGTGGACAAGGACGAGGCGGCCATCATTCTGCCCATGGGCGAGGGCCGCGTCTGGCTGGTGGAGCAGTTCCGTTACACCATTCAGGAGCGCACCCTGGAGCTGCCCCAGGGCGGCTGGGAGATGGAAGTCGAGAATCCCGAGGAGCTGGCGCGCGGCGAACTCAAGGAAGAAATGGGCCTGGACGCGGCCCACATGACCTACCTGGGATGGCTGTGGATTGCCTACGGTTTCACCCGGCAAAAACAGCACGTCTTTCTGGCCACCGGGCTCAGCGAGACCGAAAAGGAGCCCGACGCCGAGGAGCACGACCTGGTGGTCCACTGCGTCGCGGTCGAGGAGTTCGAGCGCATGATGCTCAGCGGCGAAATCCGCGACAACTGCACGCTCTCGGCCTGGGCGCTCTATCTTTTGTGGAAGGCGCGGCAATAGCAGGCCTTCCCGCTGCGCTTCGCAAAATCAGACTCTGCGGGTCGGAGTGCTGCGGAAGCGCTTCACGGCAAAATGGGTCGTAACGGCGAAAGCCGCAAAGACAGCCAGTTGCGTCAGTTCCAGCAGCAGCCCGGGCCGCTGCGGCGCCCTGGTTGTGGGCGCCAGGAATTTCGCGAAGATCTGCGCCACCAGGACAACCACGTTGCAGTAGAGGGCAATCATGACGCTGACCACATAGGTATGCCGCCAGGCGCCGGCGAGCTTGCGGCTATAGCGCCCAATCGCCGCAAGCAATAGGACGGCCAGCGCGGGAATTCCCATCTCAATGCTCAGCGTCATGCCGTGAAACGGAAACAGGAACCCGGTCAGGCTGGTCAGCACCGTGGTGGCAAGAAAGAGCGCGGTGCAGAAGGGAAGCCGCCTGGCGGTGAGCAGTCCGAACACCACCACCAATCCCGAGCCGATTGCCACCAGGCTCAGAATGACGTGCACCAAAGTAAAAGTCGCCGTACTTAGCCCAAGAATCATGGCGCGTATCCTCTCGAATCCGGAACGAAACGATAGTACACGCGAATTCCAGGAAAAGCTGGTGCATAAGCGGCATGTACTCGCTGTGCGCCGGCTTTTCCCGATCGGCCCTTACCCGCGATCCCCCATGGGAATGTAGGGTGCGGGGTAGACGGGGCCAATGTACTCGGCGCGGGGACGGATCAGGCGGTTGTCGTCCAACTGCTCGATCACATGCGCGGCCCAGCCGGCGATGCGGCTGATGGCGAAGATGGGCGTATAGAGATCGATGTCGATGCCCAGGGTCGCGTAGGTTGAGGCGGAGTAGAAGTCCACATTGGCGTTCAGCTTCTTGTCGGCGTTGATGTAGAGTTCGATGGCCCGCGACATCTCGTACCACTTGGTCAGGCCGGCGTCTTCGCCCAGTTGCTTGCTCATCTTGCGCAGGTGCGTGGCGCGGGGGTCCTCGGTCTTGTAGACGCGGTGGCCGAAGCCGGAAATCTTCTGCTTGGCGGCCAGCATGTTTTTCACGTATTCCACCGGATCGGCTCCCGCCTTGTCGATGGTCAGCAGCAGGCGCATCACGCCTTCATTGGCGCCGCCGTGCAGGGGCCCCTTGAGCGCGCCGATGGCGCCGGTAATGGCGGAGTGGATGTCGGCCAGGGTGGCGGCGATGACCCGGGCGGCAAAGGTGGAGGCGTTCAGCTCGTGCTCGGCGTGCAGCACCAGCGCCATGTCCAGCGTCTTGACGGCGGTCTCCGAAGGCTTTTCGCCCCGCAGCATCCACAGAAAGTTGGCCGCGTGGTTCAGCGAGCGGTCGGGCGGCACAATCTCCAGCCCCTTGCGCAGCCGGTCGTAGATGGCCACGATCATCGCCATCTGCGCGGTCAGGTGGTAGCTTTTGCGCACATTGGCGTCGTGGGTGTTGTCTTTCTCGTCGGCGTCGTAAAAGCTGAGCGCGGAGACCGCCGTGCGCAGCACTTCCATGGGTGTGGCCGAGGCGGGAATGCTGCGCAGCAGGCTGACGATGCGAAAGTCGAGTCCCCTGGCCAGCGCCAACTGGGACTGGAACTCCCGCAGGGCGAACTCGTTGGGCAGAATGCCGTTCCAGAGCAGGTAGGTGGTCTCCTCGAAGGTCGAGTTCTCCGCCAGCTCATGGATGTCGATTCCGCGGTAGGCCAGTACGCCAGCGTCTCCGTCAATCCAACAAATCCCGGAGTTCGCCGCAACAATTCCTTCCAGACCCTTTCCAGCGACAGCAGTCGTCATAGCCCTCGGATCTCCCTCTTGCGTTGACTTTCGGTGCCTGCGGCGGAACGTCTGCTCCTGAAAAGAAGCACCCGGCGCCAAAATTGCGGTAAAGATTGTTTATAACGTAGCCATTCCATGGTTGTCACGGAGTGCGGGACAGAAGCGGCAATCTCGCCTCCCGCCGAGCCCTTCCCGCCATCGAAAACCCAGCAAGCGCCTGAGGCTCTTCTGGCACGCCCCGCATTCTTTCGCTATCCTGTAGTTTCCCCGGAGGTGTGCAGAGCGGAACACCCGGAGCTCGATTTTTTCCTTTAGAGTTGGAACTCCGCCAATTCGCGGCAGGTTCCACGGGGCAAATCCTCCCGGCGGCGTCCAAATGGACAGAAAGACCGCCATTACCGGTATCCCAGTCCAACCAACGGATGCCAAAGAGCGGCTCCATCCGTGAGCCGCCAAAGAAAGGCAAATCATGAGTGAACCAGAAAATGCTCTTCGAACCAATTCCAACGCACTGCTGGCGGCCCTTGCCGTGGCCCTGCTGGCCGCAGTCGGCGGCCTGATCTGGAGCGCCACCATCAGCAGCCGCGTCTCCCACCAGGAAGCGGCGCTGGCCGACGCCAACCAGCAGAACCTGAAAATGGCTGCCGAGTTGCGCGAGACCAACGCCCGCCTCCAGGTAGCCACCGAGGAACTGGGAAGATCCGTGGGCTTGACCCAGAAGCAGATGGATTCCCGCGCTGACCAGATCATTGCCCGCGAGGACGCCGCCAATCAGCGCCTGGAATCCGCCCAGAAACAGACCGCGCAGCAGGTGAGCTCCGTCTCCAGCGAGGTCTCCAGCGTGAAGTCCGACGTAGGCGGGGTCAAGACCGAAGTCGGCGGCGTGAAGGAAGACGTGGCCAAGACCCGTACCGACCTGGCCGGCGCCATCAGCCAGTTGCAGTCCATGAAGGGGGATATGGGCATGCAGAGCGGCCTGATCGCCCGCACTCACGACGAGCTGGAACTGCTCAAGCACAAGGGCGATCGCAACTACTACGAGTTCACCCTCAACAAGGGCGACAAGAAGCCGGTGGGCACGGTGAGCATTGAACTGAAGAAGACCGACGTCAAGAAGAACAAGCTCACCCTGATGGTCTATGCCGACGACAAGAAGTTCGAGAAGAAAGACAAGAACGTGGACGAACCGCTGCAGTTCTACGCGGGCAAGGATCCCATGCTCTACGAGATCGTGGTCAACTCCATCAACTCGAAGAACCAGATCTCCGGGTATCTTTCAGCTCCCAAGAACGCTCCCGCTCCTATTGCTCGATAACCGCGGTGTGGGGCGTTAGCACCAGCCTGGGCTGGTAGTGCAAGGCAAAGGTGAAATTCAGGTCCTTGCGCGCGTCCCACTGCTGTTTGGTGATGCGGAATGCCGAGACGATCATCCCCTCCTGGGTCTGCCCAGGGTCGATGGTCGCCTGCGGCGACAGCGCCTTCCCGTGCAGCCCCGCCAGCTCCGGATAGGCCACGAACACCCGCTCGTAGTCACCCGGCATGGCAGCATAGCTGGAGTGGATCCCGTCGTCCAGCGTGACGTTGGTCAGAATACCTTGCAGGAAGAGCGGTCCTTTACTCTGGTTGTGCAACCGCACCTGGGCAAACACCAGCACCTGGTCGAAGGTCTCCTTGGCCATGGGGGCGCCGTTGGCGTCCATGCCTGAGGTCTCGGTGTGCCGCGGATGGACCCAGACTTGCACAATTTCGCCCGTGGCCACGGGCGGCTTCTGTTCCACAATCACATAAACCGCGATGGCGATGGTGACCAGCACCGCCGCGATGATGCTGGCCCAAACCACATGGCTGGTACCCTTGGTGAGTTCTTCACCCAGGGCGGCATCGTCCAATTCTTCCGGTGAATCCTGATGGAGCAGGCTCATGGCGCCCCTATCTTATCCCGGTTGGCGCAAAGCGGGCTATGAATTCTTCACCGTATTGCGGGTGCGCCGCTGTTTTCGCACCGAAAGCAGTGCTATCTTGATCTGCCTTAGTGCCTGGGCCTCAGATCCGCCAAAAACTCCTTCACTTCCCGCGTGTTCAGCACGTCTTCCGGCCCCAGCCAGGCGCGGCGCAGTTGGCGCACGCCATAGTCCATCTTGGCCAGGTGGCGGATATCGTGGGCGTCGGTGCTGATCACGATCTTGCAGCCCAGCTCCTTGGCCAGCCGCAGGTCGCGCTCGTTCAGGTCCAGCCGCTCCGGGGCGGCATTATGCTCCAGGGCCACGCCCAGCTCCGCCGCCCGCCGCAACACCGCCCCCATGTCCAGGGCAAAGGGCTCGCGGCGCAGGAGCAGCCGCCCGGTGGGATGGCCCAGAATCCGCACATAGGGGTTTTCGATGGCCCGCAGCACGCGCGCGGTCATCTCCTCGCGGGGCTGGGCAAAATGGGAATGGACGCTGGCGATCACCACCTCCATCTCCGCCAGCACCTCGTCGTCCAGGTCCAGCGCGCCGTCGGCCAGGATGTCCACCTCGATGCCGGCCAGCACGCGGATGCGGTCCTTCATCTGGCGGTCCACCTCGCGGATGCGCTCGATCTGTTCCAGGGCCCGCTTCTCGTCCAGGCCGTTGGTCATGGCCAGGTTTTTGGAGTGGTCGGTGATGGCAATGTACCCGTACCCCAGCGCCAGAGCGGCCTCGGCCATCTCCCGAATGCTGTTGTGTCCGTCGCTGGCCGTGGTGTGCATGTGCAGGTCGCCGCGAATGTCGGCCAGCTCCACCAGCCGGGGCAGCTCCCTCTGCGCAGCACCTTCGATCTCGCCCAGGTTTTCCCGCAGCTCGGGCGGAATCCAGTCCAGCCCCAGCGCGCCGTAGACTTCCTCCTCGCTGGCCGCGGCCACCGGCGAGCCGTCGTCCAGCCGGGCCAGCGCCCACTCGCTCAGCGTGTAGCCCATCTTGAGGGCGCGCTGGCGCAGCGCCACGTTGTGCGCCTTGGAGCCGGTGAAGTATTGCAGGGCGGCGCCATAGCTGGCCGCGGGCAGCAGCCGCACGTCCACCTGCAGGCCGTTGGCAAGATGGAAGCTCACCTTGTTCTCGCCCTTCACGATGATGTCCTGGATGCCGGGATAAGCGGCCACGTACTCGACGGCGGCGGCGGTCTGCTCCGGCGCGCAGGCCGGCCCGGTCACCAGCAGGTCCAGGTCGCCGGCGGTTTCACGGCCCCGCCGCAAGGAACCCGCCGGCGTCACCTTCTCAATCCCATTGAAAGCCAGCAGATAGGCGGAAATGCTCCGCGCGGCTTCCTCGGCCACGTCGATGCGGAAGCGCCCGGCGCTGCGCCGATAGTCGGCGATGCCCTTGCGCAGCTTCTCGATCTGCTTCTCGCCCATGCGCGGCAACCCCGCCAGGCGGCCCGCGCAGATGGCCTGGTCAAGCTGGTCGATGCTGGCGATTTGGGCGGCATCCCACAGCAGGGCCACGGTCTTGGGGCCCATGCCGGGCAGCTTCAGCAGCTCCAGCAGGCCCTCGCCGTATTTGGCCAGCAACTCCTCGCGCAGCGGCAGCGTCCCCGTTTCCGCAATGGCCTTGAGGTTCGCGGCCATGCCCTTGCCGATCCCCGGAATCTCCAGCAGCCGGGCGGTATCTGCCGCCGCGGCCATCAGGTCCACCGTGGTCTGCTCCGCGGCCTCGGCGGCACGGCGGTAGCTGCGGATGCGAAAGCTGTCGCCGCCGTCGATCTCCAGCAGATCGCCGGTCTCGGCCAGCAGGCGGGCCATGGTGGGGTTGTCCATTCAGTCTCCGCCAACAGTATCGATCAAAACAGCGGTCAGGGGTCAAGGAACAGGAAATTGCGAATAGGGAGTAGGGAGCAGGGAATAGGTATCCGCGCCGAGAGGACCGGGACGCCATCAAGAAGGCCCGGCCAGGCAAGGCTCAACCAGGGCAATCGCATGGACGTTCTTTGTTGCCGAGACGGGTTCAGCATGGCTTTTGGACGAGATTGTTTCGGCGATCGCCCTGGATCGTGCTTGTTTCGGCGACGGCTTTGGATCCTGCTTGTTTCGGCGCGCCTCCCGGAGGGAGGCGGTGAAAATAGCCCAGGGCGCAGCCCTGGGAAGGTGTTTCAGTGGTACGAACCCGCCCCGGAGGGGCGGATCGAATCCCGATGAAGAACCGGATCGCTGTCCATGCATTTGCCCTGATGGCTCAACCTGAGCCCCAGCGCCGGACCGGAAAGCATGGAGAAACACAGGCTTCCGGGCCGGCAGCGCATTGTGATAAGGAGGATGAAATCAAGCGCAGTTCTTCTGCACCACCTGGCGGTGGTCTTGCTGTCACGCCTGGACTTCCGCGCCGCTAGGCCGCGCTGGAGGCGGTGTCCTTGAAGCGGATGACTGATTCCGCCTGAGGACCTTTCTGACCTTGGACGATGTCGAACTCAACGTCATCGCCCTCTTTCAGCGTTTTGTACCCGTCCAGTTGAATTGCCGAGTAATGGACGAATACATCCGGCCCGTCTTCACGTCCGATGAATCCGTAGCCCTTGGCGTTATTGAACCACTTGACCTTCCCTTTGTATTGAGCCACAGGCTCCTGCTTTCTTTGGGTCTTGCGGGGATCCGGCATGTGAGGGGATCACACACCGATAACCGATAAGACGCCGAAATGCGCGGAAAGGTTGATTTTTATTCTTCGCAAACGTCCACAAAGTGAGACGGGCCAGTCCCTGAAGGCCGGCCCGCCGGTAAACCCCGATTCTAGAGCGTTTCTCCTGAAGGTGTAGAGCTTTGGGTGCCCCACCCTCGCCGCGTTTTTGTTTTTGCGGCTAGGGTGGGATTCGAGAGAACCACTCTGCAGAAACAGGAGAAGTGCTCTAAAACAGCTTTTGCACGTCTATTTGCCGTGCTTGCCGGCCGCCTTCCGCGTGTAAAGCAGTACACTGGTCAGCGTCTTGCCGTCCAGAATTGCCCCCTTGGCGATCATCTTCAGCACTGCGGAGAGCTTGACCAGGCGCAGTTCGATCTCCTCGTCGCTTTCCGGATGGGCCTCGCCCGCCACCAGCCCTTCGGCCACGAAGACCTTCATCGACTCGCCCAGAAAGCCGGGGCTGGCGAAGTACTCCACCAGCGGCTTCCACTTCTTGGCCCGGTAGCCGGTCTCTTCTTCCAGCTCCCGCTGGGCGCCGGCCAGAGGATCTTCACCCTCTTCCAGCTTCCCCGCCGGCAGCTCCCACAAAAACTGGTTGGCCGCATGGCGGTACTGCCGCTCCACCACGATCCAGGGATCTTTCTTGCTTTTGCTGCTGTCAATGGCCAGAATTACCACGCTGCCGTTGTGGCGAATTACGTCGCGGACGTTCTCCGCTCCGCCCGGCTCGATCAGACGGTCGCGCAATATCTTGAAGAGCGGCCCCTCAAAGACGACTTCGGAACTGAGCACCTGCGCCTTTTCCGCAACCGCAACAGCGGGCGCCTTGGCCGCTTTCCTGGCCTTCGGCTTTGCGGCCTTTTTTGCTTTGGGCTTCTCGGCCTTCGCCGTCTTGGGCTTCACGGCTTTTGCCGTCTTGGACTTGTCGGCCTTCTTGGCTTCGGCTTGCTTGGCTTTCTTGGGCGCGGCGGGCTTCACGGCCTTTTCTTTCTTGGGCATTTTGGTTCTCTCTCCTCCAGGCGCAATCGAGCGCGATCAGAAGAAAGTATACGCACTGCCCGGCCTCAGCGCCCGAGCAAACACGCTCATGTGCATCGATTCCGCCCGCCGTGGCATCCTTAACAGAGCCGAATTCCACTTCCGCCCACGCGTATGGGATTCCCTGCTGAGGCAAACGAAGAGGAAGTGAAAGAGCCGTTGACCGCAGACTGTTATCCCATCACCGTGGCGCCCGGCCTGAGCCGGCTGTTCCTGGACTACTGCGCCGGCCAGCTGGCCGTGCGGCCCTTTTATCCCTCGTTGCCGCCCGATACCGGTTGGCAGGCCCGCCCTGCCGTGCCCGCGCACTGGCCGGAACTGGTGGCGCTGCTGGCCGCGCAGAATCCCTCCCCAGCGGCGGCGCCGGCCCTTGCCGCACTCGGCCAGGGCGCCGGCGTCGTGGTAACCGGCCAGCAGGTGGGCCTGTTCGGCGGGCCGCTGTTCACGCCTTTCAAGGCGGCCACCGCTCTTGCCCGTGCGCGCGCGGCTACTGCCGCAGGCCAGCCACACGCCGCCATCTTCTGGCTGGCCAGTGAAGATCACGATTTTGCCGAGATCAACCACGTCGTCTTTCCGGCCCGCCGCGAACTGCGCAAGCTGGTCTACTCCGCCGCGCCCACAGCGCCACGGCCGGTGGGCGGCATCGTTCTGGACGACTCGATCACTCCCCTCGTGGAACAGGCGTGGGAGCTGCTGGGCTACTCCGATGCCATGGAGGCCCTGGCCGCGGCTTACCAGCCCGGCCGGACCTTTGCCCAGGCCTTTGCCGCGTTCTACTCCCAGGCCTTTGCCGCGCAGGGGCTGCTGGTGCTGGATGCCGGCGGTCGCGCATTCCACCGCCTGGGCGCGCCGGTTCTGCGCGCCGCCCTGGAGCGCGCCGATGAGCTGCACGCCGCCCTCTTCGAGCGCAACCGCCAGTTGCAGGCCGCCGGCTATCACGCCCAGGTGGCGGTCACGCCGCAGTCCAGCCTGCTGTTCCTCATGGACGAACGCACCGGCGCGCGCCTCGCGCTCAAGCGAACCGCCCCCAGCGCCCTGGAGCCCGATGGCCTTTGGCAGGCGGGCAGGCAGACTCTTTCCACCTCCGAGTTGGTGGGCATTCTGGAGGCCGAGCCGGAGCGCATCTCGCCCTCCGCGCTGCTGCGTCCCGTCTTTCAGGATCTCCTGCTCTCCACCTCGCTCACCATCGGCGGCCCGGCAGAGGTGGCTTACTTTGCCCAGTCCGCCGTGCTTTTCGAGCGCATTCTGGGCCGCGTTACCCCGGCGCAGCCGCGCTTTTCCGCCACCCTGGTCGAGCCGGCCATCGGCGAACTGCTCAGGAAGCACGAGTTGACGCTGGAGAGGCTGCTCACGGAAAACCCGGCGTCGCTGGCGCAAATGCTGGCGGCGCGGTCGATGCCCGTCGAGGGCAAGCAGAAACTGGCCGCCGCGGGCACGGCGCTGGACGCCGAACTCGCCCCGCTGCTGGACTGGATGCGCTCCCTGGACTCCGGCCTGGGCCGCTCGGCCGAGACCTCTGCCAGCAAGATGCGCTACCAGATGAACCGCCTGCGCCGGCTGGCGGCCAACTTCCAGTTGCAGCGCGAAGCCTCGCTCGGCCGCCATGCCGAGTCCATCTGCCAGGCTCTCTATCCCGGCGGAGTGCTCCAGGAGCGGCTGCACGGAGCGGCCTACTACCTGGCCCGCTACGGCTTTGCACTGAACGAACAGATCGTCGCGCAGGCCGCGAACGCCTGCCCAGGGCATACGGTGATGTGGTTGTAGCGGCTGGGGAAGTCCGTTGCCTTGAAAGGGCACGGCATTAGCCGTGCCGCAAGGGATGAAGAATCAACACGGGCTTTAGCCCCTGAGGCATGCTTTTCTGGAATTTCGCCGGCAAGTCGCCCTTTTCGCAGCCTGCTTTTCCTCGGCGGCTAATGCCGCGCCCTTTCAAAGCCGCTCGACACCAAGGACGGAACGGCTCTTGAATCGTGCCCTGTAACAGAACGGCGATTTTCTCAGACTGGGCCGCCGCGGCCGTTCAAAGCAGAGGGGTTTCTCCCCCGGAGAGGTTCTGGGCAACTTGTATAATCCTCGCGAATAGGGATGGGGCATTCAATGAAGCAGATTCTGGCAATTCTGGCGGTCTTCCTGGTGGGTGTATCGGCGGCGCGGGCGCAGAAGCAACCCTGTGCGGTGGCTGGTGAAGACAATGCTTTTCTCGGCATTCAGACGGTTCGCCTGTGGCCTGGCGACGCTCCTGAAGCCAAGGGCAAGGCCTGCGAAGACACGCCCACGCTGACTATCTTCGAGCCGCAAAATGGCCACGCCAACGGCTCGGCCGTGGTGGTGCTGCCGGGCGGAGCCTATCTGGGGCTGGCGGCCAACCTGGAAGGCCGGCAGGTGGCCGACTGGTTCACCGCGCGCGGCTTTCGCGCCTTCATCCTCAGCTACCGGCTCAGTTCAAATGGCTACCTGCTGCCGGTGCCTCTGCTGGACGCGCGGCGCGCCATCCAGACCGTCCGGGCGCGCGCCCGGGATTATCACATTGCCCCCGACCGCATCGTGGTGATCGGCTTCTCCGCCGGCGGCCACCTGGCCGCCCTCTCCGCCACCCAGTTTGTTTCCGGCAATCCCGACGCGGAGGACCCCATCGAGCGCGCCCCCAGCCGCCCCGACTACCTGGTCCTCGGCTATCCCTGGATCGGCGCCATCTCCAGCGATACGTCACACCTGACCTACTGCAAGCTCTTCAACGCCATGGACCGCTGCGAGGCCCTGCGGGCCGCGTACTCTCCCGATCTTTTCGTCACCAAAAACACGCCGCCCACCTTCATCTTCCATACCTTCAACGACCAGACGGTTCCGGTGGAGCAGACCCTGCGCTTCTATGACGCCTTGGTCAAGGCGGGCGTGCCGTCGGAGCTGCACATCTTCGCCAACGGTCCCCACGGCACCGGCCTGGGCAAGGGGGATGCGGCTCTCGATCAATGGCCCAACCTGCTGGAGATATGGCTCCGCGCCCAGGGCCTGCTGACCGTGGATCAGCCCGTAGCCGTCCCCACTCCTCCGCCGGCAAAGTGAGACACGGACAGCCTGGCATGTTCTAGGGAACCTCTGAATAGGTCGCCGTTTTGAAAGGGCACGGCTTCACATGTTGCGGAAAATCCCGTTCCTGCGGTAGGTCCGGGCTTCAGCCCGGGCATAAGCCGCGCAGAATCAAAGTGGGCTTTAGCCCCTGAGGAAACGTGGTTCGGGAATCTGACACTTGATCAGAGGTTCCCTAGGGGTGTCCGCCACACAGAGGTTCGTTTATGTTTTGAAAACGCACGACTTCACATGTTGCGGAAAATCCCGTTCCTGCGGTAGGTCCGGGCTTCAGCCCGGACATAAGCCGCGCAGAATCAAAGTGGGCTTTA
>Ga0302319_10000363_pt1 | contig 101327 bp, 80 predicted proteins | sample Bog_T0_2_FD_203319 | JGI IMG/M metagenome (GOLD analysis project Ga0302319, IMG submission 203319) | Peat permafrost microbial communities from Stordalen Mire near Abisko, Sweden - Bog_T0_2 | ecosystem: Environmental > Terrestrial > Soil > Wetlands > Peat | place: Sweden: Abisko, Stordalen... | reverse complement strand
GCGCTCACAAAGGTCACGGTGGCTGGCAAACTGTCGGTGACCACCACGCCGCTGGCACTGGAGGGCCCGAAGTTCGTCACTGAAATCGTGTAGATGAGATTGCTGCTGGCCAGCACACTGGCTGCCGCAGTCTTGCCAATCGCCACGTCTGCTGCCGGTGTCACACTGGTCACCACTGCAGAACTGGTGTTATTTGCCGAGTTAGGATCGGCGTTGGTTGAAGTCACGGTGGCGATGTTGGTGACAACTCCACCAACCGGAGCCTTCACGGTTATCGTTACGTTTGTCACCTTGCCGCTGGCCAGGGTTCCCAAAACCCAGTTAGCAACTCCGGCGTTGGTTGTCCCGCCGCCGCTTTCGCTTACGAACACGACGTTTGTCGGCAAAACGTCGCTGGCCACGACATTACTTGCCGACGCCGGTCCGGAGTTTGTCACTGTGATCGTGTAACTGAAATTCGCCCCCCCATAGACATTGGTCGGCCCGGTTTTGGTCACGCCAAGATCCGCTGACGATGCCAGGATGGTCACCGCGGAAATTATGGATGGGCTGGTGTTGTTGGCTGAATTAGTATCGAGGGTTGTCGTACTTACCCCGGCAATGTTGGTGAGAAAACCGCTGGCCGGGGCCTTGACGATTACGGTCAGGTTGCTCACCTGCCCTGGACTAAACGTGCCCAAAGACCAACCGAGCGCACCAGCACTGTAGGTGCTATAAGCCGGGGCGCAGCTGACAAAGGTCCCGGTGGTGGGCAAAACATCCGCAACCACAATTCCAGCGGCCGGTGACGGGCCGAGGTTGGTGACAGAAATCGTGTAGGTTAGATTACTATTGGCAACAACGATAGCCGGCCCAGTCTTGCCCACCGCCATGTCTGCGATCGGGGTTATGGTTGTCCCAACCGGCGCACTCGTATTATTGGCGGGGTTGGAGTCGGGGGTGCTCGACGTGACGGTGGCCATGTTTGTAACGTTGCCGCCGGTCGGCGCAGTAACCGTCAAAGTCAGATTGGTGCCCACGCCCGGTGACAGACTGCTCAATGTCCAACTGACCACGCCGGCATTATTTGTCCCACCGCTACTCGCGCTGACAAACGTCACATTCGTCGGCAAAATGTCGCTGGTAACAACGTTGCTGGCCGTCCCCAAGCCGGAATTTGTGATGGTAAGCGTGTAGGTGTAATTCGTCCCGGCATACACATTGGCCGGCCCGGCCTTGACAATGCCCACGTCCGGGATCGCCAGCGCGAGATCCACATCCGAAGCGGTGTTGTTCGTCAGAACGGGATCCGTGACACCCGATGGAACGTACCCGGTGACGGTATTGGTGAACAAACCGGTCACGTTGCTTAAGACGGTTGCCTGCAGGGTCAGGGTTGCACTGTCGCCGGCAGCCAAATTCAAACCGTTCCAAACTCCGTTGGCAGCATTATAATATCCCACGCTCGGCGCCAAAATGAGATTGGTCAGAAAAGCTGAAAAGGAATTGCTGAGGGTGATACTCGTGAGCGTGCTCGGCCCAAGATTGATGGCGGTGAAGGTGTAGGTGAGGGTTTGGCTCTGATATACATTGGTTGCGTTGTCGCTGATGGTCATGGCCAGATCCGCCGATTGCACAACCGAATTTGAAGCCGTCGCCGAGTTGTTGTTGGTAATGGTGTCGATGACTCCCGTCGGTGGCGTGACGGTCACCGAGGAAGAGATGTTACCCACGGGAGCATTGGGTGAAACCTGGCCGGAAATGGTCAGCGTCACCACACCGTTGGAGGGAAGATTGACGCCCGACCAGACGCCGGAAAGCGGGTTGTAGGTGCCGATGCTCGGAGTATAAACCGGTGACAAAATGGAAGCCGACAACGGCAATGAGAGCGTGATGAAATTCGTAACGATGCTGACCGCATCTGGCCCATTGTTCGTCACGTTGACCGTGTAAGTGATGGGGGCTCCGGCGGCGACGGGGTTGGGGCTGCCGGCCATTCCAACGGCCAGATCGGAATAGACCGGCGCAACATTGGCGCCGGCATTTTGAGCACTGGTTGGAGCGGTGCCGTTGGCATAAATGGTTGCCGTGTTGTTGATTTGGGTTGGGGGATTTGTTGAAATTTTAACCTGAAAGGTGACCACCGCCGTTGCGCCCACATTGATAACCCCGGCCGGGCTGCCCGGCCCGTTGATTGCCGTGGCCACCGTATAAGGCATGTTGGTCCCGCCGATATCGGGTACGCCCGTTCCATTTAGCTTGGTTGTGTTGGTGACATACGTCACGCCCGCAGGTATCTGGTCAATCAAAGTTGTACCGCTGGTGTTTGTCGATCCGACATTCGGGACCACGATTGTGTAGGTCAGGTTTGCGCCCGGAATAATATTGGTCAGGCTCGACACCTTGTTGACATTTAAAAGCGGAGCCAGGGTTTGCACGTTGGCATTTACGAGCGTCCCGTTGATGATCGGGCTTTGGGCACAAGCTCCGGCAAACTGAAAAGTAATTGTAGCGGCCGTGGTAAACTGGGCGTTGGGCGGGATTTGATTAACCAGCACCTGATATGTGATCTTCAGATTGGAACCTTGTTTGATGATGGGAATGGGCACGCCGCTTACCGGATTCGCCCCCGCCACGGTCACGCCGTTGGTGGTAAATGAATTGGTGATGAAGCTCGTGCCAAACGGCAGCGGGTCGGTAAAAACCAAATTCACTGCGTCCGCGGTTCCCGAATTGGTGACGGTAACGGTGTAGGTCAAGGTGTCGCCAACATAAGTGCTCGTTTTGTCCACGGTCTGGCTGGTCGTCAGCACGGGGGATCCGACATCAATCTGGAGCGCCAGCGCGTTGACCACGTAGGCATCTCCGGCTGACGTGTTCTCCGCAAAAGCACTCGTGACGCCGTTGGTCAACGCGGATGAAACATTCACGCAGGTAATATCCCAGCCTTGTCGCGCGCCGGAGACGGGTTCCGTGCCACCGACAGCCAGGGGGGTTGAATTGCTCAAACCAAAAGTGCCCGAAGTATCAATCGTGCCGTTGGTAAGAGTTGGTGCCCAGATGGAATAGTCCGGCTGGCAATAGTTGATCTGGCTGGCAAAAAAATTGGCTGATAAATTGTTGGGGCCTGAAAGCACGGCCAGGTTATTCGTGGTCGAGCCAAACAACATCTGATCACCGGTGAGTTGCGCATCGCCTTCAATCGCGCTGACATAAAGATACCCATTGACCGCTCCGGTCGGTGGCGAACAAAATCCGCTCACGCCCACCGGAGGGGTGGTCACACCCGTGGCCGCGAGCGAATTGCCCACGAACACGGACAGGTTTCGCTCGTGCAACGAGGAGTTCTGGTAGACCACCGCCAAAGTCCAGCCGCCGCAGTTATCGTTGTTATCCAAAGGCGCCACAGTCGCCGGCACGCCGCCCACGGAATAAGTTCCAGCGCCACCGGCCTGCACCAGTGCAGTCACGTTGGCTGAGCGGATATAAAAAACCGCCGTCGTGCCGTTGGAGACCAGGTTTGCCGTGGCGGGATCCGGAGTCACATTGTTCGTCGAACCCCCCGGCAGGACGAATCGCACCGTGTTGGTCAGAGTGATATAGTTAAGAATATTGCTGGGCGAATTCAGGGGAGGATTGGCACCAAGAATTGCCGAACCCGACCAGATCAATTCAGCGTAGAGCACCGTGCTGTTGGTCGGCATCCGCAGGACTGCCGCTGAGGAATCATTGGTCCAGTTCAGCGTCGTGCCCGGTCCATAAGTACCCCCGGTCGAGTTGGTGTTCAGCGTGATTAAGGCTCCGATCGAACCAACATTGCCAGGCCCATTTACGTTGTTCGCCTTGTTCAAGCCGAGCGTGTTGCCGGTGAACGTCACGGCGCCGGCAGCCGTATTGCCGTAGCGCAGCAAATAATTTTGTGCAGCAGCTTCCCAATTCCCAACCCACAGAACCAACACCAAAAAAATCCCCCAGCCCAGCCGCAAAATCGACGAATTATTCAGGTTTTTAAACCTCGTACTCATGGTTTATTAGGGACAACTTCAGGGACACCTTACGACTTAAATACGCCTCGTGCGCAGTTCTTATGCCGAGAGCAGAGGCAAAGGGGAAATATTGCTTATTCACGCCTTATCCACAGGTTATTCACAACCCGTACATGGCGACGCTATCAAAACACAAGGGTCAGACAAACAGTTTTGTTCCAAAAAAAGACAAGCTGGATTTAAGGCTGTTCCGCCTTCAGTCACGGGAATCAAGGCATTTATGTTGGTTTGAATTCCAGCATGGTTCGTGCCTTGTAAGGAATGCCCTTCCGCTCCGGTCTCGGACATGGCTTCACCATCCGGTTCAACCACGGCGAAAGGATTGGCCCGAACGCGGTTGGAAGTGAACGTCGTTGAATTTTCATGGAGATCAGGAACGCAACCCCGCGTCGCAAACCTGGTCCTGGTGTTTGACCTCTTTGGCTGCCACGCCACCTCCACGCCATCGCGGTTAAGGTTTTCCTGCGCCCGATGCGGGTTCAAAACAGACGCGTATTTTTCTCCCCGGAAAAATTGGTGCGGATAGCAGGACTTGAACCTGCACGGGTTGCCCCACTACCACCTCAAAGTAGCGCGTCTGCCAATTTCGCCATATCCGCACCCGGATGAATAATGAAGCAGGCCAAACGGCCCGGGGCAAGGCGATTTTAACTGCCGAAGAGCCATTGCCAGCCACGCCAATGCTGTTGTTCCGGCGAGGTGAACGTCCGGCTGCGCGTCTGGCCCAAATCGAATTGCATTAGAATGCCGACACTTTCCGCGCCGCGGCCGTGCGAGCGGATGGCGTCAAAGCCATAGGCGCAGGTGGCCATGATTTTTACACGGTCGGCCGGCGAATGATACAAGATGCCGCCGCCCACGCCGCTAAGCCAGTGACCGGGCTGTCCCAGACCGGGCAGATAATCCACAAAGGCGCCGCAGGCGTTCAGGTCCACGTCCCAGCGTTTATTGGGATCCAGCGGCAGAAGATAATTCGCGTTGAACAGGGCAAATTGGCGGGCGCTGATTTCCTGAAAATAATAGCCGGGCAGCGACAGCGGAAATTCCGACACTAGGGGCAGAAATCCGCCCAGCCGGTAGGCGCTGAAGCGATCGGCGTCCAGGCTCGTGCCGGCGGTCAGACGCACGTAAAAATTCTGCTGGCTCTTCGGCAGGGTGTAAGCCAGCGCCGCCTCACCCCAAAACAAATGGGATTGCTGGTTGAATTTGCGGTCGCCGCCAAAACCGTAGGTTCCGGAATCCGTGCGGAACTGGCCTTCATACCAAGCCGACAATTCCATCGCCAGCGGCGGAAAAAGTGTCGGCTCGACGCCGCCCCAGCGCAGCCCGGTGCGCGCGCTGAACGTGCCATGGTCTGCGGGCGCCTGGAAACCGGCCGCGGTGCCATCATTGCCCGAGTAAACCGAGTAATGCGCCGTACCCCGCAAAATGAAGTTCAGCGGAATCTCGCTGGCGGGATCGAATAAATGATAAATGCTCGCCGAGATTTCAGCGCTGTGGCCGTCGAAGGATTCGCCCGGATAATACGTGCCGCCACGAATTTCATCATAGCTGTCGGCAAATCCGCCGCCGGCGAACCCGATGCCTAAATCCGTGTTGGGACCGAGTCCGCTGACAAAACCGAGTTCGGAATCGAGATACACCGGCGCGAGGGCCAATCGCAACGTGAGATTGGTGCGCAGGAAATCCGGCTGATTGTGATAATAAAAGACGTAGCCGGCAAAGGGCGCATGGCCTTCCACGGCCTGATTGTAGCCAAACTGAATCAGGTCGCGTTTGACGGGGTCAATCTGGGCAGAAACGAAAAGCGGGGCCAACAGCAGCCCACACAAAAGCACACGCCCCATTCGTTTCATCGTGCTTTCGTAACGCAAAGCACCCCCGCCAGCAAGCGGATTTGGTCACTCCCCGCTGGACACGCGAAAAATTTTACGGCTTACTGTTTGCGCCGATGCCGCCACTCAATTCTGAATTGCTGACCAAAGCGAAAGGCCTGGGCTTTTCCGACCGGCAAATCGCCCATTTGACCGGCCAGACCGAGGATGCCGTCCGCGCGCGGCGGAAACAGTTGAAGCTCATTCCGAGCTACCGGCTGGTGGACACGTGCGCCGCCGAGTTCGAGGCCCGCACCCCGTATTATTATTCAACCTACGACCGCGGCGACGACGAGGTCAAAAAAACACCAAAGCAAAAGGTGATGATCCTGGGCGGCGGACCCAACCGCATCGGGCAGGGCATTGAATTCGATTATTGCTGCGTCCACGCCGCGTTTGCGCTCAAGGAGGACGGTTTTGAAACCCTCATGGTCAACTCGAACCCGGAAACCGTTTCGACCGATTATGACACGAGCGACAAGCTGTTCTTCGAGCCGCTCACGCTCGAAGACGTGCTGCACATTTACGAACGCGAACAATGCTGGGGCGCGATTGCCCAGTTCGGCGGCCAGACCCCGCTCAACCTCGCGCTCGGCCTCCAGAAAAACGGCGTCAACATCATCGGCACCTCGCCGCAGAGCATCGAAATCGCCGAGGACCGCAAGCTCTTCGCCGCGATGCTCGACAAACTGAAAATTCCGCAGCCGCCCAACGGCCTGGCCACCAACATCGAGGAGGCGCTCGCCATTGCCAAAAAACTGGATTACCCGGTGCTGGTCCGGCCGTCCTTCGTGCTCGGTGGCCGCGCCATGCAAATCGTTTATTCCAACGCTGAACTGCAGCATTACATGCGGTTTGCCGTCGAAGCCTCGCCGGAACGCCCGGTGCTCGTGGACAAATTCCTCGAGGACGCCACCGAGGTGGACGTGGATTGCATCGCCGACGTCGGGCATTTCAAAAATCCGGACGAAGGCACCATCGTCATCGGCGGCATCCTTGAACACATCGAGTTCGCCGGCGTTCATTCCGGCGACGCCGCAATGGTGCTGCCACCGCACACGCTTTCCGCCCAGGTCATCGAAACCATCCGCGAGCACACTCGCGCGATGGCGCGCGAACTGAAGGTCGTCGGCCTGATGAACGTGCAATACGCCGTGAAGGACGAAAAAGTTTTCGTGCTGGAAGTGAATCCGCGCGCATCGCGCACCGTGCCATTTGTCAGCAAGGCCATCGGTGCGCCACTGGCCAAGCTTGCCGCCAAAATCATGGCCGGGAAAACCTTGAAGGAACTGGGCTTCACGCGTGAAATCCGGCCAAAATATTGGGCGGTGAAGGAATCCGTATTCCCGTTCAACCGTTTTCACGGGCAGGACATTTTGCTTTCGCCGGAAATGCGCTCCACCGGCGAGGTCATGGGACTCGACGCCGACCGCGGCATTGCCTACGCGAAATCGCAGATGGCCGCGGGGTCGCCGCTGCCGCTGGGCGGAAAGATCTTCATCAGCGTGAGTGACGCGCATAAAAAGCAGGCGGCGGTGGTGGCAAAACAATTCGTTGAACTGGGCTTTGAACTCGTGGCCACGGCGGGCACGGCGGCGGTCTTGGAAAAGGCCGGGTTGAAGGTGCAACGAACGATGAAACTGCTCGAAGGCCGGCCCAACGTGATTGATTTGCTCAAGAACAAGGAAATCCAACTGGTCATCAACACCCCCAGCGGCGCCGCGCCGCGCGAAGACGAGGTGAAAATCCGCACCACGGCGATTTACACCGGCACACCCATCATGACGACGTTGAGCGGCGCAAAGGCCGCTGCGCGCGGCATCGCCGCCCTTAAGAAATCCGGCTACGGCGTGAAGACCTTGCAGGAGTATCACTAGCACGTTTCAGCTTCGCCACTTCGAGGTCCGCCTGCCGCGTCGGTTCCGGAAGGCGACAGCGGGTGCAGCAAGCCAGAACCAGCCTGACCGCCGAAGCCAGGTCCACGCGATGGCCAATGCTCACAAAAACCGGGCGAAGGCCCTTCTGCGTCCGCAGCACAACCCCGATTTGTTCATCGCCATCCCTGAGCGGCGTGGTGGCACCAGCGTCCAGCGCCAATTCTTCAAACGTTCCCAGCAACCGGCTTTTACCGACGCCGACACCGGGCCGGTCCAGTTCAATCGCCAGATGCGCCGCGATGCCGCACCGCCGCGGATGCGCGAAACCCTGGCCGTCAAAGAGAATTGCGCCGAATTCGTGTTTCAATGCGCCAATCGCCTGCTTGATCGCCGGGCCTTCGCGGAAACTTAAATAAGTCGGGACATAGGGAAATTCCGCAGCCCGCGCGGCATGCGCGATTTCAATGACCCGCTGTGTTTCGCGGTCATAAACCACGGCAGCGGCGAAGATGGTTTGTTTGTCGGCGGAAAACGCGCAATCCGCCCCGGCGACAAAGCGCGGCAGCGGTTCGAGCGGCGCGACCACCATGCGTTCGTGCAGACGTTCCTGTGTGGCCTTCCATTCTGCCACCAGCGCCGACCAGCCCGGATCGGATTTGCCGCGCAAGGTCATGCGCTGATTTCCTTTGAGGCCGCGCGCAACACCCGATATCGGTGCGTCCACGGATCAATCCGGCAAACCGGGCGGTAGTCGCAATACTGGCATGCGGTCTCGGCGCCTTTGCGGTAGGGATCCACCCCGGCCGCGCCGGCAAAAATCGCGCGCCCCATTTCCTTCAACTGCGTTTCAACCCGGTCGAGCAAGGCTTCAAATTCCGCGCGCGGCAATGCTTCGGATAAACCCTTGTACAGCGAGCCATCCTGGGTCCGGCGGTAATTAAACTGGTCGCCGCTCTGCGCCGCCGGCCGGTTGTCGAGTTTCGGCAACGCGTCCACGCTGAATCGTCCCGTGTGCCGGTAAGCCATGCGCCGTGACGCTGCCATGTCGGCCAAGGCCTCGGTGCGCGTGCCGCCAGCCTCATATTTGCCGCGCAGGTTCACATAAAATACGCCGGCCGGAACCAGGTGCTCCACGCCGGGCAGCACAGGCGAATGAGGCCAGCGCCGCACCGCGGCCAGATAACCAAGCAATTGCAATTGCACGCCATGCTCGACCAGAATCTTGTCCAGCGTCCGGTGACCGGATTTGTAATCCATCACCACGCACCACGCACGGTCCGCGGCTTCGCGATACAAATCAATCCGGTCAATCCGCCCGCGCAACGCCAGTTGCCGGCCGCCGCCAAGCTCCATTTGCCAGGCGGGCGCGCCGCCGGCTTCAAACCCGAAACCCAGCTCGGCCACCGCGGGATCAAATTCGTATTGTCCGCGCATCCACGTGACGAGGGTTTCGACAAAATCCTGCAGCGACTCCGCGAGCAGGCGCGCCGTGAACCGGCCCTGATCGTCCGCGCGCAACAGCCCATCACGGTAGTTGGGCGCGAGTTCGGCGGCAATGCGGCCAACCCGTCCGCGCGCGTCCTCCGGCAGGAGGTCGCGCCAGCGTTTGCCTTCGGCGGTCAATTGCTCGTGAAACAACCTGAGCACTTCGTGCTGAAAACTGCCGCGTTCGCGCGCGTCCAGCTCGAACACCTTCCGTTCCTCGGCGCGCAGGCCGGAATGGACAAAAAATCGGAACGGACATTGGGCAAATTCTTCCAGCCGGCTTACCGAGGTTTGCAATGTCGGACCATAAACAGCCTGCGCCCGATTGGGTGATAGATGTTCAGCCGGATCCGGCTCGCGCAATTGGCGCAAATGGTCAGCCAGGGATTTGAGCGCCGGCAGCTCCAGCAATTTCAACCACTCCTTACCCGGCTTGCGGCCGCCCTCGGTGCTCATGGAGATTTCCACCAGCGGCGCAACCATTTCACTCTCGTGCTCCGCTTCGCGCCAATCCACGTCCGCGCCAAATTCCCCGACCGCCAGCCTGGGGAACAGCGTCTGTAAATGCGTGATCAGGGACGACGGATTCAGGGTTTTGCCATCAACCTCATGGCGCGCGCAGGTCACGAGGAGTTTTTCACTGGCGCGGGTGCAGGCAATGTAACCGAGATACCGTTCACGGGCGAGCTGGTCATACTGGTTCGGCCCCAGCGCGAGGTTGCGCTGTTCCAATTCGTCGCGGTCGGCGTGGGTCAATATCGGCGGCGGGACGGGCGGAGCGGGGAAAACCCCCTCATTCAGGCCCAATACGAGCGCCAGTTTCAAATCGGGATTGCGCGCGCGGTCCACCGCGCCCACCAGCACCTGGTCGAGCGCGGGCGGAACCACGCCGACGGTCAGGTTCGCCAGTCCCGCCTCCAAAATCGGCAGCCAGTCCCGCAATGGCAACGCCTCGCGGGAAAAGGCGAGGGCAACATTGTCGAGCCACGCGTTCATTTGTTCCCAGACCGTCATGTGAATTGACGATTTTTCCGTGCCAGCCAGTCTCCAACGCTCCAGGGTTTTCTCCACGCTGAGCGCATCCCAAAACCCGCGCAACGCTTCGGCCAGTTGTTCGCCCGACGGCCGGTTTTCATTTTGCGCGAGTCGCGCGGCGAGGTTTTCAAACGGCGGCAGAATCTTCCGGCGCAGCGGCTCGAGAAATCCGGCCAATGCCGGGTCGTCGGCGATTGGAACCGGTTCGCGCCAGTTCACCCCGTGCCAGCCGCGCGCGAGCGCCTCGTTTTCGAGCCGGTCAATGTCCGTTTCGTCCACGGATGAAAATCCGGCTTTCAGCGCGGCAAACCAGTCGTCGTGCGTCCATCCGAACGCGACGGTGCGCAGCGCGCTGCGGGTCAGTTCGGCCAGCGGGTGGTGGGCGACGGATTCGCGCCGGTCGAGGAAGAACGGAATTTCGTAACGGCGCAACACACGCGCCAGTGGTTTGTGATAATGGTCGAGATTTCGCACCAGCACGGCGGCGTCGCGGAAACGTCCGCCGCCGCGAACAAAGCGAAGAATCGCGCGCGCGGCAAACACGGCCTCCGCCTCGGGATTCTGACAGGCCGTGATTGAAATGGCGGAATTCGGCGGGCCGGATTCGGAATCCGGAAAAATCGGGGCCGCCCAGCATTTTTCAAGTCGTGCGAGTTCCGTATTTTTTGCAAAGCGGCCTTTCCCGGGTTCGCGTTTGAGCCATTCTACGCTGATTTCACGCTCCGGCAGATTTTCCATGCGCAGCCGGCATTGCTGGTACGTTTTGGCGACCGTGGACCAGATCGAAAGCCAGGAATGCCGGGTCTCGGTGGCGGGCCCGGTTTCGAGGCAAAACGCGAGGGTCGCGCGGTGGCAATGCGGCCAAAGGGCGGCCAGCAAATCCAATTCCTGTGGCGTCATTTCGGCAAAGCCGTCAAACCACAAGTCTTCGATCCGGAATCCGTGGTCCGGCCCCGGGCGGGGGTGGCGCAGGGCGGCGGTGGCGAAATCCAGCAGGCGATTGGCATCCTGCAATCCGTGTTCAGCCAGCCACTGCGCATAGGCCTCACCGAGCAGCGCGAGGTCGTGAAGTTTGCCCTGAAGATCACGGCGTTCCACCAAACCCGAGGCGAGCGTGCGGAGCCGGGCGGGGGTGAATTGGTGCTGTTGCAATTCGCCAAGCAACTGGCTGAGTTGCTGCGCGAAACCCGGGCGACGCGCGCTCGGCCGGAACAGTTTCAGTTCCGCTTCATGCCGCAAAATCAGCGCGCGCAGCACCATGACACGGCCTTCGTTGGTCAGCTGGCCGGGCGCTGTCACCGACAGCTTTTCCAGAACAAACCGCGCGAGCCGGTCAAACGAAAAGATGTGCAGCCGCGTGCAGCCGGACAGGGCCGGGTCGGCCAGCAGCTGGCGTTCGAGTTGAAACGTGGCCTGCTTGGGCGCCAGCAAAATCAGCGGCGGACCCCCCGCATTTTCCCGCAAGGCGGCGCGGATTTCGGCCAGGCACCGGAACGTCTTGCCGCTGCCGGCGGGGCCGAGAAGAAAACGCGCTTGCACGCCGGATGTTTCCCGCAAAGACCCGCCGGCGCAAAGGAATTTATCGGGGTCCGGGCGCATTTTTACGGCATATTTTCATTTCCTTTTGGGCGAACTCGATTATGCTTGCCGCCTGTTGGGAAATTCAGATTCAATTTAAATATAAAAATCGTATGCCACTGACACATACCCGGGAACTGTTTGCGAAGGCGTTGAAGGGCAAATACGCGTTGGGGGCCTTCAACGTCAACAACATGGAACTGCTTCAGGCCATCGTCGAGGCGTGCGAAGCGGAAAAGGCGCCGGTGATGCTCCAGATTTCCAAGGGCGCGCGCCAGTATGCCAATCCGGTTTATCTCAAAAAACTCATCGAGGCGGCCGTCAGCCTGTCCACCATCCCCATTGCCGTGCATCTCGATCACGGCGACACCTTTGAGCTGTGCAAGGAGTGCATTGACGAAGGGTTTACCAGCGTGATGATTGATGCCAGCCACGAGCCGTTTGAGAAAAACGTGGAGATCACCAAAAAGGTCGTGGAATACGCGCACAAATACGATTGTGTGGTGGAATCCGAGCTCGGCCATCTGGTCGGCGCCCAGTTCGACGAAGGCGAGGAAGGCGGCAACTATTCCAAGAGCGGCCACTATACGAATCCGGATGAAGCCGTGAAATTCGTCAAGGAATGCGGCTGCGACTCACTCGCCGTGGCCATCGGCAACTCACATGGCGCCTACAAGTTCAAGGGCGAACAACATCTGGATTTGGAACGGCTTAAAGCCATCAAGCAGGCGCTCATGGACGCGGGCATGGGTGATTATCCGCTGGTCTTGCACGGCGCATCGTCCGTGCCCAAGGATCTCGTCGAGGAAATCAACAAATACGGCGGCAAGCTGGGTACGGATACCGCCGGTGTGCCGGAAGCCGACATCGAAATTGCGCGCCGCACCGGTTGCACGAAGGTCAATATTGACACCGATTTGCGCCTGGCCATGACCGCCGCCATCCGCAAGGTCCTGTGGGAAAATCCGAAGGAATTTGATCCGCGCAAATACGTTGGCCCCGCCCGCGCCAAGGTCAAGGAACTCGTCCAACACAAGATCAAGGACGTCCTCTGCTGCGCCGGTCACGCGTTCGATTGAACCCGGCAGCATCCCTTTGTCAAAAGCTCCCCACAATAAATGGGGGGCTTTTTTATTTGCCCGGGCAAACCGGCCAAGCGAGGACCAGCCGTCAACGCAGAAACCAGCTTGAACAATAAAAACGACGGGTGTGGCGATCACACACGAGTTTACATCGCCAACACCCGCCGAAGCGCCCAGTTCTCATTGGGCGGGGCAAACCTAACCCACCGCGCCAGCTTGACAAGTATTTTGTTGGGCGGAATATTTTTTGGGGCGCATCTCAATTTTTGAGCAGTCTGGCGGTTCAATCCCAAAGGGGATTGTGCCCTTCAGCCCAAGGTTGCCCCGATTTTTCGGGGCTACCTTGGGTCCGGGTCCGGAGATGGAAACAACGCCAACGGCGTTGTGGCCGAGGTGACAGGCCCGCGGGCACGGAATGGCCGCAACCGCGTTGCGGTTGGGAATGGTTGGGGACGATGACCCAGGGTGGCTCGTTCCTCGCAACCCTGGGCTTTGAGACGGAATCCCGTTGGGATTCTTGGACGGCGCATTTAACCCGGCAAGAAACCGGGATGCGCCCTGATTTTTGCCTCCATTTCAGCCTCGTATTCTCATTGCAAACGGCTTTACATCCGCCGGGATAGTTCGAAAATCAAACATGCCAAAGAAACGCCGGCTGCTTCAGTTCGCAGCGCTTGGATTTTGCGTTTTTGCCGCCGGGTTTGCCGCAACCGCGAATGCGACGGATGCGCCCGACTCGCCATTTTACGTGGATGCCTGGGGCAGCAAGGAAGGACTTCCGGGAAGCGCCGTCATTTCCACGATTCAAACCCGGGACGGCTATCTCTGGCTGGGCACGCAATATGGCCTGGTGCGCTTCGATGGAATCCGCTTCACCGTGTTCGACGAGGAAAACACGCCCGGCTTGAACAATGACCAGATTGTTTATCTGTTTCAAGACAGCCACACGAACCTTTGGATTGGAACCGACGCGGGCGGCGCGGCGCGGGAGGCGGATGGAACGATTACAAATTTCACCCTTGGACGCAGCGGTCATGAGGGGCGGTTGGTGTCGGCGTGTGAGGATGCCAGCGGAGCGGTGTGGCTTTACACGGCGGACGCTCATTTGGGGCGCTATCAAAATGGAAAAATGCAGGTCTGGGATTTTAATTTCCGGACGCCGGCGATTTGCCGGATGATGGTCGCGGAAAAATCCGGCCGGCTCTGGGTCGGGGAAGACTGGGGGATGTTTTCATTTCGTTCCTCGAATTTCAACCCCCCGGCGTTCGCCATTGAACAGCAGATTCCGGTTCAGCGGCTTGATTACATCCTGGCCGGCCAACACGACGGAACCTGGCGGCTGATCAATGGCCGGGTCCAAAAGTGGGGTTCCACCCGGCTGGAAAGAGATTTGGGACGGTATCCGTGGACCAATCTGGTCGTCACCTGCGCGGGTGAAGACAAGGATGGCCATCTGATTGTCGGCACGCTCGGTGCCGGCGTCTTTTGGTATGAGGCAGAAGGAAAATACCGGCAGATTTCGACGGCGCAGGGATTGTCATCCGCGTATGTCCTTTCGCTGTGTCTGGATCACGATGGAAATCCCTGGGTGGGAACCGACGGCGGTGGATTGGACCGGATTAAAAGAAAGACCTTTGATACGCCGAACGGGCTTCCGCCGTGGAATATACAGTCGCTGTCCGAGGATGCGCAGGGGAGTTTGTGGGTTGCATTTGGCGCTTCGGGCGCAGCCTGCTGGAATACGAACTTCGTCCAATACTTCGACGTTGGTCCGCTCCAGGATGCCTGGACGGCACTGGTGGATCATCAGCAACGGGTCTGGGTGGGAACCCGTGATGAAGGGCTGTTTCAACTTGAAACCAATCACTTTCAGCCCGCGCCCGGCGCGGAAATCCTCGGCCCGCAAATTTCTGCGCTGTTTGAGGACCGCGCCGGACAATTATGGGCCGGCACCCAAAACGGCCTGGCGCGCTGGAACGGGCAGAATTGGAAAATGTACACCACGCGCGATGGCCTGCCGGGAAATGCCGTTTCCGCGATCGTCGAAGATGCCAGGGGAAACCTCTGGGTGGGCACGGAAAACGCCGGGCTGGCCTCTTTCCAGGACGGGAAATTTGGCGTTTATCAAGCCGGCACAAATGGTCCGCCCGGCAATGACATTTCCTGCCTCGACCTGGACCCGGACGGCGTTGTGTGGGTGGGCACTTCCGGCCATGGCCTGGCCCGTTTCTCCCGGGGAAAATGGACGACCTACTCCACCCACGACGGTCTCGTCAGCGACAGCATCAGTTATCTCATCGAGGATGGAGAGGGTTATTTGTGGATTGGCTCCAATCTGGGATTGATGCGAATTTCCAAACAATCCCTCGACGATGTGGCCAAGGGAACGGTCAATACCCTTGCCGGCCGGACTTATGCGGAAACCGACGGCCTGCCGACGCGCGAATGTTCCAGCGGTTCGCAACCGGCCGCGTACCGCACCAGCGATGGACGGTTGTGGTTTCCCACCACCAAGGGCCTGGCCTATGTAAACCCCGCCGGGCTCAAACCCAACCTGCAGCCGCCCTTGGTCATGATCGAGTCCGTGCTGGTGGACGGTCAGGAACAGAAAACCAACCGCCTCAGCCCGGTCTGGCCGCAATCTGTGACCATTCCGCCCGGCCACGACCGGCTGGAAATTTATTATACCGCCCTGAATTTCTCCGCCCCGAATGACGTGCGGTTCAAATACCGTCTGGAAGGGCACGAAACAGCCTGGACGGAAGCCGGCGACACCCGCGTGGCCTTTTACAACAAGTTGCCGCCCGGAGATTACCGCTTCCACGTCGAAGCCGGCAACGAAGACGGAACCTGGAATGAAACCGGCAGCGAACTGGCCGTAACCGTGCAGCCGCAATTCTGGCAGACCGGCTGGTTTCGCGCGGCGATCATCCTGGGCTTTCTCGGCCTCATCGCCGCCGTGGTGCGGTATCTGTCCACGCAAAAGTTACACCGACAGCTGCAGGCGCTCCAGCAACAGGAGGCGCTGGAAAAGGAGCGCTTCCGCATCGCCCGCGATCTTCACGATCAACTGGGCGCCAATCTCACCCAAGTGGCGCTGCTGGGCGAAATGGCGGAAGCTGACAAGCATTCCCCCGAGGAAGTCGGCGCCCATGCGCAGCAAATTTCCCAGGCCGCCCGCGATACAACGCGCTCGCTCGACGAAATCGTCTGGGCGGTCAACCCCTCCAACGACACGCTCGACGGCCTGATCACCTACGCCTGCAAATATGCGCAGGAATATCTCGCCGTGGCCGGGCTGCGTTACCGCGCCGACGTGCCACCCCAGTTGCCGGCGTTCATCCTTCCGCCGGATGTGCGTCACAATGTTTTTCTCGCCTTCAAGGAAGCCGTCAACAATATCGTCAAGCATGCCCACGCCACGGAAGCCCGGATCCGGCTGCGGCTGGCCCCCGACGCGTTCACCCTGGAAATTGAGGACGATGGCCACGGCATCGCCAGCCCGGGTTCCGCCACGGGTCGCAACGGCCTGCGCAACATGCGCAAACGGATGGAAGACATTCACGGCGAATTTTCGGTTTCCGGCCGAACCCCGGGTGGAACCATCGTGCGCCTGACGGCCCCCATTTCAAAACTTTCTTAATCTCGATCTTCATCCTAATCTTAATCGCAATCGTAATCTTCCAACCGGCGATTAAGATTAGGATTAGGATTACTAGCAAGATTGCGAAATTGAAATGCCCATTACGGTGTCCATCGTCGAAGACAACGACAAGCTGCGCGGCACGCTGGCGCGGGTGATCAATCGCGCCGACGGCTTCCGCTGCGTCAGCGATTACGCCAATGCCGAGGACGCGCTGAAGGATTTGCCGACGGCCCGCCCCGAGGTGGTGCTCATGGACATCAATTTGCCCGGCATGAACGGCGTGGAATGCGTGCGGCAGTTGAAACAACTCCTGCCCCAGACCCAGGTGATGATGCTCACCGTTTACGAGGACACGGAAAATATTTTCAATGCGCTCACGGCCGGCGCCAGCGGTTATATGCTGAAACGCACCTCCACCAAGGAGCTGCTGGAAGCCATTCAGGAAGTGCTACGCGGTGGTTCGCCCATGACGATGCACATCGCGCGCAAGGTGGTGCTGTCCTTTCAGAAAACGGCGGCCACCGCGCAAGCCACAGAAAATCTTTCCGAACGCGAACAGCAGGTACTCGACCTGTTGAGCCAGGGATTGATGTACAAGGAAATCGCCGACAAACTCGCCATCAGCTACGAGACCGTTCATACCTATATTCGCCGGATTTACGAAAAACTGCAGGTGCGCACCCGGACGGAAGCGGTCGCCAAATTCCTGCGCCGGTAGGCATTTTGCCGCCAAAACCAGTCACGACCTGAAAATTTCACAACCTGTTGACTCTGTTTGAGATGGCTATAATCTGTATTTGCGAAGTATATAGTCCCGCTTGAGCGGTAATGCTACAGCGGCGTGGAGTCAAAAATAAAATGAGGCGACTTGACAGGTGTGCGATAGTTGCGGCGTGATGGTGGTTGAATTAAAAGACGGTGATTATGTCAACGTGGAAGGTCACGGCTGGCATCAGCTACAACATCGAAGGTTATGGCCGTGTCAATCGCCAGAGCTTACAATGTGGGAACGACTTCAAGGACTACTTTGGCCGCGTTACCATCAGTGTCATAAAGCAAATGTAAAACCTCTTTTACTTCAAATTCGCGGCGTCCATGCAGGACAACGATTTCACCTACACGAGGAACCGTCGGCCACTGGCGCGTGTCAAGAAGTTTGCCATGCTCTTGAATCCTTAGCTCCAAAAGAGTCATAGCACATTCTTAGCGGTTTAATTGTTGGCTGTCAGCATTTCTTCCATCGTCCACTGCCTGTCGGTCAGTCCTGCCGCCATTGCTGGTGTTTTTCCGTGCGTCATGTGGACGTGGATGAAGTTGTAATAAAACACCATGAGATTGATGGAGTGAATCAGATATTCAAACTTCTTAGAATAACCGAGCGTGAGCCGGGTAAAACGACGATTAAATAGGCGCACGGTCAGATTCGCCCGCTCCATGTAGCTGGTGCTGATTAAGGCAGGGTTTGGATTGCCACGGCGGATTGTGTTTCTGAATCCAATGCAGACCGTGGGCGAATAACGCCGTTCGGGATCGCTCAAATCCCGTGGGTTGGCATAAATCTTAACCTGTTGCGCGAAGTCCACGTCTTTGCCAATCGTGCGCGGCATCGCCACCTTGTAGGCTTCAAATCCATCCGTCGTTATTTGCATCCTGCCGGTCACGCGATGCTTCAAATCGTTCAACAGCTTTTCCGTGTTTTGTGGTGAGCGATGGCCGATGACGTGCGAGATAATCAGCTTGGACTTTGAATCAATCGCCATGAACAGGTATTGCGAGCCGCGAAACGGGTCATGCGTGACATTGGTGCGGTCTTTGCAGCCCACAAAACAAAACATCTCATCGGCTTGCACGGATTCAGGCCGGACGTTTTTAACCATGGCATCCAAGAACCGGCCTGCCTTGCTGCCAGCCCGCGCCAGCACGTTCAAAACGGTCTGCTGGTGCAATCGGGTCAAACGCGACACGGCACGGATGCCCATTCCTTCGGTGAGCAAATCCAACACCAGACAAGCCTGCTTGAAATCCACCCGGAGATTGTCCAGTGGTTGCTTGTCAGAGAATGACGTGCCGCATTTAAGACACTCGAATCTCTGGACGTTGAAATTCTTGTTCCGGTAAAACCCGCGCCGCTTGGCTATTCCATTGCAACAAACACAGTTCACTTGACCTTTCGCGGCCAAGACTTAAATTGCTTTCGTATCTACCCGATACGCAACTTTAGGTCTTAGGCCTTTGGTTGCGCCCTGTCAGTGTTGATTGCACTGGCAGGGCTTCATTTCAGTTTTGGGATTAGGGCGGTGGTTCCGTCGCTAATGATGCGACTGCCTTTGCGGGGTCACACCGCCCGTTCCCGAAATTTTTTATTTTGGCTTATATCCTTTTCGGCCCGGTATTCTAACCGAACCGCTTTCATATCTTCCATGTTCAACAGCCGCAATTCTGCCGCTTTGAGTCAATCTTGTTAAGATGGTGTAAACCGAAACTTCAAAACTGCTACCGCATTTGAATCCGTGCGCGATCAAATCGTTTTTTATCTGCGTTGCAGTCACGGGTATTTTTCGCGCATCCCAAAGTGATTGAATGGATTTCAAAATTGCTTCTGTATATCCCAGCTTGCTGTATTTGTCTGGCTCGGCTGCCGGATTCTCCAGTTTTTCTGATTCGTGTGTGAACATAATCAGATTCGCCAGCTTCGCTTTTAACACGCGAAGCTTTTCTTCTGCGTCCTGGATTTCCTGCTCGCATTTGGCTTTCAAGATTTCAAGACGGTCATTTGGATTTTTGGCGTTCACGAATCCAAGCCTACCATGTCTATTAGACATGTCAACTGTTTTTCTATTTTTATTAGACGTTTGTTGTTTAGACGTTTTAAGGTGTTTTTTTGGAGTTTTCATTGGTTGACCTACTGGAGGATTTGCGCGTTAATCAGCACATGGACGCTCAATCCGTTCAATCTGTTTGGACTCTGCGAGATGTTGTAAATATCGCGGCAATCATCATTGGCCCGATTGCCGCAGTTGTCATCACGTTGTGGTGGCAGCAACGAAAAGAAAAACGCGACGGGAAAATCAAGCTTTTCATGGCTCTCCTTGCGTATCGAAAATCGTATCCAGTGAGTGCAGAGTGGGCGAAGGGATTAAATCTGATAGACGCTGTTTTTCCAGCCAGCGCAAAGATATTGGAGTTATGGCATCAATACTACGATATGCTAATGGTTCAGCATCCCGATCAAGCCCAACAGATTTCGCAAAATCATAAATATATTGAGTTGATGTCGGCAATGGCGGCAGAACTCGGATTTTGCAAGCTTCAACAGACGGAAATTGACAAGTTTTACATTCCACAGGCCCACGCCGACCAAGCCAACATGAACGCAGCGATTCAAATGGAATTTTTGCGTGTGTTAAAAAATACGGAAAGACTCGTCGTAGTGCCAAAACAACTCGTTCAAATCGAGCCACCCAAATAGAAAATTTTAATCGTCTCACTTCGCATAGGAAATGCCCCGTCTTTATTGACGATTTCTAAACAGTCCAATAGTCAGCACCATTTAGCTGTAGCATGACCCGCTTGAGCATGTCACCAGTACTGGTGACTGGTAGGGGGCTGGGCATTTGATAGATTGGTGGCGTCGTTGATGCAGAAATGCGGGTTATCGTGTGTGAAGCAAGGCGTGGTCCGCAGCGCCGCATCCGATGAAAGGTTCGCGGTGGCGCGACTGCGAACCAAAGATTTAAGCGCTTAGTTCTCATTGGGAGGCCGGAGCAATCCGGCCTCTTTTCTTTTCAACTTCATCCGCCGTCTCCGCCTTCGGCTGAAAACGTGATGCCTCAACGCCAAATCACATATCGGCATTCACAAATCGAACATGGAAGAAAAGTCGGCTGGCCAGGCCATGGCTGGAAGCGTTTGCGACGGTAACGTCACTTTTTGGTCCGCCTTCACTTCGTTCCGGCGCGACAGCCTTCGCTCTCCGCTCGGGAAGGTGGCCCGCCGGGCCGTAGCTCGAAGTGGAGCGGAGAGCGAAGGCTGGTGGTAGGTGATGGATTCGAACCATCGAAGGCGTAAGCCAGCAGATTTACAGTCTGCCCCCGTTGGCCACTTGGGTAACCTACCAACCGTCCCGAATCGTGGGGAATGCAGATTAAGCCAAAGCACCGCGCCGGTCTCAAGTTTAAAGTTCAGCACTTGGAAAATGTCGCGCGAAGAAAATGAGGCAAAATCCTTGGTTTTCCCGCATCCTACGCGTGCTTCGCGTGAAATGTTTTCTGAAACATTTTGCTCCGCGTCTCTGCGTCCCCGCCTCGGCGCAGCCTTTACGCGGAGCCCGGGTCTGCGCTAAGCTAAGCGAATGTTCGATTCCCTGAGCGGCAAGCTCCAGAACGCCTTCCGCAATCTGCGCGGGCTCGGGAAAATTTCCGAGGCCAACGTCGCCGACTCCCTGCGCGAGGTCCGCATGGCGTTGCTCGAGGCCGACGTGAATTTCAAGGTCGCCCGTGATTTCATCGAACGCGTCAAAACCAAGGCCATCGGCTCAGAAGTTGTCCAAAGCGTTCAGCCCGGCCAGCAGATCATCAAAATCATCCATGACGAACTCGTGGACCTGCTCGGCGCAACCAACGCGGCGCTCAAGCTCGATGCCAATCCAACTTCGATTTTGATGGTCGGCCTGCACGGTTCCGGCAAGACAACTTCGAGCGGCAAGCTCGCGCGGTTGCTCCAGAAACAAGGACGCCAGCCGTTGCTCGTCGCCGCGGATGTGTATCGTCCGGCGGCCATGGACCAGTTGGAAACGCTGGGCAAGCAGCTTGAATTGCCGGTTTTCCTCAAGCGCGGCGAAACCGATGTCCTGAAAATCGCCCGCGAAGCGCTCGACTTCGCGAAGACGAACAGCCGCAACGTTTTGATATTCGACACCGCCGGGCGGTTGCAGATTGACGAGCCGCTGGTGCAGGAACTCGTCCGCTTGCGCGACCTGGTGAAGCCGCAGGAAATCCTGCTCGTGCTCGACGCCGCCACCGGCCAGGAAGCCGTGAATGTCGCCAACCATTTCGATCAGGCATTGCAAATCACCGGCTCCATCCTGACCCGGCTCGACGGCGACGCGCGCGGCGGCGCGGCCTTGAGCCTGAAGGCTGTCACCGGCAAGCCCATCAAGTTCGCCGGCACGGGTGAAAAGCTGGACGAATTTGAACCGTTTCATCCCGAGCGGATGGCGTCGCGGATTCTCGGCATGGGCGATGTCGTCAGCCTCGTCGAGAAGGCCGCCGAGGCCGTGAATGCGGAGGACGCCAAACGCATGGAAGAAAAGATGCGCAAAGGCGAGTTCACGCTGGAGGATTTCCTGGAGCAACTGCGCCAGATGAAAAAGCTCGGCTCGCTCGAAAGCGTGGTCGGAATGCTGCCGGGCGGCGCGGAGTTGTTGAAACAGCAGGGGGACCTGTCGAAGCAGGAAAAGGAATTCCGGGGCATGGAAGCGATGATTTGCGGCATGACACCGCAGGAACGGCGCAGCCCGCAAATCCTGAACGCCAAACGCCGCATCCGCATCGCCAAAGGCAGCGGCGTGAGCGTGACGGAACTGAACACCATGCTGAACAAATTCGGCCAGATGCAGCAGATGATGAAAAAGATGGGCAAGCTCCAGAAAATGATGGCCAAAATGGGCGGCGGTTTGCCGGGGATGCTGCGGAGGTGAGAATCCCAACGGGATTCCAGCCATCAGCCCAAGGTTGCGACGAAGGAGCTACCTTGGGTTTGCGTTCAAAACATATTTTACCCTGCAAGGGTTGCATCTCTGCGCCGCACATGTGATGAAACCCCGTTGGGGTTTTGATTTATTTCGTTCGTTTACCCAGGGTGGTCCGCTGACGCGGCCAACCCTGGGCTGATTGACGAAATCCCTTTGGGATTTTTTGCGCCTTTGCGTTAAATCACGTCGGCATCGGCCCACCCACGTTGATCTTGTGTTTTAAACAATACGCGCCGTTGGCCACGTATTTCTGCGCCCACCATTTCAGTCCGGCGCGTTCCTTCAGCGTCAGTTTGCGGACAACTTTTGCCGGCGCGCCGAGCACGAGCGAGCCGGGTGGGATTTTCGTTCCCTGCGTCACCAGCGCCTTGGCGCCGATGAGCGATTGCCGGCCGATGACCGCACCGTCCAGAATCACCGCGCCCATGCCCACGAGCACTTCATCGCCGACGGTGCAGGCATGAACAATGGCACCGTGACCAACGGTGACCCAGTTCCCGATGAGACACGGGAAATCGTCCGCGAGGTGCAGCACCGCGTTGTCCTGGATGTTCGAATGATGGCCGACGACGATGCGGTTGATGTCGCCGCGCAAGACTGCGCCATACCACATGCTGGAATGCGCGCCGATCGTTACATCGCCAATGACAACGGCGGTTTTGGCGAGGTAAACACCCTTGCCGGGCTTCGGGGTTTTGCGCAGGAACCGGTCAAGCTGCCGCACCGTTTTTTTCATGCGAGGAATTTAACCGCGGCGCGCGCCGGTGTCGCGGAAAAATGGAGCACGGACGGCTCGTCCGCGGGCAACCGAGTTTGAAACTCGCGGGCGGGCCGCCCGCGCTCCGTACCGGTATGGAATTTCCATTTCATTCGGCGGGCGGCGGGGGTAAAATCCAATCGTCGTATGACGAAACCATTTTCGCAACGCCTGGCATTGCCCCGCCGGAAATTACCGCGCTCATTCAAGGATTTGACGCCGTCGAAGCATTTCAATCCGCGCACATTTTTTCAGGAGCTGATCTGGAAGGCCCTGCTGACGCCGCGCACCGGACATCCGCGCCGCCCGGTTTTCCCCAAATTATCGCGCGGCCAGGTGGCCGTCACCTGGATTGGCCACGCATCGTTTCTGGTCCAGTTCACGGACTTGAACGTGCTGATCGATCCGAACTTTGCGAACTGGCTGTTTCTGCTCAAGCGCATCAAGCGTTCCGGACTGAAAATCCGCGACCTGCCGCCGATAGACCTGGTGTTGCTGACGCACGCGCATTTCGATCATTTTCACAAGCCGACGCTGCGCCGTCTGCCGCACCCCAAAATTGGCATCATGCCGTGGGGCGTTGCGGACCTGGCGTTTGACCTGGGGTTTTCCCGCGTCATTGAACTGGCCTGGTGGGAAAGTTTTTCGCACCGGGACTGGAAGGTCACGTTCACGCCGAGCAAGCATTGGGGCGCGCGGACGCTGGCCGATAATCATCGCGGCTACGGCGGATTTGTCCTGGAACATCAGGGCCGGAAAATTTATCACGCGGGCGACAGCGCATACTTTGAGGGTTTCAAACAAATCGGGGAAAAATTTGCGCCGGAAATCGCGCTGCTGCCCATCGGCGCCTACCACCCGGAATCGTTCCGGCGCGTGCACATGGGGCCGGACGAGGCGGTGAAGGCGTTCAAGGATTTGCGGGCGCGGTGGCTGGTGCCGATGCACTACGGAACGTTCAAATTGTCGTTCGAGGCCCTGGACGAACCGCCGCGCTGGCTCCGGCAAATCGCCGAGAAGGAAGGGCTTACCCCCAAAGTCCGGATGCTGGAGGAAGGCGTGCCGGTGGTGTTTTAAGTCCGGGCCGCCGGCAGCCGGTCGAATTTCCTGGCCAGTGTGAAATCCTTTTCCGTCAGGCCGCCGGCATCGTGGGTCGTGAGGGTAAGCGTGACCTTGTTCCAACGGATATCAATGTCCGGATGATGCCACGCCTGCTCGGCGAGTTTCGCGGCGGCATTCACAAATTTGACGGCGGCGGGAAAATCCTTGAACTGAAATGTCCGCGAGATGGCCGCACCCCGCCTGGACCATTCCGGCACGGTGGCCAGTGCGGATTTGATTTGGGCCGCTTTGAGTTTTTTCATGGCCTAAAACCACTCCTTGCGCCCGTCCACGTAAATGCGCACAAACTCCTCGTCGGACCGGCAGAGGTAAACGATGCCTTCGATAAGGCCGATGAGGTGCATGACGGGTGCCAGGATGAAACAGGAAAGCACGCTCACCAGCAGCATGACGAGTCCCGCGCCGGTATATCCCAAAATGAATTTGTGAATGCCGAAACCGCCCAGCAGAATCCCGCAAATGCCCGCCGGAATCTTGTTGGACGCGCGGGCGGCAAGGGTGGGCGGCGGCGCAATCGTCGGCGGGACTGTCTTCAATTCGGGCGCAAATTCGGGGATTGACCCCAGCGCCTTCCAGTCCGGCGCGCCTTCGGCTTGAACGAGCGTTTGCGCGTTGACGCGGTTTTCGGCCAGCCAACGCCGGATTTGATCCGCATTGACGGGGCCATAGATCTGGCCATCGGCTCCAACGATTTTATACATGGCTGGCCTTTCTCTTTCCGGGTTGATGGGATGTAAAGCTCAAGGTTGCAGTTTCGGCGGTTCAGCGGGTGGACCCGCCGTCGGCGTTGCGATCGATTCCGACCGGGCCGGTTCCTCCGATTTCGCCCGGTTCAACAGGCTGAGGCTGGTCACCAGCGACCAAAACCAGGCAACGACAAACAGCCCGGCGCCCGTTTCACCCAGCCCGGCCACCGGAGCCGAAACGGCGTTGCCATCGATCTGGCCAAAAAGCTGGATCATCGTTTCAAAAAACCACACGACCACGAGAACGAAGCCCGCCACCGCCAGCAGCAATTGTCCCATCCCCGCCATCCATCGCCCGGCCATGAGCGAGCCCAAACCCGGCGTGGCGAATTGGTTGACCAACGCGGCGTTGCGGGCGCCGGTACGGCTAACCGGCTTGCGGGGGGGAGAATATGGTTTCGTAGGCATACATCAGCGCCCCCAGGCCGATGGGCAACGTTACAAAAATCCCAATGCAACACGCAATGATCCCGGCCACGCTTAACAAACCATAAACCAGCAAAAAAACAAACACGAGAAACCAATGTTTGCTGACCATCTTGCGACTTGCCTCCATGGCCTGCCAAAATCCCATTTCCTTGTCGATGACCAGGGGAATGGAAAAAGCCCAGGCCACCGCCAGATAAATCCCGGGAAGCAGACACAGGACATAACCGATCATCATCAAAATGTTCATGACCAGGCTGAGCAAAACCAACTGCCCGGTCGAACGACCGAAGCCCGAAAACGCATCGCCGAGTCCCGCCGCTTCACCACGAATCAGTTTCAGATAGTACTTAAACAATCCCGCCAGAAAAATGGCGTAAACCACGCAGCTGATGATTGTCGTCACGACCACAATGGCGACTTCCCCGGGGAAAACGCGGCGTTCCAAGATCATGGTGTTAATGGCCGGACGGCTGACCAGCCCAAAAACTTGATTGATGGCCGCGGTAATCAGCATAATCAATGTGGTGATGCCGACGATGGGCCAAAAGTTTGTTTTGACGAGTTCCCAGCTGCGGCCGAAGCAATTACCAATGTCCAACTGGTAATCACGCTCCCGCCAATCGGTCGGAAATTCCACCGGCGGCGGCGCGCTCAAGGTTGTGGGTTTGCCCGCCCGGGCGAGGGCATCGGCAAACTCGGGAAAGGTGGACAGCTGTCTCCATTCAATATCGCCGTGCACCTGCACCAGGGACATGGCATTCAGCCGTCCGTCGGCAATCCACTTGCACAGTTCTTCCGTGGAAACCGGCCCGTACTGTTTCAGGTCGCCGCCGATGACTTTGTAGTTGGCCATAATCGCGTTGGTCTTCTCCGGTTTCTAGTCCGTCGCCAGACGTTGCGCAAGCCCTCGTTTGCAAATTATGTGTTTCGGACAAACAACTTTCCAGGCAACTGCTTGACCGCCCGTTTCATCTCCAGCCCCAACAACGCCACCGACACCGCCGAACTCGGCAGACCGCTCCGCCGGATGACTTCGTCAATGGCCGATTCCTCGCGGCTCAGGGAGTCGTAAACGAGCTTTTCATTTTCCGACAGTTCCAGCGCCGGCAACACGCCGGTTTCGCCGGGCGACGGCGGGCGATTGCTGCCCGGAAACAGATATTCAAACTCGCTCAAAATGTCCTCGGCGCCTTCGCACAGCTTCGCGCCCTTTTTGATCAGATCGTGGCAACCCTTGCTGCGCGGCGAATCAATCCGGCCCGGCACCGCAAACACCTGCCGGCCGTATTCCGTCGCGAAATTCGACGTGATGAGCGCGCCGCTGTGCAGATCCGCCTCCACCACCACCGTGCCGAGCGTCATGCCGGCGATGATCCGGTTGCGGATGGCAAAGGATTGTTTGTCGCCGTTGCGGTTGAACGGAAATTGGGTGACGACCGCGCCGTCGGCCGCCGCCCGTTCAAACAGTTCCCGGTTCTCCGGCGGGAAAACGACATTGATGCCCGTACCCAGCACCACCACCGTGCGGCCTTTGGCAGCCAGCGCGCCTTGATGCGACGCCGTGTCGATGCCGCGCGCGCCGCCGCTCACGACCGTGACCCCGACATACGCCAGTTGATACGCCAGCTTGCGCGCTGTTTCGATGCCGTAATGCGTCGTCATCCGCGACCCGACCATGGCCACCGCGTTTTTGTCCTTTGCGGTCAACCGGCCTTTCACGTACAGCACCAGCGGCGGATCGTAAATCTGCCGCAGCGGCTCGGGATATTCAGCGTCGCTCTGAATCAAAACGTGGCAGCCGGATTCCGAAAGGCGTTTCAATTCGCCCGCCAGATCAACGGATTTTTCCCAACCCGCGATGGCGGTGGCAGTTTCCTCGCCGATATTGCGGACGCGGAGCAGTTCGGACTTTGATGCGGAAAGAACCCCGGGCGCGTCGCCGAAATGTTCGAGCAGCAACCGGGCGCGCACCGGCCCGACGTGTTCGACGAGGTTCAACGCGATTAGCGCATCGCGGTCATGCATGCCGGTTGGATAACTATTAATGATTACGGCCGCAAGCGAAAGGTGCGCGGGACATTGCAATTTTTAATTTCTTTGCTACTTAGTGCGTGTGCCTGATCCCAGCTTGTTGCTCCTGATGCCGGCTTACAACGAGGAGCGCCGCATCGAACCGGTGTTGCGCGACTACGCGCGCTTCTTTGGGGAACATTATCACGGCAGATTTCAGCTCGTGGTCGTGCTCAACGGTTGCACCGACAACACACTGGCCGTCGTCCGGCGCGTGGCAGCGGAATTTCCGGCCGTCAGTTCGTTGGAATTCAAGGAGCCCATCGGCAAGGGCGGCGCGCTCATTGAAGGCCTCAAGCTCGCGCCGCTGGGTGATTTGATCGGCTATACGGACGCCGACGGGGCCACGCCGCCGCACGCGTTTTATGATTTGCTGAAGCACATCGGCGCGGCGGACTGCGTCATCGGCTCGCGCTGGCTGCCGGATTCCGTCATTCACCAGGCACAGGCCAGCCGCCGGAAATTGGCCAGCCGGGTTTTTCATTTCATCGTGCAGGTGCTTTTCCGGCTGAACATTCACGACACCCAATGCGGGGCCAAGGTGATGAAACGTGAAGCGGTTGAAAAAATTCATCCCTACCTCCGCATCGCCGACATGGCCTTCGACATCAATCTGCTCGTCGCCCTCAAACGCGCCGGTTTCCGCATCCTCGAAGTGCCAACCGAATGGACGGATCAGGCCGGCTCCAAAGTCGTGCTGGTCCATTCCTCGTTGACGATGTTTCTCTCCACCGTGCGGGTCCGGCTCATTTATTCGCCGTTCTACAGCTGGCTGCGACCGTTGCGTCCCCTGGAAGGCTGGATTTACAAAAAACTCCGCGCGCCGCAACCGTTGTCCTCGTCGCAAGCCCAAAGCCCCCGGTCCCGGGTTGACTAAGTCTGTAACTTCGGACCTTAAACCTTGGGCTTTGGATTTTGGAGCGTGAACCACGCGCACGCTCCCAGCAGCAACAGATTGAAAACGCCCAGGGTCTTCAACACCATGATCAGGCTGCCGTGAAATTGTGTAAGCGCGATGCCGTATGCCACGGCAAGCAGCAACAACACCGGCACGATGCGAAACTGCGACCGCGCCATCAGGTTGTTGACCAGGGCATAGGCCAGCGACAGCGGAACCATCGCCCACGCGTACCACGGCAGCACCGACGCGGCGACCGAAACATATGCTTTCGAGTAAGCCAGTTTGACGATCCAGGGCCCCAAAATCGTCAGGCCCACCGCGCCGCCGGCCGCCAGTATGCCCGTGCCGAGCAACACCACGCCCAGCAGGTTGCTTTTTTCCGACCGCGCCACGCTGTGCACGATTTTCGGAAACATCACCGTCGCCAGCGGCACCACCAGCCACATGAGGCCGCGCGATAATGTCCCCGCGCTCAGATAAAATGCCGCGTCATCGCCGGAAAAACAGGCTTTGACGAACATCATGTCCGCGGTGAAAAAAAACTGGACCGCGCCAAACCCCAGCATCAACGGGGTGATTTGTTTCAGCAGACCGCGCCAGTCGAATGGCTGCGCGCGCAGCAGCCAGAGCGCCCGCGTTTGCCAGACCGCCGCGCCGACGCCCACGGCCAGCCCCAGGCAGACGCCCAACATCATGCCTCCCGCATAGGCGCCCAGCGCCAGCACCAGGAATGCCGCCACCCCCAGCCGCCCCGCGCCATTGAGAATGTTCGACCAGCCGAACCAGAGAAAATTCTGTTGTCCCTGCAGGACGCCCCAAAACATCGGCAGCCAGAAGGAAAACAAAACTACGAACAACGTGATCCATAAATCAGCCGGATTGGTGATCTGCCAGCCCGCCAGAATGTCCTGTTGCCAGAGGAACGTGCCGATCCCGAGCAGCAAAAACAGACCGAACGTCCCCAGCCACGCCAGCCGGATTACGCCCGCCAGCTCGCGCCGCCGGTCCGTTGCCAGCGCCTGCGCCGTCTGCTGCGCCATCACCATTTGCAACGGCATGCTCGGCACAAACATCGCCACCGCCAGCAGCACGCCGAAGATGCCGTATTCCGCCGGCGGGATTTTTTTGTTCAGCAGGTGAACCGCGTACATCATGGCGCCACTGCCGACATTCGCAATCATCAGCCAGCTGCTTTGCCGGAAAAAATGCCCGTGCGACGTGGCCGGCGTCGCGGGAGCTGCTTCAATTTTTTCTGCCGCCATGAGTGCCGGAAAATACGAAACCGGAACGGTTCGGGAAAGCGAATTCAAATTGGGGAGGGACGCCGGGTCGGTGTCCCAGGTTAAATCAAAAAGCGGACGGCGGCACGCCATCCCTCCCGGAAGGAATCACGGCAGTGAATTCAGAAAGCGCAGCAGCAAATTCTTGCCGCGTTCGAGCGACGCCAGCGAAATCCATTCGTCCGCCGTGTGCGCCTGCGCAATGTCGCCCGGACCGAAAACCACGCTGGGAATCCCGCCCGCGGACAGTATTGCCGCGTCGCAGAAGAAATCAACGCCCATCGGCCGCGTCTGGCCGATGCTCCGTAGAAATTGCCGGACCAGCGGCAGCTCCGGATCCGTTTCCAACGGCCGGGCCGGTGCCAGTTTGGCGCTGGAAATTTTCGCGCGCAATTTTCTGGCGGTGAGGAAGGCGGTGATTTCACGTTGCACGCCGATGTCGGTTTCGCCGGGCAAGGTGCGCCGGTCAATCGTGATGGCGCACCGGTCGGGCACAATGTTCGGCTGCGTGCCGCCGCAAATCGTGCCGACATTCACCGTCGCGGCCCCGAGCAGCGGATGCCGGTGCCGGCGCAACCGCGCGGCGTAGTCCGTTTCCAAAATCTCCACAATGCCCGCCATTTCGTGAACGGCATTCTGGCCGAGCTGCGGCGTCGCGCCATGCGCCGCTTTGCCGCGCGTTTCGAGTTGCAACCACAAACTGCCCTTGTGCGCGGTAACCACCTGTAACCGCGTCGGCTCGCCGACGATGGCTAGGATGGCAGCGCAGCCGTCCCGGCTACCGCGTCCGGTTGCAAGTTGCAGGCGCGACGCCTGCGCTACCAGCGCGCGCGAACCGGCCTGCGCATTTTCCTCATCCACCAATCCGGCGAAGATGATTTCGGTTTCCTGCGGACGCGATTTTGCGTCCGCCAGCTCGCCAAGCGCGGCGAGCATCGCAGCCACGGAGCCTTTCGTGTCGCAGGCACCACGACCGTAAAGACGCCCGTTTTTCCGGCGGGGAACAAATTGTGATTCATCGGCGCCGACGGTGTCGAGGTGTGGCGCAAGCAGGACGGTCCGGCGGACTTTGTTTCGGGGCCGCAAACGCGCGATGAGATTGGAACGGCCGGGCAGAACGTGTTGAAATTCAACCTCGAGCCCGGCGCGCGCTGCGAACGCGGCGAGAAAATCTGCGATGTTCTTTTCACCAAAAAGGGAGCGGACTGGCTGCGCCGAAGCCACGCTTTGCATGGTGAAGGCGGGATTGACGCTGGGCAGCGCGATGAGTTCGGCCAGCAGTTTTTCCGTGCGCGTCATGCATGACCAGCTTAATGACCGGAAACGCAGGTGTCGAGGACGGGGAGAAAAGAACAGCGGGCGTTGAGAAACATACAAAAACGACTTACGACTTGTATCCAACGCCCGCCGGTTAAACTTGAACTACGCTGCCAATTTAATCCCGATTCCCACTTTTTCAAGTGACGTTCTCGTTTCAAATTCGTGACGAATCAGACGATTTCCACCGGACATTTCGGCAGCGTAATCCCAGTAGAAATACATCGCTTCAAAACCCCGAGCTTCGCAAGAGTGTTGCAGCTGGCAGGGTTATGGTCAAAAAAAGCGCGTCACGTTTGGGCTTTACGTTTCGAAATCAAAAGCTATTCCTTTGCGAGGTTATGGCTTTGGAACCAACCAATGACGGCCTTCACGACGAAGTGAAAAGGGTTACCGTTCGCACTTTCAACAACCACGACACCGCAGGGCTGGCCGCAGCAAATCTTGAAGCTCACGGTATCGAATGTTGGGTTAATGCTGATGACGGCGGTGGGATGTATCCAAATCTGTCGGCACCAGGCGGCGTGCGCCTGCTGGTTCGCGCTTCGGATGCCGAAGCCGCCATAGCTTTGCTGAATGCACCAGCATCGCCCGCAGAAATAAATCAAATCGAAACTGAAGCTGTTGCTTCGACTCCTCCAGAAACCACCCCACCAAAAAAACTGGCTCTGGGTCAAATCGTCTCCGGCCTTGTCGTTGGGATAATCCTCGGGATTTTGTTTTGTTTGCTTTACCAATGGGCCAACAAGCTCGGAACGTTTACACATTATCACTATAATGAAAACGGTCGAGCCGACGAAGCGTGGGTGTATCGCGATGGATATCTCATTGAATATTTACAAGATCGAAATCTGGACGGAGCGTGGGATAGTTGGGTTCACTATAATCAGTTTGGTCAGGTGGTGCGCAGCGCTGAATCCGACGACAATTTTGATGGGCAACCTGATGTATGGTACAAATATTCAAATGGCAATGTTGTAAGCATGCAACAAGACACCGACTTCAACGGTACGCCAGATTGGTTTTGCATATATAAAGACGGCGAAATTCAGGAGACAGACATGAAGCCCAACGGCGCAAAATTCACGACAGTGCGCGAAATTTTCCACAACGGCGTTCTGACGGAAATTGACCGGGGTGGAGACAGCAACGGTAATTTCAAAGAAAAAGTGCGGTACGATCCATTTTTAAATCCCATTGGCGCAAATCCCATTAACACAAATACTTCCATCCCATTTCGCTTGCTATCGCCTGCTTCCAATTAGGCTTCAAACAATCTCCACCGGACATTTCGGCAGGGCTTCGAGAAAGGACTGGCCGTATTGCTTCGTCAAAATGCGGTTGTCCAGCACCACAATGATGCCGGTGTCGGTCTTGGTGCGAATCAGCCGGCCGACGCCTTGACGGAATTTCAAAATCGCTTCCGGCAGGGAAAATTCGCCGAAGGAATTGCCGCCGCGCGCCTCAATCGCCTCAAGCCGCGCCTCGATGAGCGGATGGTCGGGCACGGCGAACGGCAGCCGGGTGATGATGACATTGCTCAAGGCCTCGCCCGGAACGTCCACGCCCTGCCAGAAACTGTCCGTGCCGAACAACACCGAGTGCACGTCGTCCTTGAACTTCTCCAGCATGGTTGAGCGCGGCGTGCCGGCGCCCTGCACCAACAGCGCTATGCCCAGCTGGTTGAAAAACGGTTCCATCCGCCCGGCCAGTTCCTGCATCAGTTTGTAGTTGGTGAACAGCACGAACGCCTTGCCGTGGGTCTGCTTCACGAAATGTCCGATCCAATGTTCCAGCGCGTCGGCATAACCGGCCTCGCGCGGATCGGGCATTTTTTTGGCGACAAATATCTTCATCTGCCGCTCGTAGTCAAACGGGGTGCCGACCTGCAATTTCGTTGCCGACTGCGCTCCAACTCGTTTTACGAAATAGTCGAGAGAGTTTTCAGCGTTTGGTTTCAAGCTTCCACTTGGGCTGCGTTTTGCCACTTCACCGAAAACTGAAGACTTGAAACTTGAAACTCCAAGCGTGGCACTCGTCATGATGATGCTCGTGTCGCTTTCGAACAGCCGGCGGCGCAGAAATTCCGCCACGTCCACCGGCGCGGCGTTCAAGGCGAGATTCTTGTGGGCCTTGCCGCCGCGTTCCACCCAGTAAACATGGTCGGCCGCGCTTTGTTCGAGAAATGCCTTCACCTCCTCGCGCAACTCGGCCAGCCGGCGGTTGCACTCGACCAGTTCCTGCCCGATGTCCTTGTCCTCGCTCAATTTGATCAGCTCGCTCACGCCTTCGCGCAAACGTTGGATGGGCAGCGTGACGTTGTCCTTGACCAGTTCGGCGCGGCGGATGCGCAGTTCGGTCCAGGCGCGGCGGCGTTCGCTGGTTTCGCCGCCGCCGAACCGGTTTTTGCCGGCGGATTTCTGGATTTCCTCGCACGCGGCCTCGACGTTTTCAAAAAACTTGTCCGACTCGTTCAGGATGTCGGCCACCAGCTTCACCGCGCCGCCTTTGCGCATCGTGGCCAGCAACCCCTTTTCCGTGCGCGGATTCCACAGCCGGTTCAGCGCATAACGCACCTGGCCGCTGGACACGCTCAGCCCGATGTGCCTGGACGCGACCTGCTCCATCTGGTGCGCCTCGTCGAAAATCACGAAATCGTTCTTGAACAGGATGCCGCCCTCCATTTCTTCGTCCACCCCGCCCAGCAGCGTGAAAAAAAGGGTGTGATTCAGCACCAGCACGTCCGAGGAAAGAAATTTGTTCCGCGCGCGCTGGAAAAAGCAGACGCCGTGGTCCCTGGCAAAATCGGACGGGAAACCGCAGACCTTCGGCGAGCACAGCCCGCGTTCGGAACAAACCTGGGCCCAGACTTTCGGGTCCGGCTCAATGTCAAAATCCGACAGACTGCCGTCCTTGGTTTCCTTCGACCACTCGTAGATGCGCTGAAGTTCCTCGGCTTCGGAGGAGGTGAACAGATTGCCCGATTGCTGCATGGCTTTCTGCAGCCGGCGGGTGCAGAGATAATTCGCCCGACCCTTGAGCATGGAGAAGCTGAATTTCACCGGCTCCGGCAATGCTCCGAGGACGCCGGTGAGCATCGGCAGGTCCTTCTCGATGAGCTGTTCCTGCAGATTGATCGTGTGCGTGGAAACGATAGCCTTTTTCTTCTCCGCCACCGCGAACAAAATTGCGGGAACCAGGTACGCCAGCGATTTGCCAACACCCGTGCCGGCCTCGACCGCGAGATGTTCCCGGTTTTGCAAGGCGCGGGCCACGGCCACGGCCATTTCCTGCTGCTGCGGACGGAATTCAAAATTCTTCGCCTTCGACAAGACACCGGTCGGCGAAAAGATCTCCCCGACCTGTTTTACCAGGTTGGTGGCCGCCCCGGCGGGCTGAGGTTCGATGACGGAAATCATCCGGTTAAAATGGCTGGCTGCTCAACATCACCTTCAAGCTGGTCGCTTTGCCGGGTGGAATTGAAAGCTGGTTCTGCTTCACATTACCGGATTCCACGCAAACCATGTTTTGGTGTTCCGCCGGGTCAAAGTCGTCCGGCAATTTCTGCGTCGTCCACGGGTTCCAGACGACGGTGGAGTTGGAATTGAATTTCTCAATGCGAATCACGCGCCGGAGCTTTTCATCCCGGATTTCCACCATGCCGGCGTGATCGGGATAAACCCGGTTGGTCTCCTTCGCGATGCGCAGCACCGGATCGTCCTCCCTCCGGCGCACTCCCGTGGCGCCGGCGGCGAAATCATCAAACGGCAGGCCCCGCAGCCCGGCAAGGGAAACCTGGTTGATGTCGCCGACGTGAAAATAGGTGTGCAGGCAGTCCTCAATCGCCACCGGCTCGCCGCAGGAATCGTTCGCAACGGTCAATTCCATTGTCAGCGTCTCGGCGACGGTCACGGTGAATTCCGTGCGCAGATGGTTCCAGGCATCGCGTCCGGGAATCTGCGGCAGCGCGAACGTCAACGCCACCACGCCCTCCGGCGCCACGACCGTTTTGAGGAGTTGCCACACGGCGCTCCGCGCGAAACCGTGCGACGGCCCGCCGGAGCGGTTGCCAAACCACGGAAAACAGATGGGCACCCCGCCGCGAATCGGTTTGCCCGGCGCAAAATGGCTTTTGGCGCTCATGAAGAGCAGCGGTGATTCACCATTTTTTTGGAAATGCGCGACGTGCGCGCCTTGCAGATAAATTTCCGCCACGCTCCAGGGCGTGCGGATTTTCACCAGCGGCAACCCCCCCGGGCCAGTCGTCAAGTCGGCGGATTGGGTGCTCATAAATTTATTTCCCAAACAAATCCATCTGCGGCGCGGGCGTGAGATTTTTTAACTTGTCGCGGTCCTGCTGCCGGCGCGGGGCGCGCACGTTGCCTTCCGGCGTCAGCTCGGATTCCTCGAGATTGGACAAAATCTGCTTCGCGCGCTCCAGAACCTCATTCGGGACGCCGGCCAGCCGGGCGACGTGGATGCCGTAGCTCTTGTCGGTGCCGCCTTCGACGATTTTTCGGAGAAAAACGATCTGATCGCGCCATTCGCGCACCGCCACGTTGAAATTTTTTAATCGCGGCAGGCGCGCCACCAGTTCGGTCAGCTCATGATAATGCGTGGCAAAAAGCGTCTTCGCGCCGACCTGATTGTGCAGGTGCTCGACGATGCTCCAGGCCAGGCTTAAACCGTCGAAGGTGCTCGTGCCGCGCCCGATTTCGTCCAGCACCACCAGACTGCGCGGCGACGCATTGTTCAGGATGTTCGCCGTTTCGGTCATTTCCACCATGAAGGTGGATTGTCCGCGCGTGAGATCGTCGCTGGCACCGATGCGGGTGAAAATGCGGTCCACGAGATCAATCCGCGCCTCCGCGGCCGGCACAAACGAGCCGGTGTGCGCCAGCAGCGCAATGAGCGCCACCTGCCGGATGTAAGTGCTTTTGCCCGCCATGTTCGGCCCCGTGATGAGCGCGATTTGGGGAAATGTAGCGCAGCCGTCCCGGCTGCCCGGTGCCTGTTTTTCGGATCCGGGAGCAGGCGAGACGCCTGCGCTACTGGAAAGCCCTGTGTCATTCGGCACGAAGCGCTCCTCGACGAGTTGCTGTTCCAAAACCGGATGGCGGCCGTCACGGATTTGCAGCGCGCCGTCGGCGGCCACCTGCGGACGGCAATAGTTGTGCAGGCGCGCGGTTTCCGCAAAGGCCGCGAGCACATCAAGTTGTGCCAGAGCGGCGGCGGTCTGCTGGATTTTCGGCAATTGACCCAGCACCTCCTCACGCACACGTTGGAATAGCTCGTATTCCAGCTTCACGCTGCGTTCCTCCGCGCCGAGGATTTTGCCTTCCATCTCCTTCAGTTCCGGGGTGATGTAACGTTCACCGTTCGCGACGGTCTGTTTGCGGATGTAATGCGGCGGAACCTTGTCGAGGTTAGCCTTGGTGACCTCGAGGTAATAGCCAAAGACGGAATTGAAACGAACCTTGAGCGACGAAATGCCGGTGCGCGTGATTTCGTCCGCCTGTAATTTGGCAATCCAATCCTTGCCGCCGCGCTGGGCGGTGCGGAGTTCGTCGAGCGCGGGGTCGAACCCGTCGCGAATCATGCCGCCTTCCTTCAACGCCAGCGGCGGGTCCTCCACGATGGCGCGCGAAATCAATTCGAGCAGATCGGGCGATTCGGAGATGAGAGAATTCAATTCCTCCAACCAGGTAGGGGTGCGCTGCTGCGCTTCCATGCTTTCTGCTTTGACCAAGGCCGGGCGGCCGCCCGGCCCAACCGAACTGAGAATCTGTTTCAGCGCCGGAATTTGCTCCAACGCCAGGCGCAAGGCGATGAGGTCGCGCGCGTTGCCGCTGCCGGAACTCAGGCGGCCCAGGGTGCGTTCCAGATCGCGCACCTGGGAAAGCTGCGCGCGGAACTGGTCCAGGCTGGCGGAATTTTCAATGAACGTTTGAACCGTTTCCTGCCGGCGGCGAATGGGTTCGACCGCGGCGAGCGGTTGCGAGAGCCAGTTGCGCAACAATCGCGCGCCCATCGGCGTGACGGTGCGGTTGACCGCGCCGTACAGCGAGGCGTTGCGCGGGGCATCGTGCTGGAGCGGCTCCAGAATTTCGAGGTGCCGCAAGGTTGTGTAATCGAGTGTGAGAAAATCGGTGCGGCGATAGCACGAGAGCCGGGTGAGCTGCTTCACGTCCCGGCGCAAATGCTGCGTGAGATAATGCAACGCCGCGCCCGCCGCGCCGACGGCCGCCGGGCGGTCCTTCAACCCAAAACCGTCGAGCGACGCGACCTTGAAATGTTCGCGCACGGCAAACTGCGCCGTTTCCGGGGCAAAGGTCCAGTCATCGTAGCCGTTCAAAATCTTGAAGGCGTCCCGCAGCAAATCCTGCAGCGCGGCCGCCTCGCCGGGATAAATGATTTCCGCCGGCCGCAACCGTTCGAGTTCGGTGAGCAACGCCGGACTGCCTTCGACCTCCGTCGTCAGAAAATCGCCGGTGGTCAAATCCACGAGCGCCAGGCCGAATATTTTCCCCGCCGGACAAACCGCCGCGAGGAAGTTGTTCCGCTCGGCCACGAGCATTCGTTCATCGAAATGGGTGCCGGGCGAGAGGATCTGGGTGACCTCGCGTTTGACGAGTTTGCCGGGCCGGGCGTCTTCGAGTTGATCGCAGATGGCGACCTTGCGACCGGCCCTGAGCAAGCGGCCAATGTAAGCATTCGCCGCGTGATGCGGCAGGCCGCACATGGGAAAACCGTTGCGCGCGGTGAGCGCCAGATTGAGAATCTGCGCGCCGGCCTGCGCGTCCTCGAAAAACATCTCGTAGAAATCGCCCAGGCGGAAGAGCAGCAGCGCGTCCTTGGGCAGTTCGCCCTTGATCCGGCGATACTGCGCCATCATGGGTGTGAGTTGGACTTCGTCGGCCATCGCTAAAACGATAGTCGGGAAGTGGAAACGCGTCGAAATCAAATTTTACCGCCGTAATTCACGTTGGCGGCAGCGAAACCGGCAAATTTGCGCGGTTCTCCCCAGCGGGACGCCCTTCCGAACCCGGCGGCAGAACTCGTATCATAACCCTATCTTGGCAAAGCGTTCCTTGGAATTGTCAAATGGTTGACAAAGCTTTCCGAACAATATTTTAATCAAGCATGATCCCGTTCATCCGCGTGGCCGCGCTGCGCCTTTCCATTTGCTGGCAGCTCATTCTGCTGATGAATTTTGAGGGTTCCGCGCTGGCGGCAACCGCGCCGGGCGGAACTTCCGGCCTGCAACCGGATGCCGCGCAGTTGGAACAAGCTCCCGCCATCACCAACACCTCCAGCATCAATTCCGGCGACAACGCGTGGTTGCTGGCCAGCGCCGCGCTCGTATTGATGATGACGGCGCCCGGGCTGATTCTTTTTTACGGCGGCCTGGTGCGCTCCAAGAACGTCCTTTCCACCATGATGCACAGCCTGATTCTGATGGCGGTGATCTCCACGCTGTGGATGGTGTTCGGCTACAGCGTCGCGTTCAGCAGTGGCAATGCTATTTTCGGCAATCCGCTGACCCACCTTTTTCTCAAAGGCGTCGGCGCCGCGCCAAATCCCGCTTACGCGGCCACGGTCCCGGCCGAGTCCTTCATGCTGTTCCAAATGATGTTCGCCATCATCACGCCGGCGCTCATCAGCGGCGCGATTGCCGAACGCATCAAATTCAAGGCGTATCTTCTGTTCATGGTGTTGTGGACCATCGTGGTCTATCTGCCGCTCTGCCATATGATGTGGGGCCAAGGCGGGTTGTTCAATTGGGCGAACGGCGGACAGGTTCCCGTGCTCGATTTTGCGGGCGGCACGGTGGTGCACATCAGTTCGGGCGTGTCGGCGCTGGTGTGCGCGCTGGTGCTGGGCAGACGGGACGGCTTTCCGCATGAACCGATGATGCCGCACAATGTCGTGCTTTCGCTGATTGGGGCCGGACTGTTGTGGGTGGGCTGGTTCGGCTTCAACGCCGGCAGCGCCCTCAACGCCGGAGCGCTCGCCACCAGCGCGTTTGCCGCCACCCATTTCTCGGCGGCGGCGGCGGCCTTGAGCTGGACCGGCACGGAATGGTCCCTCAAAGGCAAACCCAGCGTGCTCGGCGCGGCATCGGGCATGGTCGCGGGACTCGCCACCATCACACCCGCGGCGGGATTTGTCAGTGTTCCGGAGGCGTTTGGCATCGGGCTGGCCGCGGGCGTGGTTTGTTATCTGGCCGTGACCAAACTCAAAATGGCCTTGGGCTACGATGATTCGCTGGACGTGTTCGGTGTTCACGGCGCCGGCAGCCTCACGGGCATGTTGCTGCTCGGTTTCCTCGCCAATCCGGAGGTGAATCCGCTCATCGCCACCACGTTCCACAAAAATGGCGTGACGGTTTCGCTCGCGGGCGGCATGCACCAGTTCTGGAATCAACTGGCCGGCGTCGGCGCCACCGTGGCGCTGGCGGCCACCGCCACGTTCCTCATTTTAAAGCTGGTGGACGCCAGCGTCGGATTGCGCGTGGATCAGGAGGATGAAAGCCTCGGGCTGGATCTTTCCCAACATGGCGAACGCGCCTACAACGAATAATGGCTGATTTATGAAAAAAATCGAAGCGATCATCAAACCGTTCAAGCTGAATGAAGTCAAGGAGGCGCTCAACGAACTGGGCATCCAGGGAATGACCGTCACCGAGGTCAAGGGTTTTGGCCGGCAGAAAGGGCACACGGAAATTTATCGCGGCAGCGAATATACGGTGGATTTTCTCCCCAAAATAAAAATCGAAACCGTGCTGCCCGATGCGCAGGTGGAAGCCGCCCTTGACGCCATCACCAAGGCCGCCAGGACCGGGAAGATTGGCGACGGCAAGGTGTTCGTATCCACCATCGACGACGCCCGCCGCATCCGCACCGACGAACGCGGCGACAGCGCGGTGTAGTGCGACGCGCGACACGAAAAAAATCCGGCAGCCAGCGTGGAAGACAACCCGGCTGCTTCAAGGTTCATCCGGGAGGACATCCCACTCACCCGCCCGTTCCAGCCGCAGAATTTCAGCAGTATAACCCTGGCGAAAGTTCGGATACTTGAACTGACAGCCCAGCTCCATTTTCAGCTTCCGGTTGGACACGCGTTTGTTGGTCACACCGCGGTTGCGGCTTTCATCGGTATTTTCCGGCACCGCCGGGGGCGGCGCCTTGCCGAGCTCTTCCGCGAGCCATTGAAAGAAATTTGTCTGGGTCACCGGTTCGTCGTCCACCGCGTTGTAAATTTCGCCCGGCCGCCCGCTTTTCAAGGCGGCCACGAGGCAGCCGATCAGGTCGTCACGATGAATCATGTTCAGGCAACGCGACCCGTCACCCTCGATGCGCGCCTCATTCTTCAGGAATTGCCTGAAGGCATGGCCGCGTTCCGGACCGTAAATGCCCGCCACGCGCAAAATCACGGCGGGGAATTTGCGTTCGGCCACGGCCGCCAGCAGCAGCTTTTCCGTTTCCCGGAGAATCTTCGCGGTTTCCACCAGCGGCTCGGTCGGGCTGGTTTCCTTGACTGGCGAACCGTCGGTCTGGCCGTAAACGCTCGTGCTGCTGGTATAGACAAATTTCCCCGGCGGCGCGGCGGCTAGCCATTCGATCAAATGGCGCGTGCCCTGGAGGTAAATCTGGCGGTAATCGTCCGCGCCGCCGCCGCGGGAGGCAACGCAATTGACCACCCAATCGAATTCGCGCGGCAGTCCGGCCAGCGTTTCCGGTCGGGTTACGTCGCCCACCAACGGCCGGAGGCCGGCGGCCTGCAATTCGTTTCCCGCCGGGTCAGTCCGCCGCAATCCATAAACCTCGTGTCCCAGGCGGACAAGTTCCCTCCCCAGCGGCAGACCGACATAACCGCAGCCGACAATCAGGCATTTCATTTATGATTTACGATTGATGATGGCTCCGGGCTGCCGGAGGCCGGGCAAATCGTAAATCGTAAATCATAAATCGCAAACAACTTCACTCCATCACCGCCGCAAAACGCAGTCCGCGCGTGCTGACGCGGAGTTGTTTGAAATCGAATTCCTCCATCACGACCTCGTAAATCACGACGCCGGTGAGAATCACGTCCGCGCGCAGCTTCGGCAATCCGGCCACCTCCTTGCGCCGGGCCAGCGGCAGGCTCCACAGCTGTTTCCGGCGGGCCGCAACCTGTTCCCGGCTCAACACCGTGCTTTCGATGCGCTCGCGGTCAAAGCGGTCCAGTTTTTTCTCGATGCGCGCAAGAATGCTCGTCGTGCCGCCCGTCCCCACGAGCTGGATTTCACCGGTGGCAGAACCGGTTTTCTTATCGCGATGCATGGCCGGCTCAAGCCGGGGACGAACCTCGCGGTGCAGAAAGTTTCTGACCCAATCCCGGCAGACGGTGAATTCACCGCGCGTCGGCGGGTCGCTGCACGGAAATTTCTCGAGCAACCGCACCGTGCCCAGCGGAAAACTTTGGGCGAAGTGCTGGCGCACGCCCTGGCCCAGAATGAATTCCGTGCTCCCACCGCCGACATCAAGGAGCAACACCGGCTGTTTTGCCAGCTCCGCATCGGTGTTCACGCCTTGAAACACCCATTCGGCCTCGCGTTCGCCGGAAATGATTTCCACCTTGAGATCCGCCGCGCGTGCGATGGCCGTGGTGAGGTCGCCGGGATTCACCGCGTCGCGCGCCGCGCTGGTGGCAATGACGCGGATGGAGGCGGAGCTTTTTTCGCGCGCCGTCTGGGCGAATTCCCAGACCGCCTCGGCGGTTCGGGCGATGGCCTCGGGCTGGAGCCGCCGGGTTTCGTAAAAGCCCTGGCCCAGGCGCGTTTGCCGGCTCTCTTCATGCACCGGCCGCACCTCGCGTCCCAAAACGTCGGCCACCAACAATTTGATCGAGTTGGTGCCAACATCAATGACGGCGCGCCGCACAGCTTCCATGAGCGCCAAAGCTACGAGGCAACCTCCTCCCAACCCAAGTGAAAAAATGTTACATTTGGGAGGATTGCGCCCGCTGCGCCGTTGGGTATTTTGCCCGCGTGAACCTTTATATTTTACGACATGGAATTGCAGCGGAACGCGGCACTCCGGGTTTTAAAACAGACGCCGACCGGCCGCTCACCCCCAAGGGCCGGCGTCAACTCCGGCAGATTGCCGCCGCCATGCAGAACCTGGAATTGCATTTCGACCTGATTCTCTCCAGCCCGTTTTTGCGCGCCCGACAAACGGCCGAAATCGTCGCCCGGACGCTGAAGTTGAAAAAGCGGCTCGCCTCTTCGGATGAACTGACGCCGGACGGCGATTCGAAGGCGTTGATCCGGCAATTGAACGAACCGGGGCCCGCGCCGGAAAATGTTTTGCTCGTCGGCCATGAACCAAATTTGAGCCGGCTGGTCGCGCTGCTGATTTCGGGCGAGCCAGCCACCACGATTGACTTGAAGAAAGGCGGCTTGTGCCGGTTGGAAACGGATGCATTGCGCGCTGGCCGGTGCGCCGCGCTCTCGTGGCTACTCACACCCAAACAAATGAAAATGATGGTGTAACGACAGGAACTCTTGCAATACATCGGAGGGACGAGTTACACGAGTCCCCAATTTTCCCAAAACCCCCAATCGGGTCAGGGGCTCGTGTAACTCGCCCCTCCGAAGAGGAAATTTCACCCGACGCGAAACGAAATTTTCTGAATCAGATTCGGCCCAAAGCTGTGCTTCAGGCGGGTGAGAATTTCCTTGCGGCGATAACGGACGATTTCGGAAAGCCACACGTTGCTGTCCACGTTCACGAACAGGGTGCCCTTCCGCAGCCCGGCCGGCTGCGCATGCGCGACGATGTCCGGATCAATCAGCGAATTCCAGACCTTGACGATTTCCACCTCGGCGCGGCGATGGTCCATGCGCAAATCCGACAGCACGCGCGGCATCACGTCGCCGACGGCCCGGGCGCGCGGGGTCCGCGCACTTTCCAGCGGCGCAAGGTCCACCCCGCGCCACTGGGCGAGTACTTTTTGTCGGGCGGAAATTTTATTCGGCGGCGGCATCGGACGGGAAAATCATCAGCGGAACCCGTTGGGAAAGCAAGCAGACAGGCTTTGGGGTGGAGCAAAGTTTTACCGGAGCGCGGAGCATCGCTCCGCCCGAACCGACGTTTTGCGGCTTGCGGAGCAATGCTCCGCGCTCCGCAAATTGCGCTTGCCAGCACGAACTCTGTGACGCAAAGTTATAGCCATGGAATCGAATTGGGCCGCCGAAAATTTACAAACCATCCGAACGTTGATGGAGCGTTCCGCCGTTTATCGCCGGGCACTGGCGCCCATCATGCTTTTTGCCGGCGCGCTGGGCATGGCCGCCGCGGCGGCGGGGCTTTTGTTTCATTTCGATTCGATGCGGGCCTTCGTCACGCTCTGGCTGGGGACGGCGGTGCTGGTCGTCGCCGGGGCATTTCTGATTGCCCGGCGCCAGGCCATCAAGGATCACGAGCCTTTCTGGTCGCCACCGACGCGGCGCGTGGGCCAGGCGCTTTTGCCGCCGTTGCTGGCCGGAATGTGCCTGGGCTTTGTGTTCATGGGGCTGGCAAACCCGGTCATCCTGACCTTCATCTGGCTGCTTTTTTATGGCTGTGCGTTGCATTCGGCTGGGTTTTTCATGCCGCGCGGGATGAAATGGTTTGGCTGGATTTACGTCGGGTTGGCCTGCGGAATTCTTGGCATTCTGGCGGTGGTCCAGCCGCAGGTGGAAGTCAGCGCGCATTGGTTTATGGGCGCTTTCTTCGGCGTGCTGCACCTGGCTTTTGGCACGTATCTGTATCTGACCGAACCAGGAAAGAATGCGGCGTGAACCCTGAACCGTATTTACAGCTCGACCGTGTCATCCACGAGAAAGGCCGGCTGGCCATCATGTCCATGCTCGCCGCCGCGCCGGAACTGTCGTTCACCGAACTGCGTGACGCACTGGGCATGACCGACGGCAACCTCACCACCCATATCCGCGCCTTGCAGGAGGAGGGCTACCTCGCCGTGGCCAAGTCGTATCAAAACCGCCGCCCGCTGACCACCTGCTCGCTCACCCCCCCCGGCCGCAAGGCCTTCGCCGGCTACATCAACCTGCTGGAACAGATCGTCCGGCAAAACCGGGCCAGATGACATTTATTTGAACAGATTCAAACCATCGTGGTCTTTTACTTTGTGTCACAAAGTATAAACGTCAATCAACCTATAAAACCAATGAAAGATATCATTACTGAAAGCCTCCGCTATTGGAAGCCGCGCCGGGTGGCGTATAATGCCGTTCTCGCCCTGGTGGTGGCCGGCTCGTTCTTGTATTACCACCCACCCCTGGCCGCGTTGGGCTGGCAGCCGGTCATCGGCTTGTTGCTCGCCGCCGTGCTGGCAAACGGGCTGTATTGCGCCGCCTACGCGGCCGATCTCCTGGTCCAGCAGTCCGATTATCAGGCGGCCTGGCGACGCCACCGCGGGTTGCTGTGGGTGCTGGGAACTGCGTTTGCCGCCGGGATTTTCCTGCTGCACGAGTAAGCGGCTCAAGACTTTTGATTCCATGAAACCGGTCATTTTTCTAAAACAGACGGCTCGGATTATTGGGTGGACGGTGGGCGGCGGGTTATTGCTCGTCGCTCTGCTCCTGGGTTACCTCTGGCTGCAAAATGACCGGAAAGTGCTTTTACCGGCACCCACGGGACCGTACGCCGTCGGCCGGGTTGGATATGATTGGGTTGATGAAACGCGCCCGGAGAGCCTGCGGAATGGGGCAGACTCCAAGCGGGAACTCGCAGTATGGATTTGGTATCCCGCCGCCGTGACCCCGGCGTCCCGGCCGGCGGCGGAATATCTCCCAAAAAAATGGAGGATGGCGCGGGAGCAGGAGCAGGGCATCGTCTCGCGTTTCTTCATGCAGAATCTTGACGCGGTCAGGGTTCATGCCATCGCCGATGCCCCGGTTGCCGCAACGCATCCCGCCTATCCGGTTTTGATTTTCGAGCCCGGCTTGGGCCCCATCGCCACAGACTACACGACCCTGGCAGAAGATCTGGCAAGTCACGGTTACTTCGTGGTGGCGTGCACGCCGACCTATAGCGCCAGCGTGGTGGTATTTCCCGACGGGCGGATCGCCTGGGGAACCGGGGAAGGCAGCGTTCCCGACAACGCTTCGGTGGAGGCCAGCAATGAGATTCTCAATCGCCTGATCAACGTCTGGGCGGCCGATGATTTGTTCTTGCTCAACCAATTGGAAAAACTGAATGAGACGGATCCTTCGGGGAAATTTGCCGGACGACTGGATTTGCAATCCGTCGGCGTGTTCGGCCACTCGTTCGGCGGATGTACCGCCGCTCAGGTGTGCCGGTTGGATTCCCGATTCAAAGCCGGAGTTGACATTGACGGCTACCCTCGCGGGGACGTCATCCAGGCCGGCCTGAGTCAGCCCTTCATGTTTATCTGGAGCGATCATCAGGTTCCACCGGACGCGGAAGGACTCCAGGCCAACCGAAACACCCGGGCGATCTACGACAAACTGAACCATGGCGGCTACCAGATCACGATCCATGGCGCACGTCATTTCAATTTTACCGACAACGGCGTTTTCTATTCCCCGTTTTTGAGAATGGAACAGGCCTTGGGACCAATCGGCGGACGGCGGGCGTTGCTGATTACAACGGATTATCTGCGGGCATTTTTTGACCGATACTTGAAGGGGGCCGACGAGCCGCTGCTGAAAGGTCCTGCCTCAAAATATCCTGAGGCACAATTCGAGTCGCGCTAAAATCTGCAATCCCAATTTGGAGGAAGCATGAAAATAATTCGGGCGGAACATCTGGGCATGTGTTTTGGGGTGAGAGATGCCATTGCGCTGGCGTCGGAAACCGCGAGGCACGAGCCGCTGACCATCCTGGGAGACCTCGTCCACAACGAAACCGTGCTGGCGGCATTGCGGGCACAGGGCATCGGCGTGGCGCAGCAACCGGCCGAGGTCGCCACGCAGACGGTCATGGTCACAGCCCACGGCGCATCGGAACGCGCCATCCGCGAATCGCGGGGACGTGGCCTGAACGTAATCGAGGCGACCTGTCCGTTGGTGCACGTGGCCCATCGCAGCCTGGCCAGACTCGTGCGCGAAGGTTTTCATCCGGTCATCATCGGCCAACGCGACCACGTCGAGGTGCGCGGCCTGACCGGTGACCTGCACGAATTTGACGTGGTGCTGGACGCGGAGGACGTGGCCGGCCTTCGTAAGCGCCCGCGATTGGGCGTCGTTTCACAAACCACGCAGCCGATTGACAAGGTCCGGCGACTCGTGCAGCTGATGCGGGAGCGCTTTCCGCAATCGGAAGTGTGTTTCGTTGACACCGTCTGCCAGCCGACAAAACAGCGGCAGAACGCGGCCATGGAACTGGCGCAGAAATGCGACGCGGTTGTCGTCATCGGCGGCGCGCACAGCAACAATACCCGCGAACTCGTCAAAACCTGCGCCCGCTTTTGCGCCCGCGTCCATCACGTCCAATCGGCGGGGGATTTGCGGGCGGACTGGTTTTACGCGGACGACATCGTTGGAATCACGGCCGGAACTTCGACACCAGATTCGGTCATCGTTGCCGTTGAACGAGCCATTACCGCTCTGGCTGTGAACCACAGAGAATTTTCGCGGGCAATGGACCACTAAACCAAGGACGAAAGGAAAAGCGAAAACGCAATGGTTCAAACGACCGGGCTGGTTTCATCTCCCCGCTTCATTGCCGGGTGGCATTGTTACATTGCCTGCGCCTTTCTTTTGTTCGACTGGCTGGCCGGGAAGACCAGCGACAAAACCTGACGCGTTCACATAATTGCCTTTCCCGCTAGACAAATTCCGACGTTCGGCGCGTCATAGTGGTAAATCATGCGGCGCGGGACCGAACTCGAACGGCTCTACGACGGGCACGCCCAGCCGCTTTATGCCTTTCTCCTGAATCTGACCCGCCATGAAGCCGACACCCGCGACCTGCTCCAGGAGCTTTTTGTCAAAATCGCCCGCGACCCGGAATTGCTGGCCGGCGTGCGGGACGAACGGGCGTTTCTCATCCGGCTGGCGCACAATGCGGCGATTGATTGGATGCGGCGGCGCGGCACCCGCGACAAAACCCGCGAACAATTTACCGCCGAACGCATTTCGCCATTTGCTCCGGATGCCAACCCGGATGAACAAACCTTTCGCGCTGCGCTGGCCGGCGCGCTGGCTGAATTGCCGGTGGAACAGCGCGCCGTGGTGCATTTGAAACTGTGGGCGGGAATGACCTTTGAGCAAATCGCCGAAGCGCTGGACGTTCCGCCAAACACGGCCGCCAGCCGGTATCGCTATGGCCTAGACAAATTGCGCGAGCACCTGCGTCCCATTTATGAGGAAATCAAATGAACGACGACTTTGAACAAAAACTTCAACGCCAGCCGTTGCGGCCGATTCCCGCCGGGTGGCGCGCGGAGATTCTTCGGGAGGGACGGCGTGTTGCCGTCCCTGAAACCGGGAACACCAACACGGTGTCCCCCTCAAAATTGAATTGGCGCACGATTCTGACGAATATTTTCTGGCCTTATCCCCGCGCCTGGGCCGGGCTGGCCGCGGTGTGGATTTTGATTCTGACGGTGGACTTTTCCGTGCGCGACCCGGCCCCGGCCAGAACGGAAAAATCCGCGCCGTCGTCGCCGGAAGTCATGGTGGAACTGCGGCAACAACAACGGCTGCTGGCGGAATTGATGGGTTCCAGCCAGACCCGCGAAGCCGAGCCGCGGAAATTTCTGCCTCGGCCGCAAACCGCGCGCGCGGAAATCTTGACGGCGTGACCCGGGAGGGACGGCGTGTCGCCGTCCCATTTTTAATTTGGGACGCCGACACGGCGTCCCTCCCAAAACAAATTTATGAACGAAGAACCCAAAAACATCTGGAAAAAAACGTGGAAAGGTCCACGCGGACTTTTCCTTTTTTGGCTGTTGATACTGGCCGCGACATTTTTAATTATTCTTTTAATTGGGCTTTTGGCCCGGATAGCCGCTCCCCTTGGCGATCTGGCTCTGGTGTCTTTAATCTGGGCAACGGTCGTGGCTGTGGCGGGCGTCCTGATTGTTTCGTTCATCCGCTGGATTTTTTGCTGGCGCAATTTCAAACGGTTTCTGTTCGGCGTCGCCTGTTTCATCACGCTGATTGCGCTGTTTTATGCCGAGGAGGATTGGCGCGGCAAATACGATTGGGACCAGTTTAAACACCAATGGGAAGCCAAGGGTGAACGTTTTGATTTTGCCAGCGTCATCCCGGCGACGGTGCCGGATAATCAAAATTTTGCAATGTCGCCGGTTTGGATCGCGGAAGAAAGATACGATTTTCAAGATCAGCCAGAGAGGGCAAAGGCCTGGTATGGGGACCGCATTTACAGCGAAGAGGTTTCCCGGCTTTTCCCGCTGATTCCTGTTTCGGTTTCGGGTCTGGTTGGAACAAATTGGCTGTCGTGGCACGGTCTGCCCAGGACGCCAGAAACCTCAACCCCTTGGAGAACGGCCCAGATGACAAACTTGAAACCGTGGCAGTCGTATTATCGCGACTTGGAAACAACGAATCCCGCAGCGGGAATTCCCATCACACCGCAGCCGCAATCGCCCGCCGCCGATGTATTGCTGGCGTTGAGCAAATTCGATCCGGTGATTGAAAGATTGCAACAGGACAGCGCACTGCCTTGCGCGCGGTTTCCAATCCTATACGACACCGATGACCCGGCCGCGATTCTGCTTCCCCACCTGGCGGCTTTGAAACGTTGCAGCCAGGTCCTACAACTGCGCGCCATTGCGGAGTTACAAAACGGCCAGAGCGACAAGGCGCTCGGGGATGTGAAACTAATGTTGTATTTGACCGATTCGGTCCGCAGTGAACCATTTTTGATTTCTCATCTGGTTCGCATTGCGATGTTACAAATCATGCTCCAGCCGGTATATGAAGGTCTGGCGGAACACAAATGGTCGGATGCACAACTGGTCGAACTCGATCCGGAACTGGCGAAAATGGATTTCCTGTCCGATTATGACACCGGTATGCGCGGTGAAATGGTCTTGTGCCAGATTGGCGACATTGAATATTTGCGCCGGCATCCGGAGCAAATCCGCAATTTGAGTGGTGAAATGGACGCCTCATCGCCTGTCTTTGCGCAAATCATCTGCCGGTTGATTCCCAATGGCTGGTTTTACCAGAACGAACTACATAGCACCCGCCCCATGATGGAATTATGTTTCTCCCTGGCCAATGTCGACAAGAAAATTGTTTCACCGACCGCCACCAGGCGTGCCGATGCGGCAATCGAAGCGGACACTAAACGACCCACCCCTTACAACTTTGCAGAAAGGTTGTTTATGCCGTCACTTAGTGCTGCACTCAGAAAATTTTCCTGGGGACAGGAATCGGTGGATTTGGCGCGCGCCGCCATTGCGCTGGAACGCTACCGGCTGGGACACGGTGATTATCCCGAATCGCTCGACCCGCTCGCGCCGCAGTTCATTGACAGAGTGCCGCACGACATCATCGGCGGCCGGCCTTTGCAAGGCTCCGGCCCGGCAAGCCAGCCGTTGCACTATCGCCGAACTGCGGATGGGCAATTCGCGCTCTACTCCGTCGGCTGGAATGAAACGGATGACGGCGGCGTGGTTGGTCTTAACAAAGATGGCGGGGTGGACATCAATCAAGGCGACTGGGTCTGGCGGTATCCGGCCAAGTAAGAGTTTTTAGTGTTTGGTTTTCAGTTTTAAGAAGAGGCACAGTTGGCAGGCTGAAAACTGAACACCTGTCCGGCCTTGGCGAAGTCGGGAAACTTGAAACTCCTACAAATTGCTCGCCATACCCGCAAACCAACGGCATATTGCGGCGCGAATTTAAGCTGATTGTTTGACTTAGAACCAAGGTTTGACCCGATGAACCCGATTCCTTATCTCGACCTGCCCGCGCAAATCCGCGGCATCCGCAAAGACCTCGACGCCGTCATTGCGCGCACGCTCGACCAGTGCTCCTTCTGCCTTGGCCCCGACACGGCACAGTTTGAAAAGGACTTTGCCCGGTATTGCGGCGCGGAGCATTCGGTTGGTTTCAACAGCGGCACCTCGGCGTTGCACGTGGCCATGCTGCTGCTCGGCGTCGGCCCCGGCGACGAGGTCGTCACCACCCCGTTCACGTTTGTCGCCACCAGCTGGGCGATTTCCTATGCCGGCGCCAAGCCGGTCTATGTGGACATTGACGAGGCGACCTTCAATCTCGACCCGAAACTGCTCGAAAAGGCCATCACGCCGAAAACGAAGGTCGTCATGCCCGTGCATCTTTACGGGCATCCGTTCGACCTCGACCCGATACTCACGATTTGCAAAAAACACAAGTTGCCGCTGGTCGAGGACGCGGCGCAGGCGCACGGCGCGAAATACAAAGGCAAAGTCGTCGGCACATTCGGCGACATTTCCGGCTTCAGCTTTTATCCCGGTAAAAACCTCGGGGCCTGCGGCGAAGGCGGTGCGCTCGTGACGAACAATGCCGCTTTTGACAAGCGCGCCCGCTCCTTGCGCGAACACGGTTCGACCGTGCGTTATTATCACGACGAAGTCGGATACAATTACCGCATGGAAGGCATCCAGGGGGCGGTGCTGGGCGTGAAGCTGAAACATCTCGCCAAATGGACGGCGGAACGGCGCCGCGTGGCGCATCGTTATCACGAATTGCTCGCCGGCACGCCGCTGCAACTGCCACGCGAAGCCGGCTGGGGCGAAAGCGCGTATCATCTTTACGTCGTGCGCCACCCGCGCCGCGATGATCTCAAGAAATATCTCGATGCCAACGGCGTCGGCTGCGCGCTGCATTATCCGGTGCCGCTGCATTTGCAAAAATGTTATGCCAGCCTCGGTTACCGGGCCGGCGATTTTCCCATTGCGGAAAAGGCCGCGCGCGAATGCCTGAGCCTGCCGATTTATCCCGAATTGACCGATGCGCAAATCCAGCGCGTGGCGGAAGTGGTTCGGGATTTCTTCCGCAAGTAGGCCAACGTTTTTTGCCCCGGCACACGGCAAAAAGTGTGTTGAATTAAGGCCAGTTTCTCCTGTCCATTCACGGCAAATTCAGGGCAAAATTCAGGTTCGGCATGTCGCCGAATGACTGGCACCATGAAAACAACCAAACCCAAAGATTCCGCCACCAGCCGCTGGCTTTCCTACCGGCCCGAAATCAAAGTCCTCGATTGCACCATTCGCGACGGTGGACTGATGAATAATCACCATTTCGACGATAAAATCGTGAAAGTGGTTTACGACACCTGCGTGGCCGCCGGGGTGGATTACATGGAACTGGGTTACAAGGCGTCGCGCAAAGGCATCAAGCTGGGCGAACACGGCTGCTGGAAATATTGCGTCGAGGACGACCTCCGCCGCATCGTGGGCGACAACCCGACCGACCTCAAGCTCACCGTGATGGCCGATGCCGAGCGTTGCGATTATCACCAGGACATTCTGCCTAAAAAGGACAGCGTCCTGGACATGATCCGCGTGGCGACCTACATCAGCCAGATTCCGACGGCACTGGACATGGTCAAGGACGCGCACGACAAGGGCTATGAAACCACGGTGAATCTGATGGCGGTCTCTGCTGTGCCGGAACGCGAACTGGACGAGGGACTGGAAATGCTGGCCACGTCCGAGGCGCAGGCGATTTACGTCGTGGACAGTTTCGGCGCGCTGTACAGCGAGCGGGTGCAATATCTGGTGAAAAAATACCAGCACTACTGCAAGGCGTCCGGCAAGGAAACGGGCGTGCACATGCACAACAACCTGCAGCTTGCCTTTGCCAACACCATCGAAGGCATCATCCTCGGCGCGAATTATCTCGATGCCACCATGGCCGGCCTGGGCCGGGGCGCGGGCAACTGTCCGATGGAACTGCTCATCAGCTTTCTCCACAATCCCAAGTACAAGCTCCGTCCCGTGCTCGACTGCGTGCAAAACCACATCGAACCGATGCGCGCCAAATTATTGTGGGGCTATGACCTGCCGTATCTGCTGACCGGCATGTTGAACCAGCATCCGCGCACCGCCATCAAGTTCAAGGAAGCCGAACTGAAGGGCGAAAAGGGCGACATCCTGAAGTTCCACGACACCGTCACGGACCAAGAGTGAAATCATTTATTATCGCGCAGGCGCTGTGAGGTGGGAACGGGCTCGGCCCGGCGAGCACTTTTCTCACGTATCCGGAAATTCGCCGTTGAGCAGCCGGCGGCGATGACGCTGGTACTGGGCCAGTGAGGTACGGATGGCGCGATACGCGGCATAGCGGTCCTGGAAATTTCCCACCTGCGGCAGATCGGCCTTTTCCAGTTCCTTGTATATCTCAAAAAAATGGTGAATCTCGCGCAGCATGTGCGGCGGCAACTGGGCAATGTCCGTGTAATTCTCGTAGAACGGATCATTGGTGTGCGCGGCGATGATTTTGATGTCCTCCAAACCCTGATCAATCATGCGCAACATGCCGATGGGGCGCGCCTTCATCACGCACCCGGGCGTCACCGGTTCCTGGGACAGCACCAAAATGTCCAGCGGATCATGGTCCTCGCAGTAGGTTTGCGGGATGAAACCGTAATTGCTCGGATAATGCACCGCGCTGTGCAGGATGCGGCTGATTTGCAGGAAGCCGGAAACCTTGTCCAACTCGTATTTGATTTTGCTCCGCATCGGGCATTCGATGAAGGCATTGCATTCGCGGGGAACGGCGTCACCGGGCGGCAGAACGTGAAAAGGGTTGTTGCCACCCGTTGGCGGCAAAACTTTTTTTTCACGGTGCGGTTGAGGTTTCTTTCTCACGGTTGCGGAATCCGGCCCTCCGGAGCGCAAGATAGTCAATGTCTTCCACCAGCACAACGTCAAACCCGCCGCCTTTGCGTTGGGAAAGAATGATTTCAAAAAACTTTGTGTCTTGGTCTCCTTGTAATTGGAAGTTAAACTGTCTCCATGTCGCACGCGGATTTTGTTCATCTTCATTTGCACACCGAGTATTCCCTGCTCGATGGCGCCTGCCGGCTGGACCGGCTGGTGGACAAGGCCCATGAACTGAAATTTCCCGCGCTGGCCATCACCGACCACGGCGCGATGCACGGGGTGATTGATTTTTACCAGGCGGCGCGCGAAAAGGGCATCAAACCCATCATCGGCTGCGAGGTGTACGTCGCGCCGGGCAGCCGGTTGGACAAGAAAACCAGCAGCGGCGGGCGTGACGTGTATCATCACCTGCTGTTGCTGGCCAAGGACGCGGCCGGCTATAAAAATCTCATCAAGCTCACGACCGAGGCACACCTCACCGGTTATTATTACAAGCCGCGCATCGACAAGGAATTGCTGGCCGCGCACAAGGAAGGGTTGATCGCGTTGTCGGGCTGTCTGGCCAGCGAGATTCCCGATTGGATCCTCAAGGACCAGATGGACAAGGCGCGCGGAACGGTGGACTGGTTCAAACAGACGCTCGGCGCGGACAATTTTTATTTGGAACTCCAAAATCACGGCATCGCGGAGCAGGCCAAGGTCAACCGGCATTTGATCCAGTGGGCGAAGGAATTTGGCCTGAAACTGGTGGCGACCAATGACGTTCATTACATCAACCAAAGCGATTCCCACGCGCACGATTGTTTGATTTGCATCGGCACCCAGACGCAACTCGCCGAGACGAAACGGATGCGTTACGAGCCGGAACAGTTTTTCCTGCGAACGGCAGAGGAAATGAAGGCGCGCTTTGCGGAAACGCCCGAGGCGGTGAAGAACACGCTCGCCGTCGCTGAAAAGTGCAACGTCGAGATTGAATTCGGCAAGCTGCATTACCCGGTCTTTACGCCGCCGGAACATTTCACACGCGAAGGTTATCTGCGCAAGCTGCTCGCGGAAGGCCTGCTCCGGCGCTACACCATTCATGCGAAAGCCGAAGGGAAGGAATTCGTGGTCGAAGGCATTGATGATCCGCAGCGGTTACCAACATATGCAGCGCAGCCGTCCGGGCTGCCCGATGCTGAAAGCGCGACAGAAAAGCTTCTCGAGACGGAAGGCCGGCGGGACGCCGGCGCTACGTTGAAAGATCCTGCCATTGCTGACGCCCTCAAAGCCGTGATGGACCGGCTCAAACTTGAGCTCACGGTCATCGAAAAAACCGGGTTCATCAGTTACTTTCTCATCGTCGCGGATTTCATCCGCTATGGCCGCGAACACGGCATCGCCTGCGTGGCGCGCGGTTCGGCCGCCGGTTCGCTGGTCACCTATCTGCTGGAAATCGCCAACGTGGACCCGATCCGTTACGGCCTGCTGTTCGAACGCTTCCTGAATCCCGAACGCGTCAATCCACCGGACATTGACATCGATTTCGCCGATGACCGGCGCGCGGATGTCATCGAATATGTCCGCAACAAATACGGCCGCGACGCCGTTGCGCAAATCATCACGTTCGGCACGATGGGCGCGAAATCCGTCGTGCGCGACGTCGGCCGGGTGATGGGATTGAGCTATGGCGAATGCGACCGGCTGGCGAAAATGATTCCGTTCGATTTGAAGATGACGCTGGAAAAGGCGCTCAAACAATCGCCGGAATTCAAGGAGGCCTATCAAACCGAGGAGGTCACGCGCCAGTTGATTGACACCGCGCTCATCCTCGAAGACATCACCCGCAACGCCTCCGTCCACGCGGCTGGCGTCGTCATCGGTGACCAGCCGCTGGTGAATCTGCTCCCGCTCAAGCAGGACGACAGCGGCACACTGGTCACACAATACGCGATGAATCCGGTCGGCGACCTCGGCCTGCTGAAGATGGATTTTCTTGGCCTGAAGACGCTTACCGTCATCCGCAATACCTGCGAAATGGTCAGGCGCACGCAGGGCATCGAGGTGCCGATTGACCATCTGCCGCTGGACGACGCGAAAACGTACGATTTGCTGAACAAGGCGGAAACCCTCGGCGTGTTCCAGTTGGAATCCGGCGGGATGCGCGATTTGTGCCGGAAATTTCAAATCAGTTCGGTCGAGCACATCACCGCGCTGGTGGCGCTGTACCGGCCCGGCCCGATGGAGCTCATCCCGGAATTCATCAAGCGCCGCCACGGTGAGATGGAAATCCGCTACGAACATCCGTTGCTGGAACCGATTGCGCGCGAAACCTACGGCATATTGATATATCAGGAGCAGGTGATGCAGGCCGCGCAGGTGCTGGCCGGTTACACGCTCGGCGGCGCTGACCTGCTGCGGCGCGCCATGGGCAAAAAGAAGCCGGAGGAAATGGCCAAACAACGCGCCATTTTCGTCAAGGGTTGCCGGGAGAAAAACAACGTTCCGGACAAGCAGGCGAACGACATTTTCGATTTGCTCGAAAAATTTGCCGGCTACGGCTTCAATAAATCACACGCCGCCGCCTACGCGATTGTCGCCTACCAGACCGCCTATCTGAAGGCGAATTATCCGGTCGAGTTCTTCTGCGCGATGATGACGAACGACATGGCGGACACCGCCAAGTTGAGCCTTTACATCAATGAAGCGCGGGTGTTCGGCATCGAGGTGCTCGGCCCGGACGTGAACGAGAGCCAGGTTCATTTCGCGCCGGCGCGCGAGGGCAAGGCCATCCGGTTTGGCCTGGCGGCCATCAAAGGCGTGGGCGAGGTTGCGGTGGAAACCATTTTGAAGGCGCGGAATGAAGGTGGAAAATTCACCGCCCTGGCGGATTTGTGCGAGCGCGTGGACGGTCGCACGGTGAACCGGAAAATTCTCGAAGCGCTCATCAAATCCGGCGCCTGCGACGTCTTCGGGCAGACGCGCGCGACACTTTGCGCGCAAATCGAGCGCACGCTCTCGCGCGCCGCGAGCATTCTTTCCGACAAACAAAAGGGACAAAGCTCGCTGTTCGGCGCACTGGAGGAAAAGGCGCCGCCGATGCCGGAGGCCATCAGCAACCTGCCCGAATGGCCGCAACACGAACTGCTGGCCCACGAAAAGGAACTGCTCGGCTTCTACGTCACCGGCCATCCGCTGACGCCGTTCGCGCCGATCCTCGAAAAATACGCGCTGACCAACACCGCGAAACTCGCGGAGCTGCCGAACCGCAGCATGACGCGCATTGGCGGATTGATTGCGGCAGTGCAAAACGGCGTGTCCAAGAAGAGCGGCAAGCCCTACTCGATGGTCACGCTCGAAGACCTCGAAGGTTCCGTGCAGGTGCTCTGCATGAACGAGAATTACGAGAAATACCGCGAGCTGCTGAAACCGAACCAGGCGGTTCTGGTCGTCGGCGAGGTGAACACCGGGGACGAGCGCCCGAAGATTTTCCCGCAGGAAATCATGCCACTGGAAGACGCGCCGAAAAAATTCACCAAACAGGTCCATTTGCGCCTGCACACGGCGCATTTAAAACCGGAACAACTGGACGCCGTGCGTGAACTCGTCGCCGCGTATCCGGGCAAATGCCCGTTACTGCTGTGTTTCATGCGGCCGGGCGGCGAGATTGTGTTCATGGATACGAACGAACGCTTCAGCGTCACGCCGTCGCTGAAATTGCAGCAGGACGCCGACGCACGGTTTGGTGAAGAAACCTACTATGCGAAGGTGGACACGAGTCCGCCCGAACGCACGCCGCGCCGCTGGGAACGCAAGAACGGCAACAACGGCGGGGAATAGCTCAAGGCCCGGCCACGCCTTCGGTGGCGAGGCCGACCTTGGTGATGTCGAGCTGGCGGAGGACGTCCAGCACGTAGATCATGTTCTGATAATCCACCGCATCGGCGCCCTTGACCACCACGCTCAAGTCCGGATGGTCCGCCTGCAATTGCTCCAGCTTCTCCCGCAACTGCGGGATCGTCACATACTCATCGTTCAAAAACGTCTGTCCCTTCGCGTCCACCACAATCTTGTTGATTTTGGGCTTGGGCTGGTTCGTCTTGGGCGGCGGCTTCCCCGAGGGCAGCGTCATCTCCAGGTTGTTCATCATCTGCGGCGTCGTGATGATGAAAATCACCAGCAGCACAAACACCAGGTCCAGCAGCGGCGTGATGTTCAACTCGCTCAGCGAACCGTGATGGGAATGCGACGTCTTTTTCATTGCAACACCGGTTCGGTCTCCTCCTGCACATCAAACCGGATCGTCACCCGCGCCGGAAAATTCGTCGGCGGCGGCCGGTCCATCTGCGTCACCACCGCCAGCGCCCGCCGCACCGACTCGTCCCATACCGCGTTCCCCGATCCTTTCTCCCACACCGGATGGCTCAGTTGCCCATCCTGGCTCACCGAGATGGCCACCTCCGCCGCATAATCATCGTCCTTCATATTATCCGGCCGGTTCCATTTCGACCGCAACGCATACTCCACCTGCCCTTTGTATATCTGCACCGGATCCGAACTGCTTTCCACCGTCTTGCCTCCTTCAAACACAAATGACGGCAGTTCCGCCGCCGGCGGCGCCACCGTCGGGGGCGCCGCCGCCATCGGCGCCGCTTCCTTCGGCGGGGCTTCCTTGGGCGCCTCTACCTTGGCCGCTTCCTTGGGCACCTCTACTTTGGGCTTCTCCGCCACCTTGGGCTTCTCCGCCGCCTTTTCCTTGACCATCTCCACCGAGATCTTCTGGATTTGTTTGCCCAGCAATCCCCCCCGCGCCGCAAAATACAGCCCCACCACCACGATCAACGCGTGGAACACCAACGAGATCAGCAGGTTCACCTTCGACGAGTTGCGCTTCTGGCGCGCCTGGGTTTGCGGCAGCATATCAGTTCCCGTTGGCCGTTTCGGTCGCCAGATCCACCTTCGGCACGTTCGCCTGCTGGCACACGTCCAGCACCGCACGGATTTGTTTGTATTTGGTGTGGCCGTCCCCGCGCACGATGATGTTCAGGTCCGGATCAGCCGTGCGCAGCCCAATCAGCGTAAACAGCATGTCTGAAGCATTGGCGACTTTGGCTTTGTTCAGATACATCGTCCCGTCGGCCTGCACGGTGATGTAATTGGCCTTGCGCGGCGGGTCCTTCAGATGCTTCGCCGCCGTCGGCAGCTTCAAATCCAGATCCGTCACCGGCGGGATCGTCGTGATGATGAAAATCACCAGCAACACAAACGCCAGATCCAGCAGCGGCGTGATGTTCAACTGCGTCAACGACTCGTGCGCCGACTTGGAACACTTCTTCATGATTCAACGAGCGCGGCGGCTTCATTGCTCTTCAATGCGCCGACGATGCGTCCGGCCAGCACCTCGTTGGCGTTGCGGATTTCATCGGCCAGCGGACGATGATCCACATAGACGTGTTCGATCTGGTTGGCGTAACGGCTGGCGAAGCCGTCCAGTTCCTGGGTGATGGCGCGGATGGTGGTGACCATGAAATTATAGGCGAACATGGCCGGGATGGCGACCAGCAGGCCGGTGACCGTGGCCACCAGGGCGGCGGCCACGCCGGGGGCCATGGCCGTGAGCGTGGCGGCCTTGCTTTCGGCGATGCCCGCGAACGTGGACATGACGCCCCAAACCGTGCCGAGCAGCCCGATGAACGGCCCGCCCGCGACCGCCGTGGACAGCACAATCATGCCCTTCTCCAACGCCATTGCCTCGGCACCGGCCGATTCCTCCAAAATCACCTTCACCGCCTCAAACGACGACGTACTGACCTTCACGGTGGTGGACCGGGAAAGAAAATCGGTGTTGGTGTGTTCCACGCCTTCCTCCGGTTGCAGCGACGCAACCGTCTGGACCTGCACCGGATTGTTTTTCAATTGATACGCCAGTTCGTCCGCCCCGCGGATATAGAGCTGGTAGGCGGGCGCGCCATCATATTCCTCGCCTTTGCGCTGGATGTCCAGCGGGTCGCGCGTGGAGCTGTAGGCGGCAAAGAACTTTTTGGTGGCCTGGCGCGCGATCAGCAACTGGCGGAATTTGGTGATGATGATCGTCCAGCTGAACAGTGACAGGATCAACAGCACAATGACGGTGATCTTGCCTTCAGCGGTGGCGTTTTGAATGGCGTAGACCGCGGCATTGGCGGCAAACAGGGGTTGAACAAACATGGTGGTTATGGCAATGGGGTTGAGGTTTGGATTGCGGACAATTCCCGGCGGCTTAAATCAAGGCCGGGTTTGCGGCGATACCCGCCGGTGGATGGCGAAGCCTCGCCGCCGAATTCCGGCAGCGGTTCAGAAAATAATTTTTTGGATTGAGCTGCATACATAACACTGCCCTCGCATTTTATACCAATGACTTCGGCCTGCAGGTTACAAATAGGTGACATTCAAATTCCTGACGGCGGGAACGCGCACACGCCCCTGGGCAACGTGCCGGTCAGACACCGTTTCATTCACTGGCCCGCGGTCTGATGGCATACATACGAAATGAAACCCGGACTGAGCAGGGCGAGCCACGCGACCGCCCGTTCAGCCAGGTGGGACGGCAAAGGGCTTTTGCGAAGGGACTGCCGGTGCCATTCGGCCGGCGTCAGGCCAAACCGTTTTTTGAACATGGCATGGAACAGGCCGAGGTGGCGGTAGCCGCTGTCGTGGGCGACGTTGATGATTTTGGCATGGGGATCCGCCAGCAACTGGCGTGCGCGCTGCAGGCGCAATTCGATCTGCCGCGCGTGAAACGGCACGCCGAATTCCTCGCGGAACAGGCGGCTGAAATGCCGTTCGCTGCAATGCAACTGCCGGGCCAGTTCCGTCAGCGAATGTTCGGCCAGTTCGGCTTCGGTCATTTGCCCGACCAGTTCACGGACATGATCGCGGAGTTTATTGCCGTTGGCGGAGGAGGAGGCCGGCGCCGGCAGCCGGCCGGCCACGGCATTGGCCCAGAGTTGCAGCAACGCACACCGCTGGGGCAGCCGGTGGCTGTGCTGGTGGTCGGCCAGCCGCATAAATTTTTGACCGACCGGCTCGCCCGCCGAAAAAACGGAAACGAACGATGCCGGATTCTTCGGGGCGACCTCCAATTGCTGCCATTCGGCCACGGTGAGCACGCCGTTGAGGTATTGCAGGTGGATGGTAAAAAATTGCAGTTTGAGGGGACCAAGCTGGCTGGCCCGGATGACTCCATTGACATTACGCGCGGCGATCAAACCATCACCCGCCGTCAGTTGCCGGGATTCGGCGCCGGATTGCAACCAATAGCCCATGCCCTCCGCCACGCGCACCATCAACCAATCCTGGCAAAGCGGCAGCCATTCGGTGGACGGCGGCAGCGTCAACTCCTGCAAAATGAGGTGTCGCTCGATAAACATCTCCTGGAAGGCTAAAGGCGGGATGTCACCTTCCGGCGTCGAAATGGCGACAATTTTGAAACAATCCGCTGAATCCAATCCCAAAGAAGACCCTTCAGGAATGCCGGAGATTCCCAACGGTTGGCAGTTACTGAAGCAGGGATTCAGGCGGATTCACCTGGCCAGAACGCCCCCTATTCCCTGCACGTCGCCATCGCTTGCGCCCGCTTGTTTCGATGGTTTTCAACACTTTCATGATCACGATGCCGCTGTCGCCATCGGCCGGGACTGGTTCCAAAATGGCGCGTGAACATCAGGTTGAACAAACTGAGCGACTTGTAACCGCTCTCCAGCGCCACCTCCACCACTTTGGATTTGCTGGTGGCGAGCAGATCCCGGGCGCGCGTCAGCCGAAGCTCGGCGCGCTTCTCGCGAAAGGACATGCCCACCAACTCGCGAAAAAGCCGGCTCAAGTGCCGCGAAGTGCAATGGGTCATCCGGGCCAGTTCGTCGAAACTCATTTCCAGCAACTCAGCCGGCGGCGTCCGCTCCAATAACACCCGCAACCGCTCCTTGGCATCGGCCGTCTCCCAATTGGATGCGGCCTGCTCCAGTTCATTGCCAAAAACCTCAACGAACAGGCGAAGCAGGTTCAATCGGAACAGCAGGTCACCCGAATTCCGGCCGGCGCATAATTCCTTCATTCTCACGGACACCGGACTGTGTGGCGGAAGCAGGCGATGAGCAAATTCCTTGCGTGAGGACGCCGTCGCCAGAAAATCCTGTTCGCCCAACGTGATCAACCCGGTGAGACGTGCCGGTATCACGCTGAAGGAATACAACGCCAACCCGCCCAACTGGCTGGCCCGGATGCTTCCCGGTGCCTGACCCGTAACCAAAAGCACCACGCCCGGTTCCAGCTCCTGACTTGATGGGGGTTGCAGGAAATAGCCTGTTCCGCGTGCGATTTGAATCAGCGACCACCCGGGCGATCGCGGCGACCATTCTCCTCCTGGTGGCACCGAAATTTCCCGAGCGGCCAGATGCGGTTCGTAGATACGCTCCGGTTTATTCATTTTGTCACCATGCCCAAAAAAGCTTCGTTACCGATTCACCGTTTTGCCAGACAACCATTTTTTGCTCCGGATTACGCCATCATGGCGTGGCGCATGTTAGAGAACGCGTGTTACGAACCTGTGTCGGTTCCGAAAAATACTTGAAACTTGATATGCCGGACATTGGATCCGTCATGGGTTGCGTGGAGCTCCCGGCCGCGGCAAGGCGTGCGCGCAGGTCCGGGTTCGGGCTTTTCAGAACCCGCACGTGGTTTTCATCGCACCCGTTTGTTTCCGGATTGTCACAATTCCGACAAAAGCCCGTAATATGGATGGCCCAGCTTTCCCCGACGTGAATTTTCAGGCACTCGCCTCCGGACCGGCCGTGGTTTGTCGGTGCCATGGATTTTTCAGCTTTGGATTTGATTGCAACGGTGTCGCCAACGGCGCAAATAACGGAAAAGCCAGGTAACAGGTTGTCATGCAAGCTATGAATTTGACCATTTTATCCACCTTCCCTTCCGCCCAGAATTCACGGAGGAGGAACCGGTTGTGATCGCCGGCGCACCGCGGCCCGGGCCGTTCACAATTTTCAACCTGCCATGAAACCCGTTTCCGGTCTGACGTTGCGGTTGGCAGATCCGAACGAGTGCGTATGACCCATCGGCGCTCCTCTCCTTTGACGATGTTGATGCGCCGCCGGGCTGTGTTTCTGCCATGGATTTTTTGCTGCGTGACGTTGTGCCTGAGGGCGGCTGAACCGGCACCGGCTCAAAAAATTTTGGCCTCCCCTCAAACCACCAATGTCACTCCGCATTTTAATGTCCGGGCTTACGTCGTGGAAGGCGGTCCTTTGCTGCCAACGAATACGCTGACCTCGGTGTTCGCTCCCTATACCGGCACCGACATCAGCCTGGACGGGATAGTGAAGGCCGCATCAGCCTTGCAATTGGAGTACCACAATCAGGGCTGCCCGGCGGTGAGCGTCGCGTTCGTGCCGGAACGCATCATCGGCAGCATCGTCACGTTTAACATTGCGCAGACGGCCATTCCCCAGATCGTGGTGGCCGGCGAGCGTTATCTCAGTCTCAGCAACGGCGTGGAAATTGTTTCCCAACCACCCGCGGCCGGCCCGGTTCTTCCGGCGAAACCGCCGGTCGGCACCGCCACCAATGCCATCGCCGCTGGAACCACCCACAGCTCTCCGCCCGCCACCAACCTTGCGCCCCGACGCGTCACTTATGAAGAGATGGTCGATGCGACGGCCGCGATGCACCTGAAGATGGCCGAACTGGACAGCGCGGCACAAGACACCCGGGTTCACGTGGTTTCCACAAACGCCGGTCCCCGGTTTGAGGTGGAGAAATACCTGGTCGACGGCAACACCATTCTTCCGCTGGCGACCCTCGGCCAGGCAATCACCAACATTGACGGCGCGTTCGGCACCAATGTCGGTTTTGATGGCATTGAAACGGTGGTAACCGAACTGGGGAAGGCCTACCACGAACGCGGTTATGTGACGGTGGTCGTAAACGTGCCCCAACAGAAACTCACCAATGCGACGGTAAAATTGCAGGTGCTGGAAGGCCGGCTGGCGGACATCAAAGTCACCGGCAACCACTACTTCAGTTCCAACAATGTGATGCGCGCGCTGCCCAGTCTGCACCCAAACACAGTGCTCAACGGCCCGATTTTTAACGCCGAGTTGAACCGGGCCAACGCGAGTCAGGACCGGCAAATCTACCCGGTCATTGGCCCCGGCCCGGAGCCGGGCACCAGCGAACTCACGCTCAATGTGAAGGACCGCCTGCCGCTCCACACCAAGGTGGAACTCAACAATCAGGCTTCCCCCGGCACGCCGGAACTGCGGGTGAACGCCTCGGCGATTGCCGACAATCTCTGGCAACGGGAAAACTCACTGGGGGTGCAGTACGGTTTCTCACCCGAACATTACAAACAAGGAAACCAATGGAATCTTTATGATGAACCTTTGGTCGCCAACTACGGCGCATTTTACCGCCTGCCGCTGGGCGGCCCCGAGCCCATCGAGGACCTGGTGGCCAACAACCCCGGCAGCTTTGGCTACAGTGAAGCCACACGCCAATTCCGCCTGCCGCCTCCTTCCGGTCGGATGGAACTCAACCTGTTCGCCAGCCGTTCCACCATTGACACGGGCGTCATGAACCAGCCGTCGAAATATATCATCCCTCCCGGCGGCGCCATAACCGTTTCCAGCTCCAGCGCCCAGGAAAGCCTGACCGTCAACAATGACCTTGGCCTGCGTTTGACCGTTCCGGCCCGGAGCACGTCCGATTTCCAATCGAGTTTTTCAGCTGGTCCCGATTTCAAGACCTACAGCTTGAACAATTACGCAACCAATTATTTCTTTTTCACCTACACCATTGCGAACCCGCAAAGGCCCGGTTTATTCATCACCTCAACCAGCATTGACGCCTCGCCCAACAACGCGCCGCCGGAGGATCTCGAATATCTGCCATTGTCCCTCAGCTACGACGCCACCTGGCGCAATCCCACGGTGACCTTTGGATTCGGGCTCGATATGAGCGGCAACCCCTGGTATTCCGGTTCCAAGGCCAATCTCCAGGCCATCGCCGATTCCTCGCAATCCTCCGGTTACTGGGTCAAGCTCGCCCCCAGTCTTTCGGCGGATTTTGTCCTGCCCCACGACTGGATGTTTTCCGCCCGGGCCAACGGCCAATGGGTCAACGAACCGGTCATCAGCAACGAGCAATTTGGCGCGGGCGGGGTGAACAGCGTCCGGGGTTACCACGAGGGCGAGGTTTTCGGCGACACCGGCTGGCATCTTTCCCTGGAGCAAAAGACACCCGCTTACACGGTGGGCCTGGTCCGCGACGGCACGCCGCTGATCGTCCACGGGTCGGTTTATATGGATTACGCCCGGGTCTATCTGGTGGACCCCCATGGACGTCAAGGCAGCACCCCGCTTTGGGGCACGGGCTTTGGCATGGCCGCCCTGGTCGGGTCGCACTGGCAGGCGCAATTCCTTTTCTCCTGGCCGCTCCTGAACGCCGGCACTGTGCCGGCCTATCAGCCGTTCTTTAATTTCGCGTTGACGGCGCAATTTTGACTTGTCACCTGAATGTTACAAAAAAACCAATTTATTCCGACCGCGCCCGCCATATATTTCCCGAGGAAGAACGCGTTGCCATGAAGAATTTCTTTTGCCATCGCAGTTTCATCGGCATGGGCATTCTCCTGCTGGTGTGGGGAGCGGGTGTCGTTCGCGTCCAGGCCAATCCCTATGTCAACACCGTCAGCCAAGGCACGGCGCTCATCACTGGTACGGGTTCGGCGCAGGTGACCATCAACCAGACTTCCCCCACCGCCTTCATCAAATGGACGACCTTCGACATTAATTCCGGGGAAACGGTGACCTTCAATCAGCCCTCGGCCGCTTCCGTCACTTGGAACCAAATCAACGGGTCCCTCGTCAACCCCTCCACCGGCGTCTCGGCCATCAACGGAACCCTCACAGCCTACGGCTACGTGATTCTTCAGAACCAAAACGGCTTCGTCGTGGGCGGCTCCGCCGTCATCAAAGCGCATAATCTGGTGATGACCACGGCCTCCACTCCGGCCCTCGATTTGTCCAGCGGCGGCCCCTGGTCCTTTAACCTGCCCCCACCCTCCGCGAACACCGCGACCATCGTCAACCTTGGCCAGATCAACATCATTGGCGGCGGCTCGGCCTATTTGATTGCCAACGACATTGAAAACTCCGGCACCATTTCAGCGCCGGGAGGCAAAATTGGCCTTTACGCCGGTCAAACGGTCCTGGTTTCCTCGGCGCCCAACGGCCTCGGATTGAGTGCGAAAGTCACATTGCCTCAAGGTTCGGTGGACAATAATGGTAATTTGACCGCCGACGGCGGCACGATCGCCGCCCAGGCCCAGTTGGTCAATCAGAACGGAATGATCCAGGCCAATACCGCCCAGAACGTCAACGGGACGATCGAATTGGTAGCCGGCGATCCGGTCAACGCCAGCGATCCGGTCAACGCGGGTGCCGCAGTCTCTTTGGGGGCCGGTTCCGTCATCTCAGCCAGCGGCGGTTCCACCGCGACCACTCCCAATGCCGGCGGCTCGGTCATCATCCAGTCCGGCAACAGCTTTTCCGATCAAAATGGTTCAGCCATTAATGTCGCCGGGGGCACTCAAGGCGGCGGCAATGGCGGGCAGGTGACGATTTCGGCGCCGCAAATGACCGCCGTCACCTCGACCATAAGCGCCCAGGCAAATGCTGGATTCACCGGCGGCAGTCTGGCCATTGACACATCGGGAATTGCGCTGAATGGCACCGGCAATCCGGTGGCCGGCGCGCTCGCGCTCAACGTCAACGCCTTGTCCTCAGGTTTTTCGCAAATCAACCTTCAGGCGGTCAACAACATCGAATTGAGTTCGCCATGGACCCTCGGCAATCCTGCCACGGTGTCGTTGCTGGCCGGAAACACCATTATGGTGGATTCCGGCGCAAAGATTGAAACGGATGCCGGAAAGATTGTCCTGGACGCACCAACGGTGAATCAAAACGGAACCCTCTCGGCGAATTCCATCGGGACCGCCAACGGCGTGGTTGAAATTGACGCCGGCAACAGCCTGACTTTGGGCGCCGGTTCCGTCATTTCGGCCAGCGGCCAGTCGAGCTTGACTACGCCCAGTCCGGGAGGGTTTGTGGTTTTGAATTCGGCCAATTCGTTCAGTGACACAGCGGGCCCGCAGGCCTCACAGATTAATGTGGCCGGTGGCACGGGCACGGGCGGAGGACAGAACGGCATCATAGAAATTTTTGGCAGCGGCGTGACCGCCGCCACGGTTCAATCAATCATCAGCAGTTATTACGCGTATTTAATCAACCCCCGCGACATTTTTTTAAGCTCGGCCTCCACCAGCCCCACCACTCCTAACACCATTATCCCGGTCGCTGGTGACACCTCGCACCCAAATCCTTACGCCAACCTCAACCTCGGCACGCCCAACACAAGCGGGGTCAACCTTGGCGAGAACGTGGGCGCGTTGTCCACCTACTCGCAAATTGATTTGCTGGCGATGGACAATATCAACCTGAATTCGCTCTGGAACCTGGGCAGCCTGACCGTTCCCATCAGCCCCAACCCTTTGCAAACCCTTGGCCTGTCCGCGGGTAACAACGTCAATTTGAACAGTTCGCTGAATGCCGGAAACAACTGGAATGTCAACCTGACCGCCGGCACCTCCCTGCCTTCGGGCACATCTCCGACTTCCGGCAACGATGGAATTTATCTGAATGGCGGCACTTACCTTCAAACCCAGAACGGCAACATCAACGTGCTGGCAGCCAACGAAGTGATGGTGGGCAGCGGCAATGTTGCCGCTATTCGCACCATGAACGGCGGCAATATCGCCGTCACCGCCACTTCCGGAGATGTCAATGCCGGCAGCAACCCGATTGGCTACCAGTCTTACGACGTAAATCCGGCGCGCGACGCGGTGAACATAAACCTGGGGGGCATCAGCACGGCCGCCGGCGGCAACGTGTCCATCACGGCCGGCGGTGATGTCATCAGTTATTCCCCGTCGGTCAATGATCTCACCGATGCTGTGAAGGATGGCGGTTCGGGCGCGTTCGGCAGTCTGCCCGGCAATGTGACCATCGTCGCGGGCGGCAATGTCTATGGCAATTACGTGGAAGGCAACGGCAGCGGCAGCATCACGTCGCTGAACGGCAATGTTGGCGACCCCAACAGCAACATTTCCCAGCAAAACATCTTCGCGCTAAACCTCATCAGCGGCAGTTGGACCGTGAACGCGCCCAATGGCGACATCTCCCTGCAGGAAGTGCGCAATCCCAATGGCGACTTCAACGCCAAGAACACGACATTCAATTATGCTTCCGATGCCTCGGTGACGCTGAACGCGGGTAACGCCGTTGAAATCTGGGGAGACGACAGTCCGGGCAATAACGACAGCGTGCCCAGAAATCCCATTATTCCCGTCCCGGTTGTATTTCCGCCAATCCTTAACATCTCGGCTGGAGCCGGGGGCTTTACGATGTTTAATAACATCACCCTGTTTCAGTCACCCGACGCCAACCTGAACATCATCACCACCGATAACGGGAGTTTTACGGGCATTCAGCGGTCTGATGGCACCTATCCGGTGCTGTATATGTCTGATTCCTCCAGCAAGCAGTGGAGCAATTCGGGGAATCCAAACACCATGTTGCCTGGCAATACGGTCGTGTCTGCCACTCCCTATGAACTCAACAACCCCAACTACGGTCCGGCCATCATCAACATCTCGGACAATCTTAAGAATGTCAACATTTATACCGTCAAGGAGACGCAACTCACGGTCGGCGGCAACCTGTTCAATGCCGGTTTTGCCGCGCAAAACGTGCATCCCACCGATGTCACTTCGGTGACCGTGGGCGGCCAGATTTTCTACTCACCACTTTATGCCTTCGCGCCGCTGGGCGGCCCTTTGCAGCCCAACGTTCCATCGGTGGACGAGCCGGCCGGCAACGCGTATTTGTCGCAGCCGCTGGATGAATTTTTTTATCTGCTGGTAAATCCGGCGCAGGTAAACCCGGATGGCACGTCAACCTTCACCGTGCCCTCGGGCACAACTTATACCGCGCTCAATAATTCGGCGCTTTATCCCAATCTCTTTCCGAACCGCAACCCGGATGGCCAGTTTAACAATAACTCCCTCGGCAATTTGGGCTACACACCCGGAATCACACCCGGGGCCGGAACCTTGAGCTACAAAGGCCCCATGTCCCCCACCAAGGAGCAGTATTTGGAACAATTAAATTCATCCGGCAATTCGGTCCAAAATTTTTACGTGGTCAAACTCAACGCACAGGGGTTCCCGGTTTTAAGCCAGGACAGCAACGGCAAATCCCATCTGGTTTTGGATCCGGTTTCCCTGGTCAATCCCGCCGTCATCCAGACCCTCTACACCCAAAGTCAAAACACGTCCACCACCGCCCAATATGGCTTGCAAATTGGCGGTCCGGGCCAGTTCAACATCACCGCCGGCGCCATCAGTCTGGGCGACAGTGACGGCATTGAATCCTGGGGCATCTACGCGCAGAGTGAATCGACCGACCCTAATTACTCTTATTACTATCCGTTGAGCGCCGTGACACCGCCAGGTGAAGGCGCGGCCATCAATGTAACAACTTTAAACCCCTATGGAACCGACTTGAACACGGGAGACCAACTGGCGAGCATGGACATGGTTAGCTCCCGGATTGCCTCCTGGTACGGCGGGGATGTGTCGGTGACCAGCAAAACCGGCGGGATGAACCTGGGAACACAGGAAGTGCTTCAAGGCGTGAGCGACTTTGCCTACGGGATTTTCTCGATTGACCTGAACCCCGGCCTGACCGGGCACGGCAATGTCACGGTGGAAGCCTTCAACGATATCAATGTGGCAGGTTCCCGCATCGCCGCCTTCAATGGCGGCGATGTCACGGTGACGTCGGATAACGGCAGCGTGAACGTGGGCAGCGGCGGCAACACCTTTTCGCTGGTCCTGATGGTTTATGCGGATCCGGCCAACCCTTTGACCGCCGATACCAGCCACTATTCGGTTTATGGCAGTGGCATCGTGGCTGAAAGCCTGCCCGGCGATGAACTGGGCCTGGGCCAGCCGGCGTCCTATAACGGTGAAACGCCGCAACCGGGAAACATCACGGTGACCGCGCACCAGAACATCACGGCCGACACCGCCGGCATCCTGCAGATTGCCCTGGACGGCAGCGTGGCCGGCGGGCCAACGGTCACTTTGAATGCCGGCGACAAAATTGACCTCGGCACCGGGGGTCTTATCGGAGGCACCGTCAACGCCACAGCGCCCAACATCAGCGGCCTGATCATTTCGCGACAGAATTCCACCGTCAATGCCGCCCAAAGTTTCAGCGGCGTGGTGCTCTCCGGCGGACAGGCCAATCTCAACGCCGGTTCCGCCAACGGCGTCGTCATCGGCATCGGCGGCATCAACTCCAGCGTGGGGGCTTCCGGTTCCCTGGCGCTGCTCTCGCAAAACGTTTCGGCGGGCGGCCAGCAGGTTGGATCCACCTTTGCCACCGCCACGGCCAGCGCCACCACCCAGGCCGCCGCCTCGTCCAGCAGCCAGGCTTCGCAACAGGTCGCCAGCAATGGCAGCGACGACGATGACAAGAAAAAGAAACCGAAATCAGGTCTGGCTCGCAGCGTCGGACGGGTCACGGTTGTTTTGCCGAAGGCAAGTTGAAGCCCGAAGGGAAGCGGGTGGCGGGGTTGCCGGCTGCATTTTAATTCGTTTTGCGGTTGTTCAGCATTATCAATTGCCGGATTGCGTCCGGGTAATCCGGCTGCAATCGCACCGCTTCCATCAGTTCCTGGCGTTCAGCCTCGGGCTTGCCCTGCAAGCCCAGCACCACCCCCAGATTGTAATGCAGTCCGGCGCTGGCCGGATTAATTTGCAGCGCCTTCCGAAAACCCGCCGCCGCGCCCTCGTAATCCTTCTGTGCAAAACAAGCGTTGCCCAGGTCCAACCACAGTTCCGAATTGTTGGGGGCGAGCTGAAGCGCCTGCCGGCAGGCTTCGGCGGCCGGCACGGATTGACCTTGCTCCAAAAGCACCCGTGCCAGCCGGCGCAACGGTTCCACCTCGGCCGGAAACCGCCTGGCCGCCTCGCGATAACATTGGACGGCCTCATCCAGTTTGCCCGATAGTCTGAGCTGGCTTCCCAAATTCAAGTACGTGCCGAGAGCATTGGGATCCAGCGCCAGCGCCTTGCGGAAATGGACGATGGCCTGGTCAGCGTCGCCCAGGTCGGAATAGGCCAGCGCGAGGTTGTTTTCCGCCGGCTGCAACTTGGGATTGAGGGCCAGGGCCTTTTCCAGATGCTGGATGGCCTCAGGATAATGGCCCTTCTCCAGCAAGGCCGCCCCCAGGTCGCTTTGCTCCAGGTCGCCGTCCGGATACAGCGCCACGGCCGCCTGGTATTGTTCCAGGGCTTCATCAATCCGGCCCTGTTCAAACAGCTCGATCCCAAGGTTGTGATGAGCCATCCAGGAACCCGGATTTTTTGCCACCGTATCGCGCCAGAGCGTTTCCAGATTGCGATAGGGACCACATTGGTGCCAGGTCAAAACCCCCAGAACCAGCAGCAACGCGGCCTGGAAGGGCCGCCAAAAATCCGTTTTGCCCAGCCCATGCCAGGCCAGGGCGGCAACGATCGCAATCAGCCCGATGGAAGCGTTGTATTGGTAATGATCCGCCACAAAGCTGTAATGAAATGTATATTCGATGACAAAACCGAGCAGCGGCGAAAGCGCGGCCGCAAAAAACACGATGCCGGCAATCACGCCCCGCCCGATTTTTTCCCGCCCCATCCATAGTAGGAGCGCCACGGCCATGCAACCGGCCACCGGAAGATACTGCCACGGGTCGGTCACATGAATTTCCCACCGCGGATAGCTGAAGGTCAGGCCGGCCGGCCAGATGAGTTTGGCCGCATAAAACCACAGCGCCCGCCCCGCAATCAACACCCGCTGGGGGATGGTGAAGGACAAACCGAAATTTTCGCTGTAATTGCCCAAATGTTTCTCCCACCAAACCGTGACCAGACCCATGGCAAAGCCAATGAACAAAAAAGGCAGGATTTGAACGGCCCGGGACCAGGCAAATCGCCTTCCCTGCAGCCAGAGCACCAACACCATCGCGACCGGCAGGGTGCAGGCCGTGGTTTTCGCGAACAATGCCAGCAGATAGATGGTCAGCCCCAGCGCGTAATACCGCCACCGCTGCGGATCCGACCGTTCAGTGAATTTCATCCAAGCCAGCAACGACAACAGATAAAAAAACAAGGATTCGATGTTTTTAAGTTCAGTGACCCAGGCCACCGTTTCCACCTGTACCGGATGCAGTGCAAAAACGGCCGCCGCCAGCCAGGCCCCCGGAGCCCGGAGCCGCCACAACACCATCCACACCAGCACCGCGTTGGCCCCATGCAACACGACATTCACCAGGTGAAATCCGAACGGGTTCAATCCCCACAAATCACGCTCCAACCTGAACGTGGTATAAACCAGCGGGAAATATTGCGACTGGGTGTGGGCTGAAAACCAGATTTCCCGCCACCCGTTGGGGGCCGTCAACATCGGGTTCTGGGTGACATACGCGTCATCGTCCCAGATAAATCCGCAACGCAGGGCCGGCAGATAGGCCAGCACCACCAGCAGCATGAGCACGCCGGCGAGTACGGCGGGATGCCTCGCCCAGGCTGCCAGCCCCAACGGGCCTTGCGGGGATGATCGTGGCGCTGCTTTTCCAATGGGCCGGTCGTCGGCCTTGCGAACCGGCTGGCGTTTGCTTTTGGCAGCCATGTCAGCGCCCGGCCCGGAAGTGCGTGAGGCAAAAAGGGAGTTCCGCACGCAGATTAAGAATTCGCATTTGCTTCATCGGTTGTTCATTGTCCAGCCGGACCCTGGATGACAGATCGGCGGCGGAACACAAGGCGTCCCCCATGCCGTCATCTGGCGCCCGAAAAATCTTTAACTTCCTGCCCTTTCACCAAACCAAAGGATGGCATCCTTGGCCATGGCCAGTTGCCGCACCCACGAACTTCCAATTTATCCGGCGGGCCTGGTGTCTGTCCTGCCGTAATCGGACATATGATTGCGCTTTAAGGACATCAACTCAAACCTTGGCAACTGGCATTATTTAAAAGGGTAGCGGTCTAAACGGCAGCGCTGATGTCAGGAAAGATGGCGTTTATACCCGGCTGGTGGCAGGGAGTGAAATTCCGTAACCCATTTGTCACACTGGTCAACAACATTTCACATGACAAGTTCACGTTTTGTCCTTTATTTACTTGTTCCATGACCATGAAAACGACGATGCCATTTTTGTCTCGAACCAGTGCCGGTCTGCTCCTGGCATTGTGGCTGGTCCCGGTGACCGGGTTGCCGGCCGCGGATGATTCCACCTTCAAAGACGCCCGCGCCGCCGCCGCCAAAGGTGATCCCAAAGCGGAATTTTTTCTCGCCCAATGCTACGCCCACGGGAAAAATGTTCCTTGGGACTACTCCAAGGCGGTGGAATATCTTCGTCTGGCCGCCGCACAAGGCTATGCCTCGGCCCAAAATAATTTGGGGGCCTATTACATGCAGGGACTCGGAGTCAAAGCCGATGCCGTGGAAGGGGTCAGCTGGTTTCGCAAGGCGGCCGCACAGGGAGACCGCCTGGCCGAATACAGCCTGGGCCAGTGCTATTTTCAAGGGCGCGGCGTTGCCAAGGACATTTCGCAAGCCTTGGAATGGTATCACCAAGCCGCTGCGCAAAACCAGCCGGATGCGATCGGGGCTTTGGGTGACATTTACCTGACGGGAACTGAGGGCATAAAAATTGACTACGAGGAAGCCTTCAAATGGTGCCAGAAAGGAGCGACCCTGGAGAACGCCGACTCTCTGAATGGCCTGGGATTTTTGTATGAACAGGGGGTTGGTGGCGCCACCCAAAATCCTGACCTGGCCGTCAAGTACTACCGCGAAGCGGCAGAGAAGGGGTTCGCCCGCGCCTACGCGAACCTGGGCCGGATGTATGAACTCGGAACCGGTCTTAAACCCGATCCGGTCGAGGCTTACAAGTGGTATCAGTTGGGTGTGCGAGCCGGGGACAGGATGTCCCTTCGTTATGAGGAGGCAATGGACGGTGATGGTATTTTGTCCGAAGCTCAACGGCAGGATGCCAATCAAAGAGTCGCTGCCTACTTAACGTTACAACCGGCGAAAACGCTCGATGAAAACAAATCCGGAGAGGCAACAAAGCCAGAGTGAGCGGTGGGCGATCCAAGCGGACACAAAGGCCGCAACCAAAGCGGACCACAGCGAAATTGTCTGTCATTATTGCCCCGCGGCCGACTGTACCGCCAGGTCATAATTGATTACTCCCTGGCTGCCCAGCGAGCCTCGAAGCTCGTCATCCGCCACGATTCGCGCCTTCAGCCAGCGCTTCCGTTCGCCCGGAGTGGACGGGTTCTGGTCTGTTCCACCCACATTCGCGATGAATTCCCGGCGTATCTCGGCAACCCGTTCCTGTTGTTCCGCGCTCAGTCCCAAAGCATTCAAATCCACGTTTTGCAAAATCAGCGGATATGCCGGTGGCCGGATTGGAGCTGACGCCCTTCCCGCCGGAGCCGGGGTCTCGCCCAACAGGTAGGCCACCAGTTGAATTTGTGCCCGGCCCGACCAGGGACCCGGTTGGATCCCATCCACGTTCAACTCCCTGCGCTTCATGTAAAAAGCCCGTTCGGCGTCCCCGCGAACGATGTCTTCCACCGTCCGTTCCGGGCAGCCCGCGGCACGCAAATTCGCCACAAAAGCACGGTAATCATTTGACGAAACCAACTGGTTCCATCGGAAGGGAGCGGGATTCTCCCGTGGCGCCAACGGAGCCGCAGTCGCAAGCGACGGCGCCGCAGTCGACACCACTTTCGCCACCGCAGAAGGCACTGAATTTGTTCCCGACCACCGCTGGTTCGCCAAAAGATAAATCAAACCACCGGCCAAGCCGAGGTTCAGAATGATTGAAATCTTCCACGCCTGCTTCATGTTTTCATCCTGTCTCATCAACCGTCAGTCTTCGGCTCCTTCCGGCTTAAGATTGCAACCTGTGAGCTTTTGGTCATGAAGCCCTCTTGGAACTGAAAGGCTGACCGCTTCGAACCGCGGTCAGCCTGACAAAAGCAGCCCGAAGGCCTGCAACTTACTGAACGCCGATCCGGTAAAACCGGTTGGTGTCTGTCGTAATATCCGACAAGCTGTTCGTGAGACCATTCCCGGTGACGGTTGTTAATGACGCCGGCCATGTGGCCACCGGCGACTTCAAGCCAGCCGCGTTGGTGTAGTACAGCGAGTAGGTGAATCCGTTGGTGGTGGCGAAGTATATCGTGGATGTACTGGTACTTGCCGTGCGCGTAACTCGCACAATCTGCGGCACCGGCGGGGTTACAACCGCATTGCTGAACACCAGGATGCCGCCGCTGCTCAAGGCGAAGTAATTGGTGGTTGCGCCGCCCGTCGCACCGTTCTTGAACCACGTCGCGGTATCCTGCGCAAAGGTGAAACTGCCCGACGCCGGCGTCGTGGCATCGGCGGAGGCGCCTAATTCACCGAAGGGGGAATTAAACGCACCATTGCCCTGGTCCACGTTGTTATACCAGCTATATGAATCGCTCGCGGTGGAAATGACATAACCGCCGCTGCCAATGGGATTGTCGCTGGCGCTGCCGAAGATTGTGCTCAACCCGGAGGCTGCCGTTCCATTGCCTATGGCGGATGCGTTATAGGCGACAGTTGAATAATACGTGCTGCCACTGATGCCAATAACACCCCAGTTGAGGTTGTTGAGGTTGGCAAAGCCGGCATTGCCGACGCCAGTCCCGAGCAAGGTGCTCAGATTCCATTGTTCACCGTTGGTCAGGGAAGAAATCAGGCCCAGGTTGACGATGAGTTCACTGCCGCTGCCGGTCGTGAATCCCGCCACCGCATCGCCAAACACGTATGTGCCGGCGAGTGGTGCGTATTGGGCCGATGCCGAACTGACTGCCGCCGCCGCAATGCCGGCGAGCAGGGCCCGCTTCATGGTGGTTTTCAGTGCTAATTTCATATTATTTTTTGGGTATCTTGGATTTAAACCGGCGTGGACTTTCGCCCACGCCGGTATGACCAGATTCAATTATATTTTTCTTCCAGAATCAGAACCCGTTTTCAATCGGGTAGCTGGCCGAAGTGGTCTTGTAAACCGACATCGAGCTGTAAGGAATGCCCGTGGTTCCGTCCAAATTGGTCGGAATCTTGCTGACCAACTTGCTGTAGACGGTGCCTTGGGGACCGCTGTTGGCCGAGTCATTCAGAGCCTTGTAGACCCATTCATTGCCCCAAAACGGAAACACACCCGACTCAATGTTGGCCGGACTCTCGGCAACGCCTTGGAAGAGCAATTCCACAGCACCGCCGCTGATGGCAGTGTTGGCGTCCGAACGACCCAGGTACGCGATCGCATACCAGCCAGTATTGGCACCACCAACGTAAGGTTGGTTGGGATCAGCCTGATGTCCGCTGCCCAGATAGGTCATCGTGGTGGCCAGTGTTCCACCACTGTCCTGACCGTCGTTGCCGCAATAGGTTGAGGCACCGTTGGCAATGCCCAAGAGGGCCTGGTTTTCGAACGTGATCGGCGTATTGCCCGTCAAATCGGTCGCGCTGCCACCGGTGACGTAGATCTGGCCAACGGCGGTTTTTACGCCCAACGCAGCATTCAACAGGAAGTTGGCGCGCGTGCCCGAGTTGTTGTTACGACCGGCCACATAGACGAAGTTCGTGTCGGCGGCGTTGCCGGTGAACATGGACAACGGTGTGCCGTTGTTTAACAGAGCAGTATTGACTTGGGCGACTGTCACGTTGTTCCAAGCGAGCCAATCCGCAGTTTTGTCTGCCGCGATTTGGGCGTTCTTGACATAGGTGAACGGAATCACACCCACTTCGCCACCAGTCAAATTTGGTTTGGTGGTGCGGGAATGGCCCTGATCGTTGTCCACCATGGCCAGATCGCTCTGGTGTGAATCAATTGAGGGAGGCGTGCTGGGGCTGCTGTTGGCACCGGGCGCGGAGGTCAATTCGCTATCCGCCGGAAAGGTTTCCAACACATTGCTCACGGCGTCAATGACGCCGGCTTCCGAACCGGACCATTCGCACTTGATGATATATGGCACGCTCGAAATGGTGTTCGAGAAGACCATGTAACTGCACTTGGCAGCCGTACCACTGCCGAACCCGGAAAAGGTCGGCGCGCCGTCGAAGACTTGGCCGGATGCGTTGAGGGTGGCATAGACCGAGTTGCGGAACGCCGTCGAGCCGGTGATGTAAACGTAGTTAACGCCAGGCAGGCCTTGGGCATTGGCCACGCCCGTGAGACTGAGGCCCAACAGGGCGGTTGCAAATAAGTTTTTGATTTTCATAGAGGCAGGGTTGTATTTGGTGTTTGTTTTTCTTTGTTCGGTTTTCTTTGTTTGGTCTGTTTTACTGTCAATTTGTCAAGTGATCCAGGTACGTGAGGGATTAAGCGCGTCCAAACCGGCGGCGGAGCGGCAGCGCCAGCAAACCGGCGCCTGCCAGCAAACTGAAGGTGGTGGGTTCCGGAACTCCATAGATGAGAATGCCGCTGCTGTTGAGGCTGAAGTTGTAGGGCTGCGGACCGTTTCCGGCAGTGGAACCATTCTGATTCCAGATCGCCGTATCCTGCCCGAAGGTGAAGCCGCCCGAAGCCGGCGTCACGGTGTCCGAGGAGCCGTTCAATTCATTGTAGGGGGAATTAATGGCGCCATTGCCTTGGTCCACGTTGTTATACCAGCTATATGAATCGCTCGCCGTGGAAACGACATAGCCGCCGCTGCCAATGGGGTTGTCGCTGGCGGGGCCGAAGATTGTGGTCAGGCCGGCGGCAGCGGTTCCATTGCCTACGGCGGACGGATTATCAGTGACGGTGGAGAAATACTTGCTGCCGCTGATGCCAACAACGCCCCAGTTGAGGTTGTTCAAGCTCGTCAAGCCCGTATTCCCGGCTCCGGGTCCGAGCAAGGTGTTCAGATTCCATTGCTCGCCGTTGGAGAGGTTGCTGATCAGGCCGAGGTTGACGATGAGTTCATTGCCGCTGCCGGTCGTGAACCCCGCCACCGCGTCGCCGTAGGTGTAAATGCCACCGAGAGACGCGTATTGGGCCTGAGCTGAACTGACTGCCGCCGCCATAATGCCGGCGAACGCCATTCCTTTAAGCGTTTGATTTAATATCTTTTTCATGATGTTCTTCTTTGGGTCGTTTTGGTGTTGCGCTTTTTTGCTGTCCGCATTTTTCAGCTGTTTCCGTAATTGATTAAGCTAATTGGATTTCAATCCTTTTCGTTGACCCGGTGAAACTATCAAATCCATCCGGAAAAGACTTCATGCCCTAGGACATCGAATGGCAGTTTTGCGACGTGCTTCATTTTTGACCCATATCTTTGCCAATAAACAGGTTAAACTTGAATCCGGCAAGCGGTTCACTGACCGCAAACGATCCGTCGCCGAATAGTAACCTGAACAGTTTGGTTTTCTGTTGCGCCTGGGGCGGGTTGAGGCGATAAAAGGCAGCTGTAAGATGAGAATGTTTCACTGCAAGCCTCTGACGGTGCTGCTGGCGGCCTTGCTCGGCGGCGTGTGCTCGGTGCTGCCAGTTTTCGCCGGACCCAATGTGGCCGCCTGGGGTGCGGGAACAATCTATAATCCCGGGGATGACTTCGACTACGGTCAATCCATCGTGCCGCCCAATGTGACCAATGCAACCGAGGCCGCCGGCGGTGGTGAGCACAGCATGGCATTGACCAGCGACGGCACGTTGCAAGGCTGGGGCTATGATTCCGAAGGACAAACGGATTTCCCCAACACCAACACGTATCTGGCAGTCGCCTGTGGGTATTATCACAGCCTGGCACTGCTGACCAACGGCACCGTGATTGCAGAGGGAGACGACACCTACGGCCAGTCGGTCGTGCCGGCTGGCCTGACCAACGTGGCGGCCATTGCCTGCGGATTTTACCACAGCCTCGCACTCAGAGCCGACGGTACGCTGGCAGCCTGGGGAGCCACCAATTTTGCGCTCGTGCAATACGGCCAGGCCCAGGTTCCCAATGGCCTGTCCAATGTGGTGGCGATTGCCGGAGGCGCCTATGACAGCCTGGTGCTAAAGTCGGACGGCACCATATTTGCCTGGGGCTACAACATTGACGGCGAAACAAACATCCCCACCGGACTAAGCAACGTGGTGGCCGTGGCAATGGGGGCCGCACACGGCCTGGCGCTCAAGGCGAACGGGACGGTGATCGCCTGGGGCTCCAATCTTTACGGCCAGACCAATGTGCCGCCCGGCTTGAGCCATGTCGTCGCGATTGCTGCCGGGGGCTGGCACAGCCTGGCGTTGAAGCAAGACGGGACCGTGGTCGCCTGGGGTTACAACCAATCCGGCCAGACCAATGTGCCGCCCGGCTTGAGCAACGTGATGCAGATTGCCGCTGGAGCCTATCAAAGTCTGGCGGTCGTAGGTTCCGGACCACCGCTGACACAGGTGGCACCCACCCAATCCGGTCCGGGAACAAACGGATTCAGCGTCTCGGTCCCGACGCAAAATGGAAGAGTCTATCAACTGGAATACAAAAATTCACTCACCGACAGCATCTGGCAATCCCTCCCGCTGCAGGCCGGCACCGGCGGGCGGTTGCCACTGACGGACCCCGCCGCCGCTTCCCAACGGTTCTATCGTGTTCTACGCTGGTGAGCTGACCACGCAGCGATTTGCTCGTTGAAGATCGACGGTTTAATGGCGACAGCGGTTTGTAACCTTCTTGTAACTGTCGCGCCACGAATTCGTCGCATTGAACCGGCAGCATGCCTGCCACATGCGAATGATAAGAGCAAGTCGCCGGGCAGTCGGTCTGGCGGGTATGGTCGTGTTGGCGGCCATGGCGGTGGCAACCCGGGGAATGTGTGCGAATTCTTCCGGCGCCGACGATCCGCTCCTGGATTTGTTCATCCAGAAAGGGTTTGTCACCCAGGAAGAGGCGGAAAAGGTCAAAGCGGAAGCCGCAGCCATGCAGACCAATCAGACCAATGAGCTGCAAATGCCGCAGCCTGCCGGGTCCCCATGGAAATTCAGCAAGGGCATCAAAAACATCGGATTCGTCGGTGATGTACGGCTGCGGTACGAGGACCGTTCGGCCGGAGACCCAAAGAATGGCAACATCGACCTGAGGCGGTTGCGGTACAGCATCCGGCTGGGTTTGCGGGGGGAATTGTTTGATGATTATTACTACGGCTTCAGAATTGAGCCGTCGTCCAGTCCACGTTCCTCCTGGCTCACCATGGGCACCGCCGCGAGCGGCACACCGTATCAGGGACCGTTTGGCAAATCCACCGCGGGTGTTAACGTCGGGCAGGCTTACCTTGGCTGGCATCATTGGGACTGGTTGGAGATTACACTGGGCAAGATGCCCAACCCGCTCTATACCACACCGATGGTATGGAGCTCGAGTGTCAACCCGGAAGGCGCCGCCGAACACTTGAAATATCCCGTGGGTCCCGCCGAATTTTTTGCCAACCTTGGCCAGTTCATCTATCAGGACACCAATCCAAACAAGGCATCGCTCGGCTACTTCCCCAGCGGCAGTCCGGATGTCTATACCGGCGGTTCCTCTTCCACCTTCCTGCTGGCGTGGCAGGGCGGTGTCGAATATCAATTGACCAGGCAAATCTCGTTCAAGGTGGCTCCGGTGCTTTATGTTTACACCGCGAAAGGCGTGGACACCAGTTCCGGCACACCGGGATTCTCGGACACATACGTCGGACAAGGCGCCAGCAATCCTTCGTTGGCCGGATATGATGGATATGGAATCACCGGCAACAATTATTACGATGGCTTCAGCGCCAACCAGACAGGCATCAACGACCTTAAGGTGCTCGAAATTCCATTTCAGCTTGATTTTAAAAACGACCGGCTTAATGCCCGGCTTTTCGGCGACTTTGTTTACAACCTGGACGGGGCAAACCGGGCGCAGGCTGCTTATAATGTGGCCTTGGCCGAGTCCCAACCGACCTTCACATATCCGAACGGCAACATCCCGCCTTACTTTACCACTCCGATTTCATCCCCGCAGACGCATGACGACAAGGCTTATCAAATCGGCATTGATATCGGCAGCCCGGACAGTCTGGGGATGGTCGGCGGCTCAACTTCACGGAGTCACGCTTGGGAGCTCAAGACTTACTGGCAGCACGTCGAACAATATGCGCTGGATCCCAACCTGATTGACTCGGATTTTTTTGAGGGTCGCGAAAATCTGCAAGGCTTTTACGTGGCCCTGGCCTACGGCCTCACTGACAACCTCATCGGCGCCTTCCGCTACGGTCACGCCAGCCGGATTAATGACAAGTTGGGCACCGGCGGCAGCAATCAGGACATCCCCCAGATTAATCCCATCAACGACTTTGACATCTATCAGGTGGACCTGACCTTCCGGTTCTGAACCGGTCGAAAGGGGTTTCTGGCGGTGATTTCTTGATTTGAAATTCAAATCACCGGCCGGCAAGCGATCCACCGGGAAAGGACTGTTTTTACTGGCGCGTCCGGCAGGACTTGAACCTGCAACCTTCTGATCCGAAGTCAGAAGCTCTATCCAATTGAGCTACGGACGCCCCTCGCCAGTCTGCCGGTTTTCCCACGGCGATAAAGCGGATTTGTCAGCGACGTCCGATTCTTATTCCTCCCATTGACCGGCGATAATGACCGCCCCGATTAAAGACCCCCGTAAACAGATGATAACCACGCGGTTGTTTTACGCCCACAATTGCCGGTCAAGCGAACGATATTGAATGGCTTCGGAAATGTGGTCGCTGAGGATTTTTTCCGAACCGGCCAGGTCCGCAATCGTCCGCGCCACCTTCAAAATCCGGTCGTAGGCGCGGGCGCTCAAATTCAAACCGGCCATCGCCTGCTGGAGCAGTTCCTTGGTCGGCTCGTCCAGTTCGCAGAATTGCTTCAACTCACGCGAACCCATCCGCGCATTGCAGGTGATTTTCGGCCTGGACTTGAAGCGGTCATGCTGCCGGCGCCGCGCCGCGACGACGCGCCCGCGGATTTGCGCGGAGGTTTCGCCCGTGCGATCTCCGGAAATTTCGCGGAATTTCACCGTGGGCACCTCCACGTGCAGATCAATGCGGTCCAGCAACGGCCCGGAAATCCGGCCGAGATAATTCTGGATTTCCCGCGGCGAACTTCTTGATTCGCCGGGCATTTTTCCGTCCGGCGTCGGGTTCATCGCCGCCACCAGCATGAATTGCGACGGAAACGTCATCGTGCCGGCGGCGCGCGAAATGGTGACGTGGCCTTCCTCCAGCGGCTGGCGCATCGTTTCCAGCACGCTGCGCTTGAATTCGGGCAGTTCGTCCAGGAACAAAACCCCGTTGTGCGCGAGCGAGATTTCGCCGGGCGTGGGATTGATATTGCCACCGAGCAGCCCCGCGTCGCTAGCCGTGTGATGCGGCGTGCGAAAGGGACGCCGCGTCACCAGCGCCTGGCCCGGCGCCAGCAAACCAACAATGCTGTGAATCTTCGTGGTTTCGAGCGCTTCATCCAAAGTGAGCGGCGGCAAAATGGTTGGCAGCCGCTTGGCCAGCATGGATTTGCCGGTGCCGGGCGGGCCGATCAACAATGCGTTGTGACCGCCCGCCGCGGAAATTTCCAGCGCGCGTTTCACGTTTTCCTGGCCTTTGACTTCGGCAAAATCCAGGTCGTCGTCCTGCGGCTGATCAAACATCCTGGTAATATCCACCTTGACCGGTGCAATTTTGACCTCGCCCTCAAGGAAACCGGCGGCTTCGCGCAAGTTTTGCACCGGAATGACCTGCAGGCCCGAAACCACAGCCGCCTCGCCGGCATTCTCCGCCGGAACCAGCACCCCGACCTTCCCGTCGGTCCGCGCCCGGATGGCCACCGGCAAAACCCCCTTGCACGGACGCACCGCGCCGGTCAACGCCAGTTCGCCCACGATGACAAAGTTGTCAAGCTGGTCCGACTGGATCTGTTCGCTGGCGGCCAGCATCCCGAGCGCAATGGGCAAATCGAAGCTCGGTCCCTCCTTTTTTACGTCGGCGGGCGCCAGATTGATCGTTGTCCGGCCCATCGGAAATTTGAAGCCCGAGTTGGTCAGCGCGGTGGTGACGCGGTCACGCGATTCCTTCACGGCGGCATCCGGCAGGCCGACGATGACAATCAAGGTGTCGCCCCAACCGGCGTTCACTTCCACCTCAACGGGATAAGCTTCAATGCCGGTGAGCGCGGCGGAGCAAACCTTTGCGAGCATTGAATTCTTATGGCTGAGATTGCTGGCAACAGCAATTCTAATTTATGTCCACGCAAAAAAAGCCCGCGACTGAGGATGCCGACGCGGTGAAATCGAAGAAGTCCGGGAGTCGAAATGTTTCAAGCGTCGGCTTTGCTGGCAAAGGCGGACTCCACCCGGACGCGATCGAGCAGCAAAACAATAACCTGAAAAACCACGAACCGCATGGTGGAATTCCACAAGATCACGCCGTATCCCATAAACTGCGCGTTGCCCACGCCTTGCAGCACGGACCAGGTGATCACCGCTGCCGCCGCGGTTATGGATCCCCAACGGCGACCCACAATCAACGCGAGCACGGCGGGCGGAATCATGTAAAACGGCGCCAGCGTCAAATCCGGGCCGCTGACGAAATCGAGCACGGCGACGCCGGCCAAAATGGCATAGCTCAACAGAACGGTAATCTTGTTGGCGAGAAACTGCGCGAGCAAGGAAGGCCGGCCGGCGGACAATTCGGCATCCCGGGATAAGAACCATTTTTTTGTCTGGCGATAGGTTCGCAGCCAGGGCAATGGGAGGAATTCAAAAAGCGCACGTTTAAGGCCATCCCCCGCGCAAAAGAACGATCCCTTCATTCTGCAACAAAAAAGCTCCCCGGCGGAGGGCTCCGGTCCGGTGGCAGCGCTGGCTTGAGAGCCAAGCCACTGGCTCTGCAGGCGGCGCCAGCGGGCGCCAAACCTTTGGAGTCTATTGAGAACCGGCGGCTCAATGATCTCCCCGGTTTCGGCAAACCGCTGCCGCTCGATTCTGCCGTGACGCAAATGATCGTGCTGTGGCCCGGGATAGACGGCGGACAAATCGGCGTTGGCGAGGTCAAGCATCTTGGCGTCGAATTCAATCCCTAGAAACTGGCAAATGCTCCGGCAGATGTTCTCCGTATCCTTCGTCAGACCGTCATAAGTAACATGGCAAAGCCGGATCCCGGCACGTTCCAGTTCGCCAGCCTGTTGAATCATTTGTTCCTGATAGTAAATCAGCCGGCTCAGGATGCCTCGACGCTGAAAGAAAGGCTCCTGGCTTGCCGCCCGGAGCATGCTGCGATAAATCTCAACCGGGTCACGCCAGATCAGGACAAAGCAACACCCGGGATGGCGCCGCACCAGCTGCCGCAGGCGCGTACAATAATACGGCGATTTTTCTCCGAAAAGCGCCGGGCCCTTTCCATCGCTGAAAGTACGATACAAATCTTCGGGGGCATGAATATTTTCGAGCCCGCGCAGGCTCCCGCCGAAAGTCAGGCGATGACGGGAAAGTGCCTTGTTAAAGAATTCCTGCCGCTCCAGCCAGTCGCGCTTGAACCGCATTTTCGACAGGGCTTCCGGGAAGTCCCAGGCATCGCATTCATACATCAAAGCCATCTGCGGATGCTGGTTCAGCAAGGCGTACAACAACGAAGTGCCGGAACGAAAAACGCCAACCACAAAGACCGGTTTTGAAAAACGCGAACCTGTGTTCATCCTCGCGGTTTTAGCCTCCAGTTCTTGCTCAAGCATAATAAATCGTTTTTATAATTTTGGCTTCTGTTTTGCAACACGAAAACTGCCGGTGTAATCAGTCGTTCAGTTATTTGCCATTGCACCATTCCCAGGTGCCCCTTCCCGGAGTTCCCATTATCGTCAAATCAGCATGAGAGATGCCATCTCAGATTGCGGCCAAGTCATTGAAGATGTAGGGATTATGCAGCCACTGCTGATGTCCGCACCCGCGCTACCCATTCAGCTGAAAGTTTGAGACCGGGAAGCAGTTTGCAAATGTTTTTGCAACCAAAGCAGCGCGTTTTTCAGCCAGTTGAAATTGAAATCACCACGAATATAGGCGTACTGAACCAACAGTAATCCGATAAAAACCCCCGCCCATTCCCAGCCCAGTTTCCGTTCCTTGCGGCTTTTGATCAGGCCCAGGGCCGCCACCACGTTCCCTGCCGCCGCCAATGCCAGACCCCCCAGCATCAACTCGTGCGCCAGGGGAACCGAGGAAATCCGCCATTTCCCGATTTCCTCGCCTGTCACCGCCGGAATGCCAAGGAAGATGATGGCCAGCAGCGCACCGTTGAAACAGTGGATCAGAAATCGTTGCATGAACAATGGGTGACGGGACCCGGCCACCCGCCGTGGCCGGCCACCGGTCAATTGATTTTCTCTGCGATTTGATATTTGAACATCCGTTTCTTCATCCAACGCACGGCGAGCAGATCGTAGAACGATGCAAACAGCCGGTTCCACACCCCGTAATTGCTTTTGCCCGCGAACCGCGGATGGTTCGTCACTTCAATTTCCGTGACCGAGTGGCCCTCGATTTTGAAAAGCGTCGGCAGAAACCGGTGCATCCCCCTGAAAAATTTCAGGTTCTCGATGCACTCGCGCTTGAAGGCGCGATACGTGCAGCCGGCGTCGGCGATCTGCTCGCCGGACAGCTGGTTCCGCACCGAGTTGGCGATGCGCGACGACGCCACGCGAATGAAATGGTCGCCTTCGCCGCGCGCCTTGACGCGCGTGCCGCAAACACAATCAAATTTCTTCAACGCCTCCAGGAATTTCGGCAAATCCTTCGGGTCGTTCTGCAAATCGGCGTCCAGCGTGACCAGGTATTTGCCCCGGGCCGCCTTCAGACCGGCCCAGCTCGCGGCGCTTTCGCCGCAGTTGAACGCAAACCGCTGCGCGCGGAGGCGCGGATCGGCCGCCGCCAGTTCCTTGAGGATTTCCCATGACCGGTCCTGGCTGCAATCGTCGGTGATGACGACCTCGTAAGACAGCTTGAGCGGGTCCACCGCCTCGCGAATCGCCGTGATGAGCGCGCGCAGATTGTCCTGCTCGTTGTAGCAGGGAATCACGAAGCTCAATTCGGGTGCGTCGGCCATTATTTCTTCCCGTAAAATTCCGCGATTGCGTCGCAAACCTGGTCCGCCGCGTCCAGGCTCATTTCCCCGTGAACCGGCAGCGACAGGATTTCCTTCACCGCCTGTTCCGTCCGCGGGAGTTTGGGAATGAACGGGAACAAGCCCGTGACCGCCGGTTGCAAATGGTTCGGCTTCGGATAATGGATGCCGGTATCGATGCCCTTTTCCTTCAGGAATTTCTGGAGCTCGTCGCGTTTTTCGCACCGGATGACATACATGTGGTACACCGGCGTGGCCCATTCGCGCACGGGCGGTGTTTGGACGATGCCTTTCAAGCGTTCGTTGTAGCGCGCGGCAATCCGGCGGCGGTTTTCGTTGAATGCATCCAGGTGCTTCAACATCACCCGGCCGATGGCGGCCTTGATTTCGTCGAACCGCACGTTGTAACCGGCAAATTCGTGGTCATACTTGCCCTGGCGTCCGTGATTTCGAAGCATCCGCAGACGGTCGGCCATCTGCGCGTGATTCGTCGTGATGCAGCCGCCGTCACCGAGCACGGTGAGGTTTTTTGACGGGAAAAAGCTGAACGCGCCGAAGTGGCCCATCGAGCCGACGGTCTTGCCCTTGTATTTTGCGCCCTGGGCCTGCGCACAATCTTCAATGACCCACAGATGATGTTTGGCGGCGATGGCCAGCAGGCGGTCCACGTCCAACGGATGTCCGTAAAGATAAACCGGGATGATGCCGACGGTGCGCGGCGTGATGGCGGCTTCCACCTGGTCCAGGTCCATGCAGTAGGTGTCGTCTATGTCCACAAACACCGGACGCGCGCCGAGATGAATGAGCGGTTCCATGGTCGGAAACGCAGTGTGGCTGGGCACGATGATTTCATCGCCCGGCCCGACGCCCTGGAGCTGGTGCAACAAATAGACAATCATCGTCCAGGACGAGCCCAGGACGCATTGCGTGGTGCCGGTGTGGGCGGCGAGCTCGGCTTCAAAGGCCTTGCACTCGGACGCCAGGATGTATTGGCCGGAGCGGATGGCGCGCAGCGCGGCCTCCTCGACTTCGGCGTTCACAAAACATTTGGACAGGGTGATTTTGCTCATAAAGTTTTCAAGCCACAGATAAACACAGATGAAACACAAATTTTCTCAAAAGACCATCCGTTTATACTCAACGCGCTGGCAGCCAAGGTTGATCAGATAGCCAGGCACATTGTGGGCTTCAAAAGCCGCCCCGATGGTTTGTTCGGTAACCGGCTGAGTAAATAATCCTTCGGTGCCTTTATCTGTGTTTCATCTGTGCCCATCTGTGGCTGGATTAAATCTGGACGGCCCGGCCGGTTTTCACGGATTCCAGCGCGGCGTTCATCACGCGGACGGCATCGTATCCGGCCCAGCCATCGGCGCGCGGCGCCTGGCGGGTTTGCACCGAATCCACAAACGCGCGCAGCTCGGCCAGCAACGGCTCTTCCGGCGGACACTCGATCTGGCGCACCGCGCCTTCAATGCCCTTGAAATCCGTGCCTTCACGCACGTGCTGGTTTTCGTAGGTCTTGATTTTGTGCTGCGCCAGGTTGTAACCACACACCGCACTCAACCGGTCGCCGCAGATGATGACCTCGCGGAATTTGCCGGGGATGAAATAGTCATTGTCAATGGTGGCCCAGGTTTTGCCGCGCGGCGTGTCGTATTCGAGCGAGACAAACGAGACGTCATCCAGGCCGCGCCCCATGAAATCGTGATGAATCGCCAGCACGCTCTTTGGCAGCGCACCGAGGATGAAATTAAACAGGTCCGCGAAATGGATGCCGTCGGCGAACATCACGCCGCTGTCGTTGCGCGGGCGTTTGAAGCCGCCGAAATGGCCCCGCACCATATTCACCCGCCCAAACCGGCCGCCCTGCACCGCGTCGCGCAGCCACAAGGTCGCCGGGTCAAAACGCAGAATGTGGCCGACCTGCAAAATGCGTTTTTTTTGGTCGGCCAGTTCGGCGAGCTGCCTGGACTCGTCGTTGGCCAGCGTCAGCGGCTTTTCGACAAACACGTCCTTGCCGGCTTCCAGAAACTCCCGGCATAGCGCGAAATGGCTTTGCGCCGGCGTAACGATGACGACCCCGTCCACCCGGTCGATGAAGTCCTTGTAGTGGGTGGTGAGCCGTTCGGCGGGCAGGCCGAGCTTGCGCGCCGGTTCGAGCTGTTTCCCGCCGACTTCGGCCACGTACAATTCAATCGGGAGCGAATGCAGATTGCGCAAATGATTGGCGCCCCAACGGCCCAAACCCAAAAGCAGAACTTTTGTCATTCCCGAAATTTTTGAGCAAAACCACTGAGCCAGCAAGGAAAATGCGCCGCGTTTCCCGCGCGAGCCCTTACCGATTCAAAAATAATTTCCACTGGCCGACATTCGTCACCCCATTCAACGGCGTGGCGCCGGGGTTGTGCAGAAACGAATCCAACGTGTTATCAAAACCTACAACCCAGACGCGATGGTTTTCCGCCAGCAATTGTGCCAGCGCGTTTTCATCCGGCAAAAGCAACGTGCCCAGCCGCGCCGCATTGCCGGAAAATTCAAACGGCACCTGGGTCAGGCTCATGCCGCCGAAATACGGGCGGTTCGTCGCGCCAATCGGGGGAGAAGCGTAAAATGCCAGACCCTCGGGCAGCCGGCCCCAGCAGACGATGACGTCGCCGGGCTGGCATCTTTCCCGCAAGACCAGGCCCAACGGCTTGAGCGTCTGATTGCGCTTGAGGCTGGTCTGGAACAAGGGAACTTCAGCCACCGTCACCGCCAGACTCAACAGTGTCAGTCCGATGGTGAGCGTCGCGCACGCGGACGGCTTCCACTTTCGCGCCAGCCACAAGGCCCCAAACAGCGCTCCGGCCACAATCGGCGTTTGCCACTTCATCCATTCCGGCAGCACATCGTGAAAAATGAAAACCATCAGCCAGGGGAAAATCGCCGGCAACAAAAGCGCGCTCGCCAGACAAAACCGCGACGCCGGCGCCGGGGCCGGCGCCGTCACACGTTCATCACTGAAAAACCGCCAGGCGAGCATTACGGCCAGTACCGGAAAAATCGGCAGAATGTAAGCCGGCAGCTTGGCCTGCGAAAACGAAAACAGCGCGAAGGTGAAAATGGCGGTCGCGTTGAGCAAAACCCAGCCGTCCTTTGATTTCAGGTCCAGGCCGCGCCAGTGCGCCCGGCGCCAGAGCCAGCCCAGCAAAAATGTCCACGGCAACAGTCCGACGGCGAGGATTCCGAAGAAATAGAACGGGCTGCCCTTGCGATTTTTAATGGTGGTGCCGAGCAAATGTCCGGCCGCCTGGCCGAACGTCATGTAATCAAATGCGTCGGGCACACGTCGGAAGACCGCCAGAAACCATGGCAACACCAGGATTAAAAACAACACCAGACCGGCAGCCAGTCCACCCAACAGAAACCTTTTTGCCGCGAAGCTTTTCCGGCGATAAACCACCAGCGCCGCCAGTGCTACGAGCGGGATGGCGAGGGCAATCGGTCCCTTGGTCAAAAAACCAAGCGCGATGGCCGCCCAACCGGCCAAGTGCCACAGCCAGAAGTCCGGGGTCCGAGGTCCGAGGTCCGAGGTCAGATTTAGCCAGCTTCGCCAGAAAAAATAAATCGCCCAGGCATCAAACAGGGTCAGGAACATGTCCGTCGTCAGCATTCGGGCCATGACGAAGTAAAGCAGGCTCGTTTGCAGGATCAGCGCGCTCCAAAAACCAACCCGGCGGCCGCCAAGGGAACCGCCGAGCCGCCACGTCGCCCACACCCCACCCATGCCCGCCAGCGCGAGCGGCAGGCGCGCCGCCCATTCGTTCTGGCCGAACAGCTTCATCGAAGCTGCCACCAGCCAGTAGGTCATCGGCGGTTTGTCGAGATGCGGCAGATACCACAGGTGCGGCACCACCCAGTCGCCGGTCTCGATCATTTCGCGCGCGATTTCCGAATAGCGGCCCTCATCGGGCTCGTTCAACGCGCGGCTGCCAAGCAGGATGAAAAAAGTGAACGCCGTCAGCAGCAGCAACAGCCAGCGTTGGCGCGTTTCAGTGAAAAAGGCTTTGTCCACAAACTTTGGAAATACGAAGTCTCCGACAAACCGCGCCGCCAGCAAGAAAAACCTTTACCGGGAGCGCCGGCATCCTGCCGGCACATTGCAAATTATTGGGAATACCAGCTCGCCGGCTGGAAGCCGGCGCTCCCGGTCAAAACCTCATCGCTTGGCCGCGAGCTTCTGCACGTAGTGTTCAATCCGGTTGGCTGCTTCGATGAGCTGATCGTAACCGGTGGCAAAGCAGGCCCGGCAAAAGCCGGCGCCGTTCGTGCCAAAGGCCGAACCCGGCACCATGGCGACGTGCTCGGCCTCCAATAACCCCACGGCAAAATCCGTTTCGTTAAGTCCCGTTTTCTCCACGCTCGGGAACGCATAAAACGATCCGCGCGGCAGATGACATTTCAGGCCGATTTCGTTCAAGCGGCGCACGATGAAATCCCGCCGGCGCTGATACTGTTCGCGCATGGATTTCATGCCGTCCTCGCCGCGCAACAACGCCTCGATGGCGCCCTCCTGGCTGATGATGGAAGCGCACATCATCGAATATTGATGCACCTTCATCATCGCCTCAATCAACGTCGCCGGCCCGCACGCATACCCGATGCGCCAACCCGTCATCGCAAACGCCTTCGAAAAGCCGTGCAGAAAAATCGTCCGCTCCTGCATGCCCGGCAGGCTGGCAATGCTGACATGGCCACCTTCAAACGTCAGTTCGGAATAAATCTCGTCGCTCAGGACGAGCAGGTCCTTTTCGACGCAGAATCTGGCGATGGCCTCGATCTGCGCGCGGTCGCAGGTGCCGCCGGTGGGATTGCACGGCAGGTTCAACATGAGCAGCTTGCTGCCCGGCTGCCAGGCCGCGGCCAGCGCCTCGGCCGTCAGCGCAAAATTGTCCTTCGCATAGGTCGGCACCGGCACGGCCACGCCATGCGTCAAGGTGATGCTCGGATGATAACTCACGTAACAAGGCTGATGAAACATCACCTTGTCGCCCGGATTCACCAGCGCGCGAAAGGCGATGTCGAGCGCCTCGGAAACGCCAACGGTGACCAGGATTTCGTCCTCGGGCCGGTAACTGATGCCGAAGTTTTTTTCAACGTACCGGTTGATGGCGCGGCGCAGTTCGATGAGGCCGAGATTCGAGGTGTAATGGGTTTTGCCCCTTTCCAGCGCGTAAATGGCCGCCTCGCGGATATGCCACGGCGTGTCGAAATCCGGTTCGCCGATGCCCAGCGAAATCACGTCCTTCATCTTCGAAACCACCTCGAAAAAGTCGCGGATGCCTGACCGGGGCAGGTTCACAACGTGCTTGGCGATGTAACGGGTGGTGTCCATGTCAGAATTAATTGGAAAGGGAAAACATCGAACATTCAACATCGAACACCCAACATCCAATCTCATGTCGGGGGTACCGGCAGCTTGCCGACACGGGGCGTTCTTCGATTGTGGAACCTGCCGACTGGAAGCCGGCGCACCAAGAAATAGAAATCATTGGACGTTCGACGTTGGATGTTGGTTGTTGGATGTTCCCGCCGCGTTTCACGGCGTCACCTTGAGCCGGCTGGTTTCCTCGGCTTTCACGTCCATGAGAAAGCCCTGTTCCTTGTAGGAACGCAGCAGGAAATGGGTGGCCGTGGACAGCACGCCTTCGATGGTCGAAAGTTTCTCCGAAACGAACGCCGCCACCTTTTGCAGGCTGGAGCCGTTGACAAACACCAGCAGGTCATAACCGCCGGACATGAGATAACACGACTCAACTTCGTCGAACCGGCTGATGCGCTCGGCCAGCCGGTTGAAGCCGCCGCCGCGTTCGGGCGTGATGCGCACTTCGATGACGGCCCGCACGATGCCGGCGTCTTCATCGGCCAGGTTCAACACCGGCCGCCAGCCAAGCAGGAGGCGGTCCTTTTTGAATTGATCCAACTGGCGGTTGACCTCGGCCTCGGTCAGGTTCAGCACCTGGGCCATCTGGGCCGTGCTCAAGCCGCCGCCTTCGAGCAAAAGTTTGATTAACGGATTCATCGCAGCATCAGTTTCGCAAAAATCCGCCGTAAATCCATAAATAATTCTTTGACGTGAAAACCTCTCACTCAAACCGTATCCCAGCCTGCGGAAACTGGAGAAATTCGGGCCGGAAGGAATCCTGGCGACGGCGGCGGGATTGGCAGAGGGCAAAGTCTTTTGACACGAATTTCACGAATTCACACGAATGAAAGCCTCGGCAGAGGCGACCGATAATAGCCCACGGTTTCAACCGTGGGTTTGATCGTTCAACAATTTGCCAAGCCCCGGAGGGGCGGCAGAAAATCCAACTGCGGATGGACGTGGATTGCCAAGGACGAAATTGCCCACGCCCGGCACGTGGCAGTGGCGGCCTGATTCGCCTCGGCTTGGAATGATTTGCCCGTAGCGAGCGGGCCGTATTCCATCAACCCTCAACTTCTCGCCGCGCCGGAATGAAATGCAGGCGGGTCAACCCTCAACCATTTGTACGCGCCTTTGGGTTTGGCCAGGAAGGAATCCTTGCAGCAACGGCAGAATTTGCAAACATGGGCCAGGAAACAAACCATATGAACTTTTCACTGAAATCCCATCCACTTGTGGCGCATTGGGTGCCCGGATTTGTCGTCTTGACGATGTGGGTGCTTGCGGATGTGCATTATGCGAACATTCATTCAGACTACATAGCTAAATGGTCTAAGATCAACACTCTGATCGGCTCCGGTTTCAGCGTGCTGTTGGTCACAATCGTTCCATTCGTTCTTGGGCAGGTTCTTGATGCGCTGCGTAACTGGAACGAGGACCGCCTTGACAAAAGACCAGAATCGAAGATCGACTGGCTGGCGCAGTTCAGACTGAATGAAACAGAATTAAATCTCTTTGAGGATACCTATTTCACATATTACGCCTTTAGCGCAAACCTCTGCATTGGTTTAGTTGTCGGCCTTCTTTCAACTTTATTCCTCGGCATTTTTCCGTGGGATCATTGGATTGTTTATTCCGTGCCTGTTTGCCTAGCGATCTGTCTGTTCTTGCGTGATGCGAAATCGCTGCGGAAGGAGATCAGGGAATTTTTGAATAAGGTATCAAATCGCCAAACGCATGAAAAAACCTAGATCAAAGAATGCCGGCAAAACGTTGCCTCATGACAAGGTTTGCACGAGGCTCAAACCTTCAAAAATTCACGGCGTTGGGGTATTCGCGATTCGTGCAATTCCAAAGAGGGCTTCCATTTTCCCTAAAGACGACGCGCCAATTGTCTGGGTGAAAAAGCGCATGGTCAAAAGATTGCGCGGAGAGGTCCGACGTCTGTATGAAGATTTCTGCATCATAAAAGACAATGGTGAAACTTACGGATGCCCCGCCAATTTCAGCCTGATGACCACAGCTTGGTTTCTGAACGAGCCAAAGCCGGGGCAAAAACCAAATGTCGGCTGTCGCAAGGATTACACGTTTTATGCGCTGTGTGATATTGCGGCGGGCGAAGAACTCACGGTGGATTACTCGACTTTCAGTGAGAAACCATGTGCGAGAGTTCGGCGATGACAAACAACAGCGGAATACCCGCCATCTGCACGGACGCCCATGAACGAGAAGAATGAGTTTGCGCTGGTGCCAAGACCGTCGTGTGCGCTTGAAAAAGCGGAACCGGGCGCGAACCGCGTTTTGCCCGGCATGGTTTCGGACACACTCGCGCTGGCAAAAAAAGGAGCTAAATCACAAGTCCGCCCGCTCAGAATCGTTATGGTTAACGACGAACCTGGCGTCCTTCAAATTTTCGACATTGCGATTCGGGCTTGGTTCAAGGATGTCACGATGCTGTTGTTTAGCCGCGGTGCCACAGCTTTAGGGGAATTGGCGCAAACTGACCCTGATCTGCTGATCACGGATGACAGAATGCCTGTCATGAGTGGTGGTGAATTATGCCGACGATTGCTCGACAGGAAGGTTACTTATCCGATAATTGTGGTTTCCTCTCTGGGCCTATCGGAACAATGGGTGCGGGAGTTTGCCAATCGGGGGCTGAATGTTTCGTTGCTGGATGGACCACCATTTGATCTCGAAAGCTTTTTGAAGGCATTGGAAACTGCTTTGAAAATCAAGATTCCGCGCGATACTGCCAATACGCTCGCGCCCGCACGGGCTGGACAGCCAGATAAAGTAGTCCGCACGGTGCTTGTCGGGGATGAGGACGGATTTTTTGCGTCATTGTGGTTGGAGATTTTACCCACGCTAAAGGAGTTTGAACCGTTCGACTTTCGACCAATCAATTTCAAGAGTGCGTCCGACTTATTAACGGCTACCGAGAGGCAGCCCTTTGACCTCATTGTTATTAACTTTACCCGCGTAAGATGGGACATAGGAAAAGGGGAGAACATTGGGTCACGACTACAAAAAAACAACGTCAATGCCTTTGATGATGTGGCGAGTTTTTTGGCGGAATTGAAGTCAAAACATGACAAGCCCATAATCATTTTCAGTACTTTGGAGGAAACACGATTGTCGGCAAAGTTCGCCCAGGTAGGCGTGAGCTATTTCCAAATGTTGCCGCCGTCACTGGAGTTATTTATATCCGCATTCCAGACTGCTTTGAAAATTCCACGCACAATAGCTAGATCAGACGCCGAGACGCCGCCAGTTGTTGCCGACACGAAGTTGGAAAACGTGTTTCAGACAGGACTGCCTGAAACACGCGCACGCAATGAAGACTCGGAAGCAATATATAAAAAATTCCGAACCAACCATGCCCTGCATAAATATGATTATGCACGCAGTTTGTTACGCAAGGCTGCTGAGATGGGTCATACAGAAGCTATGTATGACTGTGGTATGGATTTTCAGAGCGGAGATGGGTTTCCTATGGATCGCGAAAACGCCTTTTATTGGCTAAAAAAGGCAGCGGAACGAGGACATGCAGACGCGCAGTTTTGGATTGGGACTTACTATATGTCTGGCGATTCATTTTTACCACAAAACCTATCAGAAGCCTACAAATGGCTTAAACTCGCTACGGATCACCAGAATAAAGATATGTTTTGGGCGGAAAAACATGCTGCTCATATGTCTGCGTCGCTTTCAGCCAAAATGACTTCAGAGCAGTTACAAGAAGGCGAACGTCGCTACCGTGAGTTCAAAGCGCACCGCTGAGATTTTCCAGCAATGAAAGACTCGAAATGGGTTTTGCTCGACACAGAAACGACCGGCTTGGCCGCGCCGATTTTCGTGGTTGAATTGGCGGCGCAACGAATGCGCGGCTGGGAATCCGACGGTGAGCCGTTCCGCAAGTTGTTGAATCAAAATCAGGAGATTCCCGCCGAGGCTTCGCGTGTCCACGGTTACACGCGCGAAATTCTGGAGCGCGACGGCGAACCAGCGCAGCAGGTTTATCGGGAATTCGCCGCCTACGCGGGCGACCTGCCGCTGGTGTCCTACAATCTGGAATATGATTTGGACGAGGTGTTGCAACCAGAATGGCGGCGGCTGCGCGTCGCGCCGGTGGGCCAGCGCGGTTTTTGCGCCTTGCGGCTCGCGCAACGGCTGCTGGACCCGGTGCCGGCGGGCAACTGCAAATTGCAAACGTTGCGGCAGTATTATCGCCTGCCGGAACGCGGCGCGCACACGGCGCTGGGTGACGTGCAGACGGTGGCGGATTTGTTTGCCAATGTGCTGCGTCCCATCGCCGGGCATCGCGGGCTGGATTCGTGGGAAAAACTGGCGGCGTTCGCAGCGGAGGAATGGTACCCGTCGCGCATCGCGTTCGGCAAACACAAGGGACGGCTGATTCAGGAGGCGCGCAAGGACGCCGAGTTGCGCCGCTGGCTGGATTGGCTGGCGGGTTCAGCCAATTCCCGCAACGCGAAAATAGGGCGCTGGTATTTGCGGCAGTTGGAAAGGGATTTGCCGGCGGATGCCACGGTGTTCGCAACCGCAGGATTTGACGGCAAGCGATCCGAAGTTTCTTTCAAAGCGGGACAAGCGGCGCTGGTCATTTACCTCAATCCCGAACTGGAGGAACTGCGGAATCTTGTTGCTGGGGCACGGGCGCGGCTGGCGGAATTGGAAGTGGATTATGCCAAAGAAAAATCACGCGTGGACGCGATGCAGGCGCAACTATTCCGGCGCTTACGTGAGCATTACCAGAAACGCGACCGGCTGCGGCTGATTTTGGATTACCGGAAGAAATATCTGGATTCGCTGGTGCGCGGCGGCGAGGAGGAGGCGAAACAGGCCGAGGCGAATTACGAGAAGGCCAGGGCGCAGGCGGACAAGGATTACGAAGAAACAGCCGCAACGGTGGCCGAGAAGAAGGAATTGACGGCGGAAGATGAGGCCGAATTGAACCGGCTGTGGCGCAAGCTGGTGAAGTTGTATCATCCCGATCGTTTCGCAAACGAACCCGACAAGCAGGCGACTTATGAAAAGCTGACCGCTGCCATCAACCGCGCGAAGGAGGCGGGCGACATCAAAACACTGCGCGAAATCGCCGAGGACCCGGCAGGATTCATCCTGCGGCAAGGCTGGACGGGCTTGGATTTCAGCGATGAGGTGGAACTGGCGGAATTGCGGCGGCTGCATGAGACGTTGCAACTGGAAATCATCGTCGTCATCGAATCGTTGGAGCAGTTGAAGGAAAGCGCCGAATACGAGCTTTGCGGGATTGTCGAGCAAAGGCCGGGCGTGTTGGACGAACTCGCGGCGGAGCGAACCAAGTTGCTGGAAAAGGAAAGTGCGGAATTGCAGCAGCAAGCCGAAACTCTGGCTAATGAAATCAAAGAATTGAACGGCGAGGCGGCATCACGAATCGTGTAGCAGCCGAGGTAACGAGGCTCTGACCTGGCTGATCGTTCGCCATTCCTCCTTCATCCTTTGAAATGAGCCTCCTTATGTCGGCTGCTACGTTTTTGAAAAATCGCCAACTCAATTCACCAGCCGATACCAGTTGTCGCGCTGATGCGGTTCGTAGCCGAGGTCGCGGATCAATCGTTTCATGTCGGCCACGCCCATGCGGAAGGTCGTGCCCGCCTGGCTCACGACGTTTTCCTCAATCATGATGCTGCCAAGGTCGTTCGCGCCATACTTGAGCGCCACTTGGCCGATTTCCTGGCCCTGCGTCACCCACGAGCTTTGGATGTTGGTGAAATTATCGAGGTAGATCCGGCCCAGCGCCTGCGTCCGCAAATAGTCGTGTGCGCCCACCGTCGGCGCCTTGAGCTTCGTGTGCTCGGCCTGAAACGTCCAGCAGATGAACGCGGTGAAATGGCCCGGGGTAGGGACGCCGCGCTGCGGCGTCCGGTCGGCGCAGCGCGCCGACCCTACCGCGTATTGTAATGATTTGTCCTGCTGCACACGCAACCGCTCCAGATGTTCGATGCGATCTTCAATCGTCTCCACGTGGCCGAACATCATGGTCGCCGAGGAATAAAGGCCCAGGCGATGCGCCACGTCCATGACTTCGAGCCAGTCGCTGCTCATCGCCTTCAGCGGCGAGATGCGCTCGCGCACACGGTCCACCAGAATTTCGCCGCCACCACCAGGAATCGAGCCGAGTCCCGCTGCCTTGAAATCGCCGATGATCTTCTCCAGCGGTTCATTGAACACTTCACGAAAATGGATGAACTCGCTGGGGCTGAAGCCGTGGATGTTGAAGCCGGGAAACTTGCCTTTGATATGCGACAGCAAATCGAGGTACCACTGCTTCGTCAGTTTGGGGTGATGCCCGCCCTGCATCAAAATCTGCGTGCCGCCGAGCGCGATGGTTTCCTCGATTTTCTTGTCCATCTCGTCAAACGAGATGACGTAGGCATCGTCGTCCTTTTCCACGCGGTAGAACGCGCAGAACTTGCAATAAACGTTGCAGACGTTGGTGTAATTGACGTTGCGGTCAACGATGTAGGTGACGATGTCGTTGCCGCGCCCGTCGAAATCCTTCGCCTTGGCCAGTTGCCGGCGGCGGTCGGCGAGCGCGCCGAGTTCCTCCAGCGGCAGATGATACAGCCGCAAGGCTTCGGCCGCATTAATGCGCTGGCCGTCCCAGACTTTCTGGAGCAACTCGTCGAGCCTTCGCTGCGACGGAGCAGCTTCAGCTACGCAGGCCAATGACGCGTCGTAAATCACGGTTTAAGTTTAACAAATGGGCGACGTCGAAACAAGCCATCGGGTGGCAAAGTCCGTCTTATCGGAGCGCGGAGCATTGCTCCGCAAGAACGCGGGGTTTTGAAACACGCGGAGCGATGCTCCGCGCTCCGTCAATCGCAATTGACCTGTTACCCACCGATTTCAGGAGACCCGGCGGAAATTTTCCGGTTCGAGGGTGGCCAGCTCACGGCAGACCTCCTGGACAATGTCCATTTTCCCGAGCGCCCGGGCGGCGGCGGCCTTGGACAAATGGGCTTCCACGAGTTTGGGGTCCAGCGCAATGGCCTGGTCGGCGCATTGCAACGCCTTGTCGTGACATCCCATCCGGCCGTTCAACGTGGCCAGATTCAACCAGCCGAGCTTGTGCTGGGGATTGATTTTCAACGCCTGTTCCAGGCATTGCACTCCGTCCGCCTGGCGCCGCAATTTCCGGTAAAGCAATTCCGCCAGCCCGTTCCACACCTCGAAATCGGTTGGATTCATCGCCAGCGCGTGCCGGTAGGCCTTCTCCGCCTGGGAAAATTTGCCCAGCCCGGCCAGGCCCAGGCCGAGGTAATAATGCGCCCGGTGATCGGCCGGGTTCTCCGCGCGCCATTTTTGGGCGAACGCCAGCACCTCCCGCCACAATCCCTTTTCGCACATCCTGCCGGCGATGGCCGCCCGGTCTTCCGTGTTTGGTTCCATGTTGGAATTGGCGAACCTTAGAAATTGACGGCCCCCTCGACAATCGAAATTAATCCAGCTTACCGGGCGGAGAAGATGGGATGGTACGCGCTGCAGGGTTTGAACCTGCGACCCCTTCCGTGTGAAGGAAGTGCTCTACCACTGAGCTAAGCGCGCGACCAACCATAAAAAGCCACGAAATTGAGAAAAACTCAATCTTAAAAGCGGGGCAGCCTGTCCCCATCGATCCATTACCGGTGAAACTTTCCCCGCCCGCCGGGGTTTTAAAACCAAATGCCAACCACCGGTTTCAACGGAAGAATTATCATGCGCAACTATTGCGTCGTTCTATTGGCGGCCATCGGCCTTTTAGCGTGCGCCGCGACGGCGCAGGTCACCAACGTGCCGTCAACAGAACTCGAAACGTTTGAGGCCCAAACCGGAAAGGTCATCGTCAAAGCCACCGGCCAGATCGGTTCCCTGGCCGTCGGTGCGCTGGACATAACGGTGATCAGCAAGGAGTCCATGGATGCGGGCACCGGCCGCAAGGAACACGGCATGGCCATCGAGGTGGCTGCCAACAACCAGTTCGTGTGGAAAAGGGTGGTTGACTACGACGAAATGGATTCGCTGCTCAACGGAATGGATTATCTTTCCAAAATTGACTCGAAGGTGACCGCCCTGCCCACGTTTGTCGCCAGTTACGCCACCCGGTCCGGGCTGCGCATCGGCGCCTACACCAGCCAACGGCGCGGCGACATCCAGTTCTTTCTGCAGGATTACAGCACCAACAGCGCCAAGATTTTAATCACCCCGGCCCAACTCGCCCAGTTCCAGAGTTTGGTCGAGCAGGCCAAAAAGAACCTGGATTCGCTGCAGGCTCCTCCCGGGACGTGACGGCCGGCCGTCAGCTCATTTTCTGACAACCGTGTCGCGCTGCGCCCAGTCGGGGTTGGCCTGTGGAAAATCCAGGTTGTAATGCAGGCCGCGGCTTTCCGGTCGCAGCTCCGCGCAACGCACGATCAATTCCGCCACCGTGGCGATGTTGCGCAATTCCAGCAGATCGCTGGTCACGATGAAATTCCAGTAATACTCGCGGATCTCCTGCTGCAGATGCGCCAGCCGGCTCTGCGCGCGCTGCAGCCGTTTGCCGGTGCGCACGATGCCGACGTAATCCCACATGAGCCGGCGGATTTCGTCCCAGTTGTGCGAGACCACGACCATTTCGTCCGGGTTATGCGCGTTGCCGGATTGCCACAGCGGAATTTTTGAATCCACCGGCGGCAGTGAATGGGCCATGACCTTTTCCGCCGCGCGATGCGCGCAGACAAGCGCTTCCAGAAGCGAATTGCTCGCCAGCCGGTTCGCGCCGTGCAACCCCGTGCAGGCGGCCTCGCCCACGGCGTAAAGCCCGGCGATGTCCGTCTCGCCGTCCACGTTGGTTACCACGCCGCCGCACTGGTAATGCGCCGCCGGCACCACGGGAATCGGTTCCTTGGTGATGTCCAGTCCGTAACGCAGGCACGTCTGGTAAATGTTCGGAAACCGCTCGATGATGAACCGCGCCGGCCGGTGCGTGATGTCGAGCCACACGTGCTCCGCGCCGCTCTTTTTCATCTCGCTGTCAATCGCCCGCGCCACCACGTCGCGTGGCGCCAGCGATTTCAACGGATGCCACGCATCCATGAATTCCTTGCCGTCGAGCGATTTGAGCACGCCGCCTTCGCCGCGCACGGCTTCGCTGATGAGAAATGATTTCGCCTTCGGATGATAGAGGCACGTCGGATGAAACTGGACGAATTCCATGTTCGCAATCGCCGCGCCCGCGCGGTACGCCATCGCCACGCCGTCGCCGGTCGCAATGTCGGGGTTCGTCGTGTAGAGATACACCTTGCCGCAGCCGCCTGTGGCCAGCAGGGTCACCGGCGCGGTGAAGGTCCAGACGCGGGCGCCTTTTTTGTCGAACACATAAGCGCCGAGACAGCGGTTCGCCCCGGCCTGACCGAGTTTCTGGCTCGTGATCAAATCAATCGCGAGGTGATTTTCAAAAATCTGGATGTTCGGCTGGCGCGCCGCCGCGTCCAACAATGCCCGCTCGATTTCCCGGCCGGTCACGTCCTTGGCGTGCAGAATGCGCCGCTTCGAGTGTCCGCCTTCCTTGCCCAGGTCCAGTTCCCGGCCGCCGTCTTCGGCCGGGGCGTCCCGTTCGGAAAATTTCATCCCCAGCTCAATCAATTCCGCGATGCGCGCCGGGCCTTCCTGGATGATGGTGCGGACGACGCTTTCCTTGCACAAGCCCGCGCCCGCCGCCAGCGTGTCGCGCACGTGCAGCTCGAACGAATCCTCCTTGCTCGTCACCGACGCGATGCCGCCCTGCGCGTAATTGGTGTTCGACTCCGCGCGGTCCTTTTTCGTGACGATGGCCACGCGCCCACGCGGCGCGACCTTCAGCGCAAAGGTCAGGCCCGCGATGCCGCTGCCAAGAACGAGAAAGTCGAATTGTTTCATTTTGTCCAACCGTCAGGACGCCAGGGCGCAGAGCTTTATTTAAATTTTTCTCTGCGTCTCTGCGCCTCAGCGGTTCAAAATAATTCTAAAGCCGGGCATTATCAATCAACCGGGTCTTGCCAACGAATACCGCCAGCGCCATGTGCGTGCCGCGCTTTACCGTCGAAACGGGTGAGAGCGTGTCCGGTTCAAAAAATTCCACGTAATCCAGCCGCGCGTCCGGCTCGCATTCAACCAGTCGCCGCACGGCGGTTTTTAGTTTCGCCGCGGGATACGCCTTCAATTTTTTCACGGCGGCCCGGGCAATTTGGATGCCGCACCAAAGCACCGTGGCCTGCCGCCGCAAATCGCCGGTAAGATATTTATTGCGCGAACTCATCGCCAGCCCGTCGCGCTCGCGCCGCGTCGGGGCGACGATGATGCGCACCGGAAAATTCAAATCCGTCACCATGCGCTGGACGATGACCGCCTGCTGCCAGTCTTTCGCGCCGAACACCGCCACGTCCGGCAACACGAGGTTGAACAACTTGGCCACGACCGTCGCCACGCCGCGAAAATGGGTGGGCCGCGATGCCTCTTCCATGGTTTGCGACAATTTTTCCTCGACGACGTAGGTGTTGAAGTTGGTGGTAGGGACGGCGCGCTGCGCCGTCCGGTCATCGCGGCGCGATGACCCTGCCGGATACATCTCCCGGTCACCGGGTGCAAACACGACATCCACGCCGGCCGCGCGGCACAATTTCAGATCGCGTTTTAAATTGCGCGGATATTTGGCGAGGTCCTCGGTCGGCCCAAACTGCGTCGGGTTCACATAAATGCTCACCACCACGACCCCGTTTTTCCCGGCGGCCTGGCG
>Ga0302319_10000360_pt1 | contig 101464 bp, 96 predicted proteins | sample Bog_T0_2_FD_203319 | JGI IMG/M metagenome (GOLD analysis project Ga0302319, IMG submission 203319) | Peat permafrost microbial communities from Stordalen Mire near Abisko, Sweden - Bog_T0_2 | ecosystem: Environmental > Terrestrial > Soil > Wetlands > Peat | place: Sweden: Abisko, Stordalen... | reverse complement strand
TCAACGCCTTCCGCTCACTCTTGGGGATTGCTGGTGGTGCTGGCACGCCTACTTTTGGCGAACTATACTCGGGGAAATGGCAACATACTATAGGTGGTAGGTGTGGGTGAAAGGCGGATAGGCATACAATTACCTTTTGGTGCAGCGCCGGCGCAAAGAAATACCGGTTGCCGGATTGGTAATCATCATGTCATTGAGGTCGGGCTCGAGTGCAAGGAGGCCGGAACCACTTTTATTGTGCGCTGCAATAAAGAGGACCGGAGCGGCGACGGTAAGTCGCACCACCAAACCGCGCCATGAAATTGACAATCACCGGTGCGAAGACCACATTCGACGGCGTGCGTCGGGAGCACTCCGACGAAAAAGGGGGAAATTAACCATGTCTTCGACACAGGCCTTTGCCATTGAGGTTCGCGGCCGGTCCGCGGGCATCGTGGTGGCCGAGCAAGGCGGGTTCATGTTTTTTGCTGCGGACGGGGTCTTTCGTGCGCTCGACCGCCGGGTTTTCAAGCATGTCGGGCAGGCCGAACGGGCGGCGGTGGAAATTGCCAATGATCGGGACCGGCACCACGGGCGCTGACGGTTCCCGATCCCGGGCGTGACCAAATACCAAGGATCGCAGACCGAAGACCGACGTCACGGCAGCCAAGCCCGGTGTGGTTGGCTGCCGTGCGTGTCGGGCTGTTCCTGGCGACTGTAACAATTCCAGGAACAGGCACTGATTTTTCTCGGTCGTTGCCGGATTCCCATAGGAAAACCGGGTGCTTGGGCTTATCCTGATAAGCGGTCAAGAGACCCGGTCCCGGGGTGCGGCCGTGGAGTCTTGCTCCAGCCGGGATCATCCGGGGGAGGGGGCGATGGTCGAACAATCCGGTCCCGTCGAAACGGCGGTGGTGATGGTCAGCGGCTGGCGGCTTTGGGTGCACAACGTCATTGAGGCGCCGACGCTCGGGCAGTCGTTGTTGCGTCGGCACCTGATTACCGAGGAGCAACTCGCCCGGGCCATCGCCATTCAACGGCTGAGCGGCGAGCGACTGGGGCACGTTCTGGTGCGCCTGGACTATGTGGCGGCTGCGGAGTTGGACCATATTCTTAATCGGCAGCGGGTGTTGCGCTGGCTGACCCAACTGTTCGGCTGAGCGGCCCGGGCGTGACCGTCAGGTGCCGGCGGTGCCGGCCACCGGCAGCGGTGCCGGTCGTTGCGGTGTTCCCCGCCACTCGGTTTCGCTCCAGCGGACCGTGGCGCGGGCGATGGACGAAACCACGCCGGCAAGGCCGCCATAGGCGCAGCCAAGACCGGCCCGGACCACCATGACTCCCAATCCCCCCATCCACATTCCGGCGGCCATGGGTGGAAAAATCACCGACAGCGCGCCCAACGCCAAGCCGCCCATGCAGCCGACCAGCATCAGACTGTGATCAAAGAGCGGCGGCTGCGGCGGCGCGGCGGCGTTGCCCGGAACCGACCCTGAAGCCAGCACCTGCGCTCCCGCCTGCGGCCCGGCCGGTCCCAGAGTCAACATCGCCACCAGAATCAATGCGACCCCGACCCGGCCTGTCCGCCGGACCGGCAAAGCAACGGGGTCGGGGGCCTGCGGCCCCGGTGGGGTCCAGGGGCAACGCCCCTGGTCACCGAAGGTCTGTTTCATGGATTCCTCAGCTGCGGCGCAGATAGACATAGCCACCGCCCACCACCAGCGTCGCGACGATCATGGCGACCGAGACCAGGGGATGGACGAACAGCCACGCCACGGCGATGGTCACGGCCCCCAGGGTCAGCGCGAGGGCGAAGGCGATATCGGCGGTCAGGCCCTCGACCAGGGTTCCGAGGAAGGGCAGGACGCTGACCAGAACCGCGAGCGGCCCCAACAGCAGCATGAAACCGATCCACATCACGATCACCCCGGCCAGGCGCAGCAGCCAGGTCAGGGTGGCCATGGCATCGGCTTCGCGGTCCAGCAGGGTTTCGGCGCTGTACTCGCCCACCGCCGCGAGCAGGATGCCGGTATCCCGGGCAATGGGAAAATCGGTGAAACCCTCACCACTCTGGCGCGCGACGACGGTCAGGGTTTTGCCGGCCGGCACCCCGGCATAGCGGAGGCGGACGTCACCGACCGCCGGGTCCGCCGGGTCCTTGCCGTGATAGAGTCCGCCCGCCGGATCGACGGCGAAGCCGGCGGGAGGTTTGTCGGGCCGGACCTCCTGGAATCCCGAAGCAAACCACGCTTTGCCGCCGGCTTCGGGGGCATTCTGAAGCAGGGCGCCGACGGTCGTGGTGCCAAGCCGGAAGGCGCCGAGTTTGGCGTCGTCGGCGGCGAGCAGCGCCGAGGGCGCGGGCATCGGTGGATTCCGGTGGCCTGTGGGCACCAGGAAGGCGTCGGAGTTCAGCCAGTCGCTGGACCAGACCCTATCGTATTGGGCGGTGGTGACCTCGGTCTGGCTGCCGCCGAAATTGGTGGTGGTTTTCGCGCTCCGCTGCTCCCGCCATTGATACATCTCGACCTGACGCTGGGCGGCGACCATCGACGGCAACGTCACCCCAAAGGTCGGGTCGGTCACCGCCGACGCGGTGGCGACGCCCACCACATGGACCAGCCGGCCGTCGTTGGCGACGGCGAGCGTGGCCGCCGGGACCGTAACCACCGTCTGGAGCGCGTGATCGATGGCCTGCTGCATCTCGACGTTGCGGTGCTCGTTCCACCACAGCACTGCCACCGGAAAGAAAATCAGCAGGATTCCCAGCGGAATCCCGATCAGCGCGGCGCCAACCCGTTCAAAAAAGCCGATTTCCCGGGTCTCGGTATACGGCTGGGCGGAGGTATAGCTGGTGGGATCGTAAGTCAACGCAGCAAACCCCGGTTCCTTGGTGAAAGATCAAGGGCGGAAGATCAAGGGTGGACAATCGACGACAGGTCAGGCCGGACAAAACGCCGATGCTCCCGGCACGGTACCGATCCCGTCCATGGAACGCCTCCAGGTGCCTGTTTTCGGGTGCCGATGTCAAGTCCAATGCGTCGTTGCCGCCCGGTGGACAGGTGCGCCGATCCGGTACCGCGAGGCCGGCCGGCCGCCGCCGGGCCGAACAAAGCAGTCGCCTTTCGCCTGGGGAAAGCGATTCGCCGATGCCCGGACCGGTGTTCTGCGGTATCGTGGCCGGGAGCGGGGGATCGGGCGGGCATGATCGGGATGATTGAAATCCGCTTGCGGAATCAGTTGAGTGAAATTTTGAGACTGGCTGATCTGGTCGATCGGTTCGGGGAGGCCCATGGGCTTGCCTCCGGGGTGGTCTTCAAGTTCAACCTGGTACTGGATGAAGTCCTGACCAACATCATCGACTATGGTTACGACGATGGCGCGCCCCATGACATCGTGGTGATCCTGACGCTGGCCGGCGCCGTCATCACCGCCGAGGTGATCGACGATGGCCGCCCTTATGACCCGACCCTGGTGCCGGAACCCGATCTGACCTTGTCGGTGGACGACCGGCCGATTGGCGGGCTCGGCATCCATTTTGCCAGGACCATGATGGATCGGGTAGAGTACCGGCGCGACGGCCGCCTGAACCGGCTTCGGCTGTCCAGGCGCGCCGACCCGGAGGCGGCGGGGAGCGCCGGAACAACCTGAACAGGAGCGAGGCACATGGAAGTCCTGGAATCGCGCAGTGGGAACACGGTCATCATCGACGTGCGTGGCCGGGTCGACAGCAACACCGCCCGGGCCTTCGAGGAAAAGCTGCTGGGTGCGGTGGCGCCGGCGGACCCGGCGCTGGTGGTCGACTGTACCCAGCTTGACTATATCAGCAGTGCCGGCTTGCGGGTCATGCTCATGGCGGCCAAGAAGGTCAGGGCGGCCAAGGGCAGGCTGGCCTTGTGCGGGCTCAGGCCCCACGTCCGGGAGGTCTTCGACGTAAGCGGCTTTTCCTCGCTGTTTCTCATCCATCCGGCTCGTGACGCCGCGCTGGCCGCGGTTTCCCAGGCGGGCGCCCCCTGTTGATTTGAAAAGACCCGTGTTGATTCGCGAGGACCCATGGAAGCGACCGAGATTCACGAGACCGTAACCGAACTCGAGGAGGGCGCCGAGGAACCGGCGGCAGCCGCGCCGCCCGCCCATCATCACGAGCATGCCGACCGTCATCACGAACACGCAGATGCCCACTCGCGCCAGTGGGTGGCCATTTTCATTTCGGTGCTGGCGGTGATGCTGGCGATAACCTCCATGGGTGGCGGCAATGCCACCAAGGACATGGTCAACGCCAACATTATCGCCAGCGACACTTATGCCTTTTACCAGTCCAAGACCATCCGTCAGACCGATTACCGTCTGGCCGCCGACGAGCTGACGGCGATCAGGACGTCGTCGTTGTGGCTGCCCGGCGCCGCCGAGACCTTGATCGATCAGAGACTGAAAGCCTACCAGACGGCCATCGACAGGTACGAGTCGGAACCGGCCACCGGCGAAGGCAAGAACGAGTTGATGGCCAAGGCCCGTAAATACGAGGCGATCCGCGACCACGCGGCGCAGCAGGATCCCTATTTCGATTATGCCGAGGCGTTGATGCAGATCGCCATCGTGCTGGCTTCGGCCAGCATCGTGGCCCGCCGGCGTTGGGTGTTATGGCTCGGCTATCTGTTCGCCACCGGCGGGCTGCTGCTGCTGGCCAACGCCTATACATTGCTGGTTGACCTGCCGTTGTAACGGTGATGCGGTTCGGGGTGCGGGGCGGCCGGAAGCCTACCCTGTCCCTATGGCAGGTGTCATCGGCGGCGCCCGCCGGTACCATCGGCATCGGGCTTCGGCCCTGTGATTATGAGCCGGCGGATATGAGCCAGAGGATATGAGCCATGGTCGAGCGGCTGGCGGAAATCGAGGCGCGCATCGCCAATCTCGGCGACCTGCAGGACATCATGGGCGCCATGCGCGGGATGGCCGCCATGCGGCTGGCCCAGGCCCAGGGGGCACTGCCCGGCGTTCGGCGCTATGCCGGGGTGATTGATGTTGCGCTGGCCCGCGGCCTGGCGCTGACCGGCAGTACCGGCGGCCACGGCAGAGGCGCCGCTGCCGACGGTCCGATGGCGGTGGTTGCCTTTACCTCGGAGCACGGCTTCGCCGGCGCCTATAACGAGCACGTTCTCGATCGCGCCTGGGAGTTGGCCCGGGACGGTCGGCATCGGTTGCTGGTGGTGGGCTCGCGCGGTCGGGTCAAGGCCGAGGAACGCGGCTGTACCGTCGCCTGGTGGCACCCCATGGCCACCCATGTCGACGGCGTGTCCGACACCGTGCAACGCTGTTCCGACGAACTCTATGACCGGCTCGGCCGGGACGGCCTCCAGCGGATCACCCTGGTCTATGGCCGCAACATGGCCGGCGCCCAGTGGAAGGTCGCGGCGGAGCCGGTGCTGCCCTTCGACGTTTCGGGCTTTCCCGCGGTCGAGGTGGCGGCGCCGCTGATCTATCTGGAGCCCGAGGAGCTGTTGGAACGACTGGTTGAGGAGTTCGTCTTTTCCCACCTGATGCAGGCCGCCCTAGAGTCCTTCGCCAGCGAAAACGGGGCGCGGCTGACCGCGATGGAGGCGGCCCACGACAACATCGAAACCAAGCTGGAGTTGCTGAGCCAGCAGGCCCGCCAGCAGCGCCAGGAGGAAATCACCACCGAGTTGCTTGATGTGGTGATCGGTGCAACCGCGGCGCGGAAGAACTGACAGGTGATATCCCGATGACCCCGCTGGCGGCAAAAACTTTCCTGGGCTTCCTGTGGTTGATCGGGATGTTGGGCGTTGCCCTGTTTGGTGCGGCCTGGAGTTTCGACTTCTGGCAGGCGTGGGTCTATATATTTATTTTCGTCGTGTCGTCCGCCTTGGTGACCGGATATTTGTGGTCCAGGGATCCGCAACTCCTGCAACGCCGGATCAACGCCGGTCCCGGCGCCGAGAAGGAAAAAGTCCAGCAATTGATCCATCTCCTCGCTTCTGTTGCGTTTGTGAGCGGCATTGTTTTGCCGGCGCTCGATCATCGATTTTCCTGGTCCGAGGTTCCGCTCCCGCTGGTGATCGTCGGGGAAATTCTGGTGATGCTCGGCATTTTCATCACTTTCCTGGTTTGCCAGGAAAACACCTTTGCCGGCGCAACCATCGAGGTGGTGCCCGGTCAGCAGGTGGTTTCCAGCGGTCCCTATCGGCTGGTTCGTCACCCAATGTATTCCGGGGCGTTGGTCATGATGTTCGGGACGCCGCCGGCGCTCGGATCCTGGTGGGGGCTTCTCGCGTTTTTTCCAATGGTGGCGATCATCATCTGGCGACTGTTTTGTGAGGAAGAGCTTCTTACCGCCGGGCTGCCCGGCTATCGGGAGTACTGTCGTCGGGTGCGGTTCCGGCTGCTGCCATTCATTTGGTAAAAGCTTGATTTGCGGGCTGAAAGTACCGTACCTGGAGCCCCCGCGGAGCGGTGAAGGCGCTTGGCCGGCCACCGGCACCGGTTTGCAAGAGGCGGCCCATGTTCAGTTTCGGTAAGCTGTTGGTCCTGGCTTTGATGATCGGCGCGGTGGTGGTGGTCGGCCGCTGGCTGCGCCGCTTCGAACGGCTGCGGACGGCGCGGACGCGGGATCGGGCGGCGGCGGTCCGACCGCCGCGGGCCATCGAGGACATGGTCAAGTGTCGGACCTGTGGGGTCTACATCCCGACGCACGGGTCAGAGGATTGCGGCCGTGCTGGCTGCCCGCATCGGCGCTAGTGGATTGCGTCAGCTAAATTGCACCGTAAAAACCCCGGTTTCCATAGGCCGCCGGCCAAAGGTTGGGTCCAGTAAAGCCCTGGTTGCCGAAGGCGTTTTGTAGGGGCTTTGCCCCTACGACCCCACCAAAGGCCGCCGGCCTTTGGAAACCGTTAACTTAACCCGGCAATTTAGATGACGCGGCCCACCAGGGCTCCGGCGTAACGGCATTCTTCGGCCGGGGCCGGTCTCGGTCAGGCGCCGGGGCTATCGAGGCTTCGTTTCGGCGGGCGCCACCATCGCGGCCAGATCCTTCAACAGCCGTAAAGTTCCCTTGAGTCGCGTCTCGGGATCGTCCCAGGCCCGGAGGCAGATCAGCTTGTGGTCGGGGCGCAGCTTGATGGTCCCGGACTGCCGGGAAAGCCAGGCGACCAGTCGCGCCGGTTCGGCGAAGGTGTTGTTGTGGAAGGTCAGGACCGCGCCCTTGGGGCCGGCTTCGACCCGTTCGACGCCGGAGGTCCGGCACAACTGTTTGATCGCCACCACCTGAAGCAGGTTGTCGACCTCGTTGGGCAGGCGGCCGAAGCGGTCGATCAACTCGGCGGCGAAGGCGTCGAGTTCGGCGCGGTCGGCCAGATCCGCCAGCCGCCGGTAGAGCCCGAGCCGGATTGCCAGATCCGCGACGTAGCTTTCGGGGATCAGCACCGGCATGCCGAGATTGATCTGCGGCGTCCAGCGTTCGGCGGCGTCGGCGCCGCCGTCGGTTGTTGCCCCCGAGCGGGCGGTGGCCACCGCTTCTTCGAGCATGTGCTGATACAGTTCGACCCCGACTTCCCGGATGTGACCCGACTGCTCCTCTCCCAGCAGGTTGCCGGCGCCGCGGATATCCATGTCGTGGGACGCCAGTTGGAAGCCGGCACCCAGGCTGTCGAGGGTTTCGATCACATGAAGCCGCTGCTGCGCCGCTCCCGACAGAACCCCCTTGGGGGCATAGGTCAGATAGGTGTAACCGCGCAGCTTGGAGCGGCCGACCCGGCCGCGCAACTGGTAAAGCTGGGCCAGCCCGAACAGATCCGCCCGATGGATGATCATGGTGTTGGCGTTGGGGATGTCGAGGCCGGATTCGATGATGTTGGTGGCCAGCAACACGTCGAAGGCGCGGTCGTCGAAGGCGGTCATCACCTCTTCCAGGTCGCCCGCCGACATCTGACCATGGGCCGTCACCACCTTGACCTCGGGAACCAGCTCGCGCAGGCGGTCGCCGACCTTGCCCAGGTCCTCGATGCGCGGGCAGACATAAAAGCTCTGGCCGCCGCGGTAGTGCTCGCGCAGGACCGCTTCCCGGATCACCACCGGGTCGAACGGCAGCACGAAGGTCCGCACCGCCAGCCGGTCCACCGGCGGCGTCGCGATCACCGTCAGTTCGCGGACTCCCGAAAGCGCCATCTGCAAGGTACGGGGAATCGGCGTCGCGGTCAGGGTCAGCACATGGACATTGGCCCGCAGTTCCTTGAGCCGCTCCTTCTGCTTGACCCCGAAATGCTGTTCCTCGTCCACCACCACCAGTCCCAGGCGTTTGAAGCTGACGGTCTTCGACAACAGGGCGTGGGTGCCCACCAGGATGTCGAGGGTGCCGTCGCTGGCCTCCTTGCGGATGCGCGCGGCGTCCTTGGGCGTGACCAGCCGCGACAGTTGTTCCACCCGGACCGGCAGGCCGGCGAACCGGGCGGAAAAGGTGCGGTAATGCTGGCGCGCCAGCAGGGTGGTCGGAACCACAACGGCGACTTGCAGGCCGGAGAGCGCAGTCACAAAGGCCGCGCGCAATGCCACCTCGGTCTTGCCGAAACCGACATCGCCACAGACCAGCCGGTCCATCGGTCGGCCCGAACTCAGGTCCATCACCACGTCGGCGATGGCGTTGGCCTGGTCCTCCGTCTCGGGATAGGGGAAGCGCGCCGCGAATTCGGCGTAAAGCCCGTCGTTGACCGCCAGTGGCTCGCCCTTGCGCAGTTCCCGCTCGGCGGCAATCCGCAGCAAGGCCTCGGCCATGTCCTTCAGGCGTTTGGTGACGCGGGCGCGGCGGCCCTGCCAGGCGGCGCCGCCCAGCCGGTCAAGCTGGGCGCCGGTCTCTTCCGAGCCGTACCGGGACAGCAGGTCGAGATTCTCCACGGGCACGAACAGCTTTTCGTTGCCGTCGTAGACGATGCGCAGGCAGTCGTGGGGCGCGCCCGTAACCGTTACGGTTTCGAGCCCGTCGAAGCGGCCGATCCCGTACTCCACATGGACCACCAGATCCCCAACCGCCAGCCCGGCCGCCTCGGCGATGAAGTTGGCGGCGCGCCGACGCTTGCGCGGCGGGCGGGCCAACCGGTCGCCGAGGATGTCCTGCTCGGTGATGACCGCAAGGTCGGCCGTGACGAAGCCGTGCTCGATGCCGAGCACCGCCATGGCGAGGCTGCCGCGGCCGAACCGTTGGGCCTCGGGCCAGGATTCCGCGGGCTTGAGTCCGGCGATGCCGTGGTCGGCCAGCACCGATTGCAGCCGCTCCCGCGACCCCTGGCTGTAGCCCGCCACCATCACCCGCCGGCCGCCCTGGGCCAGTTCGACGATGTGCTGGTGAACCGCATCGAAGACGTTGAGATCGGGACGGGCGCGGGCCTCGGCAAAGTCGTGGCCGCGACGACCGCCGGCGTCACACTGACCGATCAGGCCGGGCGGCACCGCGAAGGGCGAAAGCTGGGCCACCGCATGGCAGCCGGTGATCAGGTCCCAGTCGTCCCGGTCGAGATAGAGCCGGCCGGGCGGCAGCGGCTTGTAGGCCGGGATGCTGGCCGCCCGGTCGGCGGCGCGCAGGGTGCGGCGGGATTCGTAAAAGTCGGCGACCTGGGCCAGCCGGGAGTCCCGCGCCTCCTCGGCCTGGTGGTCGAGGCTGAGGATCGCCTGGGGCAGATAGTCCGACAGGGTTTCCAGGGCCGAATGGAACAGCGGCAGCCAGTGTTCCATGCCGGGATGCCGGCGGCCGGCGCTGATCGCCTCGTAAAGCGGATCCTGGTCGGTGACGGCCCCGAACAGCTCGCGGTAGCCGGTGCGAAAGCGGGCGATGGAAGGCTCGTCGAGGAACAGCTCGGCCATGGGCTTCAGCCGCACCCGGTCGCGCTTTTCCGTGGTGCGCTGGGTCAGCGGATCGAAGGCGCGGACGCCTTCCAGGTCGTCGCCGAACAGGTCGAGCCGGAGCGGCTCCTCGGTGCCGGGCGGGAACAGGTCGACGATGCCGCCGCGCATGGCGTACTCGCCGGGTTCACGCACCGCCTGGGCCCGACTGTAGCCGTTATGGGTCAGGTAACGCTGGAGCTGTTCCAGGTTCAGGCGCTCGCCGATTCCCGCCTGGAAGCCGGCCTGGCGGAGCGCGCCGCGCGGCGGCAGCTTCTGGACCATGCCGTTGATGGTGGTCAGAACCAGCCGGCCCCGTCCCGGCGCCACCGGTTCCAGGACCCGGGTCAGGGTGTCGATGCGCCGGCTGACGATGGCCGGATTGGGCGACAGCCGGTCATAGGGCAGGCAGTCCCAGGCGGGAAAGGCCAAGACCTCCAGTTCCGGGGCGAAAAACGCCAGCATTTCGGTGAGCTGCGCCGCCCGACCGTCGTCGAGGGCGACATGAAGCAGCCCCGCCGGCCCGGCCTTGGCCGCCAGCGCCGCCAGCACCCGGGCATCGGCACCCTCGGGCGCGCCCCCGATCAGCAGGCGGCCGGCCCGGCCCGGGGTGAGATCGACCTTCAGCAAGGAGGCAAAATCAGGTGCGGGAGGGCGAAGCGACGCGGAACGCCTTCAGCAGCGCCATCACGTCATGATCATGGTCGGGCGGCACCGGCGCACGCCCGGCGTACCAGTCGTAAAGGTCGGCGTCCGCGATCTCGAGCAGTATCTCGAAGCGGTTGAGCTGGTCGTTGGAAAAGCCGCCGACATGGGCATCGGCAAAGCCGCCCAGCAGCAGGTCGGACTCGCGCATGCCGCGGTGCCAGGCCCGGAACCGCAGACGCTTGCGGCGAATCTCGATCGCTTCGGAATTCATGAACGCCCACCACAAACTGCCAGGGGCCGGCATGATAGCGGCCTTGGGGGGCAGGGTGCAACCACAACCGGCGCCACTGGAATCGGACCTTGGAGCGGAGGGCAAAGGAGACGATCCGGGGGCCGGCGGTTCGGAATACCGCAGCCGGACCGGGGGGCCGGCTGCGACAAGCGAGGGTGGCTAAAAGTATGGTGGCAATTATTGAGAGAATGGCGGATAATTGCCACTCACACAGATGATGTAGGTCAGGACCAGACCCGGGGGCGAGGTCGGCCCTGAACCCGGCGGTATGCTGCCGGCGACGCCGGAGATGTTCTGGCCAAGTTGAAAGCTAGGCCCGCTGCCAAGCGCCGCATGACCATTCAAATTGGGGAGGGCAAAAGTATCATTGGAAGTGCCACCATAGGCATTGCCAATCAGGCTATATAGCGCTTGGTTTTGGGGACTACTTGAGATTTTGAGAAGACGCCCGTCGCAGGGCACCCAGCCATCGGGGATGCGGGCACTTGCCCACAGGATAATCGTGCCGAGATAGAAGTCCATTTTTTTTCCTTTCCTTGATCAGGAGGGGAACGATTGTGAATAGACACGCCCGAAGTTTGAACGCTGCATCCGACCTATGAACCGGTCGCTACCGGCCTCCAGGACTTGTAGCAGATGACGAGGGCAGTATAGCGACGAATCGCGCGTTTTGCGAGGGGCTTTGTTTCCGATCGAAAGATTTGGCGGGGGGTAAGGGGCTGCGGTGTCGCAGACCGCCGCCGCAGCCCGCGACGGGACATCGGAACAGTGGCGGGGCATCGGTGCCGCGGATGGTTCGCGGTTGCGGCGGGCGGGTATTACCCGCCTTCGGCGGAAATGGCGGCGGTGCCAAACCAGGCTTGAGGGGGCGTTGCCATCCGATTAAATGAGGGGCTCCGGTGCCGTTCCGCATCCAGCCAAAGCTCGATCTCGATACTGCCGCTCTGGCGGTTCCAGGTCAGGTCGGCAAAGTCAGTCATCCCGCGGCTTTCGACGGCCAGCCGGGATCCCTGGATCGGGCAGTCACGGACGAAGTTCACCGATACCTGGTTGAATGCCCGGTCCCGTCAAAACAAAACCGGTAACCCGAAGCTGGGATGGCTGGTGAACGAGCTGACCACCGCCCAGGTGCCGAACAGGGCCAGGGCTACGGCGGTGCAGTGGTTGATCAGCACCAGCCGGTCCTCGGAGATGCGGTGCCGGACCAGGGCCACCCCGGAACTCAGGGTCAGCCACCATGCCGCCGAACCGAAGAAGACCCCCAGCACCAGCATCAGCGCCTGGTCGAAGCCGAGATTGCCGGTGATGCCGACGCCGGCGAACAGGCCGATGAAGGCCAGGATCGTGACCGGGTTGGTCAGGGTCAGGGTCAGGCCGGTGGCAAAGCCGCCAACGCAGGTCTTGGCGCCGGGCGGGTCGTCCTCGGCCACCGGCGGCTTGGACAGGTAGGTGCGCAACGCCACCGCCAGCAGGAACAGGCCCCCCAGCAGCCGGAAGGTGCTCTCGTGGCCGGTCAGGAACACCAGGGCGGCGCTGACCCCGAAGGCGGCGATCGCGCCGTAGATGGTGTCGGCGACCGCGGCGCCCATGCCGGTGGCAAAGCCCAGGATCTGCCCGTGTTCCAAGGTCCGGCGGATGCAGAGCAGCCCGATCGGACCGACCGGAGCCGCGATGGCGACGCCGAGGAGAAAGCCCTGGAACCACACCACAGCAACACTGATCACCCGCCGCCCTCCCAGCCTGCTCCCGGTGACGTGTCCCGGGCCGGCGTTCCGATCTTCACTGTGCTCCGATCTTCACTGTTTTGTTATCAACATTTGGTCTCCCGTGCCAAGGTTTTCGGCGGCGGCCGATTCCGGCCGCTGGCGCGGCCCGGCCGGGGGCGTCGGCCGACCGGGTCGGGGGCGCAAGGCAAAGTGCGGTAAAATAGGAACCCAAAGCGGAACCCGAGTCCCTATACTGGGTTCGAGACCCTGTCGGAGTGCCGGCCCGTGGGGGCCGTCGCGTTCGGCGATTGTCAAAGGCTGTCTCTGGAGGTCCCGTGACTTTGCCATCGAAACCGCCCGGGCAGGCGGCCGGTCCCGGCATTGCCCTGGTGGTCGCCGGGTATCTGGTGTCATCGATCAGCGATACTGCCGTAAAGTGGGTGAGCGGCAGCTATCCTGTACCGGAAATGTTGTTTTTTGCGGCGCTTTTTTCTCTGATCCCGATGGCTGTGGCGACCATGGCCTGTGGCGGGCTGGCGGCATTGGTTACCCGTCGGCCGGGCGTGCAATTTGGACGGGCCGGTCTTGGGCTGACCGGTTACCTGTGCGGCTTTTACGCCATCGGCCATATGCCGCTGGCCGATTTCTATGCCCTGGTGTTTACTTCGCCCCTGTTCATTACCGCGCTTTCGGCGCTGGTCGCCCGGGAGGCCGTCGACCGGCCGCGCTGGCTGGCGGTGGCGGCGGGGTTCGCCGGCATTCTGGTGATGCTGCGGCCGGGGTCGGGGCTGGCCGGCTTCGGGGCGCTGGCCGGGCTCGGCGGTTCGGTCTGTTACGCGCTCTCGGTGCTGCTGGTGCGCCGCTTCGGCGGCAGCGAGAGGCCGGTGACCTTTGGGACTTACGGCGCGCTGGTGATGGCGGGTGGTGCCGGCCTGCTGCTGCCGTCGGGGGTGACGGTTCCCGACGGTCACGACCTGGTGCTGTTGGCGGTGGGCGGCATCGGTATGGGGACGGCGCTGCTGTGCATCTTCGCGGCGTTCCGGCGCACTCCGGCCGCGGTGCTGGCGCCGTTTCAGTATACCCAAATGATCTGGGGCGTGCTGGCCGGGCTGCTGCTGTTTGGCGAGCAACCGGACATTGCGGTGGCGGTGGGCGCGGTTCTGGTGGTCGGCTCGGGCCTGTATATTCTCCATCGCGAGACCAGACCGGTGCTGGCCCGCTCCTGAACCGTTTTCGTCTTCCCGCCGGGTTCCGGGGCCATCGCCTCGGGGCAAGGGGGGTGGGGGAGCCGGGCTCCCCCATTCCGGTCAGGCGTCCAGACTGCGCAGCATCCAGGCGGTCTTTTCATGGACCAACAGGCGCTGGGTCAGCAGATCCGTGGTCGGCGCGTCGTGGACCTCGTCCACCACCGGAAACACCGAGCGGGCGGTGCGGGCCACCGTCTCGTGATCCCGGACCAGTTGGCGGATCATCGCCTCGGCCGGCGGCACGCCGTCATCCTCGGTGAGGCTGGTCAGCCGGCCATAGGCGGCGTAGCTGCCGGGGGCGGGGAAACCCAGCGCCCGGATGCGCTCGGCGATCAGGTCCACCGCCAGCGCCAGCTCGGTGTATTGCTGCTCGAACATCAAATGCAGGGTCTGGAACATCGGGCCGGTGACGTTCCAGTGGTAGTTGTGGGTCTTGAGGTACAGCGTATAGGTATCGGCCAACAGCAGAGACAGACCGTTGGTGATTTCATGGCGCTTTGCTTCGCTGATACCGATATCGATGGCTTGTGTCATGATCCTTCTCCTTCATGTCGCAACCGTGGCCGTCTGCTTCAGGTGGCCAGTGCGGCCTCACCGTCAAGGGTGACCGCGACCGCATGGATCACGGCGGCGATGCGGACCGCGTTCTGGACCGCGGCCGTCCCCAAACCGGCCTTTCGCACCTCGTGCTCATGGGCCTCCAGGCACATGCCGCAGCCGTTGATGGCCGAGACCGCGAGCGACCACAGTTCGAAATCCGCCTTGTCGACGCCGGGTTTGGCGAGGGCGTTCATGCGCAACCGCGCCGGCATGGTCCGGTAATCGGCCTCGGTGACCAGATGCAGAAAACGGTAATAGATATTGTTCATGCCCATGATCGCCGCCGCGGTCTTGGCGGCGATTGCCGCCTCCTGGCTCAGGTGCCGGCCCGCCTCGGCGCCGATGGCCGCGATGACGCTGGCGTTACGGCTGGCAAGCGCCGAGGCCAGCAAGGTGCCCCAACGTTGCTGTTCGGTGAGGCCGGGTTCGCTGACGATCGACGACAGATTCAGTTTCAGGTCTCGAGCGTAATCGGGCAGGCGGTCCTTCAGGCTTTCGATGGTCATCCGCAAAACTCCTGAAAAAAATAATCCGAAGGGCAGGGGCCGGACGGGCGGCGGAGCCGGGGCTCCGCCGCCGCCCGGGACCTCAGGCGGTCTTGATCGTGTCGTCGCCCGGCTTCCAGTTGCACGGGCACAATTCGTCGGTTTGCAGGGCGTCAAGCACCCGCAAGACTTCCTGCGGGTTGCGGCCGACGCTGAGATCATTGACCGAAACGAAGCGGATGATGTTGTTCGGATCGACAATGAAGGTGGCGCGCAATGCAACGCCTTCGTTGACATCAAGGATGCCCAGGGCCGTGGACAGCTCGCGCTTGATATCGGACAGCCAGGGCTGGGAAACCCGGGCGAGGTCCTCGCGGCTCTGCCGCCAGGCCAGATGGACGAAATCGGAGTCGGTGCTGGCGCCGATCACCACGGCATCACGATCCCGGAACTCGCCATCAAGCTGGGAAAAAGCAACGATCTCGGTCGGGCAGACGAAGGTAAAATCCTTGGGCCAGAAGAAATATATCTTCCACTTGTCGGGGAAGCTGTGCTCGCCAAGCTCCTCGAAAGCGGATGAGGACTTGCTGGAACTGACGGCTTTGAGTTTGAAGGCGGGGAAGGTGGCGCCGACGGTCAACATATTCTGTTTCTCCTGCTGTGGCCTGGGTTTTTCGGGGTGGCGCCGCGGTCCCGGTGACCGTGCGCCACGACCGGAACATAGGGGTGCTGGAAAAATCGATCCAACGAGTTATTATCGTCTCAGTAATCGGTTTTATCGATCGTTGATGATATCGATCCCAGGAGCGCCCCCCAATGCGGCCGTTGCCCACCCTTCGCCAGGTCAGCTACCTGATCGCGCTGGCCCAGAACCGTCATTTCGGGCGGGCGGCCGACGCCTGCTTCGTGACCCAGTCGACGCTCAGTGCCGGGCTTCAGGAGTTGGAGACGGTGCTGGGGGTGACGCTGGTGGAGCGGACCCGGCGGCGGGTCCATCTGACACCGCTGGGCCGGGCGATCACCGCGCGCGGCCGCGAACTGGTGCGGATGGCCGAGGAGATGGTCGATCTGGCCCGCAGCGCCGCGGCGCCGCTCTCGGGTTCGCTTCGGCTGGGGCTGATTCCGACCATCGGGCCGTTCCTGTTGCCGGCGCTGTTGCCGGGTCTGCGCCACGAGTTTCCCGAATTGCGGTTGTTCCTGCGCGAGGACCTGTCGGCGCGGCTGCTCGAACAGTTGGAGTCCGGCGATCTCGACGCGGTGATCCTGGCCTTGCCCTATGTCGGCGATCTGGAACTGGCCGAACTGGGCCGGGATCCGTTCCTGCTGGTCTGCCCGCCCGATCACCGGTTGGCCGGTTGCGAACGGGTGGCGCCCGCCGACCTGCCCGAAGGCGAGCTGATCCTGCTCGAAGATGGCCACTGCCTGACCAGTCACGCGCTGGCCGCCTGCCGGCTCGGCACGCCCGGCCTGGGTCACGGCGCCGGCGGCCGGGCCGCGGTTCATGGCACCAGCCTGCACACCATCGTTCAGATGGTCGCGGGCGGTCTGGGCCTGACCCTGCTGCCCCGGCTGGCGGTGGCCGCGGGCATCCTCGGCGGGACCGATCTGGTGGCGCGGCCTTTGCTTGACGCCGGCGTGCGGACGCTGGCCCTGGGCTGGCGCCATTCGGCGCCGCGACCGGCCGAGCTTCGGCTGTTGGCCGAGCGCATCTCGGCGGCACTGCCCGCCGTCGACGTGTGACGGGGGCAGCGGAGGGGGCGCTAATCGGCGACGTGGACCCGGTTTCGACCGGCGCTCTTGGCCTTGTACAACGCCCCGTCGGCCCGGTCGATCAGGCTGCCCACCGACTCGTTGACGATGTATTGGGCAACCCCCACCGACAGGGTGATGGTGCCATAGTTCTGGCTGCCATCCCGGCTGGCGATCTGTTTGGACGCGATCGTGGTCCGAATGGTTTCGGCTACGGCCATGGCTTCGGCAAGGGTCGAGCGCGGCAGCACGATGGCGAACTCCTCGCCGCCATAACGGGCCGGCGTACCGCGTTCTTCGGTGGTCTGGGCCAGCAGGCGCGCCACCACCTTCAGAACCTGATCGCCGAGCGAATGACCGTAGCTGTCGTTGAATTTCTTGAAGTGATCGATGTCGATCAGCAGCAGGGCGAGGGGAACGCGATCACGAACCGCCCCGGCCACGGCCTGTTTCAGCGCCTGATCAAAGGCCCGGCGGTTGGCGATGCCGGTCAGGGCATCGGTCTCGGCCTGGCGCCGCACGGTATCAAGGTTGGCCCGCAACGTGACCAGTTCGTTGGACGCCTGATCGAGTTGCTGGCGCAACTGTTCCTGTTCGGTGACCATGGTCCTGACCTCGACGACGACGCCGGCGACGATGGTCCGCAAGCGGTCCATGGTAACCGGCTGATCGAGGGTGCTTTGCAGGTTCTCGACCACGCCCTGGGTCCGTCCGGTATCGCTGAGCGTGGTCTTGATGGTTTTCAAAACCTTCGAGATCGCCTCCTGGGTCCGGTCACCCGCGGAACGCACGGCATAGGCTTCGGCGTCGAAACGGAAGAACCTTTTTACCAGATCTTCGCAACGCAACGGCGTGAACGGTTGCCCGTTCTTGACCATCTGATCGATAACCCGATTAAGATCGGGCTGATAACCGGCAAAATAAGTATACCACAGCGCGTAATTCTCCGGCGTTGGCGCCATCCGCTCCTTCGCCAGCTTTTCCAGGGCACGATCCGCCAGTTTGGCGCTGCGCGGCTCGGTATTTTCCAATATTTGTAGCCAGTCACTATAATTTGTCATCAGAAGACTCCAATTCACCTCTTCCGCCGGTCCGACCACTCTGGCGCGTGGGCACGACATGGCAGGAGACAGGGATGCCGGGACCTGGACGGCGCCCAATCTCGAGGGAGGACCGGAGCTTGTCCGGCCCCGACGACGAAATCAAGGGGATCGTCGGGCCGGGACGGGATTTCCGACCGGTACCCGGGGTGACGGGCGCGCCCGGCCGCGCCGGGATCACGTCCCGGTGCCTTCGTCGGGGTTCGATGGCGGCGCGACCGCGCCCGGGCGCATCCGTTCGGCCAGAAAGGAAATCAAGGCGCGGGTCTTGGCCGGTAGCAGACGGGTGGCGGTAAAGGCGTGGATCGGCAGCGGCGCCGGAATCCAGTCGGGCAGCACCGGCCGCAGCCTGCCCGCCAGCAGATCGTTCCGGGCCATGCCGCGATCCAGCAGGCCGATGCCGAGACCAAGAGCCGCCAGCCGTTGGGCCATGGCGATGTTGTTCACCGCGACCCGGCCATCGACGATAACCTCGGTCCGCTCCTGACCGCGCCACAGAGTCCACCGCGCCGCGGCGGCACTCAGGGGCACCCGGATGCAGGTGTGGCCGGGCAGGTCCGCCGGTTCGCCCGGGACGCCCGCGCCCTCCAGATAGGTCGGCGCGGCGTAGAGCGCAGCCTCCACCTGGCCCAGCCGGCGCACGGTCAGGGTCGAATCCGGCTGTTCACCGATGCGAATCGCCAGGTCAAAGTGCTCGGACAGCAGATCCACCCGGCGCGGACTGAGATCCACCTCCATCGTGACATCCGGACAGCGATGCAGGAAGGCCGCGATCAGGGGGGCCAGAACCATCGTGCCGAAATCCGGCGGCATCGACACCCGCAGGTGGCCGCGCGGAACTTCCACCATATCCCGCAACTGTTCGTGGGCGAGGCGCGCCGCCTCCACAATCTCCTTGCAGCGGGCAAAATAAATCGCTCCCGCCTCGGTCAGTTCGATCCTGCGGGTGCTGCGGTTCAGCAGCCTGACCCCGATGTCCTGTTCCAGGCCGGCGATCCGCCGCGATAATGACGATTTGGGAATTCCCAGCGCCTCCGCGGCCCGGGTGAAGCTCATGGTTTTGACCACATCGACGAACAGCGCCATGTCGCGCAGATGGTCCATTCCGCCCCTTCCCCCCGGCGCTCCGGTTGATTGTGCGCCTTATTGGAACAATGTATTCCAGGATCGGCATTTGTCCCACCAGATGCCGCGGGCTATGTCTGCCTCAGAGATTTCCACACGCCCTTGAACAGAGAGAGGTCCGACCATGAGAGTCGCCACCGTAGCCGCACTGTCCACCCTGTCCGTCCTGTCCGTGCTGGTCGTCGCGACCCCGGCGCCGGCTCAGACCGCGCCCACCACCGATCTGGCCAAAGTCGAAGGCGGAAACTTCGCGATCGACAAGAATCACGCCAAGATCATCTTTTCCACCAGCCATTTTGGCTTTTCCACCTATTACGGCCTGTTTACCAGCTTTGACGCCCGGCTGCATTTCGATCCCAAGGCGCCGACCGCCAGCACCCTCGAGGTGACGATCGATCTCAACGGCATCGACACCACCAACCCCAAACTCGACAGCCATCTGAAGTCGCCGGACTTCTTCGACGTGGCGAAATACCCGCAGGCCACCTTCAAGGCCACCACCATCAGAACGACCGGCCCGACCACCGGTACCATCGTCGGCGATCTGACCCTTCATGGTGTTACCAAGCCCGTGACGCTCCTCGCCAGCTTCGCCGGCGGCGGGGTCAATCCCATGACCAAGGCGTATGTCCTGGGTTTCAGTGCCACCGGGACCTTGAACCGCTCGGACTTCGGCGTCAGCGCCTACGTGCCGGCGGTGGGCGACACCGTAACGCTGACCATCAGCGGCGAGTTCGACCGCATTCCCTGATGCCGACCCGGCCGTCGGCCGGGAGTGCGGGCAGACCGGCGAGCGTTATGAGTGGCAGATGGGCGCCAGGATGGTGTTTTTTTGCAGGGCTCTGTCCTGCACCCGCCGGGGCCTTCAGGCCCCGGATCCCATGACGTTATGGAATCAAGACGTCATGGTTTCCAAAGGCCCCCGGCCTTTGGCGGGTGTGGGCAGAGCCCACGGACCGACCTGATCTCAAGGACAGCCATCGTAACCTGGCGCGCATGGGGCAAAGCCCCCTTCGTGTCATTCTTCCCGCCCGCCGGTATCAGAACCGCCCGAACAGGCCGAGACTTCTCAGATGTTCCCCGAAATCCCGGTCGTCCCGCTCCAGATGGTCAATCACCGCCGACTGGATGAACGGCAGGTTGATCCTGATGGCGTCTAGATTCGGTTCGTCGAGCAACAGCGTCCGCAACGCCCCGATGAATAACGTGTGATGCCGGGCATGGCAGTCGACGCCGCCGTAGAGGAACTGTTGCATCAGCGCCTCTTCTTCCTTGGAGTGCGTCTGAAAACAGTAAAAAAAATCCGTGGCATGGCCGGCAACATCGACCATACCCAGCGACGGATTCTCCTGTGCCTGGTCCATGGCCGTCATCAGGCGGTTGAGCACCCTGATCAGGGTCTTGTGCTGGTCATCAATGACGCTGTGCCCTACCGATAGCGTGTCGGCCCATTCAATCGTCATGCCGCTCCCCTGAAAGGTGCGGATGTTCCCGGTGCTTTTCCAGAACGGGTGGTGCCTTGGCTTCAGCCTGTGTCAACCAGCCGCCCATCCGTGCCCCCACCTTCTTCCCGGCGACCCGGCGACCCCCGTTCAGACCTTTGGCCCGCTCACATCCGGGCGGCGCGGCTCCGGTTGCCAAACAGCCGCAACAGAATGCGGACCGAGGCCTCGCCGTCGTCGGCAAACGCCACCCCGACCACGCCCTTCTGATCGACTCGCCGGACATGCCCCTTCAGAGGTTCCCAGGCGCCCACCGCGGCATCGAAGACGCGGATGTCGACGTCTTCGGAAACCGGCAGGTCGGCCGGTTCGTCCATTCGCAAGGCCAGACCGCCGAAGGACCAGTCGACAAGTCTGGCCGGCTTTCCCGCCACGACGAAGTAACCGCCGTCGCCGAGGTGGCGATCGTGGCGTCGACGATTGACTGGCAAGGACATGGACATCGGCGGAGCCTCCGGTGGTTCCTGTACCCTGGCGGCACGGATCAGGCCCGGTCAGAGTGCGATTGCCGGCCGACAAGATCAACGAAAAAATGCAACACAGGATCCGGCACCCCGACTTATCCCGGCGGCGGACCGGCGTCCCGGGCCATCCGGTAAAAGGCCAGCAGGTCGCGGACCAGCACCTCGCGGGTAAAGCGGCTTTCGTAGGTTTCACGCCCGCCCGCCACCAGGAGCCGGCACAGCGCCGGGTCGCCGAGGCAGCGGTTGATCGCGGCGGCCAGACCCTCCACGTCGTCGACCTCGACCAGCAGGCCGTTGCGCCCGGGCTCGACATAAGCCTTGGGGCCGGCCGCCGCCGCCGTGACCAGCGGCACCCCGGCGGCCCAGGCCTCGACCATCACCGTGCCGAACGGTTCGATCCGAGAGGGAAACACGCACAGATCGCACGCGGCGAGCAAGGCCGCACGGTCGGTTCTCCAGCCGAGAAAGCGCACCCGCCCAGCTACCCCCAGGTCCCGGGCCAGCGTCACCAGCTCCTCGCGCAGCGGTCCTTCCCCGGCCAGCCACAGATACGCCGCCGGCACCCGGGCCAGCGCCTTCAGCAGCACATCCAGGGCCTTGTTGTGGTGAAGCCGGGCCAGCGACAGCAGCAGCGGCACCCCGTCGGGAGTCTCAAAGGCCGCCCGATCCACCGCCGGCTCCCGGGGCAGGTCGGCAAAGGTATGGATGCAGGCGGTGGCCTCGGGCGCCGCCCCGCCGGCCACGATGTGTCGCGCCAGTTCGTGGGTGACGCCGATGAAGAACCGGCAATGGCGGTAGTATTTGAGATCGTAGGGACCGCCGAACCAGCCGATGTTCGGCACCGCCCCGGACCGGGCGTAGCTGGCGGCCCGCCCCATCCAGAAGTGGCAGACGTCAGGCTTGAACTCGCGTATCGCCCGGGCCAGTACCCGCCGGGTCCGCCAGCCCAGCAGCGGCGGCGGAAACCGGGCATGGCGGACCGCAATTCCGTGCCCGGCCCACAGGGCATCGCGGATCGGGTTCCGCCGCGTCACCAGCAACTGCGCGACTCCGGCCTGGTGCAGGGCCACGACGCTGTCCGAATACATGGTTTCGGCACCGCCATGGGCGCCACCGGCCATGACCTGAAGAACCCTCATGCTCTCTCCTCTCCACCGGCCACTCCGACGCCGGCACGCCGCCACAGCGTTCCGGCCGCCTCGAGCACCGCCTCGACGGCCAGGCTGTCCATCAGGCTTCCCGTGGTGCGGTGGTCGTAACCCGGTGCCGTGACCAGTTGCCGGTACGGAACCGCGGTGGTCACGGCCGCGCCGCCGGCGCCCCACGGGGCATAATGCTCGGGACGGCTGGGGCCGAACAGCCCCAGGGTCGGCAGCCCCACCGCCGCGGCAATGTGCATCAAGCCGGAGTCGTTGCCGATAAACAGGGCACAGCGGGCCAGGCAGGCGCCGGCCACCTGCGGATCGGCGGCGCCGACCAGATCCAGGCATCGGCCGGATTCGATGGCGTCCAGCACCGGTTGCGCCTCGGCGCGTTCCCCGGCCGCCGCCAGCACCGCCACCCGCGCCCCGGGCAGAATGCCGCCCGGCCCGGTCAGTTGCCCGGCCACCGCGGCAAAGCGGTCGGCTCGCCAGATTTTGCCCCGCCAGTTGGCCGCCGGCCCCAGGGCCAGCACCGGCGGACCGTCGGGCACCAGCGCCGCCGCTGCCCGGTGGTCGGCCCCGGTGAACCACAACCTTGGCGCCGGCGCCTCGGCCAGCCCGAGGGTCCTGCCCAGATGGACCACCCGGTGGCACCCCTCGTCGGGGCGCGACACCACCACCACCCGCCGCGCCACCAGCAACCGGGATACCGCCGAATTGCGCAAGTCCACCACCAGCCGCCAGGGCGTCCCGATACAACGGCGCCACAGCCCAAACCAGTGGGCCGAGAACCGCCGCTTGCGCAGGGGAATCACCCGATCCAGCCGGGGCAGCGCCCGGAACAGCGGCGCTGCGATCGGACCACAGGCCACGGTGAAACGCGCCTCGGGAAGGGTGCGCACCAGATGGTCGAGCAGGCCGGTGGACAGCACCGCGTCGCCAAGCCGGTTGGACGTGATAAAGAGAACGCGCATCCCCAACCCATTCGCCTGCCGCAATCGAGGGCCTTGCCGGAGAATCCGTGCTCTCCCGCCCGCTCTGGCGCGCTCCCATGGGGCGGGTTATATCCATGGCGGTAACGTCCGGCAAGCCGGAACGCCACCCAGCCAAGAGCACCGCCCGAGGTCCGGCCATGAACGACGACACCGTCTCAGTGCTTCCCGCCCCGTCTCCGCTGCCCGTCCCGCTGTGCGTCGCCCTGGCCGGACGCGGCATCCTGCGGCTGTCCGGCATCGACCGCGCAAGCTTTCTCCAGGGTTTGGTTTCCAACGACGTGATGCTGGTCTCCGCCGAGTGGTCGATCTATGCGGTGCTCCTGAGCCCCCAGGGCAAGGTTCTCTACGACTTCTTCGTCGTTGCCGACCCCGACCCGGAGACCGGCGGCGGCCTGCTGCTGGAGGTCGAAGCCGCCCGTCGGCAGAATCTGCTCGATCGCCTGCATCGCTACCGCCTGCGGGCCAAGGTGGTGTTCGAGGACCTGACGCCGTCCCTCGAAGTGCTGGCGCTGACCGGCGGCTCCGCCGCCGCCGCCGTCGGCCTGCCCGAAACCCCCGGCGCCACCATGCCCTTCGCGAACGGCCTGGCCTTCATCGACCCGCGTCTGCCCACCCTCGGGGTCCGGTTGCTGGTCCCGCGCGACAGCGCGACGGCGGCGGCCGAGGCGGCCGGCGCCCGGCCCGGCAGCGCCGAGGACTATGACCGCTGGCGGCTGGAACTGGGGATCCCCGACGGCAGCCACGATTTCGGTATCGAAACCACCCTGGCCCTGGAAAACAACCTGGATGTCCTCAACGCCATTTCCTGGACCAAAGGCTGCTATGTCGGCCAGGAAGTGACGGCGCGCACCCGCTATCGCGGGCTGGTCCGCCGCCGGTTGCAGCCGGTGCGGGTCCATGGTCCGTTGCCCGGGCCCGGAACCGCGGTGCATCAGGGCGGGCACGAGGTCGGCCTGATCCGCTCCGGCGCCGGGACGCTGGCGCTGGCCATGTTGCGCCTGGATATTGCCGACCCGATGGCGGCGCCCCTGGTTGCCGGTCCGGCCACACTGATCCCGTTGGAGCCGGGCTGGACCCGCGGCTGAGAGGTTGCCTTCGGCGACCGGGAGCATTGCCCGATCAGGCGCCAGAAGAGTGTTATTGTCTTGATTTTGCAGGGCTCCACCCTGCACCCGCAAGGAGGCGCGCCTCCTTGACCTCATTCACGCCCTGGGTTCAAAGGGCCGATCGGCCCTTTGCGGGTGTGGGCAGCGCCCACAAAATTCGACCCCAACTTATCCGAATGGCGGGCCTCGCCTGAGGGCGTCAGGTGCGCACGCCGATGCGAAACCCGCCCCAGTGCTGACCCCGAACCATCACCGGCGCCGAGACATCCTTCATGCTGACGAACTCGCCGCCGCCCATGTCCCGGCGATAGGTCTGGACCAGCACCGGCTGCCGGTTGCGCGCCGCCGACAGGCCGGTACGGTCGTCGAAGATTCGGCGGTGGCGGCAGTGGGCGGTATTCCAGACCTTATCTCCCGGGCGCTGGGGCTGGGAGTAGGCCTGGTTATGGGTTGGCAGGTAACCATTTCGGTCAATGGTCACGGCGAAAGAAATACGCTGGTTCTTTGCGAGTAAAGGTTCCTGGATCGCGGGCAGGACTCGGTCGCACAGCGCGAGAAATCTTGTGGTGTATTGCGGGGGATCCGAGTCCCTGATGATCCGGTATTCCACGTCCCAAAGCTGTTCCCAGGTAATTTCTTTGCGATCGATGGCCTGTTCGAACAGGCGGGCGACCTGCGCCGCGGTATCTTTGGTCAGCGCGACGATTTCGGCGTCGTCCCGCCGGCAGCGATCGACCACCTCTTCGAGTCGGCGTTCGACCCCTGATTCCAGTCTCTCGAAGCAGAGGTGGACGGCATCCTTTTCGACATTCACGATATGGCACTGGATACGGCCAATCTCGGGGATGTCCAGGGTTGCCGGTACCTTGTCACCGGTAACGGCCCGGGCTAGCTCCGGCGCCCGCAGTTGCGCCCCGCCCATGGACAGGTTATCGGTACGACAAGGCCAGTCCCGGCCACCCATGTTTATGGTGACGCTTCGGTCGACGGCAACCCGTGGCTCCCGCCGACGATCGGCGAAATGGGTGTTGCGCAGGGTCGCGATCACCCGTCGCTTGATGCCGATCACCTGATCGACCATGCCATGGGTGTCTTCCTGAAACTTGCTGGCTTCCCGGTTGCTGGCTTCTGCGTGACTTGCCACATTGGAAATGCGATCGTGAACGACCCGGATGCTGTCGGCGGTCCTCGCTGCGCTTTGGGCGATATCCCGGGTGACCGCCTCCTGTTCGGTGACGGCGCCGGCGATGCCCGAGATGTTTCCGGTGGCGAATTCGACCTTGACCGCAACCTCGCCGATGGCGTCGGCGGTGCTGCGGATCACCGCCTGCATTGCCTGAATTTCCGAACGGATTTCCCCGGTGGCGCGGTTGGTCTGGTCGGCCAGCGTCTTGACCTCGTTGGCCACCACGGCAAAGCCGCGGCCGGCGTCGCCCGCGCGCGCCGCCTCGATATTGGCGTTGAGCGCCAGCAACTTGGTCTCCTTGGCGATGCGCTCGATCAACTGGACGATGGCGCCGATGCGCTGGGACACGGTGCCCAGGTTTTCGGCCAACGCCCGGGCTCCCTGCGACTGGCTGGCCGCGGTCTGCGCGGCAAGGGTGGAGTGGTCGACCTGTCGGGAGATTTCGGCGATGGAGGCCGACAATTCCTCGGCCCCAACCGCGATGGCCTGGGCATTGCTGTTGGCCTGATCCGAGGCCGCCGCGGCCTGTTCGCTGTCGCCGGCCACGAGGCGCGCCGCCGAGAGCACCGCTTCGGAGGCGGCCTCCATCTCGTTGGCGCTGCGGCGGACGAATTGCACCGCCTGATCCAGCTCGTTTTCGAAGGTCTCGGCCAGTTCCTGCATGCTGAGCAGCATCTGCTGCTTGCGGATGGTCTCGGCATACACTTCGCTGGTGACGTAGGCTTCCATCAAGACGGAACGAATGAGAGCGGCGATCCTGGCCTCGGCCTCGGCCGGCCGGCGCCGGTGGTGCTGGAACACCGTGTGGATCAGCCGTTCCAGCAAAAACGAGTAGCCGGCCAGCAGGTACCGGGTCGGCAATTGAACCCGGGCATGAGCCGCCCCGATCTTATGCACCCGCGCAAGATAACCCTGATCGAAATCCCCCTGGAAGAACACCTTCCAATGCTCTTTTTGCAGAAGCCGCAGGCAGTCGAGCTTGCCTTGATCCGAAAGATGAGGGGCGTTTTCAGGAAAACTGGCCATAAAGCGGTAGAACTCGTCAAGGATCGTGTCGAGTTCACCGCTCAGTCCGGGCCACAGTCCGCGCAACAGTGCCGCGGTGGTCTCGTCGAGCCGCCACAGGGTGGGATCGAATGCGACGGTTACGGGCTCGTCAAAGGCGCGGCTGGTGGCGTTCCCCGATCCTCTGCCTTCAGCGCCGTTATTCGTCGCCCCACGGTGTCGCGACGTCGCCGGCTCAAGCGATGCATACGTGTCCATTTCGGCTTCCTCCCCAGAGCGGCGGGCTGGTTCGCCCGGTACCGTCCCCGGAATATTTTTTTTGTTTATCTTTTCAATTATGCACAGGATCCCCGAAAAAGACCAGCGTCTCGGCATTGATGGCCTTTTAGCTAAAAGACACCAATCGCGCCGGGCCGCCGACCATCCGCAGGACCCCGATCTGCGCCGTGATCTGGCGTGTGTTGGCATGCCGGTTGCCTGGAAAATTGCCGGTCAGCGGTGGTTGCCGGCCCGGAGCGGCAATCATGGACCATGATTTTTTTTTGAACGCGGGCTTTGTCATCAAATTGACATCGATTTTATTGATATTCGTTGCGTGAATAGTCCCGGCCGAGCGGGGTTTCCGGGGCCCGGGCCGAATGGGACGGAGTCGATGGCGGAGCCAGGCGACGACATGTTGACAGATATCAGTGTCATCGATAGCCGCCCATCGGTCCGTGGGAACGGAACCGATCTGTTGTTGGACGCGGTCCGGCAGGAGGTCTATTTCGTCTACCAGCCGATTGTCAGCGCCTATTCTGGAATGTGCTATGGCTATGAGGCGTTGCCTCAGGGCCAGGAGCGGTTGGGTTTTGCGACACCGGCGGCGCTCTATGACCACGCCGATCAGAATGATATTCTGCTTCATCTGACGCTGGCCTTGCGCGAGAAGGCGGTACGGGACTTCATCCGGTTTTCGGTGCGGGGTGAACGCCTGCTGCTGGGTCTTGAACGGTGTCTGCTGCTTTCTCTCGACGATGGGCCGCGGCGGACCGCCGAGGTGTTTGGCGGTTTCGGCCTCAGTCCGACCGCGGTGTGTTACGCCGTCCCCGAAACCTTGCTGTCACCGGGAACCGGTGCCGGAGCGGAGGCGGAGGCCGCTGCGATCGGTTCAGTGCTGGATGGTTATCGCCGGCAATCCTGTCTGCTGGTTCTCGATAATTTCGGCGCCGGCACCGCCGGGCTCAAGGCCCTTTACGAGCGACAGCCGAACCTCGTGCGGATTGACCGTTATTTCACCGTCGGTATCAGCACCGACGAAAGAAAGAAGCTGTTCGTGGCGACCGTGGTCAATCTGGCCCATGTGCTGGGGATCATCGTGATTGCCGATGGCATCGCCACCGAAGCCGACTTCCTTGCATGCAAGCAGATCGGCTGCGATCTGGTGCAGGGGACCTTCGTCGGCGCGCCGGCGGGAATTACCGCGGCGTTCAATCGCACCTATGGAGTGATCGCCGACACCAACCGCCGCGAGCGCCGCGAGCGGCGCAGCGACCGGAAATTATTGGGAGAGGAATTATCGCTGGTGCCGCCGCTGACCATCGGCGACTCCATGTCCAAGGTCTTCCAGGCTTTTCGCTCCCAAAAGGAGCATGACTTCCTGCCCATCGTCGATGATCGCCATCAGCCGGTCGGGATCATCCGCGAGGTCGATCTCAAGGACGTGATCTATTCCCGCTACGGCAAGGACCTGTTGAACAACAAGGCGCTGCACCGCGGCCTGCTCGACTTCCTGCGTCCCTGTCCGGCGTGCGACATCAACACCGAGGCTGAGAAGATCCTGGAAACCTTCTCCCAGTCGGTCAATCCGCCGGGCATTCTGCTGGTCGATGATTTCAAATATGTGGGCGTGCTCAGCGCCGCCTCGTTGTTGCGGGTGATCAACGAAAAGAATCTGGCGCTTGCCCGCGATCAGAATCCGCTGACCCGTCTTCCCGGCAACAGCAGCATCAACGACCACCTGACGGTGGCGCTGGATACGGCGGTCACGTCGTGGATCTTCGCCTATTTCGATCTGGATAACTTCAAGCCGTTCAACGACCGCTATGGCTTCCGCCAGGGTGATCGCGCCATCCTGCTGTTCTCCGAACTGATGCGGACCACGCTTGGCACCAATCAGACCTTCCTCGGCCACATCGGCGGCGACGACTTCTTCGCGAGCTTCCGCGACCTTCCGGCCGAGGTGGTGACGGCCCGCATTGAGGCCCTGCTGGGCAGTTTCCGACGCGACGTGGAAAGCTTCTACGACGCCGATTCCCGGGAACGCGGCTACATCGTCGGACGGAGTCGCGAGGGCACCACCCAGCACTTCCCGCTGCTGACCTGTAGCGCCGCGCTGGTGGAGATTCCCGCCGGTCCGCGGGTGGTCACGGTGGATGACCTGGGGGACGCCATTGCCATCCTCAAGAAGACCGCGAAGCAGGCGCCCTCCCACATGGCCATGAGGCGGTTGGGCTGAGACCGGGGCGTTGCCCGACACTTAAGTCATGCAGGTCCAGGGCCGTCACGGCCCTGGTGGGGGGTCAAGGGGGGGGGAAAGCCCCCCTTCTATTGTTTTTCGTATCTGCCGGTATCAGAGGACTTCCTTCGGCACGCTCATCAGTTCTGCGCGAATGCGCTTGAGATTGGGTTTGTTGTCGGGGCTGAAGCCCACCGGCCGGCAGAGGGTCATGGCGGCGATGCCGATTCGGGCGGTGAGCAGGCCGTTGATCATGCCCTGGCCCAACCGGGTCGAGATGGCCGCGGCCAGCGAGCCGCCAAGGGCGTCCACGGCGACGTGACCGACGCTGTCGGCAAGGCCGGCCACCGCCAGATTGGCCAGCATCCGGCGCATCAGCCGCCACGAGCCGAGCGGACCGGGGCGGGCGCCGTAGAGCGCGGCCACTTCGCGCACCAGCTTGAGATTGCGCCACAGTACGATGGCCACATCAAGCGCCGCCGAGGGGCTGAGCGCCGTGGCCAGCGCGGTATCGCGCGACGCCGTGAGCACGAAGCGGTAGGCCCGCTGGTCGAGGGCCGACAGCACCTGACGGTCGATCAGGGCAATCACCTCGGCGTCGCTGTGGGCGTCATTGACGGTATGGCCAAGGGTGTGCAGGACCGGGGCCAGATCGGCGCGGCCGGCGTAAAAGTCGCCCAGCGTGTCGGCAAAGCCCAGCGCCTCGCCGTGGCCGTTGGCCCTGGTCAGGCGGTCGGCCTCGGCTCTCAGGCCGTCAATCTGGCGCAGCCGCCGGATCGAGATCACCTCGTCAAGGGACAGCTTGACCGCGGTCCCGACGGTCACGGCCAGAACCACCGTGACCAGCACCCCCAGCGCGTAACTGGCGGCGAACGAGCGGCCCATCAGGTCGGTGGCGTCGAAGGCCAGCGCCACCACCACCAGGGCGGCGACACCGCCGAAGAAGGCCGGAACCGTCCAGGACCATTGGGGCCAGGCCGCCAGCGCCGCCAGGCCCGAGGCTTCGCCGGCCCTGGCCGCGGCGGATGCCGCCGCGGTGGTGGCGGCGACCGCGGCCGGTGCGGCGGCCGGATCGGGGTGGTGCATGTCCAGTTCCACCGGTGGCTGCCAGGCCGAAGCCTGATGGGTTGCATTGCTCATGCCAGGTAATCCCCTAGAAGGAAATTAAGGGCCTGGTCCAACCGGATGTTGGGCAGGCCGCGACCGTCGCGGCCAACTCCGGCCGGAGGTTCGAAGTCGAGGAAGCGGTAAGGTTGAGAGACGTTCTCGGGAAACAGGTCGGGTCCGTCCGGGATGTTGCCGGGAAACAGCACCGTCGGCCGCTGACGGCCCAGTGGCGTCCCCTGAATGCAGGCCAGCTTGCGGCCCTGGTGTTCGGTCGTGACGGTTTCGGTGCATTTGACCGCCGCCAGAGCCACGGTGTCCACCATGGCGCCTTCGAACCGGATGGCGTTGCGCGCTTCGGAGACCAGCATGTCGAGCAGGTTCCGCAGATTGGCGTGCTGGCCGGCGGCGACGTGATCGGCCTTGGTGGCGGCGAACAGCACACGGTCGACCTCGTGGCCGGTCAGACGGCTGACCCAGCCGGCGCGGCCGTGGTGGAAGGCTTCCAGGCAGGCGGTGAGCGCCATCCGCATGTCATAGAGCGCGGTCGGGCCGGCATTCAACATGCCGAGGACGTCCACCAGCACGATCTGGCGGTCGAGCCGCGCGAAGTGCTCGACGAAGAAACGGCGGACCACCTGGGTCTTGTAGGCTTCGAAGCGTTCGTTCATCAACCCGCCCAGGGACTGGGCGCGGTGTTCGCCGCTGCCCGCCGGCAGCGGGCAGAAGGCGAGCAACGGCGTGCCGGCCAAGTCCCCGGGTTCGATGAAGTGGCCGGGCTGGACCAGGCTGAGACTGGCCTGGGACCGGCGGCAGGCGTGAAGATAGTCGGTGTAGAGGGCGGCGCCCTCCCGGGCCAGACTCTCGTCCGGCCGCAGGTCGGGGGTAACGGTCCCGAGCCAGTGCAGCCAGCGGGCCGCGAGCTGCCGGCGGGGCTGCCGCTCCATCAATTCGAGCGTCAGCGCCGACCAGTCGCGATAGCTCTGGTTGAGCATCGGCAGGTCCATCAGCCATTCGCCGGGATAGTCGATCACGTCGACATTGAGGGTGGCCATGGGCTGCACCGAACGGCGCAGGCCGGATCCTGGCGTGAACCGCACCGCCAGCCGCAACTGGCTGACCCCGGTGGTCGCCGCCGGCCAGTGGGGCGGGGTGGCGGTCAGCGCCGCCAGATACTTCTCGTAGGGGAAACGGGGCGCGGTGCGGTCGGGACTGGCCCGCAGCCGCGCGGCAAGAAAGCGATTGGAGGCGACGGCATCCAGGAACGGCAGCCGGCCACCCCGGATCAGGTTGTCGATGAGAGAGGTGACGAACACCGTCTTGCCCGACCGCCGCAGGCCGGTGACCCCGAGCCGGAGCGTGCCTTCCAGCATCCGGCCGGCGATCACGTTAACCTGCCCGAGCGCCTGCTCCCCGACCTGGGCCAACTGGTTCCAATTGGGAAATTTCAAGGACCGCCTACCGGACTCTGAGTTTGCATCCCTGCTGTTATAGCCCTCCTCGCAGGCGAAGGCGAGCCTGCGTGCAGGCCCGGCCGGCCTTTGATGTTCCCGCCTTTTGGGGTCATACGCCGGCGGGTGGTGGCGGCCTCCGGTGGCCGGACGGCCCATTTACCGATTCGCGTGTTCGTGAGCATCGCCCCCGGAGCATCGGTAACGGTCCTTGCCGGCCCGTTACCGGTTTTCGCCCGGCCGCCACAGCACGTCGTGACGGCCCTGGTCGTTGACGGCCCGGCCCAGCACGAACAGATGGTCCGAGAGGCGGTTGATGTACTTCAGAGCGGGAGCGCCCACCGGTTCGGTCAAGGCAAGCTCGGTGATCAGCCGTTCGGCCCGGCGGGCCACGGTGCGGCCCAGATGCAGCCAGGCGGCGGCCGGCGTGCCGCCGGGCAGGATAAAGGACTCGAGGGCCGGCAGTCCGGCGTTGAGGGCGTCGATTTCGCGCTCCAGTCGCTCCACCTGGGCCTCGACGATGCGCAATGGCGGATAACCGGGGGCCTCCTGCTCCGGCGTGCACAGGTCGGCACCCAGGTCGAACAGGTCGTTCTGGATGCGCGCCAGCATGGCGTCGGTTTCCGGTTGGCCGCCGGTGTGCAGGCGGGCCAGACCCAGCACCGCGTTGGTTTCATCGACGGTGCCGGTGGCGGCCACCCGCAAGGCATGCTTGGGCACCCGGCTGCCGTCACCCAACGAGGTTTCGCCACGGTCGCCGCCGCGGGTATAGATGCGGGTCAGTTTCACCATGAGCCGCTTTTATCAGCTTCGCGCCGCCGCGGCGAGCCCAAAAGAAAAACCACCCGCCGGAGGGCACCGGCGGGTGTAGTTGGGGCAAAGAAACAAACAGTCACAGGAACGGACGGTTACCCAAACCGGGCAGGCGACGGCCGGGTCGGTCCCCCTTGTCAACCTCCGTGGTGATGGCCGATGCCGTGCCGGGCCAGCAGGTCCGCAGTCTTCCGCTGTTCCGGGGTCAGCTGCTGATAAAGCTCGTCGAGGGCGGGCCGAAATGCCTGGAGCTGGGCCAGCCGGGCCGAGGCGACCTGTTCAATCCGGGCCAACCGCTCCGGCAGGGTGGCGGGCACCGGCTTGTCAGCCAGGTCGGCGCAAAGCCTGGCTTCTGGCGCGCGGGCGGCCTTGGCGGCATCGACAAACTTCGCCCAGGCGGGCTTTTGTGCGTCGGTAAGCTGCAACCGCACCTCGGCGTAGGCCAGCAGGGCCGCCTCGCGGGCCTCGCCGGTTTCGCACCGGTGCTTGAAAAGTTGTTGCGGACCCCAGCCGCCCTCATGACCCCAGCCATGATGCAGCTTGTCCGGGTGCTCGCCACCCCCCGGGCCGGGGCCGGGCGCGGGTTGGCCGTCGTCAAGGGCCAATTGGAAACCCTGCTCGCCGGATACCGGTCCCGAAAGTGCACTCACGGTGGGAATCGCGAGTGCCAGAGCGACTCCGGCCATCATCAGGGTTAAAGTGCCGCGTTTCATCGGTCTCTCCTTGATTTCGGTTGCGGTTCTTGCTTGGCTTCGAGCCGCGCCCGATCATGATTGCGTTATTGGTTGGCGTCATCTGATGGGCTCGGATCATCGAACCGGGCTGTTACGGCATCATGTCACCGGCCGGAGATTTTGGTAACCGAGTGTTTCACCTGCGGGGTCGGCAACGGCTGGTAACATCTTCGCTCTTTTGCGGGCGGGGTGAGATCGTCGATAGTCGGAGACATGGACAAGATGCCTCATATTCTGGTCGTCGATGACGACCGCGAGATTCGCACTCTGCTCACACGCTTTCTTGGCGGCCATGGCTACCGGGTTTCCGCGGCCAAGGATGGTGCCGAGATGATGCGGATGTTCGAGGCCGGGCGCATCGATCTGATTATTCTCGACGTGATGCTGCCCGGAGAGGACGGCCTCAATCTGTGCCGGCGCGTGCGTGCCGGTTCGGCGACGCCGATTATCATGCTGACGGCGGTCGGTGACGAGACTGACCGCATCGTCGGCCTGGAGATGGGGGCGGACGACTACCTGTCGAAGCCCTTCAACCCGCGGGAGCTGCTGGCCCGGATCAAGGCGGTGTTGCGGCGGGCGGGCGGACCTGGGGCTCCGGTTTCGGCGGGCGAGACGACCTCCGGGGGGGGGCGGATTCTGGCCTTCGAAGGCTGGCGGCTGGATCTTGCCCGCCGGGAACTGCATTCGCCCGAGGGGGTGCTGACCCAGCTCAGCGCCGGCGAATTCGATCTGCTGGTGGCCTTTGCCGAGCATCCCCAGCGGGTGCTGACCCGCGATCAGTTGCTGGACCTCGCCCGCGGCCGGGTGGCGGCGCCGTTCGATCGCAGCATCGACGTTCAGGTCAGCCGGCTGCGCCGCAAGATGGAGGCGGACCCGGCCGAACCGGTGCTGATCAAGACGGTGCGGGGCGGTGGTTATCTGTTTTCGGCCAGCGTCAAGGTGGAGAAGTGAGCGGGGCCATGGCCGGGCGGCTGCGGCGGCGGCTGGTGCCCGACGGCATCGCCGCGCGCCTGGCATTGACGGTGGTGCTGGTGCTGTTGCTCACCCAGGCGATCAGCGCCCTGGTCTACCTGACCGATCGTGGCCAGGGGCGGCCGATGCACAGCCGCGTGGAACTGTTCGACCGGGTGGTGGCGGTGGTGCAACTGGTCGAGGCGACCGCACCCGCCGACCGGCCGCGGGTGGTCCATGCCCTGGACGATCCGGTGCTGGGCGTCGAATGGCTGCGTACCGGACCACCCTTCAAGGCCAATCGCGCGGGCCAGCCGCTGGAACAATTCCGCTATCACCTGGGGGAGGCGCTTGGGGGGCAGCCCCGTGAGATCCTGGCCGAGATGCGCAACGATCCCCTGCTGGGACCGCCGGCCGGGCCGCTGGCCGGTGGTGACCCGATGCACCGGGTACGGACCTTGCGGCTGGCGGTCAGCCTGGGTGATGGCAGTTGGCTGGTGTTTTCGGCGACCAACGCGCCCGACGGCACCTTTCGGTTGGCACGCTTCGCGTTATGGATGGCGCTGATTGCGGTGGTGGTGACCGTGGTCTCGCTGTTGACCGCGCGTCGGCTGACCGCACCGCTGGCCGCATTCGCCACGGCCGCCGAACGGCTGGGCGTCGACGGGGCGGTGGCGCCGTTGCCCGAAACCGGGCCGCTCGAGTTGCGGGTGGCCACCCGCGCGGTCAACCGCATGCAGGAGCGGGTCCTGCGGTTCGTCGAGGACCGCACGCGGATGGTTGCGGCCATCGGCCATGACCTGCGCACGCCACTGACCCGGTTGCGCCTGCGCGCGGAATTCATTGAGGACCCGGAGTTGCAGCGTAAGATGCTGGCCGACCTTGATGAGATGGAAGCGATGGTCAATGCCACCCTGGCCTTCGCGCGGGACGATGCGCAGCACGAGGCGCGGGTGCCTGCCGATCTCGCGGACCTGCTGCAAAGTCTGTGCGATGATCGCATCGACGCCGGGGGCGCTGCGGCTTACATCGGCCCCGCCCATCTGCCGGTGGTCTGCCGGCCGGTGGCCATGCGCCGGGCGCTGGCCAACCTGATCGACAATGCCCTCAATTACGGGATGGGTGCCGAGGTGGCGCTGGCGGCGGCCGGCGGTCAGGCGGTGGTGACCATCGACGACTCGGGTCCCGGGATTCCCGAGTCGCTTCTGGAGGCGGTCTTTCAACCCTTTTATCGGGTGGAGTCGTCACGCTCCCGCGATACCGGCGGCACCGGCCTCGGGCTCGCCGTTGCCCGGACCATCATTCGCGGCCACGGCGGCGACATCACCCTGGCCAATCGTTCCGAAGGCGGCTTGCGCGTCACCGTGACCGTGCCGATGTAGCCGGGACCGGGAAAATGCCGGGAGCCGGGGCCGGGATCCCATCGTTCCCGCTGCCGTCGGGACCATGCCCCCCCATGTGTTGTAAAGCGGCCCCGGACCGGCCTGGTGTTCAGGCCGGGTTCCGCGATGGCCTCTCTTGCGACGACAAGGGGGCATGGACATGAATGCTTACCTGCTGTTGACCGGAAGTGGTTCCCTGATCATTCTGACCTCCTATCCCTCGGTGGAAAGTCCGGTGCTCTTGAACAAGCTGGCGGCCAAAGGGATTACAAAGTTCCTGAGCTACCCGGTGCCCATCGGGCTTGCCCGGCAGCGGTACGGCGCTCACTTCGACATCGTGTCGGGTGATCTGGCGGAAACCGATGATCTGCGGGTCCTGGATTACAACGGCGACCGCGCCTTCCGGCGGTTCCGGTTTGCCGAGTTGGGACCCCTGGTGACCCACGAAGGCGCCGCCGAGGCCGACCCGGCGGTGGACACCGACGCCGATTAGGCAACGGGGGAGGTGGCGGCGATCCTCGTTTCGCCGGAGCGCCGACACCGCCCGTTCCGGCCGATTTGCCCTGGCCGAAGCCCCTGGTCGCCACCGTGCCGTCTGGCTATGGTGGCGGCCAGCCCGGGTTTACCCTTTCCCACGCGCCGGGTCAGGGTCCCGGGTCAAATTCGAGGAGCAAGCATGATCCCCCGCTACAGCCGTCCCGAGATGGCCCGCATCTGGGAACCGGAGAACCGGTTCCGCATCTGGTTCGAGATCGAGGCCCATGCTTGCGACGCCCAGGCGGAGCTGGGGGTGATCCCCCGGGAGGCGGCGGTCGCGGTCCGGGCGCGCGGCCGGTTCGAGGTGGCGCGCATCGACGACATCGAGCGCGAAACCCGCCACGACGTCATCGCCTTCCTGACCAATCTGGCCGAGCATGTGGGTCCCGAGGCCCGATTCGTTCATCAGGGCATGACCAGCTCGGACGTCCTTGACACCTGTCTTGCGGTGCAGCTGACCCAGGCCGCCGACCTGCTGCTGGCCGATCTGGACGGGCTGCTGGCGGCGCTGCGGCGGCGGGCGCTGGAGCACCGGCATACGGTCTGCATCGGCCGCAGCCACGGCATTCACGCCGAGCCGACCACCTTCGGGCTCAAGCTGGCCGGTCATTATGCCGCGTTTCAGCGCAACCGCCAACGGCTGCTGACCGCCCGCGCGGAGATCGCCACCTGCGCCATCTCGGGAGCGGTTGGGACCTTTGCCACCATCGATCCCCGGGTCGAAGCCCATGTCGCGGCCCGACTCGGGCTTGCGGTGGAACCGGTGTCGACCCAGGTGATCCCGCGCGACCGTCACGCGGCGTTCTTCGCCACCCTGGGGGTGGTGGCCTCGTCCCTGGAAAACCTGGCCACCGAGATCCGCCATCTTCAGCGTTCGGAGGTGCGCGAGGCCGAGGAGTTCTTCCATGCCGGCCAAAAGGGCTCGTCGGCGATGCCCCACAAGCGCAATCCGGTGCTGTCGGAAAACCTGACCGGGCTTGCCCGGCTGGTGCGCGGCATGGTGACGCCCGCCCTGGAAAACGTCGCGTTGTGGCACGAGCGCGACATCTCCCATTCTTCGGTGGAGCGGGTGATCGGACCCGACGCCACCATCGCCCTGGACTTCGCGCTGGTCCGGGCCACCGGGCTGATCGACCGGTTGCTGGTCTATCCCGAGCAGATGCGCCGCAACCTGGAGAGTCTGGGCGGGCTGGTGTTTTCCCAGCGCGTGTTGCTGGCCCTGACTCAGGCGGGCATGAGCCGGGAGGATGCCTACGCCGCGGTTCAGCGCAATGCCATGCGGGTGTGGCAGGAGGGCGGCCAGTTCCTCGACGGCCTGACCGCCGACCCCGAGGTTACCCGTCATCTCGGCGCCGCGGCGCTGGCGGAACTGTTCGACAGCAGCTTTCATACCCGCCATGTCGACACCATTTTCGACCGGGTTTTCGGCAGCATCACTTAAGTCCCGGGTTCCAAGGGCCACTGCCCTTGGTGGGTCCAGGGCAAAGCCCCGGTCGGGGCAAGAGGGTGAGCCCCGCCATATGTCCCCCGACAAGGCGTACCGGGATCACTCGCCTTCGGTCAGTTCCAGCGTCGCCGTCCGCACCGCACGCAGCAATTGCGGGTTTGGCCGGCGCGGGGTGGAATCGTCGTCGTCCTCGGACAGTTCGGTGGGCATCAGGCGCCGCTTGACCTCATGCACCACCTCGATCAGCAGGAAGCCCAGACTCGAGTCGGTCAACCCCGTGACCAGATCCGCAAGCTCGGGATTGCTCAAGGCGGCGGCATCAAGGCGGACCGGTTCGGCGCGGAGTGGTTCGGCCGGCGGCGTCGCTTTGATCGGGACCGGCACGGGGACCGGCCCGGCGGGGTTCGCTTCGGCCGGAGCCTCCGGCCCGGGGGCCGCGGCCGGCGGCTTGGACGACCGCCGGCCCCGGCGGCGGCGCGGTTCGGTCTCGGGCAGCGTCTCGAACAGACAGGGCTGGCGGTCCGGGGGCGGCTCGGACGTCACCATGACAGGGCTCCTTGGCTGTTACGGGGGCTGTTACGGGGGACTGTTAGGGGCCGTGACCGGCTGTGATCGGGGTGGGGATCGAAATGCCGTTCCTGGTTCATTCTACAGCAACGATCGCCCCTGTCGAGAGTGTTCCCGATCGTGATAGGATGGTGAAGACGGCAGGGACTCCGTCCCTTCGGGGAACCAGGGCTCCGGGGAACCAGGGAAGGGGAGACCGCACGGGTGGTCGAGGGTGAAGGCAGCCGGAAATCGTCAGTGGCCGAAGCACGGGATTTGCTTGCGGCCAATCGGGATTTCTATCGGATCGTCGTGGAACGGGACATTCGGGCCATGGGGACGCTGTGGGCGCGGTCGGCGCCGGTGGCGTGCATCCATCCGGGCTGGCCGCCGCTGGTCGGCCGCGAGCGGGTCCTGCAAAGCTGGAATGAGATTCTGCGCAGTGCCCAGGCGCCCTCGATTCGCTGCCACGAGGAATACCCGCTGGTCTTCGGCGGCTTCGGGCTGGTGATCTGCCTGGAGGTGGTCAACGGTGCCTTGCTGGCTGCGACCAATTCCTTCATCCGGGAAGACGGTGCCTGGCGGCTGGTCAACCACCAGGCCAGTCCGGTGGCGGCGGCAATTGCCGAACAGTTGGAAGAGGCGCTGACCCCGCCGCGCGGCCGCTTGAATTGAGCCGGCGTGCCGGAACCGGCGAATCGGAGTCGTGGCCGGACCGGTAACGGCCGGTTCCTGCTGTCGGACCGGGCGTGGGCCGTCACCGGCGCGGCCATCGCGGTGCCGGGTCTTTCCTGAAGTCTTGCGCCGGGCGCTTTCCGACGCTTTCCGGTTGACAGCCACCGCTGCCGGCGGCCACCGTGCGCCCCGACAGAGTCTTTCCAGGACAGAGGCTTGGCGATGCGTAGGATAGTGACTGTGGCCGGCGTGGCGGGGCTGGTTCTGCTTGGCGCCTCGTCTTCCGGGGCGCAAACCGACGGGTTGGCGGCGGCCGTGACGGCTCCGCCTGCCGGTGCAACCCAGCCGGCGCCATCTCTCGAAGAGACCCCGGCGCCCACGTCGCGCCCCGGGGGCAACCGGACCATGGGCACCATGGGGCAGGGCAAGAGTTTCAGTCTGCCCTCTGGGGACGAACCTGGGGATATGGCCGGGCGCAGCGATGAGGCGTTCGTTGCCTGCGCCGGTTGTTCGGCAGTGTCGGCGCCGCTGATGAAGCAGGCCGCCGAGGTGCTCCAGTACCTGACCGACAACCAGACGCTGCCGGCGTCGCTGGTGCGCCTGAGCAGTGCCGATATCGACGCCCTGCTGCGCGGCAAATCCTGGACCAGCGCCGTGCTGACCGGACCGTTCGGCAAGGAATACCAGCGTCTGCTGGCCTTTGATGCCGACGGCCGCGCCCGTTGGCTCAACTTTCATGGCGGCATCAAGGGCTACAGCACCCTTTGCCGATACGAGGTCGACGAGGACCTGCTGTGCCGCTCCTGCCCCGGGGTTGGACCGGCCCAGTGCTCGGCGATCTACCGCAACGGCGATCTGGTGATGGCCTATGACGAGGAGCAGGGACAGTTGGAGGTTTTTGACTGGATATTGCCGTCGCGCTGGGAAAACGACCGCTTCCTGGCGCCGCATTGACTGGCGCGCGGCGGACTGTGCCGGTGAACCGGGTCGCGGTGGTGGTTGGGATGGCGGTCGAGGCCGGGTGTCTGGACGGCCTGCCGCCGGTGCGGATTGCCTGCTCCGGCGGAAGGCCGGACGTGGCGCGGGAACGGGCCGAACGGCTGGTGGCCGACGGGGCGACGGCGCTGGTCAGCTTCGGCATCGCCGGGGCGCTGGTGCCCGGGCTGGCTCCGGCGACGCTGCTGCTGCCGCCGGCGGTGGTCGGGCCGTCTGGGGAGATGTTCACGGTGGATGCGGCCTGGCACGCCCGGGTGGCTCTGGCCGCGGCGCGTTCGGGCCAGCCGCTGGTGACGACGGCGCGGCTGGCCGGGTCCGACCTCGCGGTGACCACGGTTGCCGCCAAGGCGGCGCTGGCCCTCGCCACCGGGGCGGCGGCGGTGGATATGGAAAGCCATATGGTTGCGGCGGTGGCGCGGGAACACCGGTTGCCGCTGTTGGTGCTGCGGGCCATCGCCGATCCGGCGGAGCGGGCGATTCCGGCTCCGGCGCTGGTTGGGCTCGGCCCCGAAGGAGAGGCCCGCCCGCTCGCGGTGGCGCTGCGCTTGCTGACCGCGCCGTGGACGCTGCCGGCGCTGATCCGGCTGGCCGCGGACAGCCAGGCGGGGCTGGCGGCCCTTGGCCAGGCGGTCCGGCGGCTAGGCCCGGCGGCGTTTCGGCTCGACTGAGCCTCCCGGCGGCAACCCGTCCGTCGCCTGCGCGACCACCTGCTCGAACAGGTGCTGCGCCGGGCGCTGGTCCGACAGCGGAATTTCCGGGGCCATCGGCCCCGCGGTGCGCACCCCGCGGAGCGCCACCCAGGCGGCCTTCAGCGGATGGGCGGTGGCGTCGGCGGCGGCGGTCGGCTCATAGCCGCAATGGGCCATGCAGTTGGCGCACTTTTCATAGCGGCCGGTGCCGTAGTCGTCCCACGCGGTGTCGGCCATCAACTCGTGGAAACTCGCGCTGACACCCTCGTTCAGCAGGTAGCAGGGGCGCTGCCAGCCAAAGACATTGCGGGTCGGGTTGCCCCAGGGGGTGCAACGATAGTCCTGGTTGCCGGCCAGGAAGTCCAGGTACAGGCCGGAATGGGTGATCCGCCACTTGCGACCGCGCCCCATGCGGAATACTTCGCGGAACAATTCTTTGGTCTTGCGGCGGTTGAGAAAGTGTTGCTGGTCGGGGGCGCGTTCGTAGGCGTAACCCGGGGCGATGGTCACGCCTTCGACGCCCAGGTCACGCACGAAGTCGAGGAACGCGGCAATGTCCGCGGCCGGCACCCCGTCATAGAAGGTGGCGGCGCAATTGACCCGGAAGCCACGCCCGAGCGCCGCCCGGATGCCCGCCACGGCGCGGTCGAACACGCCGTCCTGACAGACCGAGCGGTCATGGTGTTCGCTCAGGCCGTCGAGATGGACCGAAAACGACAGATAGGGGCTGGGGGTGAACAGAGGGAGTTTTTTCTCCAGCAGCAGGGCGTTGGTGCAAAGGTACACGTAGCGGCGCTGCGCCACCAGACCGGCCACGATCTCGCCGATCTCCTTGTGGAGCAACGGTTCCCCGCCGGGGATCGACACCACCGGCGCGCCGCATTCGTCGGCGGCCTCCAGGCACTCCCGGACGCTCAGTCGCCGGTTCAGCACCGCATCGGGATAGTCGATCTTGCCGCAACCGGCACAGGCGAGATTGCAGCGGAACAGCGGCTCCAGCATCAGTACCAGCGGGTACCGCTTGCGACCGGCCAATCTCTGCCTGATGATATACGCGCCGATGGCGAGTTGCTGCCGTAACGGAACGCCCACGCCGTCCTCCTCTGATCGCTGTCGCCGGAAAATCCGGCCCGCCGTCGCCGGTCCTGCTCGTGCCGGTCCGGCCCTGGCCACCCCCGCGCGGGGGCGGAGCGGTTACGCTGCTTCGGTGCTCTCCAACTCGGCGGGGAGCTTGAAATGGACGTTTTCCGCGATGCCGTCCAGCAACTCAACCTGGATCGGTCGGATCTCGGCGATCCGCTGCACCAGTTCCCGGACCAGCGCCTCCGGGGCCGACGCGCCGGCGGTGATACCGAGGGTGGCGACGCCGTCCAGCCATTCCGGTTGCAGCGCGGTGGCGTCTTCGACCAGATGACTGGGTTTGTTCATCTCGGTCCCGATTTCCCGCAACCGGTTGGAGTTGGAGCTGTTGTGCGCGCCGACGACCAGGATCAGGTCCACCTGATTGACCAGTTGCCGGACCGCGCTCTGGCGATTCTGGGTGGCGTAGCAGATGTCCTTGACATCGGGACCGACGATGGTCGGGAAGCGCCGCCTGAGGGCGGCGATGATCTCGCGCGTGTCGTCGACGCTGAGCGTGGTCTGGGTCACGTAAGCCAGCCGGCCGGGGCGGGAGGGCGTGATCGTACTGACATCGGCCACCGACGACACCAGATGAACCGTGCCGTCGATCTGGCCCATGGTGCCTTCGACCTCCGGGTGTCCGGGATGGCCGATCAGCACCACGTCGTAACCGCTGCCGGCGTAACGCTGGCCTTCCTTGTGAACCTTGGTAACCAATGGACAGGTGGCGTCGATCACATGCAACTGGCGAAGGGTGGCTTCGGTCTCGACGGTCCGGGCGACGCCATGGGCGCTGAAGATGGTCACGGCGCCCGCCGGGATGTCGTCCACCGTCTCGACGAACCGCGCCCCCCGGGCCTTCAACCCCTCGACCACCCGTTTGTTATGGACAATCTCGTGGCGGACATAAACCGGCTGGCCGTAGGTCCGCAGGGCACGCTCGACGATCTCGATCGCCCGTTCGACGCCCGCGCAAAAACCTCGTGGTTGCGCCAGGATGACGCGCAAGGGCGGTTGGCTGGTGGGGTCCATGGGCTGGAGACTCCTCAAATCACCATAGAGGTCGCAAGATAAGAATAGGTCGCAAGGGTAACGGTTGCATCCCCCGGTGCCGCCGGAAAGCCATTTGGGGCAGGTGGCGGAAACCGCGCGCCGGGTGGTCACGGTTGTTCCCGAACTGTGGCCGACTGGTATCACAGCCGCCGGGGCGATGCCATGGGCACGTCGGGGTCAGGGGGGCTGCGGCGGGCCATCGGAAGGGCGGCGGTCCGTCGCCGGTGGTCCGGTATCATCGTTGCCGGTTTGGGGGCGTGGCGGAAAGATCACTTCGTTTGCGAGAGCCCATGTCCGGCACATGATGCCTTGACGGCATCGCGCCTTGCGTGGTTTTTGATACCCCTTCGTTCAGGTCGGCCGTTTGCGCCGCATCTGGTCGTGGTGATGGTCGCATGACGATAGGGCGATAATGCGGCGGGGCTGGCGCTGCCAGGAAAGCCGTAGTATCTGGCTTGCGGTCCCGGTGGTCAGTGTCAACGGCGCGCGAGGCGGTGGTGGCTTCTCAGTTGGAACAGGCGATGGCGCGGGCGGCGGCGTCGGTTGAGGCGGCGATTGACCGTTTGCTGATACCGACCGTGCGCCCCGAGGCTCCCTTGTGGGACGCGATGCGTTACGGCGCGCTGGGCGGCGGCAAGCGGCTGCGGCCGTTCCTGGTGCTGGAGAGTTCGGGGTTGTTCAACGTCGCCCCCGATCACGCCCTGCGGACCGGGATGGCGGTGGAGCTGATCCACTGCTATTCGCTGATTCACGACGATCTGCCGGCCATGGACAACAGCGACCTGCGCCGGGGCCGGCCCACGGTTCACCGGCAGTTCAATGAGGCGGTGGCGGTTCTGGCCGGCGACGGGCTGCTGACGCTGGCCTTCGAGGTGCTGGCGGATGCCGCAACCCACCCGGACCCGTCGGTGCGCTCGGCCCTGGTCATGGCGCTGGCGGTGGCGGCCGGGCCGTCGGGCATGGTCGGCGGCCAGATGCTGGACCTGGTGGCAGAGACCACGTCCTTCGACCTGGTCGAGACCACCCGGTTGCAGGAGGCCAAGACAGGGGCGCTGATCCGGTTCTCGGCCGAAGCCGGCGCCATTCTCGGCGGCGCCGGCCCCGAGGAGCGCAGGGCGCTGGAAAACTATGCCCGGGATATCGGTCTTGCCTTCCAGATCGCCGACGACATTCTTGACGTGGAAGGCTCGGCCGATGCGGTGGGCAAGCCGGTCGGCGTCGACGCCGCCGCCGGCAAGGCCACCTTCGTTTCGCTGCTGGGTGTCGAGGGCGCACGGGCCGAGGCCTTGCGGCTGGCCGATCGTGCCGCGCGACATCTTGATCTGTTCGGCACCCGCGCCGCCAACCTCCAGGGCGTCGCTCATTTTATCGTGCATCGTAACGCCTGAACGGCGTGCCGGCCGCAAGGCCCGGCGACCCTTGGCGCCCGCTGCGGCGCGAGTGCGAAAGAGCCCGCACGGTCAGGACCCTGTCCCGACAGGCCGGCATAGTTGACAGGCGCTGAGGATTCGGCAAGCCTGAGAATGGGGAGAGAGAATTGAGCGCAACCAGCAAGACCCCACTTCTTGATCGCATTCGGGAACCGGCCGACATTCGCCGCCTCTCACCCGAGCAGTTACCGCAACTGGCGCAGGAACTGCGGAGCGAAACCATTGATGCCGTTTCGGTCACGGGTGGTCACCTGGGGGCTGGTCTCGGCGTGGTCGAGCTGACGGTGGCCTTGCATTATGTGTTCAACACGCCGGCCGATCGGGTGATCTGGGATGTCGGCCACCAGGCCTATCCCCACAAGATTCTGACCGGTCGGCGCGAGCGCATCCGCACGCTGCGACAGGCGGCCGGCCTTTCGGGTTTCACCCGGCGCTGCGAGAGCGTCTACGATCCATTCGGCGCCGGGCACAGCTCGACCTCGATTTCCTCCGGGTTGGGCATGGCGGTGGGCCGTGATCTCGCGGGCGGCGGCAATCAGGTGGTATGCGTGATCGGCGACGGCGCCATGAGCGCCGGCATGGCGTTCGAGGCCATGAACAACGCCGGTTCCATGAACAGCCGGCTGATCGTCATCCTCAACGACAACGACATGTCCATCGCGCCGCCGGTCGGCGCCATGAGCGCCTATCTGTCGCGTCTGATTTCATCCAAGCCCTATCTCAGCCTGCGCCATTTCGCCAAGGACATCGCCGACCATCTGCCCGAGCCGTTGCGCAATGCCGCACGCCGGGCCGAGGAGTTCACCCGGGGATTGGTCACCGGCGGGACCCTGTTCGAGGAGATGGGCTTTTACTATGTCGGTCCCATCGACGGCCACAATCTCGACCACCTGTTGCCGGTGCTCCAGAATGTGCGGGATGCCGAGGATCGCAATGGCGGCGCCGGGCCGGTCCTGATTCACGTCGTCACCAAGAAGGGCCATGGTTACGCCCCGGCCGAAGCCTCGGCCGACAAGCTCCACGCGGTGGCCCGGTTCGACGTGGTGACGGGTGCCCAGGCCAAGACCAAGTCCAATATTCCGACCTATACCCGGGTCTTTGCCGATGGCCTGATTGCCGAGGCCGAACACGACCCGAAGATTGTCGCCATCACTGCGGCCATGCCGTCGGGCACCGGCCTGGATCTGTTCGAAAAGCGTTTCCCGACCCGTTGCTTTGACGTGGGGATCGCCGAGCAGCACGCCGTGACCTTCGCCGCCGGTCTGGCCTGTGAGGGCTTCAAGCCGTTCGTGGCCATCTATTCGACCTTCCTTCAGCGCGCCTACGATCAGGTGGTCCACGACGTGGTGCTCCAGAAGCTGCCGGTGCGCTTCGCCATGGATCGTGCCGGTCTGGTCGGTGCCGACGGCGCCACCCATGCCGGGACCTTCGATCTGGCGTTCCTGGGCTGTCTGCCGGGCATCGTGCTGATGGCGCCGTCCAATGAGGCCGAGTTGATGCACATGGTGGCCACCGCCGCGGCCATTGATGACCGGCCCAGCGCCATCCGCTATCCGCGGGGAGAGGGTATCGGCATCGAGCGGCCGGAGCGGGGACAGGTTCTGGAGATCGGACGGGGTCGGATTCTTCAGGAAGGGAACAAGGTGGCCTTGCTCAACCTCGGTTGCCGGCTTGGCGAGTGTCTCAAGGCGGCCCAGGAACTGGCGGCCCGCGGCCTGTCCACCACGGTTGCCGATGCCCGCTTCGCCAAGCCCCTCGACACCGCCCTGATCCGGCGGTTGGCGCTGGAGCATCAGGTTCTGATCACCATCGAAGAAGGCGCGGTCGGCGGCTTCGGCAGCTTTGTTCTCCATGATCTGGCCCATGCCGGCCTGCTCGACGGTGGCCTCAAGATTCGCCCGATGGTCTTGCCCGATCGCTTCATCGAGCAGGACGCTCCGGTCCGGCAATATGATGATGCCGCCCTGAATGCCCGACATATCGTGGCCACCGCGCTCCGGGCGCTGGGGGTTGCCGATGTCACCGCCACCGCGCGGGCCTGATCGGGAGTTCTCCTCACCAGGGGCGTGACGCCCCTGGCCCCCATGATCAAGTCCCGGGTTCCGCAGCGCCGCCGGCCCTTGGTGGGTCCAGGGCAAAGCCCTGGTCGAGGGACGGGGGGGGGTGCGCCATTCCCCGGCCGGGGTTCGGTCGCCCGCGACGTCTCGTCGCAGCAACCCGAGAGCGAGGTTGCCGAAGGGTGGCAGATTGCCGGTCTTGGTATTCCCTGAGCCTCTCAAGGTTTTCCCGCAGGCAGGAAATACCCGCAAGGACGGTGACGACGGTCCGCCCGGTGTCGGCTCTGGGGGCACGAAAATGTCGGGTTTGATAAAAAAAACGACTGCCTTGCTGGCGTTGTCCCCGGTTGCGGCCGTCTCCGATGATTTGAGCAAGGTTTTTTCTGAAAAATCCCCTAAAATATCATACAATAGCCATGAAGTCCCTTTCCAATCCTGGGAACAAATTGAAAGGCGGTTAAAAATCGCTTAATATCTTCAAGTGGAAATGCCTCGCAGCGCCGGGTTCGCCCGCAGGTCCGGGCATCGCCGGCGGGAGGATGGTCGGGTGGGTGAAACCGCGGCTTCAAAATCTATCAAAGGTTGTTGGCAGCGCCGGGCGGGCGATGCCGAAAAAATGGCGAAGGGAAACGACGGTCCGGCGGTCAGAGCTGACAGTCATTCCGGGCGTCAAAATCCTAAGGGTCCCGTCAGAAGGATCGATGAGGGTTCGGCCATGGCATTGGCCGTATCGGGAAGCGCAAACAGGGAGACGGCGGGGTTGAACAAGCGGGGCGACGACGGCGAGGGAGGCGTAACGGCGGGGGAGCAGACCGGGGACGATGCGGTGAGGGCCGGGTTCGGTGATGCGCTGGTTTTTGACCCGACGATTCTTGACGAACTGGCCGACATGCTTGACGACGATGGCGAACTTGACGGCTATCTGGCGTTGCTGGAGCCGACCGTGCGGCCACGGATCAACACCCTGGTTCGCCAGAGCGCCGCGGGAGAAATGGCCGGGCTGCTGGTGACTGCCCATGCCCTGGCCGGGGGCGCCGCCTGCTACGGGCTGATTGCCCTTAGCGCCGCGGCGCGGCGGGTGGAGGACGGTGCCCGGATGGCCCAGCCGGAGGCGGCACGCAAGGGGGTCGCAGAAGCGGCAAGGCTGATGGACGCCTCGTTGGCCGCGGTCTCCCACTGGCGCGGCGACCGCGCGGTCAACCGGCCGGCGGCAGCCGTCAGCGGCCTTGCTGTAGCGTCTTGACGAAGTCCGCGAGCCCGGCCTGCCGCCGGCGCTTCAGCCGCTCGGCGGCCAGAATCGCCCGGATGCGGACGACGCTGAGGTCGAGATCGTCGTTGACGATGACGTAATCGTACTCGGCCCAATGGCTCATTTCGTCGCTGGCCTTGGCCATCCGTTGGGCGATCACGGCCGCGGAATCCTGGGCCCGGCTGTGCAACCGGCGCTCCAACTCGGCGGCCGAGGGCGGCAGGATGAACACGCTCACCAGATCGTCCCGGGCGGTTTCCGCCAGTTGCTGGGTGCCCTGCCAGTCGATGTCGAACAACACGTCGCGTCCCTGCCGCAACTGGTCGTCGACCGGTGCCCGGGGCGTCCCATACTTGTTGCCGAACACCGTGGCATGTTCCATGAGGCCATCGGCCGCGACCATCCGGTCAAAACGGGCGTGCTCGACGAAGTGGTAATGAACGCCTTCGACCTCCCCGGACCGGGGGGGGCGGGTGGTCAGCGACACCGACATGGACAGTTCCGGCTCTTCGGCCAGCAGGCGCCGGCAGAGCGTGCTTTTACCGGCGCCGGAGGGTGAAGAAAGCACCAGCAACAGGCCGCGGCGGTGGATCTCGGACGTGATGGGGGCGGGCGTGAGGGGGGGCCGGGTCATTCGATATTCTGGACCTGTTCGCGGAACTGCTCGATGGTCGCCTTGAGGGCGAGGCCGATCCGGGTCAGTTCGACGTCGGTTGACTTGGAACAGAGGGTATTGGCCTCCCGGTTGAATTCCTGACACAGGAAGTCCAGCCGCCGCCCGACCGCATCCCCGGCCGCCAGCAACTCCCGGGCGCCGGCGACATGGGCGTGAAGCCGGTCCAACTCTTCCCGCACGTCGCTGCGGGCCACCAGCAACGCCAGTTCCTGGGCCAGCCGCTCCTCGGGCAGCGCCGGCACGGCGTCGAGCAGGAGCGCCAGTTGGGCGGTGAGACGGTCGCGCAACGCCGCGGGTCGGGTGGCGGCGCAGCCGGCGGCGGCGGCGACCAGCGCGCTGATTTCGTCGAGCTGGCGGGTCAGCACCTCTGCCAGCCGCGTTCCTTCGCCGGTGCGGGCGAGGGCCAGCCGGTCGAGGGCGAGCACCAGATCGGCGGTCAGCCGCCCTTCCACATGGTCCCGGGTGGCGGCGTCGTTTTCCTCCACCGGCTCGATGACGCCGCGGATTGCCAGCACGGCATCAAGCCGGGGTGGCGCCGCCCCGGCACCTTCCAGTTCGCGGCTGAGCGCGAGCACCTGATCGAGCAACGGCCGGTTGATGCGCAATTGGGTTGCGGCGGCGGTCCGTGCGAGCGTCACGGCGACGTTGACCGAGCCGCGCTTGAACCGGCGCGCCACCTCGGTACGGACCATGGCTTCGAGCGACTCGAAGCCGATCGGCAGGCGGCAGCGAATATCCAGGTTGCGGCCGTTGACGCTCCGGGCTTCGACGGTCCAGGCCAGGCCATCGGCCTGGCTTTCGGCCCGGGAAAAGCCGGTCATGCTGACGACGGGATGGTCGGAATGATGATGGGCCACGCGGGGAAACGACCTCTCTTTCGAACCGTGGCGGGCCTTATAGCCCGGTGGCGTCTTTGTCGGCAAGGCAGGCGCAATGCCGGCTGGAAACGGCACGACCCCCGGGACGCCTTAGGCGGGCATCCCGGAGGTCGTGGTCACCCCGATGATCGGGGACGCCCGTGATCAGACGGCCTTGCTGTAGCCCCAGACCGAAGCGGGCGGGAAGTTGCGCGGGGTCCAGCCCAGACGCTTGCCCTTCAGGCCCAGCTTCTTCATGTCGAGCGGCGAGGTGGCGCAATAGGTGTAGAGCAGGAAGCGCCGGCCTTCGGGCAGTACCCGGAAGATGGCGGCGACGATTTCCTTCTGAAGGTCGACGGGCAACATCACCATCGGGATGCCGACGACGATGGTTCCGACCTTGCCGACCAGCTCGGCACCGATGAACTTCTCGATTTCCCGGCAGTCGCCGTGAACGACGTTCACGTCGGGATAGGTCTTGTGGAGGAACGAGGCCAGCTCGCCGTCAATCTCCACGGACCAGACGCGCTCGGCGGGGACGCCCGCCTCCAGCAACGCGCGGGTGATGGCGCCGGTGCCGCCACCGAACTCCACCACGATCTCTTCGGGTCCGCAGATGACGTTGTTGGTCACGAGCTTGCGCAACCCGATCGAGGACGGGACAATGGACCCCATCGACAACGGGTTGGCCAGCCAACGCTGGAAGAAGACCCAGGCGGCGGGGGGGGCCTTGCGGCCTTTCGCTTTGTCGACGACGTCGACTTCGACTTGTGACATGTGCGGCCTTTCGCCGTTGAATGTTTCGGATGACGGACAGTGGCCGTGAGGCGCGCCTGCGGTCGCGGACCCGTCAATCCCCATGCTTGGCCAAAGCGTGTAACAAATCGGAAGCGCATAGGACAACACTGAAACGGCAACGGCCGTCGCTTCCCTGTCGAAAGCGGTCCTTTTCGGTCACAGCAGCGGAACCGGCAGCATATGCCACAGGGTTTCGGCGTAGGACAGGCTGACCACCAGACCCACCGCGAAGATGACCGCTGCCGCCGCGAAACCCAGGCCCACGGCCACTGCCAGACCGTCATGTTCGATCAGTCCGAGGGCGATGACGATCAGACCAAAGCCGGGCAGCCAGCCGATCAGGGGCAGGGGGGTGATGGCGATGGCGGCCATTCCGAAACAGATGATCCCGAGCCACCGCTCGAAGCCGGCGGTGGTCAACCGGTGCAGGCGCGGGCTGAGCATGCGCTCGATGGTGCGCAACCGGGGCAGGATGCCATCGATCATGCCCGCCGCGGCCTCGGAGGTCAGCGAGCGGCGGAGCAACCAGTCCGGCAACGCCACATTGCCGCCGCCGCCGCCGCGCATCATCTGGAAGGTGAACAGCAGCACCGGCAAGTTGAACAGCACCGAGACCCCCAACGGCACCGGCATGACCGTCGGGATGGCGAGCACCAGTAATATTCCGCCAATGGTCCGATCCCCGAGCGCGGCCATGGTATCGGCCAGCGTCACCCGGCCGGGTGGCAGGGCGGCACGGAATTCGGCGAGCAGTTCCGAGATGCGACGGTCATCGGACAAACCGCTGCTTGCGGTCACGATCCCTCCTGCCGGGGGTTGTCGGGGTGGCTGGCGCCGCTTATAGCATCAATGTTCCGGGTGCGCCAGCGCGGGCAATCGGATGAACCGTGGCGGCCTTACCTTGTCCCGCCACCCAGCGGTCTCCCCCTTGGCCTGCCCGCCGCCGGCTCAGCCCGCTGCGGTTTCCGCCGCCGCTTCCAGGTCTTCCAGGGCCTTCAGCCAGTCGTCCTCGGCGGCGGCGAGGCGCTTGCGGTGTTCGCCGAGGTCGATCTGGAGGCGGGTGAGCTGGTCGCCCGGTCCGGTATAAAGACCGGGGTCGGCCAGCTTTTTCTCGAGTCGCTCGCAGGCGATGGTCAGGCGGGTGACGGCGGCCTCGCCCTCGGCGGCGCGGCGGCGCAGCGGGGCCAGCGCCGCGCGCTGGTCGGCGGCAACCCGGCGCTGGTCGCGTCGGGTCGGAGCCGGGTCGGTGCCGCGGCGACCGCCGCCGCCGGCCCGCATCCGTTCCAGCAGCAGGGCGCGGTAGCTGTCCAGATCGCCGTCATAGGCGGCGCAGGTGCCGTCTCCCACCAGCCACAGCCGGTCGGCGGTCAGTTCGATCAGGTGGGGGTCGTGGCTGATCAGGATCACCGCGCCCTCAAAACTGTTGATGGCCTGGATCAGCGCGCTGCGGCTGTCGATGTCCAGGTGATTGGTCGGCTCGTCGAGCATCAGGATGTGGGGCGCCTCCCGGGTCATCAATGCGAACAGCAGCCGGGCCTTCTCGCCGCCGGAGAGCCTGCCGATCACGGTCTCGGCGCGGTCGCGGCCCAGGCCGAAGCGGGCCAGATGCGCCCGCAGCTTCTCCTCGGGGATGGTCGGCAGCAACTGTTGCAACTGCTGGATCGGGGTCAGCGTCGGGGTCAGGTCGTCGGCCTGGTCCTGGGCGAAGTAGCCGACCTTGAGCTTGCCCGAGCGGCGGTACTGGCCCGAGAGCGGCTTCAGCCGGTTGGCCAGCAGCTTGATCAGGGTTGACTTGCCGTTGCCGTTGGCGCCCAGCAGGGCAATCCGGTCGTCCTGGTCGATCCGCAGGTCGAGCCGGCTCAGGACCGGCCGGTCATCGTAGCCCACCGCGACGTCTTCGAGGGTGATCAGGGGCGGCGGCAGCGGTTCGGGGCTGGGGAATTCGAACTCCGGGGTGTTTTCCTCGACGATGCCGACGATGGGCTCCATCCGCTCCAGCGCCTTGATCCGGCTTTGCGCCTGGCGCGCCTTGGTCGCCTTGGCGCGGAAGCGGTCGATGAATGACTGGAGGTGGCGGCGCTGGGCCAACTGCCGGGATTGCAGGGCCGAGAGACGCTCCAGATTGGCCCGCCGGGTACGCTCGAACTGGTCATAACCGCCGGGATAGGAGACCAGTTTGCGCTGGTCGATGTGGATGGTCCGGGTGGGCACGCTGTTCAGCAGGGTGCGGTCGTGGCTGATCAGCAGGATGGTGTGGGGATAGCTCTTGAGGAAGCTTTCCAGCCACAGCGTCGCCTCCAGGTCCAGGTGATTGGTCGGCTCGTCCAGCAGCAGCAGATCGGGCGCCGCGAACAGAATGCCGGCCAGTGCCACCCGCATCCGCCAGCCGCCGGAGAACGAGCCCACCGGCCGGCTCTGAGTCGCGGCGTCGAAACCCAGACCGGAGAGAATTTCGCCGGCCCGGGCCGGGGCGGTGTGGGCGTCGATATCGGCCAGCCGGGTATGGATCTCGGCAATCCGGTGGGGATCCGTCGCGGTTTCCGACTCGGCGAGCAGCCGCGCCCGCTCCCGGTCGAAACCGAGCACGGTGTCGAGCAGGCTCTGCGGCCCTTCGGGGGCGTCCTGGGACAGGCGGCCGATCCGGCAGCCGGGCGTGAGCGCCACCGAGCCGCCATCGGGGGCGAGTTCGCCGTCGAGGAGCCGCAGGAGCGTGGTTTTGCCGGTGCCGTTGCGGCCGATCAGCGCCACCTTGTGCCCCTTGGGCACCACCGCGGAGGCGTTTTCGAACAGCACCCGGCCACCGAACCGGAAGGTCAGGTCATTGATATGGAGCATGGCGCCCGGGTGATAGCACGGACCGGCCCGGGATTGAAGACCACGACTCGGAGGATGCCACGGGAGCGACGCCTGAAGCGCCCGGAAGGTGGCGCCGTGGCCGGGGGAACACAGCCAACGCCGCTGCCCCTGACCCCCTGACCTCCTGACCCCCCTGACCCCCTGACCCCGGGAACCGGTTCCGGCCGGTCTGCCCGGACAGCAGGCGGTTGCCCGCGGCAGGGGCGGGCGATATAACCCCCGCGACTTCGCGGATATCAACAGGAGCACCCGAATCATGACCGTCGAACGGACCCTTTCGATTCTCAAGCCCGATGCCACCCGGCGCAACCTGACCGGCCAGATCAACGCCCGGTTCGAGGCCGCGGGCCTGCGCCTCGTCGCGCAAAAGCGCCTGTGGCTGAGCCGGGCCCAGGCCGAAGCCTTTTATGCCGTTCATGCCCAGCGCCCTTTTTACAACGATCTGTGCAGCTTCATGACCTCGGGTCCGGTGGTGGTCCAGGTCCTGGAAGGCGGGAATGCGGTGGCGCGCAACCGCGAGATCATGGGCGCGACCAACCCCGCCAACGCCGCCGACGGCACCATCCGCAAGGACTTTGCCGAGTCCATCGAGGCCAACTCGGTTCACGGTTCGGACAGCGCCGAGAACGCCGCGGCCGAGATCGCCTTCTTTTTCAGCGGCATCGAAATCGTCGGCTGACAGCGGTTCCGAAGCGGGTTCGCGGCCTGCGGCCGCCCAACTCAACCCTCTCCGGCAAAGCGGCGGAGGGCCGGGGCGGGGCGGCGCCGCGGCTTCCGCGCTTTGATGTGCAATGAGCACTTCAGGCCCGCCGAGGTTCTTGCGGTCTGGCGTCAGTGCTCCCGAGTCCCGGTTCCGGGTCTCGAGTCCCCGGCCGCGGGCGGTCGGGGACGGGCTGCCAAGTGGGCTTTTCTGGCCCTGGTCGCCATAACCGGCCGACCGCGGCCCCGGTCGGCCGGGTGTGCCATCACCGGGATTTCCCATCCCGGATGATTGCTTATCTTAAAATTCTCTCTAGGATTGCCGGGATTCTGGTTGCGGCCCCCTTGCCGGCGGCAACCGTCGCGACCACCTTGTCTCCGACCATCCCGGCACGATGTGGTATTCACCGGGGGCGCGATGCCCCGTGGGTGGCGAGGTGGTCGGTGAGAAGCCGAAAAGAAGCCCTTCCTGCCCGGTGCGGCGGGGTCGGGCGGTGACAACTCGGTGTGTAGCAATTTCGCAACATGTTGGCATTAATCGGCAGAGATCAGCAGCTTCGGTCGATTGGATTTGCCATTTACTGGCGGTTCTTCGAGTCACGGATTAGATTAAGCGATTGAAACTGAGAGGGCGATGGTCTAGGGTTAGACTTGAATCAAGCTGTCTTCGATGGGCTTGGACCGGGTCATGGCTCAAGTCGGGTGCGGCCGCATGATCGCGTGGAACCTGCCCGACTACTTGTGACCTGAATAACACAGTCGCGCAGGACTTCGGCAGTGAGGGTTTGATCGGGCAATCGACTTCGAGTAACGATCGGCTACAAGCCTTATCCAGGGGTTCTATGGGTCGCTGATCGATAGGGTGGATAAAGTCTCCTAAAAGGATCGTCACCGCGATCCAACGAACTCGGTCGAAACGGGGAGTAGGAAGATGAAAATTAAGGTGTTTACCATGGGGGTGCTCGGCCTCGCGCTGTCGGGCTGCGGCCACCTGGAACTGGTGAGCCACACCATGAGCGCGCGCGAGTATGGTGACCCGAGCGTGTTCGAGGCCCTCAAGAACCAGACTCCGGTCGGATCGCCCTTCACCCAGGCGCTGGCCAAGGACTATACCGAGCTGGCGGTCAACCAGAAGGAAGAGGGCGACCTCCGCAATTACGAGGTGTTCGCGCGCAAGGCCCTGCTGTCGGCCGAGGGCGTGGTCATCGATCCCGAATTGCCGGACCGTTGGGACCTCGACAAGGTCAACTGGGCGCCCCGCGCCGTGACGGTGTCCTACGCCGAAGCCTATGCCTGGCGGACCCGCCTGGAAAACGCCCTCTTCAAGTGCACGCGCAACCGTGCGCCGGAAGCGGCGGCCAAGGCCCAAAGCACCTTTGACGCTCTGATCGAAGAGCTGGAGGAAGGTTGGGAGAAGACCGAGATCGAGGAACTCAAGGCGGACTTCATTACCGCAGTTGAGCAGGTCGAGCAGTCGTGCCCGCGGCCGGAATATCCCGACAGCTTCGTGATCTTCTTCGATACGAACAAGTCGAACATCCGCAAGGCTGACCTGCCGGTCGTTGAGGAGATCGCCCGTCTGATCAAAAGGGCGAACGCCAACGTCGTCCGCTATGCCCCGGATGCCGACCAGCAGATCAAGCTGGCTCACATCATCGGTTGGGCCGATACCAGGGCCTCGCTCGATTACAATCTGAAGCTGTCCGAGCGTCGCGCCGATTCGGTCAAGAATGCCCTGATCGCGGCCGGTGTCAATCCGAACGATCTCAGCGTCGAAGCCCGCGGCAAGACCCGTCTGCCCAAGCCGACCCGCGACAACGTCAACGAGATCCGCAACCGGACCGACCACGTCATCGTGTACATCAACCCGGTTCCGCCGATCCCGTTCTCGCCGGCGGCCAAGGAGTAAGCTCTCCCAAGGACCAGCAGGTTTTCGTGGGTAGGTGAAGGAGAGGACCCGGCCGGAAGGCCGGGTCCTTTTTAATGGGGATATCGGGCAGAAAGGCCTTCGGCGACCGGGGCCGTCGGTTCCGGACCCCGTCATGCTTTTAGCTGATCGAGACCAGGGCCATGCCGGTGCAGACCAGGCAGACTCCGGCCCAGCGCCGGGGCGAGACGTGTTCCTTGAGAATCCATCGGGCGCCGGCGGTGGCCAGAACATAGACCAGCGCGGTGGCGGGGAAGACATAGCTGAGGCCGACGAAGCTCAACAGCGCCAGGAAGGTAAAGAAGTGGACGGCTGCGGCGCCGATTCCGGCCGCGAAGCTGGGGCTGCGGGCCATCCGGCCGAGGGTGCCCAGCAGCGCCCGCGGGCGGAAGCTGGTCACCTCGCCGATCTGCTTCATGGCCCGTGCCACCAGGACGTCGCTGGCGGCATCCGCCACCACCATGGTCGCGACCAGGCCGACGGTGAGCGTGATCATGCCGGTTGTCCCTCTTGGGCCGGCGTCTGGTCCCGGGCGCTGCCGACAACCAGGGCCACCCCGGCCGCGACCAGCACGGTGCCGAGCCAGTGCAGCGGTGACACCGATTCGCCGAGCAGCCAGCCGGCCAGCGCGACATTGACCACGATTTCCACCGAAATCACCGGCAGCGCCAGGCTGAGGTCGGTCCAGGACAGGACCAGCGTGAACAGCAGGGTGAAGGTCGCCAGCAATGCCGCGCCGGTCCACAGCCAAGGGCTGGTCAGCGCCAGGAGTGCGAGGCCGGTCCAGGGAGCGGGGTCGGGGCCGATGGCGGCGGCCAGATGGCGCATGCCCAGGCTGAGGCAGATATTGCCAGCGGCCTGGGCTGCGACCGCAACGGCAAGGAACAGAACGGTTTTCATGACGACTCGACACCATGGTTGCAAGGCGCCCGGATCATAGCGGGCGTCTTTCCGGGGTGTCGCCGGTTTTCGCGCGCCGCGCGGCGACATCAGGGGGCCGGAGACGGCCCCCTATGCGCCGGGGATGAGGTCCCGCAAGGAGACCCGCCTCCGTGACCTCCAATCGTCAAGGGTTCAAAGGGCCGACCGGCCCTTTGCGGGTGTGGGCAGAGCCCACAAAACCTTTCCTTTCGACAACCTTTGGTACGAAATTTCATCTATTTTTTCAACCGCGCCAACCGGTCGGCCAGGTTGCCGCTGGGGCTGCTGCCCTGGACGGCCTTCAGTGCCTCGGCGATGTGCGGATCGTCGGCGGTCGGCCGGGTCAGGGTGGTCAGGGTTTCGGCCTTGAGCCTGGCCGCTTCGGTCTTGGCCCGGGCCTCGTCGGAACGGCGCTGCATGGCGTCGGTGGCGATGGTCAGGCTGGAACCGGAGGTCTGACGCAGGCCAGCGACTTCGGCGGCGCGCCTGGCCTTTTCGTCGGCCCGCTCCTGCTCCTGGATTGCCCGCTGCATGTCGCGCTTGGCCCGCTCCAGGTTCTGGCGGGCGGTGGTCAGGGCCGCGGCCTTTTCCTGGTAGGCGGCATTGGCCTGATCAAGCAGCGACTTGACTTCGTCCACGTCCTTCTGCTCGCTCGCAACTTCAGGCTGAAGCTGTTCCAACTGACTGACCAGGCGGTTCAGGCTCGCCTCAATGCCGGCATGGTCGGCCACCGCGGGATCGGCAAGCTTGGCCTGGAGCAGCTCGGCGGCTGCCATCAACTGGTTATACCGCTTCGAGGCGGCCTCGGCCTCGCGGACTTCCCGATCGTAATCGGACCGCAACTTTTGGATGACATCACCCGCCTTGTCGAGGTCCCTCTCCATCTGATCGAGTTGAGCCTGGGTCGCCGATTCGGGGTCGATCTCGACAATCGCCTTGACGATATCCTGTCCGAGTTGTTGGCCTTTGACGCCGACGAAGGATTTCACGAAGGAGAACATGCATATGCCTCGTTGGGTTGTTGAAGGTTCCGGGTGACGTCGGGACCCGAAGGATGAACGATCGGCATGTCCGGGTCGTGGTATGGGCGACCGGCCCGGGAACGACCGCAACCATCCAAATCCAGGTCTTAGAGATAAGCAGGTCATGATCCTGCGCACTATGTCTCATAAAAGCGGCGGGAAGGAACCCGGTTCGGAGGGGACGATGGCGTTCTGGCGGGAAATTGTGGCGTGCTGTGGGCGGTGGACGTCGCTGGACCCCTCGATGTCATGGCTTGGAAAGCCCCCGGTCAAAGGTTGGGTCGGGGCAAAGTTCTGCTCGGCCGGTAAACCCGTGACGTCAGGAGGTCAAGGAGGCGAGCCTCCTTGCGGGTGCAGGGCAGAGCCCTGCGAAATCATGACAGGGACACTATCCTGACGTCCATCGGGCGATGCCGCGACGCTATGATGTGCCATGACCGCCTCCGTCCTTGCCCCGTCCTTTGCCCGTACCGTTCGCCCCGAAGGTGGCCGGCGGTTCCGTCTGGTTTCGGAGTTCCAGCCGGCCGGCGACCAGCCTCAGGCCATCGATGCCCTGTGCGAGGGCATCCTGGGCCAGGACCGGGATCAGGTGCTGCTCGGCGTTACCGGCTCGGGCAAGACCTTCACCATGGCCCACGTTATCCAGCGATTGCAGCGGCCCAGCGTGGTGCTGGCCCCCAACAAGACGTTGGCGGCCCAACTTTATGGCGAGATGAAGTCATTTTTTCCCGACAATGCCGTCGAATATTTCGTATCATACTATGATTACTATCAACCAGAGGCATATGTACCGCGAACCGACACCTATATCGAGAAAGAGGCCGACATTAACGAGCAGATTGACCGCATGCGCCACGCCGCCACCCGCTCTTTGCTGGAGTGCGATGACGTTATTATCGTGGCTTCGGTGTCCTGCATCTATGGTATCGGCTCGCCCGAGATGTACAGCGAAATGACCCTGGCGCTCGAGGTTGGCCGGCCGCTCGACCGCAACGAGTTGCTGCGCCGGTTGACCGAACTTCAGTATCGGCGCAACGATCTGGCGTTCGGCCGCGGCGCCTTCCGGGTCCGGGGCGATACCGTCGAATTGTTTCCGGCCCATATGGAGGACCGGGCGTGGCGGTTATCGTTGTTCGGCGACGAACTGGAAGCGATTCACGAAATCGACCCGCTGACCGGGGAAAAGCTGGTGGCGTTGTCCGGGGTACGGGTCTACCCGAACAGCCATTATGTGACGCCCAAGCCGACTCTGCATCAGGCCATCGGCCAGATCAAACGGGAATTGGAACAGCGGTTGGGCGAACTGGAGGCCCAGGGCCGGCTGCTCGAGGCCCAGCGATTGGATCAGCGTACCCGCTTTGACCTGGAAATGCTGGCGGCCACCGGCATCTGCGCCGGAATCGAGAATTATTCTCGCTTCCTGACCGGTCGGGCGCCAGGTGAACCACCGCCCACCCTGTTTGAATATTTACCGAAGACGGCGCTCTTGTTCGTCGACGAAAGCCATGTGATGGTGCCTCAACTGGGTGGCATGTATCGCGGTGACTTCGTGCGAAAATCGACGTTGTCCGAGTATGGCTTCCGGTTGCCATCCTGCATGGACAACCGCCCGCTCAAGTTCGAGGAGTGGGACGTCATGCGACCGCAGACGGTCTTCGTATCGGCGACACCAGGCCCGTGGGAGTTGCAGCGGACCGTCGGGGTTTTCGTCGAGCAGGTGGTGCGGCCAACCGGGTTGATCGACCCGCTGGTGATCGTGCGCCCGACCGAGCATCAGGTGGACGATCTGTTGGCCGAGTGCCGGGACCTGGCGGCGCGTGGTTTGCGGGTTTTGGTCACCACGCTGACCAAGAAAATGGCCGAGGCGCTGACCGAGTATCTCCATGAGAACGGGATTCGGGTTCGCTATATTCACTCCGACGTGGAGACTCTGGAGCGGATCGAGATCATTCGCGACCTGCGACTCGGAGTCTTCGACGTGCTGATCGGGATTAACCTGCTCCGCGAGGGGTTGGATATCCCTGAATGCGCGTTGGTGGCGATTTTGGATGCGGACAAGGAAGGCTATCTGCGCTCCAAGACGTCGTTGATTCAGACCATCGGCCGCGCCGCCCGCAATCTTGAGGGACGGGCGATTCTCTATGGTGACAAGATTACCGACAGCATGGCTTACGCCATCGCCGAAACCAACCGGCGTCGGGAGAAGCAGCGGGCGTATAACGCCGCTCACGGTATCACCCCGGAAGGGGTCCGCAAGTCGATTTCCGATATTATGTCCAGTGTCTATGAACGCGGCGATCATGTTACGGTGGGTACCGGTGTCACCGGCGCCCTCCATCTGGCCGGCAGCAATCTAAAGGCGGTGATGGCCGATCTGGAAAAACGCATGCGTGCCGCCGCGGCGGACCTGGAGTTCGAGGAGGCGGCGCGGCTGCGCGACGAGCTGCGCCGTCTGGAGGCGATGGACCTTGGCCTCGACCGCCCGGGCATGGCGCCCAAAGCCGTCGCGGCCGCCAAGCCAACCGGCCGCTCGGGTCGCCGCAGGTAGTGGGCCGCGTCAGCAAAGTTGCCGGGTTAACGGTTTCCAAAGGCCGCTGGCCTTTGGTGGGGTGGTAGGGGCAAAGCCCCTACAAAATGGCTTCGGCGACCAAGGCGTTGCCCTCGACCCAACCTTTGGCCGCCGGCCCTTGGCAAAGGGGTCCGGGGGAGCGGCGCCCCCCAGAGTCAACTGCTTACGATCCCTGTTTCAATGTTTGCAGATGCCGGATGAACCGGTCGAGGGCCTGTTGGAGATCGGACGAGGCGTTGCGAAGTTCGGAGGTGATGGTCGAGATGCTGACCAGTGCGCTCTTGGCTTCGGCGCTGCCTTGGGCCAGATCGCCGAGCTGGCGGGTGATGTCGGTGCTGGCGTTTGACGCCTGATGGATGTTGTGGGCGATTTCGGCGGTTGCCTTGCCCTGCTGGTTCATGGAGTCGGAGATCGCCCCGGAAATGCTGTGCAGATGGGTAATGACTTCGCCGATCTGGCTGATTTCGGTGACGGCGCTCTGGGTGTCCTGCTGGACCTGGGAGATCTGTTTCGAGATTTCTTCGGTGGCGTCTGCGGTCTGTTTGGCCAGAGTCTTGACTTCGTGGGCGACGATGGCGAAACCGCGACCGGCGTCGCCGGCCCGTGCCGCCTCGATGGTTGCATTAAGCGCGAGCAGATTGGTTTGCCGGGCGATGGCTTCGATCAGCCGCAGGACGTTGCCGATTTTCTGGGTGGATTCGGCCAGATTGCCGATGGTCACCTGGGACTTTTCCGCCGCGTCGCGTGCGCGGGTCATGATCTGCGACGACTCGCCCACCTGTCCGATCACGCTGGCGATGGAGGCCGTCAACTCCTCGGTGGCGGCGGCCACCGTGGCGACGGTCTGGCTGGCCCCGGCGGCGGAGCGGGCGGCGACTCCGGCCTTGGCGTCGTTGCGCTCGATGGTGGCATTGATCCCGTCGGTGGCCTGGCTGACCCGGCCCGAAACGTCGGTGACGGTTCCGATGGCACCCAGCACGGTCTGCTCGAAATTATCGGCCAGTTCGCAAATCATGCCGTTGGCGCGCACGAACACCGCTTTGGAGTAGGCCTCGAAAGAGATGTCCAGGTCGACAAAGACGGTACTGCAAATCAGGCCATAAAGTTGCGCGACCCGGGCCGGGTTGCGCCGTTCCTTCTCCGCAACGACGACAGCGAGGCGGCGCAGAAGGAAACTGTAGGCCGCGAAGTACCAGTGCGGCGGCAGGCCGATCCGGTGGTGCGCATTGCCGATCCGGGCCGCCCGCTCCAGGTATTCGTCATCAAAGCGGCCCGAGAACAGGGACTGCCAGTGCGTCCGCTGCGCCGCCTTGAGCCGGTTGAGGTCCTGACCCTCCAGCAGTGGTCGCAAGGCTGGAACACCGGGGACCGCCGTGTAGAACTCGTCGAGAATCGAGGGCAGTGCCCCATCGATCAAGGCCCAGGCGTCGCAGAAGAGCCGCGGCGGGACGCGGTCGAGTTCGACGAAGGCGAGACGGGCCTTGAGGTCTGCGGCGATAGTCATTTTTTTCTTGTCCCTGGCAGGCTTGGCGGCAAGTGCGTCGGGGAAGTCCGGGCACCGGTTCGGCGGGGTATCGTCGTCAGCTAACGAAACAATACCGCCCCCATCAAGTCAAGTCTGCACAAAGTTTAACGTCGGGTGTGCCCGCCAAGTGGGGCTTGCGCCTACAGTTCAGCCAGCCCGCTGCGTGGAATACGAATTTCACGATGCACCGAAACGCTGAGTAACAGGCCGCAGCCCATCAGCAGAGTCAGCATCGCGGTGCCGCCATAGGAGACCAGCGGCAGCGGGATCCCGACCACCGGGATCAAGCCGGTAACCATTGACACATTGACGCAGACATAAAGAAAGAAAGTCGTGGTGAGGCCGATTCCAACCAGCCTCCCAAACTGGTTGCGGCAACTCAAGGTAATGACAACGCCGTAAACAAGAATCAACAGATAAAGCAGCAACATGAACATGGCCCCGACCATGCCAAATTCCTCGGCCAGCACCACGAAAATGAAATCGGTGTGCTTTTCCGGCAGAAATTGAAGCTGGCTTTGGGATCCAAGCATGAACCCTTTGCCGAACAGTCCACCCGAGCCGAGCGCGATTTTTGACTGGATGATGTTGTACCCGGTGCGGAGCGGATCACGCTCCGGGTTGAGGAAATTGAACACCCGCTGCTTCTGATAATCGTGGAGAAACTCCCAGCCGATGGGGATTGCGGCAAGCCCGCAGCCGATGGCCAGAGCAAATTTCCAGAGTCTCACACCCGCGGCGAAGAAGATGGCGGTGGCGGTGAACATCAGCAGCAATGCCGTGCCGAGGTTGGGCTGGAGCAGCACCAGCCCGACCGGCAGGCAGACCAGGCCGATGGGCGGAATCAGGACCAGCGGCCGGCCGATCTGGTCGAGGGTAAGGCCATGGAAGTAGCGGGCCAGCGCCAGCACCAGGGCAAGCTTCATCAGTTCCGAGGGCTGGAGCACGAAGAAACCCAGGTCGATCCAGCGTTGAGCGCCCATGCCGATCTGGCCCATGGCCTCCACCGCCACCAGCAGGCACAGCATGGCCCCATAGATGGCATAGGCAAAGCGCAGCCAGATGCGGACATCGATCACCGCGAAGATCAGCATCAGGATGAAGCCGGGAATGAAGCGAATCAGTTGACGGATCGCCCAGGGCTCCCAACTGCCTCCCGCCGCCGAGTACAACAGGGCGATGCCAATGGCGGTGATCGCACAGATCAATAACACCAAGCCCCAGTTGATCCGGCGAATCTTGCGGGACAGGGTCAGGACCGGGCGTTGTGGTTCAAGATCGGAGTTCATCGTGCGGACAATGGTGCAGAGGTGAGCCGGAAGTCCATGTCACCCTAACACCGATCCTGCCCGACGGCTATTTCCATGCCCGGCGACGGTTATCTTTTTGGTGACCGCCAGCCAGCCGCCAAGGCTTCTTTTTCCGAGCAAAGCCATTTCTCGCCCTTTGAGACATCGACTTTGGTCCTGGCGTACCAGGGGTCTCCGGGCAGGTGATAGATGCGCTCCCCCTTGTCGGTGATGTTGCCCTTGATCGCGCATGAGGGGTTGGGCGGGGTGTCGGCCGAAGCGGCAAGGGCAGATCCGGCGACGATGGCCAGGATGGCGGCGACGACGACAGATGCAAGCCTCACGATGGCGTCTCCCGGTGGATTCGATGGCCCGAAGGGTACGACCTTCCCCGGATCGGGTCAACCTGGCACCCGACATCAACACCCGATCCGACCGGAATGCCGGGCGTCGGGGAGGCTCCCGGCCCACCCGGCGTTCCGACAACCCGACCGGCACGGGACCGCAAACCCTGGCGACGGTTGCCGGAGACCCCGGCTCCCGATCGCCGGAAGCCTAAAACTCCTTCCATTCCGCTTCGTTATGAGCGTTTTCGGCATGGCGGAGGGCATGGGAAGTGGCGGGCCGGGCGCTTGACGCGGGCTTGCGCGCAACCGGCGCGGTCTTTTTCGCGGCGGGTCGGGTGCCCGCACCACGGACCGGAGCCGGCGGGGTGGCCGCCCGATGTGCGGGTCTGTGGACCGCCGGTTCCCGTTGCCCGCCTTTGGCCGACAGTTTGAAATAGGCCATTTGTTGTTCCAGTTCCGCCGCCTGTGTCGCCATTGACTGCGCTGCGGCGGTACCTTCTTCGACCAGCGCCGCGTTCTTTTGGGTCATTTCGTCCATGGCGGCGACCGCGGAATTGATTTCGTCAAGAGCGCGGGTTTGTTCACTGCCGGCTGACGCGATCTCATTGATCAAGGCCGCGACCTGCTGAACCCCGTGGGCGATGCCGTTCAGGGACTCTCCGGCCTTCCTGACCAGTTCGACACCACTTTGGACCTGATTGTCGCTGTTGAGAATCAAGGTCTTGATTTCCTTGGAGGCTTGGGCCGATCGTTGCGCCAGCACCCGTACCTCCTGCGCCACCACCGCAAAGCCCTTGCCGGCGTCACCGGCGCGCGCCGCTTCGACCGCGGCGTTCAGCGCCAGCAGGTTGGTCTGGAAAGCGATCTCATCAATAACGCCGATGATTTCCGTGATCTTGCGTGACGCATCGGCAATCCGGTTCATCGCGTCGATGGCCGATCCGGCAACCACACCGCCATGTTCGGCGGCGCCTCGCGCTTCGCCGGCCATTTTATCGGCACGTTGGGCATTTTCGGAACTGGTACGGACCGTCGCCCCAAGTTCCTCCATCGAGGCCGCCGACTCTTCAAGGCTGGACGCCTGCTGTTCGGTCCGCTCTGACAGGTCAAGGTTGCCTTGAGCAATTTCGGCCGCGGCGCTGTTGATTGAATTCGCGGCACTGGAGATCGTGTTGACCAGTTCGGACAGTTTGGTGACGGTATTGTTCAAGGCGGTCTTGATCTGAGCGAAGGGACCGTTATAGGTGAGGGTCATCTGCTTGGTCAGATCGCCCGCCGCAAGCCCGTTCAGCACGTCGACGCATTCCACCATGCCCCGTTCGTTCTCCATCCGGCCCGTCACCATTTCAGTGATATCGGTGGCGTATTTGACCACTTTGAACGGCTTGCCGTTGAGGTCGCGAATCGGGTTGTAGGAAGCCTGGATAAATACTTCTTTCCCGCCCTTGCCAATCCGCTTGAATTCAGCCGCCTGATATTCCCCGCGATTGAGCGCGGCCCAGAACTCACGGTATTCCGCACTGCCGCGGTAAGCCGGGTCAACGAATATGCTATGGTGCTTTCCTTTCACCTCGTCCAGAGTATAGCCCAATGCGTTGAGAAAATTTGGGTTCGCCGCGAGGATGGTGCCGTCCATGTTAAAGGCGATGACCGCCTGGGACTTGCCAATCGCCTCGATCTGCGCGGCATAATCGGCATTCCGCAATTTCTGTTCGGTCACGTCAATGGCGTATTTGACAACTTTGAATGGTTTGCCTTTGGCGTCAAGTATTGGATTATAAGAAGCTTGTATCCAGACTTCTTTACCAGCCTTGCCGATTCGTTTGTATTCTGCTCTCTGAAATTCGCCGCGCCGAAGGCTGTCCCAGAATTGCTGGTATTCGAGGCTGTTTCTCGCGGATGGTTCGACGAACATGCCGTGTTGCTTGCCCTTGACTTCGTCAAGGGTGTAGCCTAAGACGCTCAGGAAATTTTCGTTGGCGGTGATAATGGTTCCATCAAGCTGGAATTCAATCACCGCTAAGGAACGGTTTATCGCTGCAACCTGTCCAGCACGGTCAACCTGGAGCATCGCTTTCTTCGAACTTAGTAAGTTAAGCATCGAGTCTTTTCCTTCACGACATTGTAACTATGCTGCTAGGTCTGGATGATGGTGCGGTGCAAACCTGCGGTGCCGGCCGCCAACTGGCTCTTTCGCCTTATTTTTCAACATTTTACTGCGGTCTTGGGTGTGCCTGCGGCCTTTTGGTCCGGTCCCATCAAAGCTAACATAGGTGTTTTGGTCCGTATTATCCAACCCCGTTTGTCTCCCAGGCTTGAAAAGCGGCGTCCGCCGACCCCCAACCCGACCGGGGCCGGCCCCGGGGGCCGTCCTCCGGCCGCCTGACCTGGGGTCTGCCCTGGACCGACCACAGGTCGGGGTGGTCTTGAAACCGAAGACATTCAGGCGCGTCCAGGATTGTTACGCTGCGGGTGTGGGGGCCGGGCCCTTTGATCGGATCACTGTTTGACGCTGCCGGCGCCGTTCCTGGAACTGCCACGCGGCGTGCGTTGTTTGGTGCCTTTGTCCCGGCCTCGGACTTACGGTATAGGGTGTACGCGAGAACGGCCGGGGAGATCAACCATTGTGGCGGGCACGGTTTTCGCCAAAGACGTCCTGGACCTGGTCATCGGTTCCGCGGCTGAAGTTCTCGCGGCGGAGTGTGGTCTCCGGTTGATTGAATTGCCGGTAATTCAATTTCTAACCAATGGGATGCTGCCGGGACGCGAGCGCCGCCGCCCATCGATCGCCCGGCCGATGGCCCCGTGTCGAGACTGGGCGGCGGGGCACCTTAAGCTACTTTTAATAATCCCCGGCGAACCCATTCCGCAGTCTCATTGGGGGACGGCAAGGCCGGGTCACGGAAGCGGGAGGAGGGCCGGAATGCGTTGGCTTGCGATGGTGGTTGCCGCGACGATGGGCTGGCTCTCGGTGGGAGTGCCGGGCGCCCGGGCGGAAGATGTGGTCCGGTTGGGCAATCTCAAATTCGCCCATTACGGGGCGGTATCGTACATGAAGGAGATCGGCGGCCACTGCGGCCTGCGGGTCGAAGAGCGGGTGTTCGCCAAGGGTCTGGACATCATGCCGGCAATCGTCGCCGGAGAGATCGATGTGGCCGCCAGCGCGTTGGATGCCGCCATCGCCGGCCGGGCCGGCGGCGCGCCGATTTACGCCGTCGCCGGCTTTGCCGCGGGGGGGGCCCGCATCGTCGGGCGCAGCGATCTGACCCTTAAGACCGTCGCCGACCTCAAGGGCCGGCGGGTCGGCGTCGCCCGCGGCGGGGCTCAGGAACTGCTGTTGCTGGCCGAACTCGGCCGGGCCGGTCTTACGTGGTCGGATCATCCGGGCAAGGACGTGCAACTGGTTTATCTGGCGTTCGCCGATCTCAATCAGGCGCTGATGGCCCGGGAAATCGACGCCATGTCCCAGTCAGAGCCCCAGTCGTCGCAGGCGATCAACCGCGGCTACGGTACCGAGTTGATGAAGCCCTACGACACGCCGATGGGCAGGCCGATCCGGGCGCTGGTGATGGCCGAGACCTTTTATCGCGGGCAGCCCGAGGTGGCGGCGCGGTTCATGCGCTGTTTCGTGGAAGCGACCCGAACCTTCATCGCCGATCCCGCGCTGGCCGAACGTTATGTTCGGGAGACCATGTTCAAGAACCAGATTTCGGCCCGGGACTACGAGGATGCCATGGGCAATGCCGCGTTCACCTACGATCTGCCGGTGGAGCATGTTCAGGTGACCACGGATATGATGGTTCAGTACCGGGTCGGACGGATGGACCGGCCGCCCCGGGCGACCGACTGGGTCAGGCTCGACCTGCTGGAGCGGGCCAAGGTCGAACTGGGTGTCCGGTGAGGGGCGGACTGGTGCGCGGGGCGGTGATTCCGGTCCTGGTGCTGGCGCTGTGGCAGGGGTTGGCCGCCGGGGGGGTCTTCAATCCCGAGGTGTTGCCGGCGCCGCTTGCGGTGGCGGTTCGCTGGTGGGCCTATCTGACCCCCGATCAGCCCTTCGATCCCACCCGGGACGGGTTCCTGTCCTGGCTGTTGTCGGGTGAAATGGTGGGCGACGCCGCCGCCAGCCTCTACCGGGTGCTGGTCGGCTTTGCCATCGGGGCCGGGCTGGCCTTGCCGTTGGGGCTCGCCATGGGCGCGAGCCGTCTGGCCTTCGAGGTTTTCAATCCGCTGGTTCAGGTGCTGCGCCCGATCCCGCCCATCGCCTACATCCCCCTGGCCATTCTGTGGTTCGGTCTCGGCAATCCCCCGGCGATTTTCCTGATCAGCATCGGCGCCTTCTTTCCGGTGCTGATGAACACCATTGCCGGGGTCCAGACCGTTGACGGCATCTACATCCGGGCGGCCCGCAATCTTGGTGCCGGTCCGGTGACGCTGTTCCTGCGGGTGATGCTGCCGGCGGCGATGCCCTACATCCTGGCCGGCGCGCGCATCGGCGTCGGCACCGCCTTCATCGTGGTGATCGTTTCAGAGATGATTGCGGTCAACAGCGGTCTCGGCTATCGGATTCTCGAGGCCCGGGAGTACTTCTGGTCGGACAAGATCATCGCCGGCATGCTGACCATCGGTCTGATCGGGCTCGCCATCGACAGTTTCATGACCCGCCTCAGTGACGTCCTGCTGGTCTGGCATCGGGGACCGGACTCGTGACGCCGCTGATCACCATCCGCGGCGTCACCAAGCGGTACGGCGATGCCGGCCGGCCGATGGTGGCCCTGGAAAATGTCGATCTCGAGGTTGCCGCCGGCGAGTTCCTGTGCCTGCTCGGCCCCTCGGGCTGCGGCAAATCGACCTTGCTTAACGCCATCGCGGGTTTTCTGCGGCCCTCGGCCGGAACCATTGAGGTTGGGGGCGTGCCGGTCACGGGACCCGGCCCGGACCGGGGCATGGTGTTCCAGGAATATGCCCTGTTCCCCTGGCTGACGGTGGCCGCCAATGTTGGTTTTGGCCTGCGGATCAAGGGTGTGCCCCGGACCGAGATCGCCCTCCGGGTGGAGCGGCTGCTGGCGCAACTGACGCTCTCGGAGTTTCGCCATCGTTACCCCAAGGATCTCTCGGGCGGCATGCGCCAGCGGGTGGCCATCGCCCGCATCCTGGCCCTCGATCCGCCGATCCTGCTGATGGACGAGCCCTTTGGCGCCCTTGATGCCCTGACCCGCAGCAACCTTCAGGACGAGTTGCTGCGCCTTTGGGAACAGTTCCGCAAGACCGTCGTCTTCGTGACCCACAGTATCGACGAGGCCATTCATCTGGCCGACCGCATCGTCGTGCTGACCTACCGCCCGGGCACGGTCAAACGCATCGTTCCGGTGACGCTGCCAAGACCGCGGGATGTCAGTTCGCCGGAGGCCAACATCCTCAAGCGCGAAGTGACGGCGCTGGTGATGGAAGAACAGACCCGGTTTCGCCAACAGGAAACCACCGGCTCGCCGGCATGACCTGGGTCCCGGGTTTCCGCAGTGCCGTCGGCCCTTGGTGGGCTCTGCCCACACCCGCAAAAGGCCGGCGGCCCTTTGAACCCCTTACGTTTTGTCGGTGACGGGCTGATAGAGATTGCCGCCGCTCTCGAGGAAGCGGGTGCTCATGCCGGCCATGCCTTCGGCGGCGGCCTGCCGGACGTCCTGGGTCAGGTTCATGGAACAGAATTTGGGACCGCACATGGAACAGAAATGCGCCAGCTTGGCGCCTTCCGCGGGCAGAGTCTGGTCGTGGAACTGCCGGGCGGTCTCGGGATCCAAAGACAGGTTGAACTGGTCGCGCCAGCGGAATTCGAAACGGGCGCGGGACAGGGCGTCGTCCCGGGCGCGGGCGCCGGGGTGGCCCTTGGCCAGATCGGCGGCGTGGGCTGCGATCTTGTAGGCGATCACGCCCTGGCGGACATCGTCCCGGTCGGGCAGCCCGAGATGCTCCTTGGGCGTGACGTAGCACAGCATCGAGGTGCCGAACCAGCCGATCATGGCGGCGCCGATGGCGCTGGTGATGTGGTCGTAGCCGGGAGCGATGTCGGTGGTCAGCGGCCCCAGGGTGTAGAACGGCGCCTCGTGACAGACCGTCAACTGGCGGGTCATGTTCTCCTGAATCTTATGCATCGGCACATGACCGGGACCTTCGATCATCACTTGAACGTCGTGACGCCAGGCGATGGTGGTCAGTTCGCCCAGAGTTTCCAGCTCGGCGAACTGGGCCGCGTCATTGGCGTCGGCGATGGACCCCGGGCGCAGGCCGTCGCCCAAAGAAAAGGCGACATCGTAGGTCCGCATGATCTCGCAGATGTCTTCGAAGCGGGTCAGCAGGAAATTTTCCTGGTGGTGGGCAAGACACCACTTGGCCATGATCGCGCCGCCGCGCGAGACGATGCCGGTGGTCCGCCGCAAGGTCAGGGGGATGTGGGCCAGCCGGACCCCGGCGTGAATGGTGAAATAGTCGACACCCTGTTCGGCCTGCTCGATCAGGGTGTCGCGGAACACCTCCCAGCTCAGCGCCTCGGGACGGCCGCCGACCTTTTCCAGCGCCTGATAGATCGGCACCGTGCCGATCGGCACCGGAGAGTTGCGGATGATCCATTCCCGGGTGGTGTGGATGTTGCGGCCGGTGGACAGGTCCATCACGGTGTCGCTGCCCCAGCGGATCGCCCAGACCATCTTTTCGACTTCTTCCTCGATGGACGAGGAAATCGCCGAATTGCCGATATTGGCGTTGATCTTGACCAGGAAGTTGCGGCCGATGATCATCGGCTCGGCTTCGGGATGGTTGATGTTGGCCGGAATGATCGCCCGGCCGCGCGCCACCTCGTCGCGCACGAATTCGGGGGTGACGCGATCGGGCAGCGCCGCGCCGAAGCTCTCGCCGTCCCGCGGCGCCGCGGCCGGCGCCGCCTCGCGGCCGAGGGTCTCGCGGACCGCGATGTATTCCATCTCGGGCGTGACGACGCCGGCCCGGGCATAGGCCATCTGGGTCACGGCCCGTCCGGCCCGCGCCCGCAGGGGTCGGCGCCGGCTGGCCTCGGGGAACTCGGCGGCGTTGGCCGGGCCGGCGGTCGGGCCGCGGCCATCGTCTTCGGGACGGACCGCCCGGCCGTCATAGGCTTCGACATCGCCGCGCGCCTCGATCCAGGGCCGGCGCAGGGGTGGCAGGCCGGCGCGGATGTCGATGGCCGCCCCAGGGTCGGTGTACGGGCCGGAAGGGTCGTAAACCCGCAACGGCGGCTCCCCCGATGACGCCTCAAGGGCGATCTCGCGCATGGCCACCCGCAGTTCGGGATGAAGCCGGCCGGGCAGATGGACCTTGCGCGAGGCGGGCAGCGGCCCGGTGGTTACGGCGAAACCCGGTTCGAGGCCGGCTCCGGTCACGGTTCCTTCGGGCATGGGGGGTCCTCTTTCTGGTTGCAGGCTGATCGGGGGTTACGAGCCGATCAGGCCCAGTTGCGGGCTCGACGGGTCGGCGTGAAGTCGCCTGGGAATCCGACCGGCACGGTACGCGCCCCGGCCGGCCTCGACCGCTGCCCGCATGGCCGCGGCCATGGCCACCGGCTGCCGGGCCTTGGCCACCGCGGTATTGAGCAGCACCCCGGCGCAGCCCAGTTCCAGGGCCAGCGCCGCGTCGGAAGCGGTGCCGATGCCGGCATCGAGAATCACCGGCACGGCGCTTCGGGTGCAGATGGTTTCGATGGCTCTCGGGTTGCAAAGTCCCAGTCCCGAGCCGATCGGCGCCCCCAGCGGCATCACCGCGGCACAGCCCAGATCGGCCAGTTTGCGGCACGTTACCGGATCATCGTTGCAATACGGCAGCACCACGAAACCGTCCGCCACCAGTTCGGCGGCGGCCTTCAGCAGTTCCTCGACATCGGGATAGAGGGTTTCCCGATCGCCGATCACTTCCAGCTTGATCCAGTTGGTTTCCAGCGACTCCCGGGCCAGCCGCGCGGTCAGCACCGCGTCGCGGGCGGTGGCGCAGCCGGCGGTATTGGGCAGCAGCCGGTAATGGTCGCCCAGCACGTCAACCAGACTCTCGGAATAGCCGCTGAGGCTGATCCGCCGGATCGAGACCGTCACCACTTCGGCGCCGCTGGCGGCGATGGCGTCCAGCATCACCTGCTGGTTGGGATAGCCGGCGCTGCCGATCAACAACCGCGACCGCAACCCGCTCCCGCCTATCACCAATGACTCGGTCATGGAATTAATCCCTTTTTCTCCCCGGGGTCCGGGGCCGCCGGCCCCGGTGGGGTCCAGGGGCAACGCCCCTCGGTCGCCGAAGGCAGGTGCTTCCTACCCCCCTTGCAACGGCTGAACCACTTCCACCTCGCCCGCCTCCGGCACCACCGCGTCGGCCCAGGTCCGGCGCGGCACCAGCGCGCCGTTGACGGCCACCGCGACCCCGCGCCGCCCGGGATCGATGCCAAGACCGGTCAGCAACCCGGCTACGGTGCAACCGGCATCCACCGTCTGGTCTTTGCCGTTGAGTCGGATGGTCATGGCGTTCACGACCGCAGCTCGGGTTCGGGCCGGCGGAAGCGGTCGGCGCGGAACGGCTGAATTTCGGCCATCACCCGGCCGGTCAGGACATACTGGCTGATCGCCTCCACCGTGACCGGGGTCAGCAGGATGCCGTTGCGGTGATGGCCGGTGGCCATCACCAGCCCGTCCACCCCGGTCGGTCCCAGGATCGGCGCGTCATCCCGGCTGCCCGGCCGGAATCCCACCACGATTTCGTCCAGCACCAGTTCCTCGATTCCCGGCAGCGCCCGCCACGCCCCTTCCAGCAGGCTGAAGACGCCGCCCGCGGTCGGCCGGGTGTCAAAGCCCCGCTCCTCGGTGGTGGCGCCGATCAACAGCCGGCCGTCCCGCCGGGGAATGATATAGGCTTTGGGTGCCCACAGCACATGACGCAGCAGCGGCTCGGCCGGGTTCATCTTCAGCACCAGCAACTGGCCGCGGATCGGCCGGACCGGCGGCCGGTCCGCCCGGGGCAGGCCGGGCAGGTCGCGGGACCAGGCGCCGGCCGCGACCACCACCACCTCGGCCTGGTGGAGCACGCCGCCGGCCTGCACCCCGGCGACCCGGCCGCCGGCGATTTCAATCGCGGTGACCTCGCAGTGTTCATGCAGCACGCCGCCGGCCTTGAGCAGGGCCGGCTTCAGCGCCGTCACCAGGGCGCGGTTATCCACCTGATGGTCATGGCGGCAATAGACCGCGGCGGCGGTGCCGGTGTTGAGGTAGGGCTCGCGCCTGCGGGCCTCGGTTCCGGCCAGCCAGTCCAGTTCGATGCCCAGGCTGCGCTGGAACTCGTAGTTGAAGCGCAATTGCTCGAGATCGTCGCGGGTCAGCGCGATCACCAGCGTTCCTTCGTCGCGGTAGCCAATGTCCTGGCCGGTCTCGGCCTGAAGCGCGTAGCGGAAGTCCGGCCACAGCCGTTGGCTGAGCGCCGCCAGTTGCCACAGGGTTTCTTCTCCGGGCTCGGTTTCGACGCCGGCGGCCAACATGCCGCCGGCGGCCCAGCTTGCCGAGCGTCCGGCCTCGCCCCGGTCGAATACCGTGACCGGCGAGCCGGCGCGCGCCAGCCGCCAGCCGATGCCGAGCCCGATGGCACCGGCGCCGATGACCGCCACGCGCGGACCCGTGCCTGCCCCAAGGATTTGGGATTTGCTCACACTTTGCTCCCTTCGCCGGCATTACCCGGGCAGGTTCAATGGGTTTGATCTCAGCCGCCCCGCCCCTCGGCAGGCAGCACCCCAATCGCATCCTGCCAGCATAACAAAACCGTCACTCTGAACGAAAGGTTTTTCGGGCGGGGCTTTTCGAGAGAGGCGATCTGCTATCCTGGCCGTGGCAATGTCAGGTTGGTATGCCGGAAAATATCGGGTTGGCATGAAGGAAGGGATGATGTGATGCCGGCAGGGAAGGCCGCTGTCGAACTGGCGGCGCTGGGGCAGGCGTTGGCGGAGGGCCGGAAGGGGGCGTTGGCGCTGGCGCTGGCCCGGCTGGAGCGTGACCCGGACGATGGGGAGGTCCTGGCGTTGCTGGAAGCGGCGTGGCGGGCGCCGGTGGCCGAGGTCATCGGGTTGACCGGTCCGCCCGGGGTCGGCAAGTCGACGCTGACCGGGGCCTTGATCGCGGCGCTGCGCCATCGGGGTCGGACGGTGGCGGTGATTGCCGTCGACCCGTCCTCCCGGCGCAGCGGTGGCGCGTTGCTGGGCGACCGGGTGCGGTTGGGCGCCGATCCCGAGGATTCCGGCATCTTCGTGCGCTCGATGGCGGCGCGCGACCGGCTGGGTGGCCTTGCCGGCCTGACCGTGGCGGCCATGGTGCTGATGCGGGCGCTTTACGACGTGGTGCTGCTGGAGACCGTGGGGGTGGGGCAGTCCGAGACCGACGTGGCCGCCGCCGCCGACACCGTGGTGTTCTGCGTCCAGCCCGGTTCCGGCGACAGCCTGCAATTCATGAAGGCCGGCATCGTCGAGATTCCCCATATCGTGGTGGTGACCAAGGCCGACCTGGGCGCGGCGGCGGAACGGGCACGGGGCGACGTGGCCGGGGCGCTGGGGCTGGCCGGGGAACCCGGCGGCTGGCGGGTGCCGGTGCTGGCGCTGTCGGCCCAGCGGCGCGAGGGCGTGCCGGAGCTGCTCGAGGTTCTGGCCGCCCGCAGCCGGTTTCTGGCCGAAGACGGACGCCTGGCCCGGCTGCGCCACGCCCAGGCCGAAGACTGGCTGGCCGACGCGGTCCGCGAACGCTTCGGTCGGGAAGGTCTGAAGCGCACCGGCCGCTTGGTGCTTGCGCCCGGTGAGTCGCCGTTTGCCCGCCTTGCCGGGGTGTTGAGCCGACTGGCGGCGTGGCCGTAGGGGGGCGACCGCCAAACCTCACGGGTTCAAAGGGCCGACCGGCCTTTTGCGGGTGTGGGCAGAGCCCACAAAATCGTTTCGTTTCAACCATCCACTGTAACCTGGCCCCCATCGGGCGGGCACCAGGCCCCCTGGGCCGCCTTCGTGGCCAAGAAATAACAAGTATGCTATGTTAATATAGAAAAAATTATCACGCCGCTCCGCAGAATCCCTTGCGCCATCCGTCCGTTCATGCAATCTGGTTAATCGATAGACTTAGTTAATATGAGGCTTCGCTCCCCCCGGCCCACATGGCGCGCGGGGAGCCGTCAGGAGCTTTCGATGCCTTTGCCCATTCCGCTCTGTCCGGACGCCCGGCCTTTGATTTGTTGAATTGGAAACCCGAATCCAGCGCGTCGGTGTCATTCGCCGTCCCGGCATCCGGGGCGCCGTGGCAGTCGAGAAAGGGAGGCATTATGACGATGACCATCAGAACCCGGCTCAGCCTGAGCCTGACCATCTTCATCGTGGCATTCATTGCCAGCGGGCTCTTTTCGATCAACCGCCTGAGCGTGACCAACGCCATTGCGGTGGATATCGCGACCAAAGCCATGGAACGGCTGAAGCTGATCGAAAGCGTCAATGTCCTGACCTCGGACTACCGCGCGCTTGAAGCCTCGTACATTTCCACGGCCGACGATGCCGGGGTGGCCGGGTTGGACCAGGCGGTCACGACCAACCGGGAGACCATCAAAAGCGTGGAGGCGAGGTACCGGTCCCTGGTTTCCTCCCCCGACGAGCGTAACGCCTACGATGTTTATGTCCAAGAGTGGGATAAGTATCTGGCGGCGAGTGATGATCTGATCAGCTTCTCCAAGAAAGGTCAGAGCTTTAAAGCGTCATACGGCTACCTTGGGTCGCAGAAATTATTCGACAGCATCAAGGGCGATCTCGCCAAAGTCGAAGACCTGACCAACCGCCAGGTTGCGGGAATGATTGACGTTGCGCAAAATAATTACGCCCTGTCCCGTCATGCCTTGATTCTGACGTCCTTGGTGATTGCGATTCTGGTGGTGGCGATTGGCTATTCGCTGGATAGCAAGATTTCCCGTTCCATCATCCGCATTACCAAGGCCATGCACCTTTTGGCCCAGGGGGACAAGTCGGTGGCGATTCCCGGCCTCGCGCGACGGGACGAAATCGGCGCCATGGCCGCGGCCCTGGAGGTGTTCAAGCAGGCGGCTTTGGAGAATGAGCGTCTGGCGCTGGCGCAACGGCGTGGGGATCGGGCCAAGCTGGAGCGGGCCGAGCGGTTGGAACAGCTGACCGCCGTCTTTGAGGCCAAGGTGCGCGGGGCGCTCAAGGCGTTCGGGGACAACTCGGACCGGATCGTCAGTACCGCTTCGGGCATGGGGCGTCGGGTGGGCGATTCGGCAACCCGCTCGATGGGCGCCACCGCGGCGTCCCAACGAACCGTCGCCAACGTGCTCGAACTGACCAATGCCGCCGGGACCCTGTCCCAGTCGGTGGCCGAGGTGAGCCAGCGGGTGAGCCAGTCTTCGGATATCACCCAGCGTGTGGTGGCCCAGGCCGAGCGAACCAATGACACCATGACCGGGCTGGTGGTGGCGGCCGATCGCATCGGTGAAGTGGTGCGCCTGATCACCGGCATTGCCGCACAGACCAACCTGCTGGCGCTCAACGCCACCATCGAAGCGGCGCGGGCCGGGACCGCGGGAAAGGGCTTTGCCGTGGTGGCCCAGGAAGTCAAGGCGCTGGCCGCTCAGACGGCCAAGGCGACCGACGATATCTCGGCCCAGATCGGCAATATTCAGCAGGTGACGCGCGACGTGGTCGAGGCCATCACGGACATCACCCGAACCATCGAACAGGTTGGCGGCCTTGGGGCGGCGGTTGCCGGCTCGATCGGGCAGCAGGATATTGCAACCAACAATATTCTCTCCGTGGTCAATCAGGTCTCGACGGATATCGACCTGTTCAATGAGCGATTCAGTGACGCCGCCCACACGGGGGCGGTGTCGTATGCCTCGGCAATTCGCGTGATCTGGGCGGCCCAGGATTTATCGAAGCCGACCGGGCTGCTGACCGGGGAGATCGAGTCGCTTTTGTCGGAACTGAGAACCGGGTGACCACCGGGCGCGAGGCCAGCCTGCGCGTCCGGCTGTTGACGCTTTACACCTGAGGGATGCTCCATTCCCGATTGAGCGCCTTGGCCAGGGCCTCGAGCCGCCGGTCGACCACGTCGCCGCGCAGGCCGGCGAGGTCCGCGGGCAGCAGCAACTCCAGCCGGTCGGCGGCCAGCCGCAGGCCGATCCGGTTGAGCAGACCGGTGAGGCCGCCGGTCAGGCTGTGGCCCAGTCGCAGCGCCAGCCCCAGCACCTCGGCGCGGGTCAACTGGCCGTCGCTGAGCAACGACCGCACCAGCCGCAGCGGCGCGTCGTCCAGCCGGCCGCCATAGCGGATCAGGCTGGTGACGGCCAGTTGGGCGCGCTCGCTGTGCTCGATGCCGACCACCGGCAGGCGCAGCACCCGCTCGAAGGCGTGTTCGGCGCGATAGTCGGGGTGCTCGGCCCAGAACAGATCGCTGAGCAGGCAGGCGACCCGCCGCAGCCGCAGGGCGGGCAGGTCTTCGCCGGCGAACAGGCCGTCGGTCCAGGCGGTGAGAATCTCCCCCGACCCGAAGCGTCCCTGGTGGGTGGCAAGGTCGGAACAGGCGCTGATCAGCGGGTCGAGTCGCTGTTTCTCCACCGGCAGCAGGTCGTAGAGATGTCCTTCGCGCAGGCCGAATGACGAGAAAATCACCGACGAGGCGTCGGTGGCGCGGATCAGCGCCGCCAGGACCTGGGCGGCGTAGGGCAGGGTGTCGCTGCGCCGGCGCGAGACCGTCGGTACCTTTTCGATGGCGCTCCGGGTCTGGCGCCCGACCTGATCGGCGAAGTCGGCGGCGGCGGCGCCGGCCAGGGTGTAGTGGTGAATGACCCGTAACGGGTAGCCGGTCTGGCTCATATGCAGCTTGGCGACGGAGCGCCAGCTTCCGCCGACCACATAAAGCCGGCGGCGGCGACCGGTCTTCAGCCAGCCAACCTTGTCCAGGTGCTGTTCAATGATGCGGGTCGCCAGCGCCGGCCGCTCGCCACTGGCCTCGATCAGCCGGAGCGGTCCCACCGGCAGGGTGACGCGGGGACCGACGCCGCCCTTTTCGACACCGGCCAGTTCCAGGCTGCCGCCGCCAAGGTCGGCCGCGACGCCATCGGCCTCGGGAATGGCCGAGAGCACGCCCAGCGCCGACAGCCTCGCCTCTTCCTCGCCCCCGATGACCTGAACCTCGAGCCCGAGTCGTTCCCGCAAGGTGGTGACGAAGGCATGGCCATCCCGGGCATCGCGCAGGGCGGCGGTGGCCAGCACGTCCAGTCGCGCCACCCCGATGGCGTCGGCCAGAGTCTTGAAACGGGTGAGGTTGACCAGCGCCTGGGCCATTCCCTCGCCGCTCAGGCGTCCTCCCTGCTCGACGCCGCGGCCAAGGCCACACAGCACCTTTTCGTTATAGATCGGAACCGGCGCCCGGCAGTTGCGGTCATAGACCACCAGCCGGATCGAGTTGGAGCCGATGTCCAGCACGCCGATCCGGGCGGTGCGCCGTGGCGCCTCGGTCCAATCACGGGCAAAAGGAAGCGGCATGGCTCTCATATCCTCTTGTTGACGTTCTGACCGGTCGACCTGCGGATCGGGGGCAGAGCCTCTTCGCCAGGCGCGCGCGCCGCCGCCTTGCCGCCGTTGCCGCCGCCAACCTTGCGGATGCGATGGGTCATGGTCCCGGCACGGCCGGTATCACATCGCCGATTTGAGGACCAGCCTCGGCGGGATGCGCTCGGTGGTCAACGCGCTGCCCCGGCCGGAAAGACTGGGATTGGTCATGAAATAGGTGTGGGCGCTGAAGTGCTCGGCGCTGGGGATGACCCGGCGGTAGCTGCCGTCCCCGGCCAGCAGCCAACTGTTGGTTTCGTCCTTGAGGTTGGCCACCATGATCTGATCCAGCACCTGCTGGTGGACGGTGGGGTTTTCCACCGGCACCAGGGTTTCGATCCGCCGGTCGAGGTTGCGCGGCATCAGATCGGCCGAAGACAGGAAGACCAGGGCGTGGTCCGAGGGCAGTCCGTGGCCATTGCCGAAACAGACGATCCGCGAATGTTCGAGGAAGCGGCCGACGATGCTCTTGACCCGGATGTTGTCCGACAGGCCCGGAACCCCCGGCCGCAGGCAGCAGATGCCGCGGATCACCATGTCGATCTTCACGCCGGCCGACGATGCCTGATAGAGCCGGTCGATGATCTCGGGATCCACCAGCGAATTGAGCTTGAGCCAGATCTGCGCCGGACGTCCGGCCTGGGCATGGGCGATTTCGTCGTCGATCAGCCGTTCAAGCCGCTGCCGCAGGCTGATCGGGGCCACCGCCAGCTTTTCCAGGACCTTGGGGGTGGCGTAGCCGGTCATGTAGTTGAACATCACCGCGGCGTCGCGGCACAAGGCCCGATCGCAGGTGAAGAAGGACAGATCGGTGTAGATACGGGCGGTGATCGGGTGATAGTTGCCGGTGCCGAAATGGACATAAGAGCGCAGGCCGCCGCTCTCGCGCCGGACCACCAGCGAGACCTTGGCGTGGGTCTTGAGGTCGACGAAGCCGTAAACCACCTGCGCCCCGGCCCGCTCCAGGTCGCGCGCCCAGCGGATGTTGGCTTCCTCGTCGAATCGGGCCTTGAGTTCCACCATCGCCGTCACCGACTTGCCGGCTTCGGCGGCCTCCACCAGCGCCTGGACGATGGGCGAATTCTTGGACGTCCGGTACAGCGTCTGCTTGATGGCCACCACCGCGGGATCCCGCGCCGCCTGACGCAGAAACTGTACAACAACATCGAAGCTTTCGTAAGGATGGTGAACCACAATGTCCTTACGGCCGATGGCGGCAAAGCAGTCGCCGCCATGGTCGCGGATGCGCTCGGGGAAACGGGCATTGTGGGGCCGGAACACCAGATCCGGCCGTTCGTCGACGATCAGTTGCCGGGTGTCGGAAAGTCCGATCAGGCCCTCCAGAAGCCAGACGTCTTCGGGCGCGACGCGAAGCTGCTGGCGCAGGAACTCCCGCAATTCGTTGCTCATGCCGGCGTTGACCGCAAGCCAGATCACACTGCCGCGGCGCCGCTGTTTCAGCGCGCTTTCAAAGGTTCGGACCAGATCCTCGGCCTCTTCGTCAATTTCCAGCTCGCTGTCGCGCAGGATGCGGAAAATGCCGTGGGCGGTGGCGGTGAACGGCGGGAACAGCCGGTTAAGGAACAGCAGGACCACCCGCTCCAAGGGCACGAACCGCAGGTCGGGGCCGGGCAGCCGGATGAACCGCTCCAGTTGGGCCGGCAGCGGCACCAGCGCGTCCAGGGTCTTGCCCTTGGCCGGGTCCAGCAGGCGCAGGGCCAGCGCGAAGCCCATGTTGGGGATGAACGGGAACGGGTGGGCCGGGTCCACCGCCAGCGGCGTCAGCAGCGGGAAAATTTCGGTGAGGAACCGTTGTTCCAGCCATTCGTGCTCGGAATCGGTGAGTTCACCGGTATCGACCAGGGCCACGCCGGCGCCGCGCAATTCCTGGCGCAAGGTCAGCCAGCAACTTTGCTGGTCATGGAGCAGCGCCCCGCCCCGCCGGTTGATGGCCGTAAGCTGCTGGGACGGGGTGAGGTTGTCGGGACTCGCGGTCAGGATGCCGCGCGAAACCTGCGCCTTGAGACCGGCAACCCGGACAATATAAAATTCATCAAGGTTGCTGGCGCTGATGGACAGAAAGCGTAGACGCTCGAGCAAGGGATGGTTCGGGTTGTTGGCCTCGTCAAGAACCCGCTGGTTGAACTCGAGCCACGAAAGTTCGCGATTGATAAAACGGTCAGAGAGTTCGTCCTCCTGGGGTGCCGGCGCCGACGGTTGCAGCTTGACTTCATGAAGACTGGTCATGGGCGCGTCGTTCTCCAGGTCCGTGCGGGCCGGCGCCGGCCGTTGGCCGTCACCCGTCCGGCCCGGCTCCCGGGACCGTGCGACGGCGGGGACCGGAAACCGGAACCGACGGGATGATATCACAGCATTCCTTCCGTCCCCACCGGGAAGCGCGCGACGCCGGGAAGCGCCGGGAAGTCTGTTCGGGAGCCATCGCCAAAACGGTTCGCGCATGTTAGGAGTTGGGGGAGGCGCGCGCGACGCCGCCGAGACCGTACCAGCGAAGGGTAGGTGCATCATGATCAATGCGGTGGAACGAGCCTTCGACATTGCCCGGGCCGAGCAGGTGGCCAAGAATCACTATCTCGACGTGGCCTGGAAATTTGCCCGTGAGGCGATCGGGACCAAGGGGCCTTACGAACCCACCACCACTCTCGGCGACCTCAAGCAGGCGCGCGAGACTTTTGAAGAGTTGTCCAAGGCCAGCCTGCTGGCCGATCGCAACCAGCGTGAATCGGATTAAGACCGGCGCCTGAGGAACCGGGGCCGTTGCCCTCCATCTCCCTGTTTCCTTTTCCCTCCGCCGTTATCCTCAAGCCGCTGGTCTGATCTGCCGGTGCCGATGCGACGTGCCTCTTGCCCTTGGGCCGCCGATGGGTATTGCTGGCAGCCGATACCGATCCATCGTTTTTCGGGAGCCCGAGTCTCGCCATGATTCCCTATTCCGCCCCCGTCGCCGACATGCGATTCGTCCTGAACCGGGTGGTCGGCATCGACCGCATCGCGGCGCTGCCCGGTTACGAAGCCGCCTCTCCGGATCTGGTCGATACCATCCTGGACGAGGCCGCCAAATTTGCGGCCGGCGTGCTGGCGCCGATCAACCATATCGGCGACCACGAAGGCTCCGTGTTCGAGAACGGCGAGGTGCGTCAGCCCGAGAGCTTCCGTCAGGCGTATCAACAATACGTCGAGGCCGGCTGGAACAGCGTCCCGTTCGATCCCGAGTTCGGCGGCCAGGGCCTGCCCTGGGCGCTGGCCTTCGCGGTTCAGGAGATGTGGCAGGCGGCCAGCATGTCGTTCGGCCTGTGCCCGATGCTCAACCAGGGCGCCGTGGACCTGCTGACCTCGCACGGCAGTCCCGGGCAGAAGGCGACCTACCTTTCCAAAATGATCTCGGGCGAGTGGTCGGGCTCGATGGATCTGACCGAGCCTCAGGCCGGCTCTGACCTGGGGACGGTGCGCTGCAAGGCGGTCCAGGACGGCGACGTCTACCGCGTCACCGGACAGAAGATATTCATCACCTACGGCGACCACGATCTGGCCGAGAACATCATCCATCTGGTGCTGGCCCGGCTGCCCGACGCCCCGGCCGGCTCCCGGGGTATCTCGCTGTTCATCGTGCCCAAGTTCCTGGTCAACCCCGACGGCTCGCCGGGCGAACGCAATGACGTGCGCTGCACCGGGATCGAGCACAAGCTGGGCATCAAGGCCAGTCCGACCGCGGTGCTGAGCTATGGCGACAATGGCGGCGCCATCGGCTTCATTGTCGGCGAACCCAACCGCGGACTCGAATACATGTTCGCGATGATGAACAACGCCCGGCTGAGCGTCGGTCTCCAGGGCGTGGCCATCGCCGAGCGCGCCTACCAGCAGGCCCGGGACTATGCCAAGATCCGGGTCCAAAGCCGCGACCTGCGCACCCCCAAGAAGCCGCCGGTGACGATCATCAATCATCCCGACGTGCGGCGGATGCTGCTGACCATGAAGGCGCAGGCCGAAGCCGGGCGCATCCTGGCCTATGACGCCGCTGCGGCCTTCGACCTTGCCCAACGCCACCCCGACGAGGCCACCCGCACCGCCGCCCAGTTGCGTCTGGAACTGCTGACCCCCATCGTCAAGGGCTGGTGTACCGACATGGGGTGCGAGGTTGCCTCCATCGGCATTCAGGTCCATGGCGGCATGGGCTTCATCGAGGAAACCGGGGCCGCCCAGCACTACCGCGATGCCCGCATCGCGCCGATCTACGAGGGCACCAACGGCATCCAGGCCAACGACCTGGTGTTCCGCAAGCTTGGCCGCGACCAGGGCGCCGCGGTCCAGGCGTTCCTGGTCGAGACGCGGGCGGTGGCGGCCGAACTGGCCGGCCGGCCCGGAGACGATCTGGCGGCCATCGCGCGGGGCCTGACCGCCGGCCTGATCGTGCTTGAACAGGCCACCGAGTGGCTGGTCGAAACCCTCAAGCCCGACCCGGTGGCGGTGGCGGCCGGTGCCGCCCACTATCTGCGCATGTTCGGGCTGGTCGCCGGTGGTGCCGGACTGGCCCGGGCCGCCCTTGCCGCCGACGAGGACCTGCGCCAGCGCGGCGCCGATGCCGGTTTCCTCACCGGCAAGCTGCTGACCGCGCGTTTCTTTGCCGATCATCTGCTGCCCCAGGCGGCCGGGCTGCTGACTCCGATCGTGAACGGGCATCAGACGGTGATGGCCCTGACCGAAGAGCAGTTCTGAAGCAGCAGGCGAACCGTGGACTTCCGGGGGGCACGCCCGTGCCCCCCGGGGTGCCCGGCAATCGGCAAGGGGACAGGCGATGCGGTGGAAGACGCTGGATCTCCAGGGGTGGGGGCGGACCAGCTCGGGGGCGTGCCAGGCGGCGCGGCCGGAGCGCGTGGCCGAGGCGGTGGCGGCCCTGGCCGATGCCGATGACACCGGCATCCTGGCCCACGGAGCCGGCACCAGCTACGGCGACGTGGCCATCAATCCCGGCGGCCGCGTCCTGCTGACCCGGCGTCTGAACCGTCTGCTGGCGTTCGATCCCGCCACCGGCGAGGTGGTGGCCGAGGCCGGCGTGACCATTCGCGACCTGCTGCGGGTGTTCCTGCCCCGGGGCTTCCTGATACCGGTTTCGCCCGGAACCGCCTTCGTCACGCTGGGCGGCGCCGTAGCCAATGACGTTCACGGCAAAAATCACGAAGGCGCGGGCAGTTTCTGTACCCATGTCCGCTGGCTCGATCTGCTGCTGCCCTCGGGAGAAATAGTGCGGACCGGACCCGACCAGCGGCCCGAACTGTTCCAGGCGACCGCCGGCGGTGTCGGCCTGACCGGCGTCATTCTCGCGGTCTGCCTGCGTCTCAAGCCGGTTTCGTCCAACGGGGTGGTGGTGACCGAACGGCGCATCCCGGATATGGACGGCTTTCTGGCGGCGCTGGAACAGGTCGAGGTCGGGGCGTATTCGGTGGGCTGGATCGACGCCCTGTCCGGGGGCGGGGCGCTCGGTCGGGGCGTGCTTCAGGTCGGTCGGCCCGCAACCGGGCCGGTGCCGGTGCCGCCCCGGCGGGACCGGAGCCTGCCGGTGGATCTGCCCGGCTTCGTGCTCAATCCCCTGACGGTGGCGGCGTTCAATGCTCTCTACTGGCGGCGGGTGCCGGCGGCCGGGCGCGAACGGGTGCTGGCCTACGAGACCTTTTCCTATCCGCTGGATGCGATTCTCCAGTGGAACCGCCTGTATGGCGCTGCCGGGTTCCACCAGTTCCAGTGCGTGGTCCCGGCCGCCGGCGGACCGGCGGCGTTGCGGCGGCTGCTGGAGGAGACGTCACGCGCGCGCGCCGCGTCGTTCCTGGCGGTGCTGAAGCGACTCGGTGACGGCCGCGCCGGATTCCTGTCGTTTCCTCGGGCCGGCTACACCCTGGCCATGGACTTTCCCCACCGGGCCGGAACCCTGGCGCTGCTGGCCCGGCTCGAACGGGTGGTGCGGGAGCATGGTGGCCGGGTCTATCTGGCCAAGGACAGCGCCCTGTCGCCCGAGGGCTTTGCCGAAATGTATCCCGAGGCGGATCGCTTCCGGGCGGTGCTGGCCGAGGTGGATCCGGCCGGTCGGATGACGTCGGCGCTGGCGCGCCGGCTGAAATTGCGGAGGGCGGCATGAGCGAGGGTGAGACCTGGCTGGTTCTGGGGGCCTCTTCGGCCCTGGCCCGGGCCTTCGCGCTGGCTGCGGCCGGGCGGGGGGCGGCGGTGTTGCTGGCCGGTCGCGACCTTGCCGATCTGGAACGGACCGCGGCCGATCTGCGGCTCCGCACCGGGGCGCGGGTCGGGGTGGTGCCGTTCGACGCCCTGGATTTCCCCGGCCATACCGACACGGTTGCCCGCGCTCAGGCGTGGGCCGGGGACTCGGGGCTCAGCGTTTTCCTGGCCTTCGGCCTGATGCTGCTCCAGGACGAGTGCGAGACGTCGTTTGACGCCGCCCGCCTGACGATAGAGACCAACTATCTCGGCGCCGTATCAATCCTGTCCCGGCTGGCGCCGGTGCTGGAGGCCGGGCGACGTGGCCGGGTGGTCGTGATCGGTTCGGTGGCGGGCGACCGCGGCCGGCTTCGGAACCACCTCTACGGTTCGGCCAAGGCGGGACTGCACGCCTATCTTCAGGGACTGCGGGCCCGGCTGTATCGTGCCGGTGTGCCGGTGCTGACGGTCAAGCCGGGGTTCGTCGATACCGCCATGACCTGGGGTCTGCCCGGCCTGTTTCTGGTGGCGGAGCCCGATGCCGTTGCCCGGGCGGTGTTCCGCCACCTCGACCGCGGCCGGGATGTGGCCTATGTCCCGGCCTTCTGGGGGCCGGTGATGCTCATCCTCCGCCACATTCCCGAACGGCTGTTCAAGCGGCTGGCGATATAGCCGGCGGGGAGCGGCCGGGAAGGGACCGACGGCGGCCGTGCCTAGCCATGGGCGTGGTGGAGGTCGGACAGGAAGTGGCCGACTTCGTTGCGCAGGCCCCCCGACCGGCCGGAGAGATCGTCAGCCAGACCGACCAGATGGCTGACCGCGTCCCGGGTGTTGCGGTTGGCGGTCATGACCTGGGAGATGCTGGCCGAGACCTCGGCGGTTCCGGCAGCGGCGCGTTCGACGCTGGTGGCGATTTCCAGGGTCGCGGCTCCCTGGCGCTCCACCGCCTGCGCGATGGTGACGGTGAGTTCGTTGACGGTGCCGATGATCTTGCCGATTTCGCCGATGGCTGCCACCGCCCGGTCGGTTTCGGCCCGGATGGAGGCGACGTGGGATTGGATGTCTTCGGTGGCCTGGGCGGTCTGATGGGCCAGCGCCTTGACCTCGGATGCGACCACCGCAAAGCCCTTGCCGGCCTCCCCGGCCCGCGCCGCCTCGATGGTGGCATTGAGCGCCAGCAGATTCGTCTGCCCGGCGACGCCATTGATCAGGCTCACGACTTTGGCGATCCGGGTGGCGGCTTCGGACAGTCCGGCGACCACCTGGCCGGTGGCTTCAGCCTCGTGCACCGCATGATGGGTTACCGATGCGGCTTCGCCGACCCGGCGGGCGATATCCCGGACCGACTCGGACAACTCCCCGGCGGCCGTGGCCGCCGTCGCCACGTTGGAGGTGGCGTGGCTGGCGGCAGCCGCGACGGTGGTCGATGTCTGACTGGCGGTCTCCGCCGTGACCAGCAGGGCATCGGCCTGGTTGCGCACGCTGTCGGCGTCGGCCCGCAGCGCCGCCGAAACCGTGTCCATGGCGCCGGCAAAACCGCGGGTCACTTGATCCAGGTGCAGGCGTGAGGTTTCTTTGGCCTGCGCCTCCTGGTGCTGCGCCGCCGCCGCCGCGGCGGCGGCCCGGGCATTCACTCTCAGAATTTCGATGGCCCTGGCCAGCCGCCCCATTTCGTCCGAGCGATCGGCATGGGGCACCACCAGATCGTGAGTTCCGTCGGCCAGCCGACCGACGATCGAGGTCAGCATCCCCAGCGGACGGATGACCCGGGCGCCGACGGTCCACGCCACCCCGGCAAAGATCGTCAACGCGACGCCGAATAAAGCAAGAACACCCAACAGATTTCGCCTTGCGTGGGTCCGTCTGGCATCGGCCACGGCGCGGGCCTCGGTAATCGCGGCATCACGGATGGACAGGATCGACTGGAGCAAGGGGGCGCTCAGCCGCCGCCACTCGGCGCCGGTCATGTCGTAACCGCCGTCGCTCAGCCCTGCCCTGGCCACGCGCTGGCGAAGTGCCGCCAGACCGGGAAGGGTGACGGTGCCGACCTGGCCCATCGCCTCACGCAGGGCCGGTGGGCTGCCCGCGGCCTCGGCGGCCATGGTCAGGCGCTGCCAGGTCAGGTCGGAGGCGCCATCGGCCCGGTCCATTTGCCGCCGCAGTTCGGCCGGCGCGGGCTTGCCGCTGTTGATCGCCTGGAGCATCAGGATGGACCGGCTGCCTTCACTGTCCCGCAGGTTCCAGGCCTCCAGGGCGAGTGCCGCCGGTTGTGCCACGTTGGCGTCAACGGCCGAGAGAGTCGTTTCCATGGTATCGCCAAAGCGGACGATCCGCGCCAGCAGGGCGTTGATGCCGTCAATGATGGTCTGGTTGTCGGCATTGCTCCGTTCGGTCGGGCTTCCCGAAATAAGGGCGTCGGCGCGCCGGCGAAGGTCGGACAGGTCGGTGGCCACCGACCCGATTTCGGCCGCCATTTTTGTTCCTTGCTCAAACGTGGCGGCAGACAGAACCCGCCTCGCTTCGGCGATGGCGGAGTCGGTGCGCCGGCGCGCCTCCATCATGGTCTGTCGCGTGGCATCATCCGCCACCGCAATGGCAACACCGGTGGCGCCGCGCTCGGGAGCCAGGTTTGCCGAAATGGCGGTACTGGCGGCCAGGGTGTCCACCAGTTCCCGACCGGCGGCGGCCGCGTGCGTCACGCGCCACTGTTCCATGACGAGGAGGGTTGCCATTATGGCCATTACTCCCCCGGTTACGACCAGACAGATCGCAAGGAAAGCCCGGATCGACATCACGCCTCCCGATTTCTTACCGATTCCTTAGCATCCTATTGCTTTGAAATCGTAAAGATGCTCACTAAATTAATGCTGCAACGCCAATACTGGTCCAGACTTTGATGGCATGCAACGACTTTTTGAGAGATTGTATGGAAGTGTGGTGCGGCAAGGGATGCTTTGCACAGCAACGAAATTTTGCTGAAATGAGAGATTTCCGCCGCTGTTCTCTTGGCTGGTCTCTTGCCTTGGGTATGGCGCCCCGTGCCGGCCGCCACCATCGTTGATCGGATGGCCGACCTCATGGGCTTTGACCCTCCCTCCGCTTTGAGCCTTCCTTCGGGACCTTGGCCCGGTGATGACGCTCAAACAAAAGAGATGACTCAAAGGCCGGGCGGCGACAAGCCGGTGGAGTCTGTTCGTTATTCATGAGATGGTGAGCAGCCATCGGACGCGGTCACGCCGGCCGGCCTGCGTTTTGACCGGGCGATCCGATGGCCCCGTCAGGACCCGTCAATTACCGTCAGGACCCGTCAATTAAAGGAGCCGGTGTGGCCACCTACGATCACATTATCATTTGCGGCGCCGGCCGGAGCGGCACGACTCTGGTTTCGGGTCTGCTGAACGCCATTGACGGCTATTTGATTCGGGGAGAGAATTACAATTTTCCGTTATACCTTTACAAAGCCTATCGGGCGCTGGTCGAAACCGAGAATAATGCCGGTGCATTCAGTAATACGCCGACCAGCCCGTGGTATCGGGGACAGTATTCTGCCGCCGATTTTATCGAGCATTGCCGGCCGGTTGTGCGCTCGATGCTTTTGGGGGGCAAGCCGTCGGCCTATTTCAATTGTGTGGGCTTTAAGGAAATCCGCTGGCTGGCCCGAGACCTTCAAGGCGAGACGCTTGCCGGTTATTTCGAGTTTCTGGGTCAGGTCATGCCCAAACTCGGGGTGGTGGTGGTGACGCGGAACCTGGAGAGTCTGCTCCGGTCCGGCTGGTGGCCGTCGGCATTGCAGATGGAACCCGGCGTCGGCCAGGACATCGTCGACCTGTATCACGACCTGGAACGACTGCCGGCCCGGGACCGGTTTACCATCGCTTACGAGCAGATCGTGGCCCGCGACGAACGGCTGGTTCAGTTGTTCGAGTTTTTGGGGGAGCGCCATGATCCCGACCGGATCGAGCGGGTCCTTGAAAAGAAACACTCATTCTAGCGGCCGGAAACCTGTCGACGGTTTGCCGCCGGGGAGGGCAGGCCGATGAGCCGTCTGCGACGCCGGCCGCCGGCCAATGGGCGCGCGCCCCAAAAACAAGGTTCCGATCAGACCGTTGACCGGCTGTTTGCCGAGGCGGTTGAGCATCATCAGGCCGGGCGCCCGCTTGAGGCCGAGGCCCGGTACCGGCAGGTCCTGGCGGTGGCGCCACGCCATGCCGAGGCCCTGCATATGCTGGGAATCATCGCCTGTCAGGCCGGCCACCAGCAGGCCGCCATCGATCTGATCGGTCAGGCGATCGCCATTAACGACGATGTTTTCTTTTATCACAACAGTCTCGGCAACGTGTTCCAGGTTCTGGGCCGGCTGGAACAGGCCGCGGCGTGCTACCGGCGGGCCATCGGGCTCAAGCCCGACTTCGCCGTGGCCTGCAACAATCTGGGCTGTACCCTGAAGGACCTGGGCCGGCTTGACGAGGCGGTGGGGTGGTTCCGGCAGGCGATCACCCTGGAGCCGGCACTCGCCGACCTCCACAACAATCTGGGCACGGCGCTTCAGCAGCAGGGCCGGCACGAGGAGGCGATGACGGCCTATGGTCAGGCCATCCGGGTCCGGCCCGACTATGTCGCGGCCCACAACAATCTCGGCAATCTTCTCCGGGACCTGGGCCGGCTGGAGGAGTCGGCGGCGCGGTACCGGCACGCGATCTCGGTCGACCCCGGCTGTGCCGAGGCACATTACAACCTTGGCTGTGTGCTCGACAGCCAGGGCCGGGCCGACGATGCCGCGGCCTGCTACCGGCAGGCGCTGACGCTCCGGCCGAACTTCGCCGAAGCGCATAACAACCTGGGCAATATCTTCAGGAACCGCGACCGGCTGGACGAGGCGGCGGCGTGTTACCGGCGGGCCGTGGCGGTCCGGCCGGACTTCGCCGCGGCGCACAACAACCTGGGGAATGCCCTCAAGGACCTGGGTGAACTTGACGGCGCGCTGGCCCATTACCAGCAGGCCATCGCTCTCCGGCCGGACCTCGCCGAGGCCCATAACAATCTGGGGACGGTGCTGGAGCGGCAGGGCCAGGTTGATCTGGCGGTGGCCCGGTACCGGCAGGCGCTGGCGCTCAAGCCCGATTACGCCGAGGTCCATTACAATCTCGGCGCGGTATTTCAGGATCGTGGCCTGCTTGAGGAGGCGGCGGCGTGGTACCGGCAGGCGCTGGTGCTCAAGCCCGACTTTGCGGCGGCCCACAACAACCTGGGCAACATCCTCAAGGACCAGGGTCGGCTTTCCGAAGCGTTGGGGCACTATGACCAGGCGCTGGCGCTCAGGCCGGACCTTGTCGAGGCGCAGTACAATCGGGCGGAAATCAGGACATTCCGGCCGGGCGAGGCGGAGCTGGGGCGGCTCGAAGCCCTGGCGGCGCAAAGTGACCGGCTGCCCCCGGACAAGGCCCCGTTCCTTCACTTCGCCGTGGCCAAGGCCCTGGACGAGGTGGGCGAACCGGCCCGGGCGTTTCAGCACCTGCTGATCGGCAATGCCTTGAAGCGCCGGCAGATCGCCTACGACGAAACCGCCACTCAGGCTTTGTTTGGACGCATCGCCGCGGTCTTTGACGCCGACCGGTTCCGGCGGCACGCGGCCATCGGTGACGGGCCGCCGGCGGTCCCGATCTTCGTGCTCGGCATGCCCCGCTCGGGCAGTTCGCTGGTCGAGCAGATTCTGGCGAGCCATCCCGGGATTCACGGTGCCGGGGAACTGTCGGATCTGGCCCGGGTGGCCGAGGCCGGGTTCGAGGGCGGCCGGCGGCCGGCGGTGGGGTGGCCCGAGGGCATCGCAACCCTTGACGACACCGCCCTCGGCCGGCTCGGTGACGCCTATCTGGCCGGTCTGCCGCCCTTGCCTCCGGGCAAGAGCCGCATGACCGACAAGATGCCCTACAATTTCCTGTACCTGGGGCTGATCCGGCTGATTTTGCCCCGCGCCCGGATCATCCATACCGAACGCCACCCGGCCGACACCTGCTTTTCGTGTTTTTCCAAGTTGTTTCCAGGCGGACAGGCGTACAGCTATGATCTCGGCGAATTGGGGCGCTATTACCGTGGTTACCGGGCCCTGATGGCCCACTGGCGCTCGGTTTTGCCGGCCGAGGCGATCCTTGATGTTCGTTACGAGGCGGTGGTTGACGATCTCGAAGGCCAGGCCCGGCGATTGGTGGCCTATTGCGGCTTGCCCTGGGATGACCGTTGCCTCGACTTTCACCGGAACCGGCGACCGGTTAGAACCGCCAGTGCGGTCCAGGTCCGCCAGCCGCTGTTCCGCAGCTCCCTGGAACGCTGGCGCCGCTATGAATCCTGGCTGGAGCCGTTGTTGCGGGAACTGGGGGATCAGGATGGGAAGCAGACCGGGTAATACCGGCGAGCGTAAAGGATGATCCATTGGGGGCGAAGCCCCCATGGGTCAATCACAAGGCTCGCCGGCATAACAGCCGGGCGTATTCCGGTGCCGGGCTGGCCATAAGACAGCACCGCCGGCCCGGGATGACCGGACCGGCGGCGACAGCGACCGCTATCCTGCGACGGGATTACCCTTCGAGGGAAATCGAGATCGCTTCGCGTCCCTTGGGGGTATCGACCACCCGCATCGAGACTCGTTGGCCTTCGGCCAGCCGGGTCAGGCCCGCGGTGCCGAGGACGGAAGCGTGGATGAACACGTCCTTGCCGCCATCCTCGCCCGCGATAAACCCGAACCCTTTGCTTTCATTGAACCACTTGACGGTTCCCGCCATCTCCGCGGCGCTGCCGGTATCGGCCGGGCGGCGGGGTGGACGGGGTCCCGTGCCCCGACTCGCACTGCGGTCGGGTGCGGCCGCCGCCACACTGTCGTCCACTTCCAGGACGCGCGTGACCTGACGGCCCTTGGCCCCCTGGCCAACCACCACCTTAAGTCTGGCTCCGGCGGCCACCGATTCGTGACCCGCCGATTGCAGCGCCCCGACATGGAGGAAGGCGTCGCCGGTGCCATCCGCCAGCTCGACAAAGCCGAAACCCTTATCGGCCTTGAACCACTTCACGGTGGCGTCAACCGTCGGCCCCTCGGCCGGTGCGGGATATCGCGTGAACCCACTCGATGGGCGGGGTGGCGGGCGACTGCTGCTGTTGCTGCTGCCGCTGTCCGGCACAAAACCCCAATCGTCATCAAACCCGCGTCGTCTCGGGCCGCGGAAGCCCTTATCCTTGCGTATCATGCCTGCTCGTTTCCGCCCGTCGCCGCCGAATCCACCGTTTGCACCCCATCGCCGAAATGTCCCGCACCGTCACACCCAAGCCCCGATCCCTGACCGTCGGTTCGGTGGGGCCGTAACCGCGTGGGGACAAGGCAACCCTTACCGCCGGCGCCCATCGCCGAGCCTTAGAACTAACATCATATCACGTTCCTGGCACGCGGGGAGTGCTGGTTGCGAAAAAAAAGCGGAGTGGGGCTCGCAAAATTGGCACGCGGCGGGCTGGCATGCTTGATCGGAACCGGGGGAAGAGGCTCTACTGGTGTTAACGGTGATCGTCCGTTGGCCTGGCGATGGCGCTCCCGGTCGAATCGGAACCGCGACGACGGGATATCGGCAGGACGGAACGACCCGTTCGGGAAAGATCACCCGCCGGGAGAGAGTGAATGAAGACTTTGGTCCTTGTTGCCCATCCGCGAATTTCCGAATCGCGTCTGCATCGTGCCTGGGCGAACGCACTTGACGAAACCGAAGAGGTTACGGTGCGTCGTCTGTACCAGTGTTATCCTTATTGGACCATCGACGTTGCGACCGAGCAGACGCTGCTGACCGGTCATGACCGGCTGGTATTGCAGTTCCCATTCTATCTCTACGGCTGCCCGCCGCTGATGAAGAAGTGGCTGGACGATGTGCTGGTTTTCCGTTGGGCCTATGGTCCGGGTGGCGAGGCGTTGCGTGGAAAGCAGCTTTTGATTGCAATCTCCACGGGTGGTCCGGCCGACTCGTACCTGCCGGGTGGGTACCATAACTATACCACCGACGAATTGCTGGTGCCGTTCCGGCAGATCGCCAATCTGGTTGGCGCCAGCTATCTGCGCCCCTATGTGTTCCATCGTGCCCGAACCGTCACCGATGGCGAGATCACGGCATCGGCGACAGACTACGTCCGTCAGGTGTTGCGCCCGGACCTGGAGGTGCTGCCGGTTCGTGCCGGGAATTCAGGGCATTCCTGAGAGCGGCGCCAAGGCAGTTCAGGAGGCGACGGACCATGACGGGCGCGAGGGGACGGCACCGGGTCGATCTCGCGGCGTTGCAGGCGGAGGCCCTGCACCACTATGCCGAGGGCGATCGGGATGCGGCGGATCGGCTGTGTCGGCGCATCCTGGCCCTGGATCCCGATCGGGTCGAGACCCTGCATCTGGCCGGGACCATCGCCGCCGAAACCGGACGCAGTGCCGAGGCGGTCGAACTGGTCGGCCGGGCCGTCGCGGTCAACGGCGAGAATCCGGAACTTCACTATACTCTTGGTCGAGCCTTCGAACTGGAAGGTCAGCCGGCGGAGGCTTTGCTCCATCGCGGTCACGGGCTGCGTTCCGAGGGCCGGCACGCCGAGGCGGCGGACTGCTATTGGCAGGCGCTGGCGCTGGCACCGGAACTGGCGGCAGGGTACGCCGGCCTTGGCTCGGTGTTGCTGGCCGAAAACGACGCCGTCGGTGCCGTTGCCTTGTTCCGGCGGGCGCTGGCCTTGCGTCCGGGCTACGCCGGGGCCGAGGTCGGACTGGGCCGGGCTTTGACGGCAACGGGTCTGCCGGGCGAGGCGATCGAGCATTATCAGCGGGCGTTCACCCTCGATCCGGGTGACGCCGGGACGGCGTGCCGACTCGGCGACGTCTATCACCGGCTCGGGGACCCGGACGAAGCCATCGGGTGGTACGATCGGGCGCTGGAACTGCGTCCGACGCTGCCGGAGGCCCACGACGGCATGGGCCGGGTGCTGGCGGATCGGGGCCGGGTCGGGGCCGCCGCCGGGCATTTCCGGCAGGTGCTGGACAGTCAGCCGGACCGGGTTGAGGGACATCTGGCGCTGGGCGCCTGCCTGCGCGATCAGGGTCTGGCGGCGGCTGCCGCTGCTTCGTTCCGGCGGGCGCTGGAACTGCGGCCCGGGGCGCCTGCGGCCTGGTCCAGGTTGCTGGAGGCATTGCAACGGGACGACACCGCTGGCGCGTCCGGGCGGGCCGCCGAAGCCCGCCGCTTCGGAGAGGTCCTGACCGCGCAGGCCGAAGCGGTGGGGCCGGCGGCGGCTCATCGCAACCAGCGCGATCCCGAGCGGCGCCTGCGCATCGGCTATGTGTCGCCGGATTTCCGGCGCTGTGCCGTGTCGGGTTTTCTTGAGCCGCTGCTGGCGAACCATGACCGGCGGCAGGTCGAAACGGTTTGCTATGCCGGGGTCGCCCGCCCGGATGTCACCACCAGCCGGTTCAAGGCGATGGTTGATGGCTGGGTCGATACGGTGGGGCTGGACGATGCCGGCCTTGCCGAACGGATTCGCGCCGATGGCATCGACATTCTGGTTGATCTGGCCGGTCATCGGCCGGGCAACCGGCTGCCGGTGTTCGCCCGGCGGCCGGCGCCGGTTCAGGTCAGTTGGCCGGCGGACGCCGACACCACCGGCCTTCCGGCCATCGGCTGGCGCCTGACCGATGCCCTGGTCGAGCCCGAGGGTGGCGCCGACCGGCTGTCGGCGGAGCGGTTGGTGCGCCTGCCCATCGGCAGCCGCTGCTGGCAGCCGCCGGTGGAAGAACCGGGGCCGGGGAGGACGGCACCAGGGGGGACCGGCGGGGCGGTGACCTTCGGATGCTTTGCATCGCTGGCCGGACTGTCGCCCGGAGTGGTGGCAGCCTGGGCTGAATTGTTACGACGGGTGCCCTCGGCGCGGCTGAGGCTCGGCAATCGGGGGCTGGGCGACCCGCTGGTGGCGGCGGCGACCCGGACTCGTTTCCAGGACTGCGGCGTTGCCCCTGACCGCCTCGAACTCTCCGGTCCCGCATCGGACCCGGCGGCCGGGCGGACCCGCCTCAGCAGGGTCGATGTGGTTCTCGATCCATTTCCTTGCTCGGCCCCGGCCGCGCTGTGCGAGGCGCTGTGGAGGGGCGTGCCGGTGGTGACGCTGGCGGGTGACCACCCGGCTGGCCGGATCGGTGCCGGTCTGCTGGTTCGGGTCGGGCTTGAGGCTCTGGTTGCCGAAGACCGGTCCCGGTACCTGGACCTGGCGGTGTCCCTGGCCACCGATCGTCCGGCCTGGGACCGGCAGCGCCACACCCTGCGCTCGCGCCTTGCGGCCTCTTCAGTGTGCGACGGTCCTGGCTTTGCCCGTGCGGTTGAAGCCGCCTACCGGATGCTATGGCGCCAGTGGAGCGGTGCCGGCGACAAGGACGGACGCTAATCGGCCATCCGTCCTGATTCACTCACGCCCGCTGCCTGCCGTCGTCGGCCGGACCGTGGTCTGGTGCCGCCACATGCCGGATGATCTGATCGGACAGTTGTTCAATCCGTCCCATCACCCGGAAGTGGTTGGAACTGGTTACACGCCGAAGTTCTTCCTGGCCTGACTGAAGAACGGCGACATCGGTTCTCAATTTGTCAACATCGGTTCTTAATTCGGCGACATCGGCCCGCAAGGCCGTCTGGCCGGCCCGAAGTTCCGCTTGGCCAGTCCTAAGCTCCGCTTGGCCAGCCTGAAGCTCCGCTTGGCCAGCCTGAAGCTCCGCTTGGCCGGCCCGAAGTTCCGCTTGGCCGGCCCGAAGTTCCGCTTGGCCAGCCTGAAGCTCCGCTTGGCCGGCCCGAAGTTCCGCTTGGCCAGCCTGAAGCTCCGCTTGGCCGGCCCGAAGTTCCGCTTGGCCAGCCTGAAGCTCCGCTTGGCCGGCCTGAAGCGCGGCGATATCGGTTCGCAATGCGGCGATATCGGCCTGCATATGGTCGACCTTGACCACGACATCACTGACCTTGGTCAGCAACTGGCCCAGAAGCACCTTCAGATCGTCATCCATCCAAGTCTCCCGCAGCGCAAGCCAATAACCAGCTTCGGGTCAGGCAAAATCAAACCGGACGTCGCACCCGCAGGACGCCGTAACGTTCCCGAGGTCATAGATTACTCCAGCAGAAAGTCCCGGACGAGAGCAATCTGGTCGTCAACCATCAGGCTGGGGGCGTGGCCGGTCCCGGCCACCACCACCACCTGGGCTTTGGGGCCGCGTTCGGCCATGGCCTGAGCGGTCTCCGGTAACAGCAGGTCCGAGTCGGCGCCACGCAGGGCCAGCACCGGGCAGCGCACCGAATCCCACACCGCCCACAGGTCGACGTCTCCGACCGGCTGGGTCTTGAAGACGTTGGCGATGCCGGGATCAAAGGCCAGCCCCAGGCGACCGTCGGAGCGTACCCGGGTGCTGTATTCGGCCATATGGCGCCAGCATTCATCGGGCAGTACCCCAAATCCGGCATAGATGAAACGAAGATAGGCCTCGATGCCGGCCACGTCCTCGAACAGCGGATCGCTGCCGACGTAATCGCCGATCCGTTCCAGCGCCGCCTTGGCCACGAAGGGGCCGATGTCGTTGATCACCAGCCGGCGAACCGGTGACTTCGGCTGGGCCGCCAGCATGAGGCCGATCAGGCCACCCATGGAGGTTCCGACCCAGTCAACCTCGGCCACCCCGAGCCGCGCGATCAGCGCGGTCATGTCGGCCAGATATTGGGGATAACCATAAAGCGCGGGATTGGCGATCCAGTCGCTGCGGCCGCGGCCGACCACATCGGGGCAGATCACCCGAACCCCGGATTCGGCCAGCGCCTCCGCCAGCCAGTCGAAGTCCCGACCATTCCGGGTCAGACCGTGGACGCACACCACCACCCGATCGGCGGCGGCATCGCCCCAGTCGGTATAGGCGATACGGTGAAATCCGGTGGCGCTGAGCCCCAGCAGGCTGTCTTCGATCATCGGACTTACTCCTGTTCGACGGGCTTCCGGGTCAGCATCGGTCCGAGCCTGTGGCCACCGAACAGATGGACGTGGAAATGGGGAACCTCCTGGTGGGCGTTGATTCCGTGGTTACCCAGGAAACGATAGCCGGTGTCGTCAAGCCCCAACCGACGGGCGATGGTCGCGAGGGCGCGGAAGAGTGCGCCAATCTCGCCGTCACTGGCCCGGGTGCCGAAGTCGTCGAGAGAAATATAGGCGCCCTTGGGAATCACCAGGATATGAATCGGCGCCTGTGGGTTGATGTCGTGGAAGGCCAGGACGTGATCGTCCTCGAACACCTTGGTACAGGGAAGTTCGCCACGGAGGATGCGGGCGAAGATGTTGTTGGGATCGTAGGGGGTCGGATCGCTCACATCAGCCTCCATTGGCTCAGTTAACCTGCTTGCGGCCCTTTTTTTCCTCCAGACCGCTGGCACCCTGGCGGGCCGCAAGGCGGGCATAGACCTCGGCCGGCGCCAACTTGGCGTCGGCCCATAACACCACGAGGTGGTAAAGAAGGTCGGCGCTTTCGTCGGCCAGCTTGTCGCGGTCGCCGCGCATCGCCTCGATCACGGCTTCGACCGCTTCCTCGCCGACCTTCTGGGCGATCTTGGCGGTACCCCGGCTGAGCAACTTGGCGGTATAGGATGAAGCGGGGTCGGCGCCCCGCCGCGACAGAACGGTCTGGTATAAACGATCAAGCACCTCGGCGGTCGGTTTGGCGGAGTCATCAGCCATGCACTTGCCTCCGGTTGCCGGTGATGCGGACGGGAATCCCCGCGGTCGCCATCGCGGCCTTGGCTTCGGCGATGGAGAACATGCCGAAATGGAAGATTGAGGCGGCCAGCACCGCGCTGGCGTGGCCGTCGCGGACGCCTTCGACCATGTGCCTGAGGGTGCCGACGCCGCCCGAGGCGACCACCGGTACCGTCACGGCATCGGCCACGGTTCGGGTCAAGGCCAGATCGAAGCCCGAGCGGGTGCCGTCGCGATCCATGGAGGTCAGCAGCACCTCGCCCGCCCCGAGGGCGGTCAGACGGAGCGCCCACTCGACCGCGTCCAGACCGGTGGGCCGGCGGCCGCCGTGGGTGAAGACTTCCCAATGTCCGCCGGTGGCGGCCTGCTTGGCGTCGATGGCCACCACGATGCACTGGCTGCCAAACTTCTCGGCGGCCTCGCGCACCAGTTCCGGTCGGTCGACCGCTGCGGTATTGATCGAAACCTTGTCCGCTCCGGCCAGCAGCAGCTTGCGGATGTCCTCGACGGTACGCACGCCGCCGCCAACGGTCAGGGGCATAAACACCTGTTCGGCGGTGCGGCGGACCACGTCGTAAAGGGTGTCCCGACCTTCATGACTTGCGGTGATATCGAGAAAGGTCAATTCGTCCGCGCCTTCCCGATCGTAGACCCGGGCCTGTTCCACCGGGTCGCCGGCGTCCACCAGATCGACGAAATTGACCCCTTTGACCACCCGGCCGTCCTTTACGTCGAGGCAGGGAATGACGCGGCGTTTCAGCATTCGGGGGCTTCCGTCAGGGCGGCGTCACTGCCGCGCAAGAGTAGGGCCAGTGCCTCCTGGGGGTCGATCCGACCGTCGTAAAGCGCCCGGCCGACGATCACGCCGTCGATTCCGGTATGCTCCTCGGCTTTCAGCGCCCGCAGGTCGGCGATGGACGAGACGCCGCCCGAGGCGATGACCGGCGTGGTCAGGGCGAAGGCGAGATCGGCGGTGGCCTCGACATTGACGCCGCCCATGGCGCCATCGCGATTGATGTCGGTGTAGACGATGGCGGCAACGCCGCTGTCTTCGTAGCGCAGGGCCAGGTCGAGGGCGCGAACGGTGGACGATTCCGCCCAGCCGGCAACCGCGACGAAGCCTTCGCGGGCGTCGATGCTGACCGCGATCCGACCAGGGAAGCGTCGGCACGCCTCCCGGACCAGCTCGGGCTGATGGAGTGCGACCGTGCCGAGAATGACCCGACGGATGCCGCGCTCCAGCCAGTCTTCAATGGTCTGAAGATTGCGGATGCCCCCACCCAACTGAACCGGAATGGATATGGCAGACAGAACCCGGTTAACAGCGTCGCCGTTGACCGGATGCCCGGCAAAGGCGCCGTTGAGATCGACCAGATGCAACCAGTCGAATCCCTGCTGCTGAAACGCTCGTGCCTGGTCACCGGGATCGGTGTTGAACACCGTGGCGTGGTCCATCTCGCCTCGTATCAACCTGACACAGGCGCCGTCCTTGAGATCAATGGCGGGATAAAGAATCATTGCAGGCGTTGGTCCCGGTGATGTGTCGTCGGTCTGTATGGGGCGTGATCAGGGTGGGGATTCACTCAGGTCCTTGTAATAGTAGCAGCCAGCCACGGCTTCGCCAAGGACACGGGCATAATAGGGGTGGCGTCCCCAACAGACAAAGCCCAAAGATTCGAACAGGCGGACCGCCGGTTCCTGGGTGGCGCGGACATCCAGGTTGAGAACCAGGACCCCGGTCTTCCGGGCCTCGGCTTCGGCGGCCTGGACCAGTCGGCGGGCAAGGCCATGGCCGCGTGCCCAGGGGGCGACGAAACAGGTGGTGAGGGCGGCGGTGTGGGCCTGGGCTTCGTTGTTGCGCGGCGGCCGGACCAGTTGCACCGAACCGCCGATCACGCCGTCGAGTCGCCCGACATACAGGCTGCGGTCCGGGATCAGCACCACGCCGCGCCAGTAACGCTCCATCAGGTCGCGGGTCGGGGCCTCCAGCCAGCCGAAGCCGCCGCCGTCGCGAATCGCCTGTTCGGCGGCATCGCCCAGGTCGTGCAGGTCGGCGGGACGAAGCTTTTCGATTCGGGCGACCATGAGCGTCGGGGGCGGGGCGGATGAAGACATGGGCTCAGGGCCGCCAGCCAAGGAAGTTCGCGATGAGTTGCAGGCCGGCGGCCTGACTCTTTTCGGGATGAAACTGGGTCCCGATCAGGTTATCGCGCCCGACCACCGCGGTTATGGCGCCACCATAATCGACAGTGGCCAGTCGATGCCCGGCATCGGCGCAACAGAGATGATAGGAATGGACGAAGTAGCCGTGCATCGGGTCGGGCAGGCCGGCCAACACCGGATGGGCCGGGCGGAGCAGCGTAAGGTCGTTCCAGCCCATATGGGGTACCTTGAGCCGGTCGTCGGTCGGGGCGAGCGGCACCACGTCACCGGGAATCCAGCCCAAACCGCGGGCCAGCCCGTGTTCAAAGCCGCGCCCGGCCATCAATTGCATGCCGACGCAGATGCCCAGGAACGGCACCCCGCGGCGCAGCACCGCCTCTTCCAAAGCCTCGTGCATGCCTGGAACCGCGTTCAGGCCGCGCATGCAGTCGGCGAAGGCGCCGACCCCGGGCAGCACCACCTGATCGGCGCGGCGCACCACGTCGGCATCGGCCGTGACCAGGATGGTGCGGGTGAGCGCATGTTCCGCCGCCGCCCGCTCGAAGGCTTTGGCGGCGGAGCGCAGGTTGCCCGACCCGTAATCGATGATGGCGACGGTAGACAGGGCAGGGCCTCCAGGTCCCGGGGTGGTCTCTTGGCGGTCGGTGGGGCGCTAGGCGGGTCCGGCCGGCGCCGGCAGGCCGCCAAGGGTGCCCTTGGTCGAGGGAATCTCACCGGCCTGACGCGGATCAATGGCAACCGCGGTCCGCAACGCCCTGGCCAGTGCCTTGTAGCAACTTTCTACGATGTGGTGGTTGTTTTCACCATAAATCGTTTCGACGTGCAACGTCGCGCCGGCCGCCTGGGCAAAGGCCTGGAACCACTCCCGGAATAACTCGGTGTCGATGTCACCGAGTTTGTCGCGGCTGAATCCCACCTTCCAGACCAGATAGGGCCGGTTGGACAGGTCGAGGGCGACCCGGGTCAGGGTTTCGTCCATGGGTACATAGGCATGGCCATACCGCTGGATGCCGCGACGATCACCCAGCGCCTGCGCCACCGCCTGACCGATGGCGATGCCGGTATCCTCGGTGGTGTGGTGGCCGTCGATGTGCAGATCGCCCTCGGTACGGACCATGAGGTCGATCAGACCGTGCCGGGCCAGTTGCTCCAGCATGTGGTCAAGAAAGCCGAGACCGGTCCGCACATCGCCCCGGCCCCGGCCATCGAGATCCACGTCGACGCGAATACGGGTTTCCCGGGTGACGCGCTCGACTCCGGCGCGGCGGGCGGGAAGGGCAGGAGGGGTTGCGTCAGTCATCTCGGTCATGCCCGGAAGTCTATCAGGTCGGCCAGGGGCGCGCCAGACCGCTTCGGGTTCGACGCCGCCAGAGGTTCAGCGTTGGTAGTGACCTTCGAAGAAACCGGCCATGCCGCACCAGTTGCGGCAGTCCTGAGCCGTCACCACCGCTCCCCCGGGGCCGACGGTCAGATCGACCCGACAATGCTTGCCGTCCACCTCTTCGGGGTCGTTCCAGGTGAGCGACTGGCCGTCCACCCGCAGATCCGCCATATCCACCTGGCAGATGTGCAATCGGACGAGGTTGACCGTGTCGATCCAGCCGGCGGCGCGGTTGCCCGGAAATTCCACAAGTCGCAAAGAGCCCGACATTCCCTTTTCGGCATAGGAGAACTGGCCGGTCAGGCCGCGGCTGCCGATTCGTCTGGCCAGGGATTGCACCCTTTGCCAGTAAAGCCTGGTAATGCATTCGTCGGTGCCGCCGCAGGCGTCCCGCCGGGCAACCCAGTCGCGCTGTTCGTCGCGCAACGCCGGACGTGCGCCTTCGCTTTGAAGCTGGCGAACGTCGCCGTAAAGCCGGTTTAGCTGCAAATCCAACCAGGCCAGCGAGTCGTCTTTACAGATCGCCTGTTCTGTTGCAGTGCGCGCCTTGGTGCAATCGAAACTTGCCGTCGGCTCCGCCGCGGCCGGCGCCGCGACGGCCACCATCGCCGCGAAGAGCAGGGCCAGCCAAACTCCCGACCCGATTGCCGGTCCAGTTCGTTCCATCTTCGATCATCTCCCCGGTTGGCTTTATGTCAAATCAGTATCGTATTTTCAGCGAGCTTTTCCCGCGGGGGCCGGTCCGGTATCACGGCAATCTGAACGACGCTGCCATTTTTTTGATAGCGAATCCGATCAAAACATTCGCGGGCCAAAGCAATCCCGCGTCCGTTCGGATCGAAGGCCCGATCGGGATCGAAATCATAATATCTTGCCCAATCAAAACCCTTACCCTCATCGCAGATCGTGATCTCGACCAAGTCAGAGCGGCGTTCAAAGTAAACTCTAACCCTCTTATCCCGATATTCGGGCAAATTAATCCGCCGCACCAGCTCCGTATGCCAGTTTCCAGCAAATAAAAGCGCCTTTTTCTCATCATAGGTAATACCGATATTGCCGTGCTCGACCGCGTTAACCAATAGCTCCATCAGTCCACGGACAACCCGGGACGGCGAAGGGAAGCCCCAGGCCAGGGTGTTGGTGAGCAAATTCGCTTCTTCAATGGTCCGGTACGAGAATTCGCCGCGATCGAGCAGCTTGAGACTGGATTCCGCCTGCCGGACCGCGGCCTGGACCACCTGGAACTCGCGATGCTGATTAACTGCCGCGGTAGTAATCGCGATAAGCGTTTCAGACTCGCAGGGCTTGGTGACATAGTAGTACGCGCCGGCGGAGATTCCCTCCTGCACCTCCCTTTGGCCAGACGAGAGAGTCAACATGACAACCGGTATCGGATTAAGTCGCTCGTCGGCCTTAATAATAGTTAAAAGCTCAAGACCGTTCATAACCGGCATCTGCCGGTCAAGAATTACCGCATCAAATCTATCTGGGGACGCAGAAATAATGGTCAGTGCCTCTTGCCCATTCTGGGCCGTGACAACTTCAAATCCGGCCCTTTTCAAAATTGCCTTGATTATAAACAGCATATCCGGTGCGTCATCGACGGCGAGAATCACCCCTGCTTCGTTCATGGCCCATGCCCCGGAATGCGGTTGGTCGATGCCTGTCGGGCAAACTAATGACAAAATTCAACCCTTCCCTCAAGCTTCAATCCCCGCGGCCGGGCCGACGTCAAGGAGGTCGAATGACCGGCAGCGGTTCTCACTATGGGTTCATGTGTCTGGGTTCGGATCGTGAAGGACCTTTTTTTGATGGCGGGGCGAAATTTGGGTCAGGATGGCAGGGGCGGCGGAACGCCAGAGACAATGGTCCGGATCA